>Ga0335069_10014439_pt1 | contig 11055 bp, 7 predicted proteins | sample Lox_Sample_11_FD_206714 | JGI IMG/M metagenome (GOLD analysis project Ga0335069, IMG submission 206714) | Soil microbial communities from Loxahatchee National Wildlife Refuge, Florida, United States - Lox_Sample_1.1 | ecosystem: Environmental > Terrestrial > Soil > Wetlands | place: USA: Florida... | reverse complement strand
TGATGAGTTCGCACAACACCATCGATCGTGTCGATGATGAGCTTCGAGACCCAGAACAGCGCGGGGGGCAGAATCGAGACGATGATTCGCGCCACCAGGCCCAGAATCACAACCGCGCGTCCCGACTCCCACACAAAATGCAGGACTGTCGGCACATTGCGCAGTGCCGATAGCCGATCGCGCAACCCATTCCAGAACTCTGGTTTTTGCTTAGTCACTGAACCAACCGGGCCTTCATCCCGCGGGGGAGAACCGCCTCGGCACTGGAAAGACCACCGAGGCATGCCGTTGGCGCTGACGGACACCCGAAGTCTGGTCGAATCAGTTCAAGGCAGACGAATCCAGCTCCCCAAACGGCAATTGGATGAAAAAAATGCGCTTACGGTTGGTCTGGGGCAAGCCGTCGGACTTACGCCCTTTGAACTCCGGGAGTTTTACTCCTTGTGGAACCCCGCCCATTCCATCCCGCGCCTCGCCTCGGGATTTTTCATGAACGTCTGCCACACGAATCCGCTGCGTAGGTTCTCAGCCATCAGCAGGATGATCCCTGTATCAATTCCGATCACATCCGAGTCGTACCAGTTGGTTAGCGGATTGAACGCATTCACGAACCCGTACTTCGTCCACGCGAAGGGAAACTTGTTCCGAATGTTCTTCAAGACACGGAGCGTCGCTTCCGGCAGGAACGGTAGCGATCCCCCGGCTGCACTCGGCACAACAGTGCCATCAATCGGCCCTGTCGCTGGAGGCCCGCCCCAAACCACATATCCATCCTTCGAATCGGATGCCGTGATTCCCCACAGATCGTCGCTGTAATCAGGAAACTGTTTCCCGAGCTCTAGGCAAAACCGCCGGTGCACTTCGGTCGCCGTAACGGAATTCTGGAAGTAATCCGCATACTTGTCCCGTTGTCCGCGAAAATCGAACCACGCCTGCGAATACTGATGGATGAACAACGGCGCAAACGCCCCGATATAACGCATCCCGTCATACTCAAAGGTGAGCCGCTTCCAGGCATTCCAGGTCTGCGGGTCCAGCGGATGGGCCGACGAGCCCATCCCGAGGAGATACATCATCATCAGTTCGCTGTAATAATCCCACCGCGACGGAAGAAATCCGATCTCCGGACTCCAACCATGCGTCAGCAACGAGGTGTCTTCTGACAGCCATGTCCAGTCCACCCGGTTGAAGATCAGGGTCGCAAGTTCCGCCACCGCCGGATGACGAAAATGCGTGCGACAGCTCAGCACTCCACAGAGCAGAATGGCTGTATCGACAGACGAGACCTCGGAGTCATACATCCGCTCGCCCGTTTCCGGATTCGCGAAGTGATAGAAGAATCCACGATGGTTGGGTAGCTTCTTCCATAGAAAGCGCAAGGTTGAGAACACGCGTTCCAGCGCCGCACCCTGCGCAATGAAACCGCGATGTGCCCCGATGCAGAGCGCTGTCAATCCAAAGCCGGTCGCCGCAATACTCGACGCCCCGCCCGGTTTCCCAGTACGCACGTTGCAGCGGTCCTGCACCATGCCGGTGTTCGGACTTCCTTGCTCCCAGAAAAACAGGAAGCTGGCGCTCTCGACATCATTTAGAAATTGATCGTCTTCGGGGGATAAGTTCTGACTCGGCGGCGAATTTGCGTCTTTCTGCTGGGGTCCGGGCGGAGACCATGCTCGAAAAAATGGCAGTGCAATGCCCGTCCCAAGCATCTGCCGCAAGATCTCGCGTCGTGAATGCAGATTTCTCTCCCGTCCCTTCATGCCTCGTGGTGTTCGTAACTCTTCTCTGCGAACTCCGGGTCTTTCTCCGCGTTCGGCGCTGCTAAAGCTTTCTGAACCGTCTAGGGATGCGAAAGCCCCGTCCCACGTTGCCTTTCAGGCAAACGTTGCAGCACTCCGCGTCATCCTATGAAATTCTAGGCCAAACAACGAATCAGAAAAATGACACGCGCCCATAAGATTGAGGCAGTGATCGCAACCGTGGTCGTTCCTTTAGTTGCACTCGGAGTCTTTGCCGTCATCCGTTGGCAGAAACAGAAGCCCGTCACACTTCACGGGGCAGTGATCATTCAGAACACGGACCCGCGCAAGCAGTTACCCATCGGCGGCGTTCACGTACAGGGCGGCGAGTTCCCAGATGCAACCTCCAAAACCGATTCCTCTGGTTTCTTTTCCATCACTCTTCCCAGGGCCATCCGTCGTGGCCATCCCATCATCTTGCACTTCCGCCATCCGCAGTACGAGGCGCTCGATCTCGACGACTACGTAGGAAACCAGCTATACATCGTGCATCTCAGGCCACTCAACAACGAGCCTGCGCCCAAGGATCAACCCGCGGTAAAGCTTTCGAACGTGCGCGTTCGCTACACCGTCCATGCTCAAACCGAGCTCAACGTTGGCAGCGCCGTTCGAACCTTCGAAGTAGAGAACAAGGGCAACGTCCCCTGTGCAAAGCAGCACCCATGCTCGCCCGATGGAAAATGGAAGGCAACTCTTGGATCGGCAACTATCGACGCCGGCGCCGGCAATCAGTTCCGTTCCACGCGTGCTTCGTGCATCGCAGGCCCTTGCCCTTTCACACGCATCGAATCGAACCAGCTTTCACAGGGAGGTCGCATCCTCACTCTCTCGGTCCGAGACTGGTCTGATACCGCAACCTTCCTGCTCGAGGCCGAAGTCTTTCACCCCATGGTCACCCAGTTGGAGCACTGGTCCTATCCGGCTATCTTTGGCGAGGGACTTTCCTTCACACTGCCGTCGAACGCTGAGAGTGTCAGTGTAGAAGCCGACGTCGACGGGCAGACCGTGATCTTTCCCATGGGCCCGCTGCTCCAGTTAACCTGGGCCAGTTGCGATGCCGGCATCAACCCTGACCAGGGGCGAATCTATCGCTGCACGCTGAGGCCCGGCTACCGCTTCCAATAAGAAAGAAGTGAATTAATTTACTGGCAGGGCCGAGGCTCCGTGACCCAATGAAGTTTGACCTCTGTGCGCCCCTGTGACCTCTGTGGTGAAGCCTTTGCTGGGGCAAAGAGGGACTTGTAACTGCGCACGCGTGTTTAGGGTTAAATGCTTAAGGCCGAGCTTCACGCGCCGAAACATGCCCGGCCTGAATCCACGCGACGCGTGTCACCGCCGAGCCGACCACCGACGACACTGCCGCATATTTCCGAAATTTCGCAGCGCGTTTGCCGCTAGTAAACAAACTCATTGCTCGTAATGCCAGTGGAATTGGGCCGGAAAGCACGCCGCCCACGCGGATCAACCATCCGCTGGGCCCATGTTTCAAAGGATCGACTGCAGGATGCTTCTCCAGTTCGATGCTGGCGCCCATGCCAGTTTCGACAGCCGCTGCACCCATTCCCAGCCAGTTCAGCGCGCGGCTCTGATGGCCCGCCAATTCGAGCAAACCTGCGCCTGAGTTCACCCCAGACGCAGCAAAGTGTAATGGCAACATGCCCGCATTCCGATTCCATGCCGGGATAACTGTCACTCCGATCAAAGCACCGGTGTAGCTCGCGAGCGGCATCCCGAACAACAGCGCGCCCACATCACCCGCCGTCTCCAGGAATCTTGCGAGCGCTGATTCGCCAGATCGTTCGCGCAGCCACGATCCCAGAGTCGCAGCCGATGTCCCTGCCCCAAATCCCATCAGGATCCAGACGCCCACCGACATCGGACTCTGCGGCTTGAACACACGCAGCATCGCCAGAAATCGCGCAGGACGGCCCAGATCCGAAATCAACAATGCCGGCGACAACACGGAGCCCGCCATCGCAATTCGCCGCGCATCTCTTACCAGCTTCGGAGAGTCGCCAGTCAAACGTGCCACTCCCTCGATCACGCCTGCTGCTCCAGCCGCCCCGCCAATGAAGAAGTAAAGGGGAATCTCCCACGACCACGAGGGCTCTTTAATTACCGGCAGCCCGTAGTAGCCGGTCGCCGCCGAGATCTCTGGCAAACCGGTCGCAGCCGGCAGCATCGCCTTCGCTTCGCGCTCGATCAGAATAAGGCGCTGCTCTTTATCGAGCTCAGGACTAAACTCTGGACGCAGCGCGGGCACGTCGCTCATAGCTTCTTTCCTCCCGAACCCAGGAACGCCAGCAGCGTTCCCGCTAGCATCGCGCCTGCCGCAATCGCGGCCGAAGTCCATGCGCGTTTCAGGTATTGCGTTGGAACTTCCGGATCGCGCGGCAGATTGTACATCCTCTCATCCCCACGAAAGATGAAGATGGCATGCGTGCCCTGCACGCTCGTATCGACCGGATCATAAACTCTCGCATCCGTGACTCCCCGATCCTGCAGTTCTGTCATTCGCTCCTGCGCCCGCTGCCGCAGGTCGTCCAACTCTCCAAACTGAATCGATTCCGTCGGACACACCTTCGCGCACGCCGGCATCAAGTCCGCTTTCTGGCGGTCATAACAGAAAGTGCACTTAAAGGCGCGTCCGTCATCGGAATCCCGCGACAGCACTCCGAACGGGCAGCTCACCACGCAATACGCGCAGCCATTGCATACATCCGGCTGCAGGTACACGCTGTCAAACTCTGTGCGCACCAGCGCTCCCGTCGGACACGCCTCCAGGCATCCCGCCACTTCACAGTGCTTGCAAACATCGGACGAAAAGCTCCACGAGAATGCCGAAGGATCATTCCCTCCCTTTCCGATCTCCGGCAGACCCTCCACAAACTTCACGTGTCGCCATGTACGCGCCCCGAGCGCCTGCGTGTTGTCGTACGACAGGCCCTTCCACTCCACGAAATCCGCGGGAACATCGTTCCATTCCTTGCAGGCGACTTCACACGCCTTACAGCCAATGCACAGCGTCGAATCGGTGAGAAAGGCTGAGGTCCTCATAACGCCCCCTGTATGTATGGCCGGCTGGCGGAACTTGCATGACCCACGGGTGCAATGTCGCAGACCAGCGCCTTGGTCTCCATAATCCGCACATTCGGCTCCTGGCTGATCACCAGAAGGTCGTTCACCACGTCGCCTTTCACCTTGCCCGAATATCCCCAGTGATAAGGCAGTCCCACCTGGTGAATTGTTTTCCCATTAAGCTGGATCGGCTTCAACCGGCGAGTCACAAGAACGCGCGCCTGAATTCGAGCCCGCGGAGTTGAGATGCTCGCCATATCCCCATTGACCAGCCCGCGCTGTCCAGCCAGCTCCGGCGATACTTCCACGAACAACTCGGGCTGCAACTCGCTCAACCGCGGTAAATACCGCGACATTCCACCCGCAGTGTGATGTTCCGTCAACCGGTAAGTCATCAGCACAAACGGATACCTCGGATCGCCCGGGCTGTGCGCATACGGGTTATCCGGACGCTCACGAGTCTTTGCCGGTGGATTCGTTTGCTGATCGTACACAGGATTGTGAACCAGAGATTCCAAAGGCTCGAAATGTGTGGGAAGCGGACCATCTTTCAGTCCGCTGGGAACGTACAGCCATCCCACACCATCCTGATGCAACGTGAACGGCCGCGCTCCGCCCAGAGCCTGCACTCCATGTCCCTCGCGCAGATCGCTGGGCGTATCCGGACTCAGGTTCTCGGTAAAATCGGGCACGTCGGTACCGGTCCACTTTCCCTGCGCCCCATCCCACCAGACCAGCTTCTTCCGCTCGCTCCACGGCTGCCCATCCGGACGCGCCGATGCACGGTTGTAGATGATCCGGCAGTCGTTCGGCCATGAGAATCCCCACCCATGTCCAAGCAGATCCTTCGGCTTGCGTTCCTTAGCGCGGTTCCGGTTCGCCTCAGGAAACACACCGCAATAGATCCACGCTCCGCAGGCCGTCGATCCGTCACTCTTCAGTTCCTTGATGTGCTGCAGTTGCGTGCGGTCGCCGACGTGATATCCATTGATCTCCCGCAGCACTGCTTCTGCTTCGGGTTCATCATGCGGTCCCTTCAGCGGATAGTCCCACGTCAACGCCAGCAATCCCTGATTTCGTGGAGCAGGATTCTTGCGTGCTCTCTCGCGCATGCGCCGCCCAAGGTGGTACATGAACCAGGTTTCGCCGCGCGAATCGCCGGGCCCCTCAACGGCTTTGTTTCTGAACTGCAGCAGTCGCTGCGTGTTCGTGAAGGTCCCCGCCTTCTCCGCGCTGCCCGAAGCAGGGAAGAGAAAGATCTCTGTCTGGATGCTCTCTGGTGGCAACTCTCCGCTTCTCGCCTCGGGCGACGCGTACCAGAACGAAGCAGTCTCCGTCTCCACCATGTCGCGCACGACCATCCACTTCAATTTTGATAGCGCAGTGCGCTGCAGCTTTCCATTCGATGCGCCCACAGCCGGGTTCTGCCCCATGACGAACAGCCCTTCCATCTTGCCGTCCTGCATGTCGAGCCAGTACCCGAGTTGCGAATGATCTCCCGTAACCCGTGGCAGCCAGTTGAAGCCGTAATCGTTTTCTTTGGTCGCGGCCTCTCCGTAGTACGCCTTAAGCAAGCTGATGAAATAACTGTCAAATCCCGACCACATCCCGGTACGCGTCTTGTGCTTCTTGAGGTGCTCCGACAACGTGTTGGCGTCCGCTTCGAAAAACGGCATCGGTAGATATCCCGGCAGAATGTCAAATAAAGTCGGAACGTCCGTCGATCCTTGAATCGAAGCGTGTCCGCGCAAAGCAAGAATCCCGCCGCCCGGCCGCCCGATGTTTCCCAGCAGCAACTGTAGAATCGCTGCCGATCGTATGATCTGCACGCCTTTGGAATGTTGGGTCCAGCCCACCGCGTAGCAGATGGCGGCAGTCTTGTCCGGCCCAGACGCATTTGCAAATGTCTCCGCGCACCGAAGAAACACATCCGGCTTCACTCCGCAGCAGCGCTCGACCATTTCCCGCGTATAACGCGAGAAATGCCGCTTCAGGATCTGAAACACGCAGCGTGGATGCTGCAGGCTCGGATCCATCTCCGCCTTTGCAGGATCGCCAATCTCGCCGCCTCGATCCTTCCCTTGCCCGCCAGAAGCGTGGTGGTGTGCGGCTCCTCCTCCGCCTTCTTCCGTTGAAGCCTCCTCCTGCCGCTCAAACAGCCACGAGGTCGGATCGTATTTCTTGCCCTCCTGGTTCCATCCCGAGAAGAATCCATCCAGATCCTCGGTGTCCTTGAATTCTTCCTTCACGATCGACGATGCATTGGTGTAAGCCACCACGTAATCGCGAAACTCCTTGTTGTTTTGGAGAACGTGGTTGATGATGCCGCCAAGGAATGCAATATCGGTCCCCGCGCGCAGCGGCACCCATATATCTGCCATCGCCGAAGTCCGCGTGAAGCGCGGATCAACATGGATAATTTTCGCGCCACGCTCCCGCGCCTCCATCACCCACTGGAAGCCCACGGGATGGTTCTCCGCCATGGACGACCCCATGATGAGGATCGCGTCCGCATTACTCAAATCTTGTTGTGCTGTCGTAGCTCCGCCGCGACCGAAGGAAGTGCCCAGACCGGGCACTGTAGAGCTATGTCATATTCGCGCCTGGTTGCTGATGCAAACCATCCCCAAGCCCACTGAGAACAGTTTCTTGATCAGGTAATTCTCTTCAATGTCCAGCGTCGCTCCACCAAGATGTGCGACCGCCGTCGTCTGCATCACCGTTTGACCATCGCGCATTTCCTGAAAGGTCCGCTCGCGCGAATCCCACAATCGGTCCGCGACCATGTCCATCGCCGTCTCAAGATCAAGCTCCGTCCATTCCTTCGCATACGGCGCGCGATACTTCACCTTCTTCAGCCGGTCGGAATGCGTATGCAACTCGTACGTGTCGGCGCCCTTTGGACACAAATGTCCCCGAGATATCGGCGATTCCGGATCGCCCTCAATCGAAACCAGCTTCCCGTTCCTGTGATAGATGAGCTGCCCGCAACCCACCCCACAATAAGGACAGATCGATCTCGCGACCTCGGCCCCGGCGTTTTTCATTTTCAGATTTCTGGTCCGCTCGGACATCACTTCGGGTCCAGTCCCGCGAAGTCCGCCCGCTATCTGGCGAAGAAGAGGCCACTCAAAATTCATGGGAGATCACTCACTTTTCGGTGGAATGCACTTCGGCAGGGAAATAACCTTTGCATCCGTCCAGAACATATAAGTTCCGAAGTACCCCCACAATCGGGACTTTGCAGTAGAGCGCAAGCCCGCCCATGGATCACCCCGATAGTTTTGTGGAAACCCCAGCTCTGTGGGAAAGCTACATTGAAACCGCACCGAATACCAGTCCGAAGATCGGTACCGATGACATGCGATGCGAGGCGCCTGTTTTTGGTGTTCTTCGCGCTCTTCGCGAGTTGTTCTTCGCGTGCTTGGCGGTCAGGCTTTTGTGTCGCGCAGCAAACAAGCTCTTCACAGCGACCTCGGCCGTTAAGAGCTCTAGATCTACCGCATCACGCCGTCGGCAACGTAAACACAAACATGCTCCCATGATTCAATTCGCTCTCCGCGCGAATCGATCCCCCATGCGCCCGCATAATGTGTTTCGCGATCGCCAATCCCAACCCGGTTCCACCTGACTCCCGCGACCGCGCTTTGTCCACTCGATAGAATCGCTCAAAAAGCCGCGGCAAATGCTCCGACGAAATTCCCGCCCCGAAATCCCGCACATAAAACTCAATCCCGCGCTGGGCCGCACGCGCTCCCAGTTCGACGCGACCTCCGCCGCGCCCATACTTCATGGCGTTGTCGATCAAATTCGAGAACACCTGATGAATTGCTTCCCGGTCCGCGAGCACCAGAGGTAATGACTCCAGCCTGCCGCTTCCATTCTGTGAATCCAAAATCTGCAGATCGACCCCCTGTCCGCGCGCAATCTCGCGGAAGCTCTCCTCCGCATCATGCAGCAGTTCCAGTGGGGGGACGGGCTCCGTCTCAAATCGCGTTTCGCCTGATTCCACGCGCGCCAGCGTCAGCAGATCCTCGGTCAGCCGCGACATCCGCATCGTGTTCTTCCGGATAATCTCCAGAAACTCCCGCGTCGGCGCCGAATCTTCCGGAATCGTGTCCAGCAGCGTCTCCGTGTATCCCTGGATCGAAGTCAGCGGTGTGCGTAGCTCATGCGATACATTTGCGATGAAATCGCGCCGCGTCTTCTCGACCCGCTCCGTCTCGGTCAGATCGCGCAGCACCGCCACCACGCCGCCGTCGGGCAAAGGTGCCGCGGTCACGTCGAACGCTCGTCCCGGTACAACCGACGTCGCCCGCGCCGTCTTGACCTCCTTCGACGTGGTTGCCGCGTTCACCGTCGCTAGAAAGTCCGGATCGCGCACCGTCTCCACCACCGGGGCATTCAGCCTCGTTCCCTGCGGCACCAGTCGGTCCATCTTGTGATTCGCCCAGCGCACCACTCCGTCCGGACTCACCGCAATCACCGCGTCCTGCATGCTGTTCAGCAAGGTCTCCAGTTGCCGCTGACTGGAACGCACGGCTGCGAAACTCTGCTCCACCTGCCGCGCTGTCTGGTCGATCGCCGACGCCACTCGCCCGATCTCATCCATTGGCCGCTCATTCACACGCGCCCGCAAATCGCCCTTCTCGATTCGCGCTGCCACATCCACGATCCTCTGCAGACGCCGCGAGGTCCACACCGAGGCCGCCGCCGCGATCACCAGGGCGATAAACGTAGCGAGCGCCGTTCCCCACAGCAACTCCCGCCGAACCTGCGCCTCCACAGTCTCCAGGTCCGAGAGCGGATATGCGAACCGCACTGCACCGCCCGTAATCGGTGCTGCTACATACAGAAAGGGTATACCCAACGTCGCGCTGCGCCGCTCGCTCTCTCCAGTCTTGCCCGACAGCGCCTCCACGAACTCCTGACGGCGCGCGTGATTCTCCATCTGAGCAGGATTCGACTCCGAATCCGCCAGAACCTTGCCTGAGACATCAATGATTGTGGCTTGTGCGCCCGCCGCCTGGCCCTCCTGCGCCGCGATCTCCATCAGCGAATGGCTGTGGTCAATCTCCACCCGATGCGCAAACATCAACGTCTTCTGCGTGAGGTTTCGCTCGATCTCCCCCCGCAGAGAACGCTCCCAAGCGCGCCCCATGACCAGGTCGAAAATGCCCGCCGTCGCAGCGATCACGATTAGAAAAACGGCGAGCAGTTTGAAGAAGATACGGTTCTTCAATGTTCCCTCTACTGTCCCGTAAGAAAATTGCCCAGCATAGATGCGTACTCAGCGTTCTCCACGGATTCTCAGCGAACTCGATTAAGTCTTTGAAGCCCAGCCGCGGAGTAGAGCCAGAAAAGACGAGATAAGATCTCGATGCGCGCGGAACGCGCAAGTTTTCAACCTGACAAGCCCATACTGGCGCATTGCTTTAGCGCACGATCGACGTTTACGAACATGAGTCCGGCAGCACTGCCGCGCACCATCACTTCGGCGACTCAAACCGATACCCGGCCCCACGCACCGTCTTCAAATAGCGGGGATTCTCTGGATCAGGCTCGATCTTCTCCCGGATTCTCCTCACATACACATCCACGGATCGAGGAGTTACGTACGCCGTATCCCGCCACACCGAATCCAGTAGATGGTCTCGGCTGAACACGCGCCCCTTATGCCGCGCAAAGTAATCCAGCAGCCGGAACTCCGTCGCGGTCGTCGGCACCATGCTGCCCCGTACCATCAGCGTCATCGCCGAAGGATCGATCTCGATATCGCCCACCTTCATGGGACTCGGCGGCAACGGACGCTCAAATCGCCGCAGCACCGCCTTCACCCGCGCCACCAGCTCCCGCGGGCTGAACGGCTTCGCAATATAATCGTCCGCGCCCAGTTCCAGCCCCAGCACTCGGTCGGCCTCACTGCTTTTCGCAGTCAGAAAGATAACCGGCACTGATGCGAGCCCGGGCGTCTGCCGGATCGTCCGACAGATCTCCAGCCCGTCTTTCCCGGGTACCATGATGTCGAGCACAAACAACGCCGGCCGCTGTCGCTCCGCATCCGCCAGCACATTCGCCCCCGTCGGATACACACGCACCACAAAGCCCTCGTGCTCCAGATGGTGCCGCACCAGCCGCGAAATGTCAGGATCGTCTTCGACTACGAAGATGCTAGGTT
>Ga0335069_10014438_pt1 | contig 11056 bp, 13 predicted proteins | sample Lox_Sample_11_FD_206714 | JGI IMG/M metagenome (GOLD analysis project Ga0335069, IMG submission 206714) | Soil microbial communities from Loxahatchee National Wildlife Refuge, Florida, United States - Lox_Sample_1.1 | ecosystem: Environmental > Terrestrial > Soil > Wetlands | place: USA... | reverse complement strand
ACCCTCTCGGGCGTATACTTTTCCCATGTCCCTCTTCACCGGCAAAGGCGACGGCGGCACGACCAAGGCGTTCGATACGGCCTCGGGCGTGCGCATCTCGAAAGCCTCTCCGCTGCCGGAAACGCTTGGCACCTTGGACGAGCTGAACGCGTGGCTCGGGTTCGTGAAGATGCGCGCGCAAGATACCGAGCGCATGGCGCCAGTACTCCGCGACGTGCAAGAGAAACTGTTCATCATCCAGGCGGAAGTGGCAGGAAGCGACAAGCGCCTTCCGGAGGGAACCGTCAAGGCCGTCGAGGAAATCGTGAACGGCATCGAGAAAGAGATTCCGCCCTTGAAAGGATTCTCGATCGCCGGCGGCACGGAACTCTCCGCGCTCCTTGACGTGGCGCGCACCTTGGCGCGCCGGGCCGAGCGCCGGACGACTGCCGTGCATGAAGAAGGCATCCGCGCGCTTTCGGACGAGACGAGAGCGTATCTCAACCGGCTCTCCTCGCTCCTGTTCGCTCTCGCGCGCCTCGCGAATCATCTGGCGGGCGTCGCCGAGGAGAATCCGCGCTACTAATTTTTTCCGAACGCCCGTGGTATAAGAAATCCGTGCGCCGCATGGCGACTATGGTGTAACGGTTAACACTGGAGCTTGTGGAGCTCTCAATTCGGGTTCGATTCCCGATAGTCGCCCAAAAAGGAAGGCCTCCGCGGGTGCGGAGGCCTTCGCCGCCGATGAGCCCTCAGGAGGCGAGATGGTAATGCCTCCAGAGGCATTCGCCCACCTTTTCAGGGTGCGGCACTGCTTCACAGAGCTGCGGAGGGTGCGTGTCGGGAAGGAGCTTGAATCTCTTGTCTCCTTTGGCCATGAATTCAATCTCGAAACCAGGGGTGAGGACGAGGCCGGTGATGTAGTCCGCGCTCAGATAGACTTCGCGCTCCCCGCCTCCATCCTTGAACGGGATGGTGAGACCTCTGCCGTTCTCATGGATGGGAACTTTCAGCCTGGTCGCCACGTGGGTGAGCAACGTTATTGGGAACGCGAAAGTATAGGGTTCGCGCAAGCCCCGGATGGTCGCGTCCATGTCCGCGAGCAGCTTCGAAGGGAAGTCGGCGAGCGGGCAGAACGGCGCGATCCGATTCTTGTCGACCACCACGTGCTCCACAAGCTTGCACTCGTGCGCATTGCCGCTGTAATAGCCGTAGTTGGGGCATTCGCCGCAGGATGCGACGGTCCCGAGCACCTTGAGCGTCATGACTTGCCTCGCTGGCTAGGTCCTGGAAAGGACAGGTTACGCTGGCGAGACTGTACGCATTTACTTCGAATGGGTCAATACCCACATCATAAATAAAGAGAGCCGCTGGGTATGCGGCTCTGAGGTCCCTCTCTACACGAGCGGTACGTGCCGGAGCTCGTGCAGTGGGGGAAGCGTGCCACCGCACCCCCGAAGGGAAGATGAACGCGCGGAACCCCCCGAACCGCTTTTTGCTATAGTGGGGCGATGAAGAGCTTCCTCAAGGAATTCGAGGCGTTCGCGGTGCGCGGCAACGCGATAGACCTCGCGGTCGGCGTCGTGATCGGCGCCGCGTTCGGGCAGATAACGAACTCGCTCGCCAACAACATCCTCACGCCGCCGCTCGGCCTCTTCCTGAGCGACGATTTCGCGCATCTCTCCATCCCGCTCGGCCATGGCGCGTCGATCGGATACGGGATATTCCTCCAAGCCGTCCTCAACTTCGTCATCATCGCGTTCGCACTCTTCCTCCTCGTGAAGGCGCTGAACCGCATCACGAGGAAGCGGAAAGAGGAGGAGAAGAAGCCGGCCGAGAATCCGGAACTGAAAGTGCTCATGGAGATCCGCGACGAGCTGCGCGGCGCGCGCTAGAGGCATCATGAAGAAAGCCCTTCTCGGCGTCCTCCTCCTCGTGCTCGTCGGCGTCGGCGGCGTCATCTACCGCAACGCGCTCGAGCATCCGAGCCAGCCAATCGCGTGCCCGCTCGACGCGAAGGTGTGCCCGGACGGCACGGCAGTCTCCCGCACGGGCACCGCCTGCACGTTCCCGGCATGCCCGCCGCCGAACGTCTCGCTCCCGGATGCCGGCATCGCCTTCGCGCTTCCGGCAGGGTTCGCCGCCACGACGCCGCCGGATTCCGCGAGCCTCGCCGCCTATGACTCGGGAAGCGTCTCGACGAGCACGGAGCCCGCGAGCATCGTCATCCGGCGCTTCCAGATAGAGGCGTCCTCGACCGCGCTCGCGACCATCCAGGCGACCGCGATAGGCGGGGCCTCCGGCGCGCCGTTGCCCGCGACCGCGTTCTCCTCCGTGGTGCTCGGGGCGAATCACCGCTTCACGGTCGCGCAGATTGAGCGCTTCGAGGGCACGGTGGACGTCGCGTACTACCTCGCGCGCGGGAACGACGTCTTGCGCTTCGACGCCATCGACCGCCAGGTGCAGGGCTGGACCGACGCCTCCATCGACGTCTCCACGCTCCCGGCGCAGAAGGCGCTCCGGCAGATGCTCGCGACGCTCCAGGGGCAGTAGCCCGGTGCTACACTGAAAGGCATACCCGCCGTGTAAGAGTAAGCTTTCATGAACGACACCAACAGCATGCAAAACATATTCGCTGACCGAGGCATCCGTATCGCCGTGCTGGGCGTGTTCGCTATCCTGGCGCTGTTCTTGCTCGCGCAAACCATCATGGCCGCCGAGAATTTCGGCAGGCCCGCCAATCCCGCTACCGACACCATCACCGTGACCGGGGACGGGCAGGCGACCATGGCTCCGGACATCGCGACGGTGTCCTTCACCGTGCAGAACTCGGCCGCCGCGGTGGCGGACGCGCAGTCGAAGACGACTACCCAGGCGAACAAGGCGATCGCCTACGTGAAGAGCCAGGGCATCGCGGACAAGGACATCCGCACGCTCTCCTACGACATCTCGCCGCAGTATTCGTACGCACAGCCTTGCGCGCCGGGCGAGCTCTGCCCGAACTACTACCCGGGCTCTCCGAAGATCACCGGCTACCAGGTGTCGGAGACGATCCAGGTGAAGGTGCGCAATCTCGATTCCGTCGGCACGATTCTCGGCGGCCTCGGGGACCAGGGCGTCCAGAACGTGAACGGGCCGGATTTCGCGCTCGATGACCCGACGGCAGGGAACGACGCGGCGCGCGCGGACGCGATCGCGAAAGCGAAAGCGCAGGCGACGACGCTCGCTTCCCAGCTCGGGGTGCACCTCGGCAAGATAGTGAATTTCAGCGAGTCCTCGGGCGGGTACCCGTACCCGGTCATGTACGGTGCGGGCGCATCCGCGGATTCCGCGAAGTCGGTCGCGCCGCAGGTGCCGACCGGAGAGAACACGTACAATTCGTCGGTCTCGATCACGTACGAGATCCGCTAGGTAGGTTCTCGAAATCCCCGCCGGCCTTGGCCGGCGGGGATTTCGCTTTTTGGCGCCCTTGACGGGGCGCCAACCGCGTACTATCCTATGCGCATCGAAAGCCCCCGGGGCTTTTTTATTTAGTAAAGTCACCGCCATGAACGCACTCGCGACTTATCTCCGCAACGTCCGCGCAGAATTCACGCACATCGTCTGGCCGACGAGCCGCACGGCGATCAGCCACACGCTCGTCGTGGCAATCATCGCCGTCTCCATCACCGTCCTCGTCGGCGTCCTCGACTACGCGTTCGGCGGCATCGTGAGCCGCGCGGTGGGCTTCTAACCCGAGATTCATCATGGACGAACAGAACATCCAGGGCGGCGCACCGCAGATGCCGCAAGAGAGCGACGAGCTTCCGGAAGAGGTCGGCATGGCCGACATCGCTCCTTCGGCGAAGAAGGAGGTGCTCGACGAGACGAAGCCGAAGGAAGAGGACGCGCGGTGGTACTCCATCCACACGTACGCGGGCTACGAGAACGCGGTCGAGCGCAACCTGAAGCAGCGCATCGAGTCCTTGGGCATGGAGAACAAGATCTTCGAGGTCATCGTGCCGACCGAGAAGAAGATCCGCGTCAAAGGCGGCAAGCGCATCGTGGAGGAAGAGAAGATCTACCCGGGCTACATCCTCGTCCGCATGATCGTGGACGACGACTCGTGGTTCGTGGTGCGCAATACGCCAAGGGTGACGGGATTCGTGGGGAGCGGCAACACGCCGGTGCCGATGGATCAGGCGGAAGTGAACTCGCTCATGAAGCGCATGACGGCGGAAGCGCCGAAGCACCGCATCGACCTCGTGAAGGACGACCCGGTCGTCATCGCCGACGGCCCGTTCAAGGACCTCGAAGGCAAGGTGGGCGACATCGACGAGGAGCGCGGCAAGGTGAAGGTCATGGTCTCCATGTTCGGCCGCGAGACCCCGGTCGAGCTCGACTTTTTGCAGGTTCGCAAATTATAAGGTAGAGTCGCTTTCGTTATGGCAACCGTCGTCAAGAAGATAAAGCTCCAGATCCCGGGCGGGCGCGCTACGCCTGCGCCGCCGGTCGGCACCGCGCTCGGTCCTGCCGGCGTGAACATCGGCCAGTTCGTCACCCAGTTCAACGAGGCGACGAAGGACAAGAATGGCACCATCATCCCGGTCGAGCTCTCGGTCTACGACGACCGCTCGTTCACGTTCATCTTGAAGACGCCGCCGGCCTCCCGCCTCATCCTGAAGGCCCTCGGCCTCGAGAAGGGCTCGGGCAATCCGCCGAAGCAGAAGGTGGGCACGATCACGCAGGCGCAGGTGAAAGAGATCGCCGCCGAGAAGATGCCGGACCTGAACGCCGCGTCTCCGGAAGCCGCCGAGCGCATCATCGCCGGCACGGCCCGGAGCATGGGCGTGGACGTGAAGTAGGAAGGAACCAATCTTTCAATCAAAAAGATCCGAGGCGCTCCGCAAGGAGCGCCTCGTCTTTTATCGTTTTCGGCGCCAGATCTCATACGTCGTCTTGTACTCGTCGCGGAAGTGCCGGCGCTTCCCCTGGGAGTATTCGACCCGCTCCCAGTCCTTGGCCCAGATCCGCATGGGGAAAATAGTGTCCCCGGCCAATTGCCCGGCATCCTCGATGCGAGTGATGTACATCGTACTCACTTCATCGGAGAAAGCATCATAGATTTCCCCGCCACCGATGACGCAGGCCCGATCCCCGGCGATAGCAAGCGCCGTCTTGACCGAGTTCACGAACACAACGCCTGGGAGCTCTGGTGCGCTCCTCGCACGAGTGAGCACGATGCTCCTCCTCCCCGGGAGCGGTTTCTTCAGGCCGGCGAGGATGCTCTCATGGGTTTTGCGGCCCATGATGACCGTGCCGATCTCCGTGGTGAGGGTCTTGAAACGCTTGAGATCGCTCGGGAGGCGCCATGGCATGGTGCCGTTTGCACCGATGACGCACTCGCGGCTCATCGCCGCGACGAGTGAAAGATCAGTCTTGAACATGGCACTAACCTCCGCTGGTTTCCGTGTGCACCATACCTACAAAACGCAAGTGGAGCAAGGCGCAGGGAGGTGGTAGGGTATTTCCCGGTGCAACTGTCCTTTGAGGTGCGACATGAATGAGATGCATGCCGGGGCAGTGCCCTCGGCGAAACCGCTCATGCAACGCGTTCAGCGCGTCGTGAGCGGCACGGCGACCTTCCAAGACATACTCGTCTTGGATCATGAAGAGGTTCTCAAGATGGCGGAGGTGCTCCGTTCGATGGGGTGCGCGATCGCGTACACCGAAGGCGTGTGGGATCTCCTGCATCGAGGCCATTGCGCATATATCGAAAAAGGCCGGGAAGAGACCATGCGGCTCTATCCCGATGCGGAGAAGGTGATCATGGTGATCGGCGTCGATTCCGACGCACTCACCAAGGCCCGCAAAGGCCCGGACCGGCCCGCGATTCCGGAGGAAGAGCGGTGCGAGATGCTCGGATTCATGCGGGTCGCCAACATCATCACTGTTCTGCATGAACCAGAGGTGTTCAATCGCAGGCTTCGCCCGGAGGTGCGCATCATCTCTCAATCGACCGGGGACAACCCGGACATGGAGGATATGAAGCGCTACTGCGGCGAACTCGTTTGTCTCCCTCCGCAGCGGCCGACGGGTACGACCGCCATCATCCGCAAGTTCGCGATCGAAGGCGGCGCTTCCGCTCTCGAGAGCGCGCGGGCGAAACTGGTCGAAGACATCGAGAGGGCGAAGGAGCAACTCGGCGCCATCCAGAAGGAAATCGGACGGGAATTCACTGCGGCGGTAGAACAAATGGATGCCGTCAAGCAGCGGTTCGAGTCTGCTCTTGAGGAGGCGCTCGATGAGCTCAAGAAATAGCCCGACTGCGGTGGTCGCCTTCGTGGCATCTCCCCACGCAGGATACCTTCAATTCTTCAGACGGTATCCTGCGAGCGAGCTCTGGATTCTCGGCGAGGAATTCGTGTCCGAGTTCCCGGAGCTTGTCCACCACCTTCCGCGCAACTCGCCCGAGGATGCGAGGCGTATGATCCGGATTCTCGGGATCTTTTCCGAGGTGCACGTGCTGACGCGCGATTCGCTCCCGGAGCTCGCCCGCTTTCCGCGGATCGTGATGCCGGATGAGAACGTCTCGCGTGCCATCGCAGAGCGGTATCTTCCCGATCGGGAAATATCCTATGACGGAAGCATATGGCTGCGCTGGTACAAGGACTCGGTGACGGTTGGGCGTCGGCCGGAAGGAGAAGAGAGTATCTCCACGGACGAACTCGACCGCAGGCTGATGGGCGAAGCGTTCGCGAATGCGAAGCGGAGCCCTGACTGGTGGCGACAGGTAGGAGCCCTCCTCGTGCGCGACGGGGCGGTACTCGTGTCGGCGTACAACACTCATGTCCCTGCCGAGCAGACCTGCTATATGCTTGGCGATCCGCGAAGCGGGTTCGGACCCGGAGAACGGATCGAGCTGTCGGCGGCTTCCCATGCGGAACGCTGTGTCGCGGCAGCGGCGCTCAAGCGCGGCATCTGCACGGCAGGGTGCGACCTCTACGTGTCCACCTTCCCGTGCCCTGCATGCGCATATGAATGGGCGAACGCAGGGATCAAGCGCCTTTTCTATAGCGACGGCTACTCGCTCGTCGAAGGCGCGGAAGAATTCCGGAAAAATAACGTCAAGATGGTCCGCGTGCTCCTCTGAAAACTCCCCCGTCCTTGTGGCGGGGGAGACTGTTTCACTTCTCGAATCCGATGGGGGCCGTGATTTCCCTGCTGTTTTTCTTCCGTTTTCCGCCCGAGACTACGTGCGCGTGTAGGTGAGCGACGCTCGCGCTCGTATAGGCGGTGTCCCCCGACCGCATGAAGAAAGTCATTCCTTTGAGGTTGTATTTTTTTGCGTAGGCCTGAAGATGTTTATGCAATTCTGCCCATGCCGCGGGCGTCACTTGCTCAACACGCTCGATGTGTTTCCGGGAAATGAGGAGGAGATGCGATTTTGAGCCTGGGTATGGCCAGTTGCTTGGGGTCACAAGCCAGTGCGTGCCGCGAGTGAGAATCGGTCGCGGGTGCGTTCTGGAGAGGTTCTTCTCGCAAAACGGGCAGAATCCTTCGGCGGCAACCTTCTCGAGAACCCGGAGGTATGATTTCCGTTCTTGGGAATTTTCCGTATCGACGGTCTGTTTTGCACGGGCCATTGCCTGAAGATATAGCATGCCGGGAAGAAAAGGAAACCGCCCTCTCCCGAAGGAAAGGGCGGCACATTCACGCCGAGAACGGCATGTCCCGTATCGGCGAGTGAGGCTCGTATTCTTCGAGGGTGAAGTGTTCGACACGAAACCTGAAGAGGTCGTCGGGCGTGCGGAATCCCTCCGTTTCCGGCGCGAGCTTCAAGATCGGGAACGGCCGCGGTTGGCGCGAGAGCAACTGCTTCACGATTCCGATCTGATTTTCATAGATGTGCGCGTCGCCGATGAATCCATGGACGTAGGTGCCCGGCGGATAGTCGGTCACTTGGCACACCATGAGCAAAAGCGCCGCGTATTGGATCATATTGTGAGGGACGCCGATCGGGAAATCAGCGGAACGCTGGTTCATCGAGAGATTGAGCTTCCCGCCGAGGACACGGAAATGGCACTCTCCATGGCAGGGAGCGATATGCACTTTCCGCGCCGGTCCGGGAGCCGTGAAGTCCGGTCGCCAGTTCACGACGCGATGCGTGCGTACATCCGGATAATCCCGGATCTGTTCCACGATGCTCAAGAATTGATTGAGCGCCCCACCCTCTGCGCGTGGATAGTCGTGGAACACGGCGCCATACGATCCCGGTCCCATGTCGTTCGGCTCGAGCCCGTATTGCAGACCCGCTCCCCGGTACGCGCCCCAGAATTTCGGGCCGCATCCGTAGGATTCGATCTCGTCGACGGTCCGAGCGCCGTTGATGAAGGCTATGAGTTCCGCGATCGCGAATTTCCAGGAGCCCTTGAGGCTCCGCTCCGTGATGAGGGGTACCCCGTTTGCGAGGTCGAAGGCCATCTGCGGGACGGTCGCGAAACAGGTGAGCGCTCCTTCCCCTTGCGGCAAGCCGCTGGCAAGAACGCCCTTGCGGAGAATCTGTTGCAGACGGGTCCGGTACTGATGATCAGGCTTGCGCTCGGCAAGCGGCTTGTACGGGTATTCCATGACTCTCTTCCTTTGTCGTTGAACTGAAGCTCTGCGGGCATCATACGTAGCGCGCAGGCGAGGTCAAGCAGGAGCCCTAAGTGGCCAGTTCTTTGCTACACTCGCCTTCATGGAAGAGCAGATACGGCAGGCGGTGGCGAAAGCGCTTCAAGACGCGGGCGCTCCGAGCGCGGCGTTCTCGCTCGAACGGCCTACGCAGACCGCGCACGGCGATTACGCGACGAACGCGGCGCTTGTCGCGGCCAAGTCCCTCGGGAAGAATCCGCGCTCTTTGGCCGAGTCGCTCGCGCCCGTCATCGAGAACGCGCTCGGCGAACGCGCGGAGCGCGTGGAAGTGGCCGGCCCCGGGTTCATGAACGTGAGGCTCTCGAACAGCGCCGTCGGCGCGCTGATTGCCGAAGCGGACGCGAAAGGCGAGGAGTGGGGGAAGGGGAACGCACGCGAAGGGAAGCGCATCATCGTCGAATACAGCAACCCGAACCCGTTCAAGGAGATGCACATCGGGCACCTCATGAGCAACATCGTCGGCGAGGCGATCTCGCGCCTCACGGAAGCGGCGGGCGCGACAGTCGTGCGGGACACGTTCGGCGGCGACGTGGGCCCGCACGTGGCGAAGACCTTGTGGCAGCTGCGCAAGGACGGCGCGACCGCGATAGAGAGCGCGAAACAGCTCGGCGACGCGTATGCGAAAGGCTCGCAGGCGTACGAAGACGATGCGGACGCGCACGCGGAGATTGACGCGCTCAACACGAAGATCTACGAGCTCGTCGAGCACAAGGACGCGGCGCTCACGGAAGAAGACAACGAGCTCCTGTCCTTGTGGTCGCAAGGGCGCGAAGTGTCGATGGAAGAGTTCCGGCGCATCTTCGCGGTACTCGGCACGAAGCTCGACTACGAGCTCTTCGACAGCGACACCACCGAGCCGGGGCTCCGCGTCGTGAACGACGCGCTCGCGAAAGGCATCTTCGAGAGAAGCGACGGCGCCGTCATCTATCGCGGGGAGAAGAAAGGCCTCCACACGCTCGTGTTCATCACGAGCCGCGGCACGCCCACCTACGAGGCGAAAGACGTGGGCCTCGCCTTCCTGAAAGAGGAGCGCATCGGCGGCGACGAGAGCGTCATCGTGACCGCGGCGGAGCAGATAGGGCACTTCAAGGTCTTCCTCGCGGCCTTGTCGGAAATCGCGCCGAAGCTCGCCGAGAAGACGACGCACGTGCCGCACGGGCTCATGCGGCTCGCGTCCGGGAAGATGTCGTCGAGGAAAGGGAACGTCATCACGGCCGCCGAGCTCATCTCCGACGTGGTCGAGCGCGCAAGCGCTAAGAACGCCGACCCGCTTATCGCGGAAGCGGTCGCGATTGGCGCCATCAAGTTCATGATCCTGCGGCAGTCGCCCGGACAGGACATCGTCTTCGACCCCGAACGCTCGCTTTCGTTGGAAGGGGACTCCGGCCCATACTTGCAGTACGCGCTGGTGCGCGCCGCAAAAATCCTCGCGTATTCGTCGGAGGACGCGGGCGGGTCGGAAACGCCTGCCGAGCCGTACGCCGTCGAGCGGCTCGTCGTCCATTTCCCGGAAGTGGTGGCGCGCGCATCGAGAGAGCGCGCCCCGAACCTGCTCGTGAATTATCTGCTCGAGCTCGCGTCCGCCTGGAATCATTTCTATGCAACCGAGCAGGTGCTCGGCTCGCCGCAAGAGAGCTACAAGATGCGGCTCACGCGCGCCTTCGCGCACACGATGGCGAACGGGCTCGCACTCCTCGGTATCCCGGCTCCCGAGAAGATGTGAGCCGGGCGAGGCCCGGCGGCGGATTCCCTTTTGACCCCGTAAACGCTAGGATAGGCCTTACTATGGCGGACATGCCCGAGAAGCCAGAGGCCGTGAAGCGGGAAGAAGCCGTACTCGCGTTCTGGGAGACGCACAAGGTGTTCGAGAAGACGCTCGCGAAGAAAGCGCCGAAGGGCGGCTTCGTGTTCTACGAAGGGCCGCCGACCGCGAACGGGAAGCCTGGCGTGCACCACCTCGAGAGCCGCGCCTTCAAGGACCTCATCCCTCGCTACAAGACGATGCGCGGCTATCGCGTGGACCGTCGCGCCGGCTGGGACACGCACGGCCTCCCCGTCGAGCTCGAGGTCGAGAAAGAGCTCGGCTTCACCGGCAAGAAGGACATCGAGACGTACGGCATCGCCGCCTTCAACCAGAAGTGCCGCGAGAGCGTCTACCGCTACATCGACCTCTGGGCGAAATTCACCAAGCGCATCGGCTACTGGGTGGATGAGAAGGCCGCGTACTTCACGCTCGACGCGCCGTACATGGAAGTGCTCTGGCACATCTTCGCGAAGGTCGCCAAAGACGGCCGGCTCTATAAGGACTACCGCGTCGTGCCGTGGTGCCCGCGCGACCAGACCGCGCTCTCCTCCCACGAGCTCGCTCAGGGGTATGCCGAAGTGAAGGACCTCACGGTGA
>Ga0335069_10014437_pt1 | contig 11056 bp, 15 predicted proteins | sample Lox_Sample_11_FD_206714 | JGI IMG/M metagenome (GOLD analysis project Ga0335069, IMG submission 206714) | Soil microbial communities from Loxahatchee National Wildlife Refuge, Florida, United States - Lox_Sample_1.1 | ecosystem: Environmental > Terrestrial > Soil > Wetlands | place: USA... | reverse complement strand
CTGTTCACGCTCCAGGTGACGGTACCGGCTGGCAGTGGCGCCGGATTGCCCTTTTTGTCCACGGCGGAAATCGTGCAGGTCACCTGCTGCATATCGGTGAGTTGGAGAGCGCCCATGATCGGGAACCTTTCGTGAAAATGCGGTTGCGGAACGGGAGTCGCGGGCGAACTGGTTTTGTTTTGTTGGACAACAAGCCCAAAGTGAGGCACGAGTCGCAGTGAGCGGTAATGGCACTGGAGTTCCAGAAAGAATTCAAACATGACCGCACCTGCGTCGGAGATTGGTGACGAACGTCGGTCGGGCTGTTACGCGAACAGCGCTTTCACGTTCGCGAGGAACATGGCGATCTGCGACTTTTCGCCGGTGTAATTCTTGATGAAATCGGTGTACAGTTGCTCGGCGTCCGCGATCAGCTTATCGACCGCTGCAAGGTTCCAGCTTTTCGTGAGGATGAATCCCTCGATGTCCCTGAAGGTGGTCTCCAGATCGGATAGCACATCCGGGAAGCCGGCGGCGAGAACCTTGATCGAGTTGTAAATCGTGTAAAACTTGGTAACAAACCCAAACATGCGCATCTCTCCCTAAATTGAAGTGTTTGAGAACTCACTCCAGAACTGTCTGGAGTGCAATTTTGCCGCACTGACGCGAGCCAGTTCCGCCGGTGGTATCGTCCACATCGAACAGCGTAGCCGTGAGGTGCCGAGATTCAACAAAACCTGCGATCTCGCTGGCCCGGTCAGTGTGTTCGCCATCGAGCGTCAGGTTGTTAATGTCGCAATTGAATGAACCGCTAAACTCGTTCGCGGTCACATGCAGGATGAACAGATTGGCACGGTTCTCGAACACCATGACCGACGTAACGCGACCGGTAATGTTAGCCACTGCTGTTCTCCACTTTCGCAAAACGACCGTAGCTGAACATCCACTGTCCTTTGCTGTAGGCCGACGCGATCTCTGCGTAGGATAATTCGCCATCACCGAAAAATGGATCGGACACGAGAAACTTTTTGGTCCACTTGCGAAATCCGCGAATGATCGTGTAGTGACCACCGCCCGGCCAGACCAACCCTGCCATGATGGGTTGCTTGGCAAGAAGTTCCACGAGGAGTGCTTCCGGCGCGAGCGCGGCATCAGGTCCGACGCACGTGATGCCGAGTTTACTCAACACAACGACCGTCTCAATCGCCGGTGCTGGCACAATGCAATCTTGCGGAACCGGATCATGGGTACAGTCAGTACGCCCGAGAGCTAGATTCGCTAGTTCGCCCTCGGACGGTACGCTGGCAATTTTGACCGACTCGGCAATCCCGCAGATGCAACCAATCCAACACCACTCCATCGTCTCTTGCTTCTTGGCGTGGATGTCGAGTTCGATCAACTCCGGCAGGTCAAGCATCACCGACCTCGAATGATGGTTCGCGAGCGTGTGGAACTGATACCGCACGAACCGTTTGCACAGGAATTTGTTGTTGCTGCCGGTGGCGATGTCGGGTATGCAAACGCGGCTGTCGCTGGCGTGCATGCAGTCGCGGTCACAAGCTCGTAATGATAGCGGACGCGACCGAACGGCCCGCGATGCTGTACAAGTTGGTAGCTTGGCTGAGCCGGCGATGTAGCGCACGTCGTATTCTGCGCTTGGACAGACGCGGCGCAGAGCAACAGCACAACAAGCGAAACAAAAGATCGCATGCGGGGTTTCCTAACTAGGGTAATGGAAGGCGGAAATGCGAAGAGCGTGCTGCCGCGAACGCCGCGCAGAATTTTTCATTCCTAACGCTCCCCACTGAATCACTGAACGCTACCAAACACGTCGGTCGAGTGCAACGTTTTACTTGGGTGTTATCAGTGAAATTGGTGTGGGCGGCGGAACCGTTCCGCAGATCAAGCCGAGGTCGGTCGGCGCGGCCCAATACGGCAGTGCAAAATTCGGATCGTCCACCAGTACCGCGAAGTAGTCCGGCTTCGGAATGTACACGCATCCGTTGTCTTCGCAGGTGAAAATACCACCCGATGATAGCCCATCGCAACAGCAGCCGGTACAAGGCGCATCGCTTGCTCTTGCGACTCTTGGTTTGCGAAAATACTTCTGGACGAATTTGCGTCCGCTCGGTGTCGTAATCTCCCGCTCGAACATCTCCAGTGCCAGTTGAGGCATTGCCTGAAGTTTACGTTTTCGCGGTAGTTTTGCCTTCTTTGGCTTGCCTGTGTTAGATTGGGTGGAACCGGTCCCTTTCTTGGATTTCGCCATGACGCCCTTACGAGTAATTAGTCCTGTGCAGCGGATTGGTAGCTGCAACCGAAAATGGTTGTTTGGATTCTTACTGGTTACACTGTCTTGCTCGCCTACTGCACCGCCGCCGCCGCAACCACCATTGCCGACGCCGCGTCCGCACTACGTTGCCGTGAACACGCTCTGCCGGGACGTTCGGATTGCACGAACCTACGAACGGGAGTGGATCCGGTGCGAACTCGACGGCGGGCGCTGCGAATTCGTGAACGGAGAAATTCACTTCAAGCTTGCAGCCAACGGCGCGCCAGCCGCGATCTTGGTACAGTTTGCCGATGCGATCAGCTTGCCGAAGATGCCGCCGAACATTGTGATTGTGGGTTGCGTGAGTGAAGTTCGCCATGACGGTATCTGGCGGTCACGGAATTGTGATTTTGCTATTGCGATTGAGCGGGCACGGATCCTCCTCGACTGACTTTTTCGGAAGTATCGCTTCGAGCTTTTGCACCGCCGCGCGAAGCTTGCCGACTTCGCTGGTTAGTTCGGTGATGGCCGCGCGGCCTTTCTCCAGTTCGGCCGCGAAAAACGCTTGCAACTTCGTGTCATCTTCGCGCTTGTCGCGCTGGCGTTTGTCCTCGCGAGCGTCGCAGTGGGAACGGTCCATATCTCGCTGCTGTGTGTAGAACTGTCGGTCGCGTTCGCGAGCATCTTCGGCGTTCCGGGCTTGTGCCGCCTTGTCTTCGGAAGCCGCTTTCAGTGTCGAGAAGAGCATCCAGCCGAAACCCGCACAGACGAACAGAGTGAGGGCTTTTTCGCTGCTCAGGTTGACGACAATGCGAGCGAGTGCCGCGACAAGTCCGGTCACGCCCGATGAAATCACCACTTGCTGCGGTTCTTTGTCATCCGCCATTGTGTCGCCCTCGTGGCCGGTTGAGCATTTCGCTAAAGTCCGCTATCGCTTGTTGGAAAAGTCGTCCTTGCTCATGGCGAGCGGTGCGATCCGCAGTATCAGCTTCTTCGCGCGCTTTGCGGTCGGCTGCTCGCTCTGCTTGAAAGAGAGCAAACATTTCACGCCGCTCTTGGCGACAGGCTTCTTCCAGGTGGTCGATCTTGTTCAGCACGCGCTCGACTGATGTACCGACTGTATCGAGCATTTTGGGAAACGCCCGCAGCATGAACCAGACGACCAGCACCACAATGACGCCGAAACTGCCCCACTCACGAATTGTCTGGTAAATCTCTGGCAGCATGGCCGATAGTGTGACAAAAAAAGGCGTAGCTTTATGCGCGCCAGAACAGCAGTCCCGGTGCCGGGATTGGCAGGCTCGGTAGCTCGCGCTTGAACCAGCGGTCCATTGCTGCGCGGGCCGCTTGTTTTGCAGCATCGCGACTCGGCCACCAGTAGCGGTCTGCGCCGCCCGGCGAACGTCCAAATACATCGGCATGGGAAACGCCGCGCGGACAACCCCGCACGTAGACATCGACCATGTAGCACTCGTGCCCCTGATGCCGCACTGCGCGAATTCGCCACGGTACGATGCGTCTCTTGGTAAGCACTTGCTGCCAGCGGTCACCGCAATAGACGCGACAGAATGCCACGACGACGCGAGCCGCATCTTCGGGAGTCGGGAAGTTCGATCCTAGCTCAAAGAATTTGAAAACACGAGCGCGATAAGCCAACACGTTGTAACGGCGTGCCTGGATGCGCCCGCCGTGTCGATGCCCGTAGACGCCCTTGTAACGAGCGAGATTGCGCGGGTCGCGAATGGTCGCGAGTTCATCACGGGAGACAGTAGAAACGGGTAAAGCGGAGACGAGATCGGACGAAACGGTTACGTAGGGCATGGTAGTTGCTTCCACGCTAAAACAACAGTAAACTGTTCTCAGCGGGAAACAACCGCAACATCAGCGAGCGGCGACTTAGCATGGGAACGCGGTCGCCGCTTGCGTTTTCTCACGTTAGGAAGAAAAGGCGTAGCTACCCCGCGCGAGTTGTTAGGTAGGACGCCACTCCGCAATCACTTCTGGCGCCCATACCACGTCGCTTTCCGCGTAGTACGCCAACGTGCTCCGAATGAAATCAAAGTCTCCCTCGTATCGATTCGTCCAGTAGCCTAGCTTCGCGGGATTGTTCGGCACGACGAACATCTGCGTGCTTACCTGCCCTAGATGCACTTTGTCGGTGCGAGTGGGCAGCACGTCGTGAAACGGTGCGCCACGTTTCATCTTGAACATAAGCGGCCGGTTGGGGTGCTGTCGAATTGTGGAGCGGATTGCCTCGAATGCGTGCGGCGTGTAAATGTCATCGTCATCCATGAACAGCAGATAGTCGCCGCGTGCCTGTCGCATGCCAGCCGTGCGCGGTGTTGCCGCCCAATCGCCAGAATCGTCGGGCTTCACAATGAGTTCATCATCGGGTTTGAGTTGCGGTGTAATGCTGGCAAGCGTGCGCGCCAGTGTTGAACGCCCGGTCGTGGGCACGATCACCGAAAGACGTGGGAACCGCTTGGTCGCGGGCAGCGGGTCAGGCGCGTGTGTGCGAAGCCAAGCCCGGTACTCGGTCTCGATGCGAGCGAGGTCCGCCGGTCGATAGAGGTAGAAGTCGCTGTGTCCGGTGAACTGTGTGCCGGCTTCGTGCTGCGAGAAGGCAATACCCATCCACGCTTCGGTTGCCCACTTGTCCACCGGGATCGGCACGCGGTCGAGTTTCTCTTTGAGCGGCCCCACGCGTGCCCACCAAAAGTTGCCGCTGAAGTGCCACGTGGAGTCTTGATTTGGTGCGCCGAAGGCTTTAACGGTACGTTTGAGCGGCCCGACCAGAGTGTGCGAGTGCAGCAGGGATTCGGTGTGTGACCAGTAATCCAGCGAAAGCGAGTAGAGCAAATCCGCCCACCGGTGCGCCGTCGAGTCGCCGGGGCGCGTCGCACCTTTGGCGTGCGCGTAGAGCACCACGTCGTCCGGGTGAACGTTAGGAAGAAAAGCCCACAGCTTCGGCCACGCCGCGAGTTCCCACCGCGACGGGTCGTTCGGCACATCGATTACCTCGGCATCAGGCGGCAGATAGGCGCGCACAGTGTCCAACGAGTCAAGAGCGAGCAGTTTTCGCGTGCCCTGCTCCGTGACAAATTGCCCGGTCGCGACCGCAAAAATCTTCCGCCCGGTGAACAGATGCCATCTGCGACGCAGAGCATCGACGCCTTTTCTCCAAACATGGTTCGTTGAAACGGGTAAAATGAAGTATGCAAGGTGACGCGAGGGAATAGGCGGATAAGCGAGCTTGTACGTCAGGTCAGGACACGTCGGACAGTGCCGTTCATCGGATGAACACTTGGTAAATCGCGTCGTGGTGGTGCAGTGCTTGGTGCAGCGATGCACCAGCGAACTGCAACCTTGCGACAGTCGCTCGCCCAAATACACGCAGTGCGCGTAGAGCGACTTCCTGGCAGGTGACGATGTGCGAGCGAGTAGCGAGGAATACTCTTCCCCATTATCAGCCCTGTGCAGCGGGTTAGTAGCTGCAACCCTAACGCGACGAGCCGCTTCCGCAAGTTTTTCGGTACGAGTCATATCACACAAAGGGTTAAGCCATGAATGATCGAGCGAAATCGGTTGGCATCGTGCTGATGTCGGTGGCGCTGTTCTGGGTCGGATACTTGGGCGGGCTGCACGACGCCAAACATACCAAATCAAGCGACCATTCCGCACTAGTTGATGATGGCCTCGGTGTGATTACGCTGCGTCGCGAATTCGATTCACCGGTCCATTTGCAACCGCACCTCATTACCCAAAAAGGTCATTCCACAAAACTGCGAGACGGTGGTCCTGGGCCGATTTGGTTGATTAACATAGGCGACACGCAATTCTCAGCTACCGAGGTTACGAATGTACCGTGAAGACGGGGGCGATAGCGGAGCATACTCCGCTAAATGCACCCACACCACCGGTGTAGCTAAATGGCGGTCCACACGAGAGACTGCCGCCTCCACCGACACCAGCGGATGAGCCGTTACAGAACTGCTTGAGCGCCCACTGTGGAGTGGAAGTCGTATCGCACCACCATCGGTATTGAACCGAACCGCCACCACAAGGAACGACTCTCGAATACCAGCCAGGACCGTCAAATCCAGAAGCATTCCAAGTGAGAGTGTAAGGACTGCTCCCGCCACAATCTGTAATTGTGAGAAACAAGACATTAGGAATCAGTACACCACCACAGCATGAATTAAGTTGACCACCGCATGCCGCTTCGCATGCCGCGAGCGTGGAGTACATCCCGCCGGAACCAGCCACCTCCACGCAGATCGCGCCGGAGCCGCTTCCTTCGCAGTTATAGCTGACACACGTATTTAAAGGCGCAATCACCGCATTCGGCTGCCCGGCATCAAATGCCGTAAGCTCATTGGTACCGGTGCAATTAAATCCGGCGGCATCCACGTACCAGATACGGCGGTCATCGAGTAGGTCATTCAAGTTCGTCAGCACCCATAATCCGGTGTCGTAGTCGAACCGAAAATCCCATTGCAAATCAGCCGAAATGAACCGGCAATAATTCCCGTCATCGGGATCGCATACGTAGTTCAGTGTAGACACCAAAACGCTATCAAAGTAAAGCGTCCATTCGGATGATATGCTGGCACACTGATCGCACGCGACAATACAAGCGCCACATCCGCTACCGCTCCCACTCCCGCTCCCGCTGGAACAGCAATCCTGCTCATTGGTGACGCAGATATCCGAGTCGGCCACCGGCACGACAACGAGTACCTTTTCAACAGTAATGCCGACTAATCTCTTGGACACTAGACTTTACTCACAATGAACCAGTTGGCGGTATCTGTTACCACTGTGATCGACTCCCACTGCGTGAGCGTGACGGTACTCGCTCCGTCAATCGTGCCACCGCCGGAAGCCACCGTACAAGATGACGCATTGATATTTTTGATAATAAACTGATCCACGCCGGGAGCGCTGGCGCCGCTCACGCCCGGCAGCGTAATCGTCAGAGTTGGGCCATTTGCCACGACAATATCGTCGGCGTAAGTGAGTTGGTAGTTTGTCGTGACTGTCTTGAGCGAACCAAAAATCGGGCAGACCTTCGTTGCCACCGGCAAGTGCGTGCCAGTCGGGTTATTGGGCGAACACGCTCCGATATCCTCATCGGTACTACCGCACTGATCGAGGACGAGTTTGTTGCCATCGAGGCCAACACTGAGTCGCCAGTGTTGCAAGACACGCTTGCCGTGATTGCAGGTAACTGCAAGTGTTTCGGTACAACCGTCACCGCTACCAGAACCGCCACTTCCGCTCCCAGAACCGCTACCAGAACCGCTCCCACTTGCCGAGGTCGCCAGCCACAGAATGTAGCATGTCTGATCGCGGTCAATCGACATCGCACAGAGCGTGCCTGCGGTCAGCGTGGTATCGCCGGCCACGTCGTAAGCCAGCTTGCCGCTGAGCGGCAGGGTGGGCGTGTACATCCCAACGCCGGGAGCGAACCGCCGTTCTTGCCATGAATAGCCCGTCGTAGGGTCGAAACCGCTCGTCAGTTCGACCACGATGAGCGGCGGGAACTGCCCGATGGAGTTGACACCAAACTGCGTGTTGAGCGCCGACGCCGGCGCCTGAATGCGGCCGGGAGGCATTAGGGTGCGCTCACATGCGTGAATATCTGATTGAAGTTGGCTTCTGGATAAAGTTTGTCAACTCCATTTTGTCGGATCGCCCCATACCACTTGAGGTCTTCACGGCGCGGTACAAGTTGGTGCCCTCGAAAAGCTTGATTGAGAACAGTCAATGATGTGAATAACGGAGGTAGTGCATCTCCAACACCACCAGAGATGGTCACAAAGCCATTATCCGCATCAACAGCGGTTACAAGCATATCTGTTCGCGAACCGCCTCCCGCGTCTGTCCATGTTATATCAAGCAAGTTACCCACAAAAACATTGATCGGATTATCTGCCGTTGCAAATGGAATCTGAATGATAGCCGATGTGTCGCTAATGCGATTCGTAATGCCTGCATCATCAGTGCCGCGACGCGGGTCGAAGAATTGCATCGGTAACGCAACATTCCAACCGAAATAACCATTAAGACCATTGTTCGTCTGCACCGGAAACCGAAACCGTGTGAACACGGGCGCTTGCAAGAGTAGTGTACCCGCCGGATGCCCATTCCATGTCGTCGAGTTGACGCACCCAATGCAATTGAGAATCTTCTGTGGCGTGAACTGTGTCGGATCACTGCCGCTGATGTATTCGTGTGGCACCCACATCCAGTTGAACGTCTTCGTCATCTTTGACATGAGTGTGCCAAACGGAGCCGGGATCGCCGCCCCGCGCGAAGGTCCGTTGGCGAACTTGATGTTGTTCAAGCCCTCGGCGCTGATGATTTCGACACTCGGCACCGGTGAGAAAAATGTGTTGCGCTGCACTTCGTCGCCGAACACTTCCACATCGGTGTAGAACGGCATCTTGAAGTCGATGAACCGCACAGTAGCGAGCGTGTACTGGTAAGCGGCGGCAGGCAACGAGGCTGCGTAGGAGCCGGGCACTTTGCTGCCCTGCCCCGGTGTGCCTTTTGGCGCAATATCCTGAAAGGAAACCGAGGCCGCACTCAGAGTAGCAAACGTGGGATGAGCGACCGGGTTTTCCCGGTGAAGCATGAACGGATAACCCTGATCGGCATAGCTCCAGCCGAGCGTAAATCGCGTAAACGAACGCTTCTTGCGCCAAAGCACTAAAGCCGTGATCGACGCTTCGGCACTTTCAAGCGAGAGTGTTTCACCGCCCGGCTTTTGATCGCCAACGAATTCTTCCCAATCATCTTCTGTGAATTCGTTGGCACCAATGTCAGGGTACAGGTCTCCAATGTATGGCGTTTTAATACCCTCCTTAGCGATCTTGTTTAACTTTCAAGCCAACCCCACCGCTTACCAGTCTTGATTCGACTGATGGTGTGTGGGCTGACATTCTTCAGTTTTGCTATCTCAGGTTGAGATAGCACGCCTTCAGTCAGAAGGCGGCGAATTTCCAGCACATCCTCTTTGGTCAACGTGCTCATTCCGTGCGCTTCGCCACGATTGCTCGTACCATCGCGTACCCGATCCTCACCGTGATTCTTGAATTTCGTACCCCATGTGACATTTTCAAGTCGGTTATCTGCTGGCCCTCCGGGACCGTGACAACACTCCATCCCTTCGGGACACGGCCCGACAAACGCTTCCAGAACGAGACGATGCACGAAGAAATTCCGACTCTTACCATTCTCTGAACGAAGCCGAACTGTTCGATAACCATACAAAGTCGGGGTCTGAGTCATCAAGAGTGGAACTTCACGCCTGCCCCATCTAGCATTGGCGTAGCTTCGTACTCTCCCCAAATTCGACACGTCGTACATGCCATTGAATCCGGGGATAGTCTTCCAAATCTCGCCGAGAATCGTATCTTGAGTACGCATTGCCGCAGGTTCCTTTCAACCTGGGTGATGACAGGATTGGCAGGTGAGAAACAGTCACCTGCCAATCCGACTTTATAAAGATTCTCGTCTATGGCAACTCTTGCGGCAGGGAAATGCCCTCTGTCGGTCGCGTTAGGAGAAAAAGTAGCGGGGCAAGGCGTAGCACAGCCTCACGATTGCTACGCCTTTTCCTCCTAACGTCGTCCGCATGGCATCGTCTGCGTTCGCGGCCGTCGTGGACCGCATCCAATCACTGCCCGGTTTGCCGAAACTGTACACGTTTGACGCGCCGCCAAGCGATGCAGGCGCGCAAGTGTATGTCCCGTACATGGTGCTCGAAGATCACGGCACCGGAATCGAGTACGACTTCCAGAAGACCGCAATGGAAGTCACGGAGCTAGTGCTGCACGTCTACGGCAATCTGCTCAGTGATGTTGATACCATCGTCGAGCGGGTGAAGTACAACGGGTGGGGCATCAGTGCCGGTCAGGGCTTGGATTTCGGTGCGCTGCCCACTCTGACGATTGACTACGGAAACCTTGAAGTGCGGCGGATGCGCGAACAACGGTTTGCCGCACTTGCCACCGGCAAAGATGCTCAGCGGATTCATCAGTGCGATTTGAGTTACCGCGTCACGCTTTACCGCTATGCGGCATCCTCTTGACGTTAGGAACGAAAAGTGGCAAACCCGCTGACCGCTGGCACATTCCAGATTGTTTCGCAAGGACAAATCTCCGGCGCACAGATCGCGCCACAAGGTACTGCCGTCAGCAATGATTTCAGCCCTCCGACAGCGGGCGCGGTCGCCAGCACACAACTGAGTTTGGCGTACGGCACCGGCAGTGGGCAGGCGGACATCTTGTGCGCGGGCGAGTACGACTTGACCGTGAGCGGTGGCGGTACGCCGAGCGTGACGATTGATCTGTTTGCGAATGGCCTGCCGAACGTGTTCGGCGGTACGGCGAACTTTTTGCACTTGAAAGCAATCCACGTCTCGATCAAGAGCGGCGGCGACTCGTCGGGCGTCAAGATCGGCAACGCGGGAGCCAACCCGAACAAGCTGTATTTCGACTCCGCGACGGACACCTGGACGATCTTGCCCAACGGTACACCGTTCGTCGGCGGCGATCCGGCAACGGGTGTTGTGGTGGACAGTACGCACCGCAATATTCTGATCGCGAATGCGAGTGCAGTGGCGGTTGTTACTGTGCGCGTCATGCTTGCTGGCACTTCGGTCTAAGCCGATACAGTGGAGCATTTTTGCAACTTTCGTCATTGCTGACGTTTTTTCTGAGGGACTGTACGCTCCTCAACGGCGCGAGACAAGATATTCAAACTGCCGACATAATCGGCATCTGCTTCGTACCCACA
>Ga0335069_10014436_pt1 | contig 11057 bp, 8 predicted proteins | sample Lox_Sample_11_FD_206714 | JGI IMG/M metagenome (GOLD analysis project Ga0335069, IMG submission 206714) | Soil microbial communities from Loxahatchee National Wildlife Refuge, Florida, United States - Lox_Sample_1.1 | ecosystem: Environmental > Terrestrial > Soil > Wetlands | place: USA: Florida... | reverse complement strand
CACACCTTGGTCACCGTCGATCCCGAAAGGCGCGAGTACGTCACGTGGGACGAGGAGGTGCTTGCCAACCAGGCGGCGGAACGGCAGGCCCTCGGGGAGTTGAAGATGGAGGTCGCCGACCTCGTGGTCGGCTTCCAGGAGCTCGGTTCCGGGGAGACGATCGAGGGTTATCGGACGGTGAGGTATCGCATCACCGACGGCTACACCATGAAGGTTTCGATCGTGGGCCAGACCAGCCAGTCGACCGTCCACGCGACCTACGACGTCTGGACCGCCCCAGAGCTCGACGCCGCCATGAACCCCTTTCGGGGCCAGGCGGCCGGCTTGGCGTCCGGGCCCATGGCCGAGCTCACCCAACAAACGGCCCGGGCCTTCGCCAAGGTCGGAAAGGGCGCGGTCCTGAAGCTGGTCGTGACGAACGAATCGGTCAGCAAGGGCAAGGCGCACACGACGACCATGACGACGCTGCTCACGAACATCAAGCGCGCCTCCATCAGCCCGACGGTGTTCGTCGTTCCGGCCGGCTACGCAGAGAAGTCCGCCGAGGAGACCGCGCTCGGCGCCATGGGCTCGAGCGGCAAGCCCCAAGGAAAGTGAAAAGTCCTTCGTGCGCGTCCCCGGCGCCTGCCCGTCGAGGGGTCGGGCCGGCGCTCCGAACGATCGCTCGGCACCGCCCGGGAACGGCTCGCCGGCTCCGCTTCCCTGAGTCGGCGCGGGCGACCTGCGGACGGGAAGAGCCGGGCCTGCATCCTCCGGCGTCGCCCCGGCCCCGGGAGGCCGTCAGAAGCGGCCGTCCTCGCGGTACTGCCCCCAGACCTTGCGGAAGACGTCGCAGATCTCGCCGAGCGTGGCGTAGGCCTTCACGGCCTCGAGGATCGGGGGCATGACGTTGGCCCCCTCCCGGCAGGCCCTCTCGACCCCTGCGAGCGTCTCCGCCACCCGGCCGGGATTCCGCTCGGACTTGACCGCTGCGAGCCGGGCCTTCTGCGCCCGCGCCACGCTCTCGTCGATCTTCAGGATCGGGATCGGCGCCTCCTCGCCCGAGGCGAACTCGTTCACGCCGACGATGACGCGCTCCTTCGTCTCGATCTCGCGCTGGTAGCGGAAGGCGCTCTCCGAGATCTCCTTCTGCGGGAAGCCCTCCTCCACCGCGCGCAGCATGCCGCCCAACTCGTCGATCCGCTGGATGTAGGCGAGCGCCCGCTTCTCCATCTCGTCGGTGAGGTACTCGACGTAGTAGCTGCCGGCGAGCGGGTCGACGACGCGGTCCGCCCCCGACTCGTGGGCGATGATCTGCTGCGTCCGCAGCGCGATGGTGACGGCCTGCTCGGTGGGCAGCGCGTAGGTCTCGTCGAGCGAGTTCGTGTGCAGGGACTGCGTGCCGCCCAGCACCGCCGCCATCGCCTGGAGCGCGGTGCGCACCACGTTGTTGTAGGGCTGCTGCGCCGTGAGCGATACCCCGGCGGTCTGGGCGTGCGTGCGCAGGAGGAGGGACTCCTTCCGCTTCGCCCCGAACCGCTCCTTCATCGTCCGCGCCCAGATGCGGCGCGCCGCGCGGAACTTGGCGATCTCCTCGAAGAAGTCGTTGTGCACGTCCCAGAAGAAGGAGAGGCGCGGGGCGAAGGCGTCCACGTCCATGCCGCGGTCCACACACTCCTGCACGTACTCGATCCCGTCAGCGAGCGTGAAGGCGAGCTCCTGGACGGCCGTCGCGCCGGCCTCCCGGATGTGGTAGCCGCTGATCGAGATGGGGTTCCAGCGCGGCATCTCCTTCGCGCAGAACTCGATCATGTCGACGACCATCTTCACGGCCGGGCGTGGGGGAACCACCCATTCCTTCTGGGCGATGTACTCCTTCAGCATGTCGGCCTGGATCGTCCCGCCGAGCTTCGCGCGCGGCACGCCCTGCCGCTCGCCGACGGCCAGGTACATCGCGAGCGCCACCACGGCGCTGGCGTTGATGGTCATCGAGGTGGTGACGTCCCCAAGCGGGATCCCGTCGAAGAGGACCTCGAAGTCCCGCAGCGTCGAGACCGCCACGCCCTCCTTCCCCACCTCGCCGCGCGCCATGGGGTGATCGGCGTCGTAACCCATCAGGGCCGGCATGTCGAAGGCCGTGGAGAGCCCGCTCATGCCCTGCGCGAGCAGGTACTTGAAGCGGCGGTTCGTGTCCTCGGGCGATCCGAACCCGGCGAACTGTCGCATCGTCCACAGGCGCCCCCGGTACATCGTCGCCTGCGGCCCGCGCGTGAACGGGTAGCGCCCCGGATAGCCGACGTCGCGGCGGTAGTCCGCCTCGGAGCGGCTCGCCGGGTCGAGCACGTCCGGCACGGGGATCCCGGAGTCCGTCTCGAAGCGCTCCCGGCGCCGGGGCGCCCGGGCCAGGGTCTCGGCGAGCTCGCGCACGCTCCAGGACTCCCGCTCGGCGAGGACGCGCGCGAGTTCGTCGCGGCTGTACACGGGACTGTCGGCCTTCTCGGGCGGATGCGGAGTGGCCCTGCGGGCCCTCTCCGGGACTTCGGGCCTGCTCTCGAGCGCGGGCTTGCCGGCCATGGGACCTCCGGGGGATCGGAGGATTCTAACGGCTCGGCCCGGGAAACGCGAAGCCGCCCCCGCCTCAGCGGGCGGGCGGCGGCTGCTGCTGCAGGTCCCGGATGCTCGCCCGCGCCTGGACCGCCTGGGGGCTGTTCGGGTCGATGGCGATGACCTTGTTGAACGCCTCGATCGCCTTCGGGACGTCGTGCAGGTCGAAGCCGTAGACGACCCCCATGTTGAAGATGCTCTGGAGGTGGCCGGGCTTCAGCTTGCCCGCCTTCTCGAAGTTGGCGAGGGCGCGATCGTACTTCCGGAGCTCGCGGTACATGACCCCCTGGTCGGTCAGCACGTCGGGGTCGTCCGGACGCAGCTCGAGCGCCTTGGCGTAGGCGTCGACGGAGAGCTGGGCCTGGTGGGTGTCGAAGTAGTCGTTGCCGAGCTGCACCCAGAGGGAGGCGTTCTTGGGGTCTTTCTCCAGGGCCTGCTTCGTCGCCTCGATCCGCTGGCCGACCCCCGACGCCCCCGGCGGCTGGGCCATCATGGGCGGCGGCGGGGCGCCGGGCAGGGCGAGCCCGCCCGGCGGCGGTGCCGCGGGGGCGGCCTGGATGGGCTGGTCCTTCGAGCAGCCTCCGAGGAACACGCCGATGGCCACGGCGGAAACGGCGAGTATCGGCTTCATGCGGGACCTCCTCGCAGGTTCGGCCGCCGGGCGTCCGGGAGGCCACTTCCGCGCCGGACCGGGCGCGGCCCGGCGCCGCGCCCGAAGGGGCAGCGGCGCATCATCCACAGCCCCCCCGGGTCGCGTCAAGGACGCGCCGCGGGTCACTTCCCCGGAGGCGCCGGGGGCTCAACGCACTTCGCGTTCTCGCAGATCCGGTTGCCTTTGCAGTCGGTGTCCTTGGTGCAGCCCATGACCTGCGGGGCCGCCTGGGCCGCCTGGGCCGGGGGCGGCTCCAACTCCTCGCACACGTACATCCGGGCGGTGACGTACTCGGCGCGGTTTCCGTCCCTCCCCTCGAAGGTCCAGGGCTTCTCGTAGACGACGTGGGTCGCGCCCTTGAGCGCCGCCTGGTTCAAGGCCTCCACCCGGGCATACTTGACGTACGATTCCGTCACGCCCGGATAGGTCCAGTCCCCCTTCTCGACGTAGTAGCGGCCGCCGTTCGTCTCGCCGATCGCCTTGCAGCGCCCGGCGGGCGGGGCGTCCACGACGACGATGGAGGTGGCTGCGGGGAGCAACGAGGGCACCGGGACCCGCCGTTCCGTCCGCGGCGGCGTCGCGCAGCCCAAGCACGCGACCAGTGTCGCCGCCGCGAAGGTCCTCGTCTTCACTCGTCCTCCTCCTCGCCCGCCTCTCGAGCGCGCACAGTACACCCGAGGAGCGACCGCCAGGCAAGCGCCGGCGGACGGCGCCGGCGGACGGCGGGACGCGCACGGGACCGGGATTCAGTAGTCGGCCGGCTCGAGCTTCTTGAGCGCGCTCCCGATGTTCGCCTCGCCGCTCGCGGCGAGCTCGCCCTTCCCGTAGGTCCGAAGCCAGGCCGATCGGCTCGGCGTACCCGTCTGCGGATTCACGGCCTGGGGCACGTGCGACCCCGTCACCACGACCGCCTGTGCGGACGGCGCGGACGCCGGGCCGCTCGCCGCCGGAGCGTGCGCGCACGCCGCCGCCGCGAGGAGGAGAAGGACCACTGGCGATAGCGCTCTCAAGGGCGGCCTCCGGCCAAATGATAGCGGCCCGAGGCGCCCCCGTCGCGATCATCCCCCGTCCGGGGCGATTCGCGGGGTGCGCGAGCACGTTGCGGGAGGGGCTGCCGGGATGCGGTCGGGGCGCCCGGCGGGTTATAACCTTTGCCGGGAAGCGGACCCGGCGGAGGGCTCAGGCTGACGACCCACATCCAGGCCATCGGGGTCGTCCCCGCGACCGGAGACGCCTACCGCGACGCGATCGGTCCGGCCCGCGCCAAGGGATTCGACCATGCGGAGCGGGTGACGATCAGCGAGCTCGCGCGCCTCGGTGCGTCCCGTGCGCCGGCGGAAGTCGCGGACGTCCGCTGGTACCGGGCGGTCGGCTACGCGCAGATCCTGAAGCAGCGCGCCGAGCCGTCACCTGCGCCGGCCGGCCGGGGCAGCCTCTCGCCGGGTCCGTCGCGGGGAGCCCGGGCCGCCGAGGCATACCGCAGGTTGATGGACGGGGTGGACGGCGCTCTGCGTCGGGCCTGACGGCGCGAGCGGCGCGGTCGCCAGGCCGGTCCGCGGCGCCCCGCCACGGAGGGAGCGCATGGCCTTCGACTTCGACGACGCGAAGCGCCGCTTCGCCGCCTCGCGCCGGATCCATCCGTCGGTCGTGGAAGAGCTCATCGCCGCGCACGAGGAGGCGCTCGGCGTGCTCCGCGACCTCGCCATGCGGGACATCGGGCGCACGAACGCCTGCCCCTCCTGCGGGCCGCTCGCTGGCCGCGGCGAGGGGCACGCCCGGGGCTGCCGCGTCGCGAGCCTCCTCGGCCTGCGCTGAGGGTCGTCAGCGGGGGACCGCCAGCGCCGCCGCTCTCACCCGGGCGAACAGCTCGGGGAGCCGCGCGCCGATCCTGCGGGCGGCCTCCATGTCCCCCGCCCGGCCTGCCGTCTCGACCTGCGCGGCCGCCTGCCGCAGGGACTCGGCGCCGACGTTGGCGGCCGCTCCCTTGATCGTGTGCGCCTCGCGGGCGACGGCCTGCGGGTCTCCCGCTTCCACGAGCAGGCGGAGCGCCTCGAGCCTCGTCGGCAGGTCCTGGAGAAAGCTCTCGAGGACCTCCCCGGCGAGTTCCTCGTCCCCCATCAGTCGGGCGAGGAAGCCCCGCCAGTCGAAGACCGGGACCTCCCTGGGCGCCGCGGGATCCGCCGCCTCCTCCGGGGCGGGGACGGCCGGCGCCCGCTGCGCTCCTGCCGCCGGCAGCCAGCGCGCGAGGGCGGACGCGAGCGCGCGCGGGTCGATGGGCTTCGAGACGTAGTCGTTCATTCCCGCCTCGAGGCACTTCTCCCGATCGCCGCGCATGGCGTTCGCCGTCATGGCGACGATGGGCACGGCGTGATCGAGGACGGACGACGTCGCATCCCGGATGGCGCGGGTGGCCTCGTATCCGTTCATGGCGGGCATCTGCACGTCCATGAGGACGAGGTCGTAGCGGAACCACTCGAGCGCCATCACCGCCTCGGCCCCGTTCGCCACCGCGTCCGCCGCGAGCCCCATCTTCCGGAGCAGCCCCAGCGCCACCTGCTGGTTCGTCAGGTTGTCCTCGACGAGCAGGATCCTCGCGTCGCTGCGGGGCGCGACCGCCGTCTTCGCCGTCTCCGGCGGCTCGCCGCTGCCGCGCTGCGCGGAGCCGCTCACGAGGGCGGCGAGGCACGGGAGGAGGTCCGCGTGGCGGACCGGCTTCGTCAGGTACGCCGAGAACCCGGCTTCCCGCATCCGCGCCCCATCTCCGGGCCGGCCTCCCGAGGTCATCATGACGAGGAGCGTGTCGCCGAGGGTCCGATCCACGCGGACGGTCCTCGCCACCTGCTCGCCGTCCATGCCGGGCATGTGCATGTCGACGAGCGCCAGCCGGTAGGGGGCATCCTCCGCCCGGGCCCGCCGCAGAGCCTCGAGGGCGGCGGGGCCGTCCGCCGCCTCCTCGACGCGCGCTCCCCAGGCGCCGAGCTGCGCCGCGAGCACCTCCCGGTTCGTCGGGTTGTCGTCCACGACGAGGACCCGAAGGCCGCGCAGGGCGGCGGCCCCTTGCGGCTCCAGGGCGACGGCCGTCCGCCCCGGGAGCGGGACCGTGAACCAGAACTCCGAGCCCTTGCCGGGCTCGCTGTTCACGCCCATGTGCCCGCCCATGAGCTCGACGAGCTGCCGGGAGATCGCGAGCCCGAGCCCCGTTCCTCCGTACCGGCGGCTCGTCGACGCGTCCACCTGGGTGAAGCTCTGGAAGATCACTTCCTGCTTGTCCCGGGGGATGCCCATGCCGCTGTCGCGGACGGAGAAGCGGATGAGCGGGTCGCGCCCGCCGCCCTCCATGGCAAGGCGTACGGCGATCTCTCCACAGCTCGTGAACTTGAGCGCGTTCCCGATGAGGTTCGTGAGCACCTGCCGCAGCCGCCCCGGATCGCCGCGGAGCAGCGCCGGCACGTCGGGCGCCGCGGAGCAGACGAGCTCGAGCCCCTTCTCCCTCGCGCGGACCGCCATCAGGCCGGCCACGTCGTCGGCGAGGGCACGCGGGTCGAAATCCAGCTCCTCGAGCTCGAGCTTCTTCGCCTCGATCTTGGAGAAGTCCAGGATGTCGTTGAGGAGCGCGAGCAGCGCCTCCCCGCTCGACCGCACCGTCGCGGCATAGCGGCGCTGCTCCTCGTCGAGCTCCGTGCCGAGCAGGAGCCCCGTCATGCCCAGCACCGCGTTCATGGGGGTGCGGATCTCGTGACTCATGTTGGCGAGGAACTCGCTCTTCGCCTCCGTGGCCCGCTGTGCCTCCGCGGCCATCTCCCGGGCCTGGGCGATGGCTTCCTCCAGGTCCTGGTTCGCCTGGCGCAACTTCGCCTCCGCCCGCTTTCGCTCGGTGATGTCGGCGAGGCTGCCCACGATCCGACGCGGCCGGTCGTCCTCCGCCCACTCCACGACCCGCCCCCGGTCCTCGACCCAGATGACCCGCCCGCCGCATCGCCGGACGCGGTGCTCGCTCTGGTAGCGCCCCTCCCCCCTCTGGCAGGCGCCGAGCCGCCCCAGGACCACCTCGCGGTCCTGCTCGTGCAGCATGGCGACGAACTCCTGCCTGCCGTGCTCGAGGAGCCCGTCCTCGATGCCGAGAATGCGGCTCCACTGCGCGTTGTGACGGATGACGTCCCCGGCGATGTCCCATTCCCAGACGCCCTCGCCGGTCGCGTCGAGGGCGTGCGCCAGCCGTTCCTCGCTCTCCCGCCGGGCTTCCTCCGCCGCCCGGCGCGCGGTGATGTCGAGGAGCGTCCAGATGACGCCCCTGGACGGGTCCCGCGGGTCGAGCGGAGTGCCGGCGACCGAGCACCAGAGCTCGGAGCCGTCCTTGCGCCGAAACGGATACTCGAGCCGGGTGGCCCCCGACGCGGCGAGGAGCCGGTACTGCTCGGCGAACCCGTCGAACCGCTCCTGGCTCACGTGGATCAGGCGGAACGACTGGCCGACGAGCTCCTCGCGCCCGTATCCGAACAGCTCGCAGGCGCGCTGGCTCGCTTCCCGGATCACCCGCTCTCCGGACGAGAGGAAGATGCCGACGGCGCTGTGGTCGAGGAGCGCGCGGCGCAGCTCGGCGGCGCGGACGACGGCCTCCTGCGCCTCCCGCTGCGCGGTGACGTCGGCGATGGTGCCCGCCATCCGCAGCGGCGTTCCCTCCGGACCGCGCGCGGTCACCCGTCCGCTCTGGAGCACCCAAACCCAGCGTCCCGACCGGTGGCGGACCCGGTACTCGTGCGCGAAGGAGTCGCTCTGGCCCGAGAAGTGGCGCTCCAGGAGGTCCCGCGCCGGCTGCACGTCGTCCGGGTGGCAGAGCCCGAGCCAGGCGTCGATGCGCAGAGGCGAGATCTCCGGCAGGGCGCAGCCGACGATCGCGGCCACCCGCTCGTTCAGCGCGACCTCGCCGGACCGGACGTCCCAGTCCCACCAGCCGAGCCCGGCCCCCTCGAGCGCCAGGTTGAGGCGGTTGCGGACGGCGACGAGCTCCCGCGTCCGCTCGCGCACCATCCGGGCCGCCACCAGCCGGCCGTTCAGGAGCCTGTCGACGACGACCGCGGCCAGCCCCGAGATGAGGATCCCGAAGGGGAGGATCCACCAGTACCAGGTCCGCGCGCTCGCGGCGGCGAACGAGGCCCCGGGGACGACGCGCACCCGCCAGTCGCGCCCGGCGACGTCGAGGACCCGCTCGTACGGGGGGCCCGACCACGCCCCTCCCCCGCCCTCGCCGTCGCGGCGAAAGAGTTCCCCGCGCCCGCGCGCCGCGAGGATGTCCTCGACGACGAAGCCGAACCCCTGCACCGGCTGGCGGCGGAGCGCCTCGTCGAAGAGGTCTTCTGCGCGGTACACCCCGAGCACGAACCCCCGCAGGCGGGTGCGGCGCTCGGCGTCGCCCCGCGGGGTCCCGCCAGGGCCATAGAGGGGCACGAAGACGAGGAACCCGCTCCGGTCGCCCTTGTCCTGGACCAGGCGGACGGGCTCGGTGGCGATGGGACGCGCGCCATCGCGCGCCGCCTCGAGGGCCTCCCGGCGCACCGCGCTCCAGGCCAGGTCGAACCCCGAGGCCGCCTCGTTCCCGGCCATGGGCTCCACGTAGTAGACGGGGAAGTACTCGTCGCGGTCCCCGGCGCGGAGCGGCTTCCCCTGCCCGTCCCGCTCCACGATCTGGAAGCCGCCGAGGCCGTCGGCGCGCGCGGCCGCCTCGTAGGCGGCCCGCTCCGCGCTCCTCACCCGCGGGATCCACTCGAGCGCCTGGACCGGCTGCCCCTCGGCGACCATCGGGGCGACGTACGACCGGAACTCGGCCCTCGCCACCGAGGACGCGCTCTCGAACAGGCGGGCGAGCCCCCCGAGTTGCGCCACCTGCCGCTCCATCGCCTCCCGGAGCGCCCCCACCTGGGAGGCGGCGTGTCGGTCGAACTCGGCCCGCGAGAGTTCCTGGGCGCCGCGGCGTGCCTCGGTGAACCCGGCCGCGGTGGCGACCAGCCCCACGAACAGGACCAGGGCCGGCGTGCCGAGGCGGAGGAGGCGCTCGCCCACCTCGCCACGCCCGTCCGACCGCACCGCACCGGCGAACCGCCCCCTGAGCCAGGCGCCCCCGAGCGCCACGGCGGCGAGGACGACTCCGAGCAGGAGCGCCTTCGCCTGCTCCCGTTCCACGGCCGCCTCGAGCGCCCCGGCCTTCCACTCCAGGTCGACCGTCGCGCCGCCGTCCCGGACGGGGAGCGGCACCCGGACCTCGAGGATGGGGCCTGCGTGCCCCCGGGGCGCCTCGACGACGAGAGCGCCACCGGTCCGCACGGCCTGTGGCCGCCAAACCCGGGGGGCTCCGCCGTCTGCCTTCTCGCGGCCGGAAGCGACGACGACCGCTTGCCCGCCCTCGGCGGCCGCCGCCACCTGGATGGACGAGAGGCCCGAGATTCCGGCCCGGAGCGCGTCGAGGCGACGCGTCAGCCGCCGCTGCGCCTTCGAGCGCACGCCCGGGTCCGGCGAGCGCAGGTCGGCGATCTCGCCGAGGTCGAGCGAGGCGGCGACGTCCCTGGAGGCCTCGGCGAATTGCGCGCGCTGTCGCGAGCGCTCGCGCCAGGCGAGGGCGCCCGCCGCCGCCCACCCGGAGGCGGCCAGCGCGGCGAGCGCGAGCGCGGCGAGCGCGGGAGGGAGCACCCGGCGGCCCGGGCGGCGAGCGCCCTCGGGCCCCGCCGCTGGCCGCGCCTCGCTCACGCTCGCCTCCGTGCCGCTGGAACGGGGAAAGGGGAGCTAGACGCCCAGTCCCAGCGCGGAGAGCGTGGAGAGGAGCCGCGAGGCCTCGATCGGCTTGATGAGGTAGGCGTCGCATTCGGACCGGAAGGCGCCCATGATGTTCGCCCGGTCGTCGGACGCCGTCGTCATGATGATCTTCACGCGGTCGAAGCCGCCGAGCCCGGCCTCCTCCTCCATCTCCCGGATCCGCTTCAGCACGTCGTGGCCGTTCATGTCCGGCATGCCGATGTCGAGGCACATCACGTCGTAGGGCGACCCCTCGCGGAGGGCCGTCGAGAACGCCTCGAGCGCCTCCTTGCCGTCCATGGCGACGTCGCACGGTCCGAGCGGCGCGAGCATGCGGCTGAGGATCTTCCGGCTCGTGAACTCGTCCTCGACGATCATGGTGCGAAGCATCGTGGCTCCCGGATAGCTCATTGTGGCCCGGCCTGCGGGCAGGCGACGGCGGGCTCTCCCTACGCATATGGAACCGCTGTGCCGCCGACCCCGGGGACGTTGCGAGACCCTTTTCTCAAGGACGACGGCGGGTTCCGGCCTCGCTTCCGGGCCCGCGCCACGCCATCGGGGGAGGCTCCCTCGGACCCAGGGGTCAGGAGGACCCAACGGGCCCCTTCTGGCTGGGTCTCCTCGGCGCGTTGTTTGAGCTTGGCGCCCGGCGTGGCGGGCCGCCCGGCCGCCAGAATCCATGCAGAGCAAATGCCTTCTTGCTGGCGGCGCGTTATGCAACGAAGCGGCGGGGGGCGGGCTCGCGGAAGAGGCCCAAACTCCCCCCGCAGCAGGCCCTCCGCATCTCGTCCCCCGCCACTTTGAACGTTAGACGCAGCGTGCGACTGGGCAAGTAACCCGGCAAGGTGTTCGCCGTTCGTGTACCCAAAGATATCGTTGGAGGGCAAACCATTGGTGTGGTACGAACCGGCTAAGGACGTGCGTGCGGTGCAGGCGGCGCTAGGTCTCTCGACCCACTCGTCTCGCTCTTGACTGCCCTTCTTCTTTCCCTGTTTCTGGGGCGGCATCCGCCCCCGCCTTGCTCGGGGCACGTCGCGCC
>Ga0335069_10014435_pt1 | contig 11057 bp, 12 predicted proteins | sample Lox_Sample_11_FD_206714 | JGI IMG/M metagenome (GOLD analysis project Ga0335069, IMG submission 206714) | Soil microbial communities from Loxahatchee National Wildlife Refuge, Florida, United States - Lox_Sample_1.1 | ecosystem: Environmental > Terrestrial > Soil > Wetlands | place: USA... | reverse complement strand
GGCCACGCGAGAGGGGGGCCCGCGTGGCCGGACCGGGAGCGCCCCGTGGCGCTCGAGCCCTGGGGCGGAGAAGCCAGCGGAATCGCGCCAGGTCAGCCTCCCTGGCGCCGCGAGCGCTCGACGCGGATCTTCTCCGTCCGCTCCACCTGCACGATGACACCGTCCTGGACCACTGCCGTCACGGTCCCGAACTTGAGACCACGGAGCGCCGCCAGGACGCGCGCGAGGCCGTCTTCGGTACGTTCCTGGCCGTCCTCCCGAGACACCATGCCCGTTCTCCCCTCCTCTTCCCGGCGCTAGATCGCGTAGTCCTGGACGAACACGCGTACTTCCCGCGGAGCCACGAATACGACGTCGCCGGCTCGCAGCGAGAGCTCGTGGTAGCGCTCCCAGCTCATGTCGACGTTCAGCCACACGCCGAACTCCTGGGCGTGCACGCGCACCTTCACGACCGGCCGCGCCGGGTTGATGTGCACGACCTCCGCCTTGAGGCTCGGCCGCGCGCTCTTGTGGCGGAGGATCTCGAGGTCGTGCGAGCGCACGAACGCGGTCGCAGCCTTCGCCGCGTCCTGCTGGTACTCCGGGTAGGCCAGCTCCAGGCTGCCCAACCGGGCGCGACCGCGGGCCACGCTGCCGTGGAACACGTTCACGTTGCCGAGGAAGTCCATCACGAAGGGCGTGGCGGGCCGCTCGAAGATCTCCTGCGGGGTGCCGGTCTGTTCGATCTGCCCCCTGTTCATGATGACGACCCGGTCCGCGACCTCGAACGCCTCCTCCTGGTCGTGGGTGACGAAGACGCTGGTGACGTGGATCTCGTCGTGCAGACGCCGGAGCCACTGCCGGAGCTCCTGGCGGACCTTCGCGTCGAGCGCGCCGAAGGGCTCGTCGAGCAGCAGCACCTTGGGGTCGGCGGCGAGCGCGCGGGCCAGCGCCACGCGTTGCCGCTGTCCGCCCGAGAGCTGCGAGGGTCGTGAGCGCTCGAGGCCTTCGAGCTGCACCAGGCGGAGCAGCTCGCGCACGCGTTCGGTGATGCGGGCCGTCGGCCATTTCCGCACGCGGAGGCCGAACGCGACGTTGTCGAACACGCTCATGTGGCGGAAGAGCGCGTAGTGCTGGAACACGAAGCCGACGTTGCGGTCACGGACCGCGGCGTCGGTGACGTTCTCGTTGTGGTACAGCACGGTCCCGGAATCCGCCGCCTCGAGGCCGGAGATGATCCGGAGCAGCGTGGTCTTCCCCGAGCCCGACGGGCCGAGGAGCGCCAGCAGCTCACCGCTCGGCACCTCCAGGTCGACGTGATCGAGCGCCAGGAACTTCCCGAACCGCTTCGTGACCTGCTTGACGGTGATGCTCATGCCGTTCCTCCGACGTCGAGACGGGCTTGCTCCGCTTCCCGCAGCTCCCGGCGCGTCCGCCACTCGAGCGAGGTCTTCACCAGGAGCGTGACGAGCGCGAGGAGCGACAGCAGCGACGCCACCGCGAACGCGCCGGGCAGGTTGTACTCCTGGAAGAGCTTCTCGATCCGGAGCGGCATGGTGTCGGTCTGCCCAGCGATGTGGCCCGATACGACGAACACCGCGCCGAACTCGCCCATCGCGCGCGCGTTGCTCAGGATCACCCCGTAGAGCAGCGCCCACTTGATGTTCGGGAGCGTGATCAGGCGCAGCACCTGCCAGCCGCGCGCGCCGAGACTCACCGCGGCGACCTCCTCGTCCGCCCCCAACGCCTCCATCACCGGGATCAGCTCCCGCGCCACGACCGGAAACGTCACGAACGCTGTCGCGATGACCAGACCGGGATAGGCGAACACGATCTTGATGCCATGCGCCTGGAGCCAGGGACCGAAGAACCCCTGCCGCCCGAACAGCAGGAGCAGGAACAGGCCGACGACGACCGGCGAGACCGTGAACGGGAGGTCGATCAACGCCGTGAGCGCCGCGCGGCCGGGGAAGCGGAAGCGGGCGATCGCCCAGGCCGCGGCGAGGCCGAACACGAGGTTCAGGAAGACGGCCACCGGTGCGACGCTCAGCGTGAGCAGAATCGACTGGAAGGTATCCGGGTCGTGCACCAGGTTGTTCCAGTAGGCCGCCGGCCCCGCCGCGAACGCCTCGACGAAGACGTTCAGGAGCGGGACCCCGACCAGCGCCACCATCACGACGACGGCCGCGCCGATCAGCGTCCGGCGCACCCAGGGAGGATCTTCGTGGGCCCGGAGCGGGCTCATCGCGACGTCAGCCATGATTGCGGGACATCCATCGCTCGAGGAGGTTGATGGTGAAGAGCGTCACGAAGCCGATCGCGAGGAGTACGACCGCGATCGCCGCCGCCTCGTTGTAGGCGAACTCCTCGAGCCGGTTCACGACCAGCACGGCGGCGATCTCGGTCTTGAAGGGCATGTTGCCCGAGATGAAGACGACCGAGCCGTATTCTCCGAGCGCCCGCGCGAACGCGAGTGCAAAGCCGGTGATCATCGCCGGCAGGATCGACGGGAAGATCACCCGGACGACGGTCTGGAAGCGGCCGGCGCCGAGGCAGGCGGCCGCCTCCTCGACATCCCGCTCGAGCCCTTCCAGCACGGGCTGGAGCGTCCGGACCACGAACGGGAAGCCGATGAACACGAGGACGATGACGATGCCGAGTCGCGAGTAGGCGCCCTCGATCCCCATCGGCACCAGGAAGCGGCCGTACCAGCCGTTCTTGACGAAGAGGCTCGAGAAGACGAGCCCCGCGACCGCGGTCGGGAGGGCGAACGGGAAGTCGACGAGCGAGTCGAGCAGTCCCTTGAGCGGGAACTCGTACCGGACGAGGACCCATGCGACCAGCGCGCCGAGCACGACGTTCACCGCGGCCGATGCGAACGAGACGCCGACCGTCAGCTCGTACGCCGCCACGGCCCGGTCCGAGGAGACCGCCTGCCAGAACTCCGCGAGCGACAGATGCGACGCCTTCAGCACGCCGGCGGCCATCGGGATCGCGACGACCAGGGACATGTAGAGCATCGTGTACCCGAGGCTCAGCCCGAACCCCGGAAGCACGCGGCGATTGACGTCGATCATGGCAGGCGTCCCCTCGGCGGCCGGGTCGTCACTTGGGCTTGTAGAAGCTGTCGAACAGCGCGCCGTCGGCGAAGAACCGGCTGGTCGCGTCGTCCCAGCTCTTCGCGATGTCCGTGACCTTGAAGAGCTTCAGCTCGGGGAAGTCGGCGCGGTGCCGCGCCAGCACGTCGGCGTCGGTCGGCCGGTAGTAGTTCTTGGCGATGATCTCCTGCGCCGCCGGCGTGTAGAGGAATTTGAGGTACGCCTTGGCCACTTCCGTCGTCCCCTTCTGCTCGGTGTTCTTCGTCACGACGGCCACGTGGGGCTCCGCGAAGAAGCTGATGGGCGGGTACACGACCTCGACGTCGCCGCCCGCCTCGTCCACCTCCAGCCGGGCCTCGTTCTCCCACGCCAGGTGCACGTCGCCGATCTTCTTCTGGACGAACGTCGTCGTCGCAGCGCGCGCCCCCAGGTCGAGCACCGGGGTCTGCGCGTAGAGCTTCTTGACGAACGCCAGCGCGTCGTCCTCGCTCCCGCCTCGCACGGTCACGGAGCCCCACGCGGCGAGGAACGCCAGCTTCCCGTTGCCCGACGTCTTGGGGTTCGGGGTCACGATCTCCACGCCCGGCTTCACGATGTCCGGCCAGTCATGGATGTTCTTCGGGTTGCCCTTCCGCACCACGAACACGATCGTCGACGTGTACGGGAGCGAATGGTTCGGGAACGCGTCCTCCCACCCCAATGGCAGGAGACCCGACTTCGCGACCTGGTTGGTGTCGGGCCAGAGCGCCAGCGTGACGACGTCGGCGCCGAGGCCGTCGATCACCGCCCGCGCCTGCGTGCTCGAGCCGCCGTGCGACTGGTGCACCGTCACCGTCACGCCCGTGTCGGCCTTGTACTGCTTGGCGAACGCGTCGTTCACGGCCCGGTACAGCTCGCGCGTGGGGTCGTACGAGACGTTCAGCAGGTCCACGGTCTTGTCGGCGAGGACGCGCGCCGGTCCCGCGAACGACAGCACGAGCGCGAGGCCGCCCGCCAGTGCGAAGGCGTACCGCCGCCGCGGCCGGCGCGGCGTCTCGGTGGAACTCGGGGTTTGGGTCGGTCTCATGCGGGTCTTCCTCCTCCAGGGTGTCGTCCAGGGCGAAACGAAAAAGGCCCGGGGGCTTGCGCCTCCCGGGCCTTTCGAATTCGCGAGTGCTGTGGGCGTGAACTCTAGTCGAGCGTCCCCGTGCGCGCACCGCGACCGTCGGCGCGGAAGGCCTCCCGGGCCCGACAGCAACAACAGACGGTGTACACGGAACGCGTCACGGGTCCTGTGTTGCCTGACGGACACGGGTCATGTCAAGCACCGCGACGACGAAGGCCGTCTTCTGGCGCCGCGCCGAGCGGCACGCTATGCGAGCGCCATGCGGATCGCGTACTCGATGCTCGGCGTCGCGGTACTCCTGGCTTCGGGATGTCCGAGCACCCACCAGAAGATCCCGGTCGACCCGGAGGTCACGTTCGCCGCGCATCAGGAACGGAGCCGGGTGGCCGTCGACCGGACGCCTCGCGGGGGTGGCGACGAGATCACCCCGGTCGGCGGCTTCCGCGGCCCGGGCAGCGCAGCGTTCACCCTGAACGCCGGCGGCCAGCCGACGGCGTGGTTCTGGGTCACGGCCCCGGCGACGGTCGACGTGCGGCCGACCGCCGACGCCGCCACGGCACCGATCGCCCAGGTCGTCCCGGCGTGGCAAGACGGCGCCGTGCGCCTCGCGCTGCGAGGTCCCGAGGGGCAGACGCTCCAGTCCGACGCCTTCGAGCGCGTGGGGACCGGCGGCTATTCGACGCTGAGCCGCGACGTCCGCAGCACGCTCGATCTCCGCGGGACGTTCCGCGCCGTTCTCCACGATCAGGGCGGCAAGACCGCGGGCTGGCTGCGGGTCCAGATCGGCCCCTACAACGACGCGCCTCGCATCTTCGACGCGGTGCTGCCGCCGACGGTGTCGCCCGCGCTCGCGGCGGCGGTCGCAGTGGCGCTGGGGAGCGAGCTCGATTGGATCGAGAACCACACCCTGGACGTCTACCGCGGCGGCCAGAGCGGACCGCTCCAGCAGTCCTTCCCGATCGGGCACTGAAAGCACGACGGGGCGCAGCCGCTCCGCGTGGCAGAGGAGCGGCTGCGCCCGCGTCGGGTTGGGGCCCCGGGCTACAGATTGGGGCAGTTCGCGATGCAGAACTCGAAGGTCGTCTGGCAGTCGACGAGCGCCTGACGGCAGACGGCGAGGCACAGGTCGAAGTTCCCGGCCGCGGTCGTGAGGCAGCCCCCGTCTCCCCCGGCCCAGATGGTGTCGCCGTCGGAGATCGTGTGGCACGCGTTGAGGTCCCGTCGCCGTGTCACCCGGCAGGCGTGCCTGCAGGTCTTGCGGGTGGCGGGAGCGGCCTTCACGCAGCTCGCGTCCTTCGTGATGCAGCTCTTGGCGCACTTCACGCCGGTGCCAGCCGCGAAGCACTTGGAGAAGTCGGTCTGGTACTGCGTCTGGCAGTTGGCGGCGGTGTCGGTGCAGCTCTTGAGGGCCTGATTCGCCTCCCGCACGCACGTCTTGGTGGCTTCGCTGTACGGATGGCGCAGCAGGGTCGTGCTGGTCGTGCTGGTGGTGGACGTCGACGTCGTGCTGGTGGTCTGGGCCCCAGCGGGGCACGCCAGCGACGCCACGCCGACCATCAGCAGGCCGACGATCAATGTTCTTCCGGTTTGCAGCATGCGAGTGTCTCCTTCCGCGCCCGTCCCGGGCCGGGACGGGCGCGCGTTGGCGGTGGACGTCAGAACTTCAGCAGAAAGTCGAGCTGCGCCCGCGAGAGCGTCGGGTTGCTGGTGTTCGCGGGCCGGTTGATGAAGTTGGTGAAGTAGCTCTTCGCGCTGATCGTGAGGGGGTTCAGGAGCTGATAGTCGATGCCGATGCCGGGCCCCTGCACGTTCGTCCCGGCCGTGCCGAAGTCGCTGAAGGCGAACGACGAGATCGCCGCCTCCTGGCCGAGGTGCTCGTAGAAGCCGAACAGCGACCAGTCGCCCCGGGTCTTGGTCTGGCCGAGGCGCAGCCCGCTGGTCCAACCCTGGGCGTCGTCGGTCGCGGCCTCCCAGTTGTAGACGTAGTCGGCCCACCACTTGAGCGGCTGCCCGGCGACGACGTTCGGAATCGTCGCGGAGAGGACCGCGTTCGTCTGGTTGAACCCGCTCTGGTAGCCCGTGATCGCGGTGAACGCCGCCGGCTTCTTGCCGCCGGGCTGCGTCGGCGGTTGGATCGTCTTCGTGACGAGCAGGTTCGTGTTCGTGAGCTGCGTGTTCTGGTTCGAGTTGGCGACGGGCGCACCCGACGCCGTGTACGCGGTCGTGTTCTTGCTGAGCGCCTGCGCGATCAGGTCGGGATTCAGCCACCAGAACTGGCCGAGACCCGCTTCGAACTGGACGTTGCCGAAGTGGAAGGTGGGATTGATCTGTCCGCCGAACATCCACCCGTCCTGCTTGTTGGCGATCTCCGCGAACGTCCACTGGAGCGCGTGCAGCTTCACCTGGTCGAGGGCGCCGATCGGTTGAGCGAGGAACTGGAACGTCTCGCTGGTGCCTTCGGGCGAGAGGTCCTCGTCGAAGACCATCTCGTCGGCGCGGAAGATCGGGTTGGGGAACTTGCCGGCGTTCATGCTGAAGACCCCCGGGCGCAGGGCGAAGGTCTTGCCCGGCGTGAAGGTCAGGTAGGCCCAGTCCAGGTTGAAGTTCTTGCGGTTGAAGTTCCCGGTGAGCGTCTCGTTGGTCGAGATCGGGTCGTTGATGTTGCCGCTGGCGCCGCGAATGGTCGCCGCCAGCTCGTCGCCGAAGGCGACGCGGACGCCGAGCCGCGCGCGGATGCGCTCGCGATTGCGGGCGGTCACGTCCTGCCCGCTGACGGCCGGCTGGTTGTAGAAGCCCTCGTGACGATATCGGACGTCGCCGAAGACGGTGGTGCGGTTCAGCCAGTCGGGCAGGCTGAAGCTCTTCTTGGCCTGGTCGAGGCCGGCCTTCACCTTGTCGGCGTTCTGGGCCGCCTCCTCCGCCCGGCCCTCGGTCGCCTGGCCGACGGCCTTCTGCTGGAGCAGCTCCTTGCGCAGCTCCTTGATCTCCTCGGCCTGACGCTGGAGCTGTTGCTCGAGCAACCGGAGCCGCTTCTCCTCGTTGGTCTCCGCCACCGCCGGTGCGACGCCGACGGCGCCGAACGCCAGGGTCCAGACGAGGGTGCTCGCGACGAACCACCCTCCCGGTGCGCGCCGCGTCGCACCTCGGGCGGACGCGGCGCCCGCCGCCGTCCATTTCCGCTTCGATCGGATGTGCATGCCGTGCTTCTCCTTGGAAGCTGTGGGCCTGCCTCCGGTCGTCCGGTCAGCGGCAACTTTGGTTGCTCGAGGACCTCCCGTGGACGGGTCGGTCGTTTTGCTCAGTCGTTCGTCAGGGCGCGGGCTGCATGCCGCGCCGTTCCTCCAGGGCCAGAAAGCAGAAAGGCCCGGGGGCTTGCGCCTCCCGGGCCTTTCGACTTTGCGTGTGTTGGTCTTGCGCTCTAGTGGAGCATGCTGACGCGCACACCGCGGCCATCGGCGCGGAAGGCCTCCCGGGCCCGACAGCAGCAACAGGCGGTGTGGATGGCGCGCGTCACGGGCGTCGGTGATGCCGGAAGGACCGGGGGCGTGTCAAGCCCACCCGATCATTCATTCAGACCGCATCCTCCCGCTCCCCGATCGCCTCCGAGAACCGGCGCTCCAGCTCGTCGATCCGGGCCTCGAGCTTCCCGACCCGCTCGTCGGTGGCGGCGTGCAGGCGCTTCTGCAGGTTCCGCTCGAGGTCGCGGACGGTCCGGTCGACCCGCACCTGCACCTGCTTCTGGACTTTCTTGAAGTCGCGGACCAGCTCCGCCCTCCCCTTGGTGGCGAGCGCCTTGGCGTCCTTGCCGATCCGGCCGATCAGCACCTCGCCCTGTTTCTGGAGACGGCGGACCGCCCCCTGCACCTCGACCAGCGCGCCTTTGGACTTCGCGTTGACGGCCATGACGGTTGCCCTCCTCGGCTGAGAGTTCTACGGACTTAGCAATGGCGATGCCGCCCCGGGCATCTTGAATCCGCACGGCGAGCGGCGCCCGGCTTCCCGCCGCTGGGGATCCACGCCTGCGTCGGCGCGGGTCCCCGAGCGGCACGACAATTGAGAGGCTCGTTCGACATGCGAGTCGCCGACATCATGGAGCGGGACGTCGTCACGCTCGACATGGCCGAACACCTCGACGTGGCCGACGACATCATGCGCCTCGGCCGGATCCGGCACCTGCCGGTGGTGGCGGGCAGCCACGTCGTGGGCGTGATCTCGCAGCGCGACCTCTTCCGCGCCGCGACCTCGTCGCTGCTGGACCTGCGGCATCGGGGCCAGCACGAGTGGCTCGCCTCGCTGCGGGCCTGCGACGTGATGGCGACCGACGTCGTCACGATCGGGCCGCAGGCGTCGGTGCGGGACGCCGTCGAGCTGATGCTGCGGCGGCGGGTCGGCTGCCTGCCGGTGGTCGACGGGAGCCGACTGGTCGGGCTGGTCAGCGAGACCGAGTGCCTGCGCTACCTCGACCGGCTGCTGACGCTCGCCGACACGCGGGCGGAGCTGCCGCAGCTCGGCGAGTAGCCGCTCAGGAGACCCGAGCCAGCGCCGCGCTCTGCGCCGGTGCGTAGATCGCCTCCCGCGTCGGCGGCGCGCCGCCGATCACCGCCGGATTCGGCCGCATGCCCACGACCTGGTAGAGCCCGGTCCACCCCTTGGCGAACCCCATCGACGAGGCCGCCAGGTACGCCGCCCAGATGCGGTAGGTGCGCTCGCCGACGAGCGAGCGCGCGCGCTCGTGGTTCGCGATCAGCCGCTCCGCCCACTGCCGGCAAGTGCGGGCGTAGTGCAGGCGCAGGCCCTCGACGTCGACGATCTCGAAGTGCGCGCGCTCGATCTGGTCGACGGTGTGGCTCACGTCGTCGAGCTGGGCGTTCGGGAAGACGTAGCGCTCGAGGAAGCGGATCGCGCTCGAGCGCTGGTTGAACTTCTCGTGCGTGATGCCGTGGCTCAGGAACAGGCCGCCCGGCTCGAGCAGGTCGTGGACGCGGGCGAAGTAGGCCGGCATCGCGCGCGGGCCGACGTGCTCGATCACGCCGACCGCGGCGACCTTGTCGAAGCGCAGGTCGAGCGGGAGATCGCGATAGTCGCGGTACTCGACGGTCGCCCGCCCCTCGAGTCCCGCGCGCCGGATCGCGGCCTGCGCGTACTCGGCCTGCGCCGCCGACAGCGTCACGCCGTGCGCGCGCACGCCGTAGCGCTCGGCGGCCCAGAGCACCAGGCTGCCCCATCCGCAGCCGATGTCGAGCAGGCGCTCCCCGGGCTCGAGCCGGAGCTTCCGGCACACCAGGTCGAGCTTGTCCTCCTGCGCCTGCGCGAGGTCGCCGTCGGGCCGGCGATAGTACGCACACGTGTAGACCATGCGCGGGTCGAGGAAGAGCGCGTAGAATTCGTTGGAGACGTCGTAGTGGTAGGTGATGGCGCGTGCGTCCCGTCGCTTGCTCCGGAGCATCATGGTGTCACCTCGTCATCCCATGCCGAAGGCGCCTTCGAAGACCAGCCGGCGCCGAAGCGTGTCGCTCGTGCACGCGAGGCGCGCGGCCGCGAGCGTCAAGGCGGCGGGGAGCCGCCGCGTGAGGCGCGCGAGCAGGCCGTCGGGCCGGCCGAACTCCGCGTCGACGCGGGCCGCGTGCGCCGCCGGCCGGCCCTCGTGGACCGCCGACGCCGCCAGCAGGCCGCTCCGCACCGCCGGGCCGATGCCCTCGCCCGAGAAGTCGCGCGCCAGGCCGGCGGCGTCGCCCACCAGACAGAAGCGCTCGCCCGCGACGCGGCGGGGCGCCGTGCGCCGGACGGCGTAGGCATGGCCGCGAAACGGCGTGAGCGCGAGGTCGGCGGGAAGCCGACCCGCCGACCGCAGCGACGCGAGCAGCCGCTCGAGCCGCGCCTTCACGGGCAACCCGCCGACCGCGCCGACGCCGACGTTCAGGAAGTCGCCTTTCGTGAAGTACCACGCGTAGCCCTGGGCGTCGGGCTCGAGGCGCAGCTCCGGCGTGCCGAAGCGCGGCGTCAGCGCGCGGAGGCGCTCCGCGCCGACCCGCGTCTCGCTCTCCTGCGTCACCACTACCGCCTCGCCCGCGCCGACGTCGCCGAGCGCGCGGCCGACGGGGCAGCCGTAGCCGCCCGCGCCGACCACGATCGGCGCCGTGACGGTCTCCGCGTCGGTCTCGACCGTGACGCCGTCGGGCCGCACCGTGACGGCGCGCACCCGCACACCCTCGCGCACCTCGGCGCCCGCGCGGGCCGCGCGCCCGAGCAGGAAGGCGTCGAACTCCGCGCGCACGATGCCGTAGCTCACCGTGCCGCCCCAGCGGGTCTCGTGCTCGCCGTCGCCGACGGCGAGCGACGCCGCCGCGAAGGGCTGGATCGTGTGCGGGTACGCGGCCGCGTCCAGCTCGAGGTCGGCGAGCACCGTGCGCGTCACCCAGCCGGCGCACAGCTTGACGCGCGGGAAGGTGGCGGCATCGAGCAGCAGCACGCGTGCGCCCGCGCGCGCCAGCCGCCAGGCGACGGTGCTGCCGCCCGGCCCGCCGCCCACGACCACGGCGTCCCAGCCGCTCATAGCGACAGCACCCGGGGCAACACCTGGACCACGGTCGACAGCGGCACGTGCATCGCCTCGATGTGCCCGCCGATGTCCATCGCCGCGAACAGGTCCCCGTCGATGTCGACCTCGCCGTCGATGAAGGCCTCGCCGAAGCGCAGCATCGACGGAGTGAACAGCAGGCGGCGCACCACGGCGGGCGACCGGAACACCACCGCACACGGGCTCTCGCCCGGCGCCCCGACGTGGACGTCGGTGCCGTCCCAGAGCCGGCAGACGAGCGGGACGTCGAGCGTCGCGAAGACCTGTTGCAGCAGCTCGGCGGCGGTCGTCACCCGCG
>Ga0335069_10014433_pt1 | contig 11058 bp, 8 predicted proteins | sample Lox_Sample_11_FD_206714 | JGI IMG/M metagenome (GOLD analysis project Ga0335069, IMG submission 206714) | Soil microbial communities from Loxahatchee National Wildlife Refuge, Florida, United States - Lox_Sample_1.1 | ecosystem: Environmental > Terrestrial > Soil > Wetlands | place: USA: Florida... | reverse complement strand
TGTCCTGGCAGATGGGGGAGTTCTTCCTGCACTCGCACACGCGCGCCGCCTTCGGGCCGAAGCCCGAGGGCCGTCACGTGTACGTGATGGTCACCGCGCCGGGCGCCGCCGAGGCCGATCGCGCCTGGCTCGAGCGGATGTTGCGGGCCGGCATGAACGTCCTCCGCGTCAACTGCGCCCACGAGGGACCGGACGAGTGGGCGCGCGTGATCGAGGCGCTCGGGGCCGCGCGCCGGAGCACGCACCTCGACTGCCGCGTGCTGATGGACCTCGGGGGACCGAAGATCCGGACCGGCCCCGTGGCCGGCGAGGCGGCGGTCGCGACCTGGAAGCTCGCGCGCGACCCGCTCGGGCGCGTCGCGGCGCCGGCCCGCGTCCCGATCCGCCCGGCGTCGCGCGCCGCGGTCCCGTCGGAGCTGCCCGTGCTCCTGCTCGACGACGAGTGGTTCGCCCGGCTCCGGCGCGGCGACGTGCTCCACTGCCGCGACACCCGCGACAAGCGGCGCGACCTCGTGGTGCGCAGCGTGACGGCGACGGAGGCCGTCGCCGACGTGGGCAAGCGCACGTACGTGGTCGAGGCGACGGCGTTCCAGCACCGGCGGCGCGGGCGCGTCCTGTGCCGCGGGCACGCGCGGATCGCCGGCGGCGCGACGGCCGGGATCCCGCTCTCGCCCTCCGACGTGCTGGTCGTCACCGCGCGCGCCGTCGAGGGGCACGGCGCCCGCCGCACGAAGCAGGGCCGCGTCGCCGAGCCGGCGATCGTCTCCTGCGTCCCTCCCGAGGCGCTCGCCAAGGTCGCCGTCGGGCACCGCATCCTGTTCGACGACGGCAAGATCGAGGGCGTCGTGGAACGCGTCGACGGGCCCGACCTCCGCGTGCGGATCCGTCGCACGGCGAAGCCGGTCGTGAAGCTCCGGGCGGAGAAGGGCATCAACCTGCCGGACAGCGAGCTGCCGATCGGCGCGCTCACCGCGCAGGATCGCGAGGCGCTCGCGTTCGTCGCGCAGCACGCCGACCTGGTCGGGCTCTCCTTCGTGCGCTCGCCCGCCGACGTGGAGGAGCTGCACCGCGCGCTCGGCTCGGCCCCGCTCGGGATCGTCCTCAAGATCGAGACCAAGGCCGGCTTCGAGAACCTGCCGCGGCTCCTGCTCGCCGCCATGCGCCGACCGCCGGTGGCGGTGATGATCGCGCGCGGCGATCTCGCGGTGGAGCTGGGGTTCGAGCGGCTCGCCGAGGTCCAGGAGGAGATCCTCTGGCTGTGCGAGGCGTCGCACGTGCCGGCCATCTGGGCGACGCAGGTGCTCGACACGCTCGCCCGCACCGGCATCCCGTCGCGGGCGGAGGTGACGGACGCGGCCGCGAGCGTCGCCGCCGAATGCGTGATGCTGAACAAGGGGCCGCACGTCGAGGAGGCCGTGGTCACGCTCGTCGACATCCTCCGACGGATGGAGCGGCACCGGTACAAGAAGCGGAACATCTTCCGGCGGCTGCACGTCTCGACGTTGGAGGAGCGCCGCTCGCCCTGACCGCAGCCACGCATTGCTTCGCGGCCGCGACCGCTCTAGGGTCGCCGCGGTGCCGAACGACCGCTGCGACACGCTCGCCGTCAACGACCGCACCTACGCGGCCTGGAACGCGCACGATCCCGACGCGGTCGCGGCCGTGTTCGCCGAGGACGCGGTCGCGCGCGAGGTCGGCGGCGCGGGCGAGGCGCGCGGCCGGGCGGCGATCCGCGAGCGCGTCGCGGCGCTCCTCACCGCCCACCGGCCGCACCGTCCGCGTCGAGGGGGCGACGTTCTCGCGGCTCGGCCCCGACGGTCTGGTGGTGGCGGACGTACATTTCTCCGACGTCGCCGGTCTCATGGCGCAGCTGTCGGGATGAGGAGTCCATCATGAGCGTCGAGGGAGCGTTGCGTGGCAAGACCGTGGTCGTGACCGGCGCGTCGAGCGGCATCGGGCGCGCGGTCGCGGAGAAGCTCGGCGCGGCCGGCGCGCACGTCTACCTGGCGGGCCGCACGCTCGAGTCGATGAACGAGGCGGGGGCCAGGATCGAGAAGAGCGGCGGCAAGGCCACCGTCGCCGCCGTCGACGTGCGCGACGTGAAGCAGGTGCAGGACCTGGTGCAGCGCGCGCTGCGCGACACCGGCCGGCTCGACGTCATGGTGAACAACGCCGGGCTGTCGTACCCGTCGCCGATCGTCGACGCGGATCCGGACGAGTGGCGCGCGATGCTCGAGACCAACGTGCTGGGACTCCTCGCCGGCTGCCAGGCCGCCGTGCGCGCGATGCGGCAGTGCAAGGCCGACGGGCACATCGTGAACGTCTCCTCGATCGCCGCGCAGCGCGCCGACTCGGGCGTCTACGGCGCCACCAAGCACGCGGTCACCTGCATCAGCGCGACGCTGCGCCGGGAGCTGGAGGAGGACACGATCCGCGTCGTCGACGTGCGGCCCGGCGCGATCGCCACCAACTTCGCCCGCAACTTCGACCCGGCGTTCGTCGCCAACATCATCCGCGCCACCGGCGCCGACATCGAGGTGAAGAAGGGCGAGCGGATGCCCGACGAGGTGATCGACAAGCTGCACGCGGTGATGAAGCAGATCCTCGCCGGCGCGGACGACGTGGCGAACGCGGTCCTCTACGCGGTCACGCAGCCGATCACGGTGAACGTCTCCGAGATCGTCGTGCGGCCGCCGAAGCAGCTCGCGCTGTGACGACCTACGAAGGCGGCTGTCACTGCGGCCGGGTGCGCTTCCGCGTCACCGCGGACCTGGACCGCGTCACCGAGTGCAACTGCTCGATGTGCACGAAGAAGGGCTTCCTGCACCTGATCGTGCCGCCCGAGCGCTTCGAGCTGCTATCGGGCCGGGACGACCTCACGACCTACGAGTTCAACACCCGCGTCGCCAAGCACCACTTCTGCCGGCACTGCGGCGTGCACTCGTTCTACGTGCCGCGCTCCGACCCCGACAAGATCGACGTGAACGTGCGCTGCCTCACCGGCGTCGACCCGGCGAGCGTCACGATCGCGCGATTCGACGGCCGGCACTGGGAGGCGTCGATCGGCGACCGGCCGCCCTGGAGGTAGTATGCCGAGCCAAGACTGCGTCTTGGCTCGGGGAGGGAGGCGAGGGTGTGGCGTCGGTGGGACGCGCGACCGGGGTGCCGCGGCCAGCGGAGCTGGCGCGGCAAACGAACACGCACGGTGAGCCGAGGCCACGCGCGCGAGAACGGGCTCTGTCGCAGGAGGCGGTTCTTCAGTCCCGGTGGGCGCAGTCCCGGAGCTGCGGCCCGGAGGCCGGGCGCAGTCGGGATCATGCGGCGGCGGAACGCGCGGACCCGCGTAGCCGTGCCGTCGACCGCTGGCACGCGAGTTGCGTTCGCGGGGGGCTCGGAGGGAAGCTGACCCCGGATGTCGTTCTTCGGACTTCTGATCGCGCTGCTGTGCTTCTCGCACTTCAGCCGACGGCTGCGGGCGCACCACCGCGAGCACCACGGCGAGGGCGACCACGACGAGTGGTGGACGCGGCACGCCTGCCACAACCCGCGCGACCACCGCGCCCTCCGGCAGGCCGCCAGGGAGGCGCGACGGGCGGCCAGAAGGGCCGCCAAGGGCCTCGGGGTCGCGCCGGGTCCGGCCGACGAGACTCCCGAGCAGGCGGCGCTGCGGCGCGCCCGCGGTCGCGCCGCGGCCGAGACCGGCTTCTACATCCACCTCCTCACCTACCTCGCGGTGATCGCGTTCCTGGCGCTGATCAACCTGATGACCACGCATTACCCGTGGTTCATGTGGCCGGCGCTGGGCTGGGGCATGGGCGTGTTCGCGCACTACATGGGCGTCTACGGCGCGCCGCACCTCCGCGAGCGCATCTTCGAGCCGGTGGTGGAGCGCGAGCTGCGCCGCGAGCGCGCCGTCATGACCACCGAGAAGCAGGCCAGCATCGACGAGCTGTCCTCCACCATCGCGCACGAGATCCGGAACCCGGTCGCGGCCGCCAAGAGCCTCGTGCAGCAGATGGGCGAGGACCCGACGTCGGTCGAGAACGTCGAGTACGCGAAGGTGGCGCTCGCCGAGCTGGACCGCGTCGAGCGGCGCATCTCGCACCTCCTCAAGTACGCCAAGGAGGAGGACTACGACTTCGCGCTGGTGAGCGTGGCGACCGTCGTCGACGCCGCGCTGACCCAGGTGCGGAACAAGCTCGACGTCGCCAAGGTCGCAGTCGCCCGCAACTACATCGGCGGGCCGACCGTGCACGCCGACGCCGAGAAGCTCCAGTCGGTGTTCGCCAACATCCTCGACAACGCCGTCGACGCCTTCGCGACGGTGCCGGACGCGCGCCGCATCGACCTGTTCGTCGAGAACGGCGGCAACGACGCCACCGTCCGCATCCGCGACAACGGCTGCGGCATCGGCGCCGACAAGATCGAGCGCGTCTTCAACCCGTTCTTCACCACCAAGGAGAAGGGGACCGGGCTCGGCATGGCGATCGCCAAGAAGGTCGTCGAGGCCCACGAGGGGCAGATCAGCGTGGCGAGCGAGCCGGGCCGCGGCACCGAGTTCCGGGTGACGCTGCCGCTGCCGCGGAACGGGAGCTGACCGATGCAGGCGCGGATCCTGGTCGTCGACGACGAGAAGGCGATGGTGCTGGCGCTGCGCGGCCTGCTGTCGAAGGAGGGCTATGCGGTCGAGACCGCGGGCAGCGGCGAGGAGGCGCTCCGCCGGCTGGACTCGGGCAGCTTCCACGTCGTCGTGACCGACCTCAGCATGGACGGCGTCGACGGCATGCAGGTCCTCGAGCACGCGCGGCGCCTCGACCAGGACCTGGCCGTCATCATGATCACCGCCCACGGCTCCGAGAAGGCGGCCGTCCAGGCGATGAAGCTCGGCGCCGCCGACTACGTGCCGAAGCCGTTCGACAACGACGAGCTGCGCGTGATCGTCCGCCGCGCGGTCGAGACCGCGGTGCTCCGCCGCGACCACCGCCGGCTCCTCGAGCAGGTCCAGTCGACGTTCGGCGCGGACCAGGTCGTCGGCGCGAGCCCGGGCATGCGCCGCGTGTTCGAGGTCGTCGACAAGGTGGCCGGGACGGACGTGACCGTGCTGGTGCGCGGCGAGAGCGGCACGGGCAAGGAGCTGGTCGCGAACGCGCTCCACTACCGGAGCCCGCGGCGCACCAAGCCGATGGTCAAGATGAACTGCGCCGCGCTCAGCCGCGAGCTGGTCGAGAGCGAGCTGTTCGGCCACGAGAAGGGCGCGTTCACCGGCGCGACCGCCCGGCGGGAAGGCAAGTTCGAGACCGCCGACGGCGGCACGCTCTTCCTGGACGAGGTCGGCGACATGCCGCTTGAGACGCAGGCGAAGCTCCTGCGCGCGATCCAGGAGAAGGAGTTCGAGCGGGTCGGCGGCAACGAGCCCATCCGTGTCGACGTCCGAATCATCGCCGCGACCAACCAGGACCTGGAGGCCGCCGTGCGCGCCGGCCGGTTCCGCGAGGACCTGTACTACCGGCTGCGCGTCGTCGAGCTGGTGATCCCGCCGCTCGCCGAGCGCCGCGACGACGTGCCGCTGCTCGTCGACCACTTTCTCAAGGGCGCCGCGCAGCGCTTCGGGCGGCCCGTGAAGCCGCTCACCGGCGACGCGCTCCGCGCCTGCCTCGCGCACCCGTGGAAGGGGAACGTGCGCGAGCTGCGCTCGGCGGTCGAGCAGGCGCTGCTGCTCTCGAGCGGACCGGAGATCACCGCCCCCGACCTGTTCGGCGACCGCAACGGAGGGACGCCGCGTCCCGCGCTGCCCGAGACGCCGCTCTCGTTCCGGGAGGCCAAGGAGCGGGCCGTCGCCAACTTCGAGCGCGAGTTCCTGCGCGACGCGCTCCGTCGCCACGGCGGCAACATCAGCAAGGCGGCCGAGGACGTCGGCATGTACCGGCAGAACTTCCAGCAGAAGATGCGCGAGCTGGGTCTGACCGCGGAGGACGCGGCGCCCGACGCGCCGAAGGAGTGACGACGATGCAGCTCTTCCGCCGGATCCGGAACCTGGTGCGCGGGCTCGCGGCCACTTGGATCGGCCGCCGCGAGCGCGGCAACCCGGAGGCGGTCTACGAGGCCGCGCTCGCGGAGCGTTGCGAGCAGTACGGCAAGCTCCGCGTCGCCGCCGCGGGCGTGCTCTACATGCGCGGCAAGCTCATGCGTGAGCTGGAGCGCGAGACCGCGGCGCTGGCGAGCGTCCGCCGCCAGCTCGCGCTGGCGGTCGACGCCGGCGACGACGAGGCCGCCCTCGCGCTGATCGGCCGCCGCACGGCGCTCGACGCCGAGGTCGAGCGGCTCGGCCGCGAGCTGACCGAGCTCACCGCCGAGGCCGAGGACGCCACCCGCAACCTGGCCGCCTTCCACGAGGAGATCGTCCGGCTCCGCGACGAGAAGGTCCGCATGCTGGCGCGACTCACCAACGCCCGCGCGCGCCTCCGCCTCCAGGAGGCGCTCCAGGGCCTGTCGCCCGACGCCGACCTGCGCGCCCTCGAAGGCGTGCGCGAGCACGTCGGCCGGCTGCTGGCGGAGACGCACCTCGTCCGCACCGCGGGCGACTCCGACCTCGAGCGGCGGCTGGCGCACATCCGCGAGCAGGAGGCCGGCGCGGGCGCGCGGGCGGAGCTGGAAGAGCTCAAGCGCGAGCGCGGGAAGCAGATCCCCTCGCCCGCGCAGTTCGGCGTCGCTATCGGCTGACCGGGGTCACTCGATCGCGGCGAGCAGCTCGCGGAGCCTGCGCTTCTCGACGACGTAGCGCTCCGAGCAGAACTCGCACACCGCCTCGGCCTTCCCGTCCTTCGCGATCACGTCCTCGATCTCGGCGCGCCCCATCGCAAGGATGGCGCGCGTCACCCGCTCGTGGTCGCAGCGGCAGCGGAACGCGACCGGCCGTTCCCCGAGGAGCTGCGCCTCACCGAGCAGCAGCGCCAGCACGTCGGCGGGACGGTGTCCGCGGCGCGCGAGCTCGCTCGGCGGCGGCGCGGCCTCGACCGACGCGGCGACCCGGTCGAGCGTCTCCGCCGTCGCCCCCGGCAAGCCCTGCACGAGCCAGCCGCCCGCGGCGCCGACGCTCCCGTCCGGCTCGACGTACACGCCGACACCGACCGCCGACGGCATCTGCTCCGACTCGGCCAGGTAGCGCGCCATGTCCTCGCCGATCTCGCCCGACACGAGCGGCACGATGCTGCGGTACGGCGCGCCGCCCGCGAGCGGCACCCGCATCACGCAGAGCAGCCCGCGGCCGACGGCGCCGCCCACGTCGAGCTTGCCCCGGCGCGGCGGGAGGTGCGTCCCGGGCCGGCGGACGAAGCCGCGCGCGGCGCCCTCGGGCGTGGCGTCGACCAGGATCTGGCCGAGCGGACCGTCGCCCGAGACCTCGATGGAGAGCCGCTCGTCGCGCTTGATGGTGCCGGCCAGCAGCAGCGCGGCGGTGAGCGTGCGGCCGAGGGCGGCGGTGGCGGTGGGCAGCGTGCCGTGCCGGCGGCGCGCCTCCTCGACCAGCGCGGTGGTGGTGACGGCGAGGCCGCGGACCGAGCCGTCGGGCGTCAGCGCGCGGGCGAGGTGGTCAGCCACACTGCGCCTTGTCGGCGGACGTCGCGTGGAGCGCGTCGGTCATGTCGTCGGGGCCGACGTATCCCACCAGGCGCTTGCGCTCGCGGCCGTCGCCGCCCAGCAGCACGAGGGTCGGAACGCCGGGGACGTGGAAGCGCTGGAGCAGCGCGGTCGAGCGGGCGTCCTCCGCGGTGACGTCGGCACGCAGCAGCGTGAAGCCGGCGGTCGCGTCGACGACGCGCTTGTTGCGGAACGTCGTGTGGTCCATCTCGCGGCACGGGAGGCACCACTCCGCCATGAAGTCGATCAGCACCGGGCGGCAGGAGGCTGACGCCTGCGCGAGCGCGCCGTCGGAGAACGGCGCCCACGTGATCGGCGGTCCCTCCTCCCGGCCGACGACGCCCTGGAGGCCGACCAGCACGAGCGCCACGCCGGCGCCGCGTCGGAGCGCGGTGAACGCTCCGGCGCCGGTCTCGCCGCGGAAGCCCAGCACGACACCCGCCGCCACCAGCAGCACGGCCCACGCCACGCGCACGATAGTCGGGGAGAGGAGCGGGGTCGCGAAGTGCAGCGCCGCCGCCAGCAGCAGGAAGCCGAGCGCGCGTTCCACCCACTCGAGCCACGGCCCGCCGCGCGGCAGCGTGCGCAGCCGTCCGGCGGCGAGCGCCAGCGCGACGTAGGGCGCGCCGAGGCCCACGCCCAGCGCGAAGAACAGCGCGAACCCCAGCACCGCCGACTGCTGCGCCCCGACGAAGAGCAGCATCCACGCCACCACCGGCCCGATGCACGGCGCGGCGACGATGCCCATCGTCGCGCCCATGAACAGCGCGCCGGTGGCCCCCTCCCCCGCGCGGCCGGCGAACTGCATCACGCCCGAGGGGACGCGGATCGTGTAGAGCCCGAAGTTGGCGAGGGCGAGCGCCGCCATCAGCATGGCCATCGCGCCGAGCACGAGCGGTTGCTGGAGCGCCGAGCCGAACAGCGAGCCGGTGAGCGCCGCGGCGACGCCGAGCGCGGAGAACGTGAGGCAGATGCCGAGCACGTAGACGAGCGCGTGGCGGACGGCACGGCCGGCGTCGTGCCCGGTCCGACCGCCGAAGAACGCAACCGTCACGCCGATCAGCGGATAGACGCACGGCGTGAGGTTGAGCGTGACGCCGACCAGCGCCACCAGCAGGAAGGTGACCCCCCAGCCCCAGCGCGCGATCCAGGTCGCGATCGGATTGTCGGACGCGGCGCTGCCGGACGCACCGCCGCCGGCCGCGGGCACCGCTGGCGCGGTCGCCACCAGCTCGAGGGTCTTCGGCGGGAGGCAGCGGCTCTCGTCGCAGGCCTGGTAGCGGAGCCGCGCGCGGAGCGGCGGCGCCCCCGCCCCGGGCGTGCCGGTGACGGACGCGCCGACGCGGAACTTCCCTTCGTAGAGCGCCATCGGCTTGCCGCCGCTGAACGCGAGCACCCGGTCGACGGCCGGCGGGTACTCGACCGGGCCGACCGTCATGCCGCGCGGCGGGATGACGTCGAGCGTGGTCGGGACCAGGAACGGGTCCTTCGGCTCGTGCGCGTTCACGTGCCAGCCGGGCTCGATCGTGACGTCGACCGACACCCGCCCCGCGTCGAGCACGAGCGCGCCGCTCACGACGGTCGGCTCGGCGCCGGTCGCACGCGCCACGAGCGACGCGACGACGAGCGCGGCGAGCAGCGCTCGGCCCACGCCGCGGCTCCTCAACGCGCCGGCGCCCCGGACGACGCCGGCGCCCCGCCGGTGAGCGGCACCCAGTCGACGATCTCCAGCCCGTAGCCCGGCAGGCTCGCCAGCCGCAGCGGGTTGTTGGTCAGCCACCGGATCTTGCCGACGCCGACGTCGCGCAGGATCTGCGCGCCGATGCCGAAGTCGCGGAAGATGTTGAAGCGGGAGACCGGGCCCGCGCTGCCGCGGCCGTCGGCCTTGCCGCCCGGCGCCTGCGGCGGCGCGAACAGATCCAGCCCGCGCCCGGAGCGACGGAGGTAGAGGATCACGCCGCGCCCCTCCGCCTCGATGCGCTCCATCGCCTGATGCAGGAGCGCGCGGGTGTTGCGCTCCGGATATCCGAAGACATCGCCCGGCAGGTACTCGAGGTGGGGACGGACGAGCGTCGGCTCGTCGGGGCGGACGTCGCCCTTCACGAGCACGAGGTGCTCGTTGTCGTCGATGTCCGTCGTGTAGACCAGCGCGCGGAACTCGCCGCCGTGCCGCATCTTGATGCGGGCCTCCGCGGCGCGGTGGACGAGCGAGTCGTGGCGCGTGCGGTACTCGATCAGGTCGGCGATGGTGGCGATCTTGAGCTTGTGCTGCCGCGCGAACCCGACCAGGTCGGGGAGTGCCGTCCTCGCGCATGATCTCGCAGATGACGCCCGCGGGCGTGAGGCCGGCGAGCCTTGCCAGGTCGACGGCGCCTTCGGTCTGCCCCGAGCGCACCAGCACGCCGCCGCGCCGCGCGCGCAACGGGAAGACGTGCCCGGGCGTGATGATGTCGTTCGGGCCGGCGTTGGGGGCGATGGCGGCGCGGATCGTCGTCGCGCGGTCGATGGCCGAGATGCCGCGACCGACGCCGAACCGGGCGTCGATCGAGACCGTGAACGCGGTGCCGAGCGGCGCCCGGTTCTCCGACACCATCATCGGGAGCCCGAGCTGGTCGCAGCGGCGCTCCGTGAGCGCGAGGCAGATCAGCCCGCGGCCGTGCGTCGCCATGAAGTTGATCTGCTCGGCGGTCACCCGGTCGGCGGCGACGCAGAGATCGCCCTCGTTCTCGCGGTCCTCGTCGTCCATGAGGATGACCATGCGGCCGGCGCGGATCTCCTCCAGCGCCTCCTCGATCGGGACGACGGGCCGGGGCTCGGGGGCTGCCATCGCGGGGGATGATAATCGCGCGGAAAACCCGAGGCCAGCGGGCGCCTACTCGACCGTGACGCTCTTCGCGAGGTTCCGGGGCTGGTCGACGTCGGTGCCGCGGTACACGGCCACGTGGTACGCGAGCAGCTGGAGCGGGATGGTCTGGAGGAGCGGGGTCAGCAGCTCGTTGGTCTTCGGGACCTCGATGACCTCCCATGCCACGTCCTGGAGGTCGGCCGAGGCCGAATCCGTGACCACGATGATCCGCCCGCCGCGCGACTCGACCTCCTTCAGGTTCGAGAGCGACTTCTGGAACACGTCGTCGTGCGGGATCAGGATGACGACCGGCATCTCCTCGTTGATGAGCGCGATCGGGCCGTGCTTCATCTCGCCCGCCGGATAGCCCTCGGCGTGGATGTAGGAGATCTCCTTCAGCTTGAGCGCACCCTCGAGCGCCACCGGGTAGTTCACCCCGCGGCCGAGGTAGAGGAAGTCGTGCGCGTTGCCGTACTTCTTGGCGACGCGCTCGATGTACTTGCCCTTCGCGAGGATGTCGTTGACGGCGTGCGGGATAGCCGCGAGGTCGGTGAGCAGCCGCCGGCCGCGCTCGGCGT
>Ga0335069_10014432_pt1 | contig 11058 bp, 7 predicted proteins | sample Lox_Sample_11_FD_206714 | JGI IMG/M metagenome (GOLD analysis project Ga0335069, IMG submission 206714) | Soil microbial communities from Loxahatchee National Wildlife Refuge, Florida, United States - Lox_Sample_1.1 | ecosystem: Environmental > Terrestrial > Soil > Wetlands | place: USA: Florida... | reverse complement strand
CATTGGCGTTTACAGCATGGGCATGATGGCCGGCAAGACGCCGAACCTCGACAAGATGGCCAAAGAGGGCATGATCTTCACCGACTATTACGCCGAGGCAAGCTGTACGGCGGGTCGTGCGGCTTTCATCACCGGCGAGTTGCCCATTCGCACGGGCATGACGACGGTGGGCCAGGCGGGTGCGGACATCGGCCTGCCGTTCGAGGCGATGACGATGGCCACGGCGCTCAAAGCGCAGGGCTACGCTACGGGACAGTTCGGCAAGAACCACCTTGGCGATAAGAACCCCTATCTCCCAACCGTTCACGGCTTCGACGAATTCTTCGGTTATCTGTATCACCTGGATGCGATGGAAGACCCGTTCCATCCGGCGTATCCACAGGAGATGTTGAACGTGGTAGGCCCGCGCAACATGCTGCGCTCGTGGGCGACCGACACGGACGATGCGACGGTGGACCCGCGCTGGGGCAAAGTCGGCAAACAGAAGATTCAGGACGAAGGGCCGCTGCCGCCGCATCCGATGGCCGGTATCAAATACAACATGGAGACGGTGGACGAGGCATTTGTCGCCGACTCGATTACCTTCATGAACAAGGCGAAGGCCGCCAACAAGCCGTTTTTCCTGTGGCTCAACCCGACGCGCATGCACGTCGTGACGCACTTGTCGCCGAAGTACGAAGCGATGCGCAACTCGAAGAACGGCTGGACGGAACAGGAAGCCGGCATGGCCCAGCTGGACGACAACGTTGGCGCGGTGATGCAGTATCTGAAGGACAACGGTCTGGATGACAACACGATTGTCTTGTTCACCAGTGACAACGGAGCCGAGCAATTCACCTGGCCCGATGGCGGACAAACGCCGTTCGCGATGGCCAAGGGGACGGTCATGGAGGGTGGCTTCCGCACACCGGCGATCATTCGCTGGCCCGGCCACATCCCGGCGAACTCCATTCAGAATGGCATCTTCTCCGGCTTGGACTGGCTGCCGACCTTTCTTGATATCGCCGGGAACCCTAACATCAACGACCAGTTGCTGAAGGGCGTAAAAGTTGGCGACCGGACGTACAAGAACCATCTCGACGGTTATAACCAACTGGCTGCAATCACCGGAAAAGGAGAGTCAGTTCGTCACGAAATCTACTATTTCGGTGAAAGCACCTTGGGCGCGGTGCGCATCGACGACTTCAAGTATCGCTTTATTCAGCAGCCCGAAGGCTGGGTGGGTGACAAGACACACCCCGACATGCCCATCCTGACCAACCTCCGCCTGGACCCATACGAGCGAACCGGCTGGGCGGGAGACGGAGCGGCGAAAGGGTCGATGCAGTACTGGGATTGGTTCAGGTATGAGTTCTGGCGCTTCGTGTTTGTTCAACAGCAAGTTGGGAAGCTGGCCCAGACCGCTATCGACTACCCACCGATGCAGCGAGGCGCGAGCTTCAATCTCGATGCACTGAAAGCGGAGTTGGCAAAGAAAGCATCTGAGGCGCAGGCAGCAGCCAAAGGCCCAAGCCAGTAAATCTAAGGGCCTTCACGACGGGCGGCTCGCAAGGGTCGCCCGATTCTTGTGCGCAGGAAACGAGCAAGGAACCTGAACGTTTGATGTTCGCCACAGCTAAATGCGGCCTGCCTGGCACGTTTGTATACCTTCCCTAAAGGGCAGTAGACGCTCTCTCTTTCCGTTCCTATAGTTCTCATTGAATCCAGATAGACAGCGTTACCACAACTGCAAAGGATGCGGCGGGGCGTCTTCGCTAGGAGCGACCCGTGCTAATTCGCATTAAGGAGACAACGATGAAACGCTCTATTACCAAGTTCCTGGCTGTGCTGTTTCTGTTCGCCAGCGTAGCGTATGCTGCCGATCCGCTTCCCTCGTGGAACGACGGGACAGCGAAACAATCCATCATCACATTTGTGGAGAAGGTGACGACCCCTGGCTCACCGGATTTCGTGCCGGTGCCAGAACGCATCGCGGTCTTCGATAACGACGGAACATTGTGGTGCGAAGAGCCGCTGCCTGTCCAGTTGTATTTCGTCATTGACCGGGTGAAAGCGCTGGCGCCGCAGCATCCCGAATGGAAGACGCAGGAGCCATATGCGTCGCTGCTCAAGGGCGACGCGAAGGGGGTGATGGCCAGCGGTGAACGCGGACTCGTGGACCTCATTATGGCCACCCACGCGGGCATGACCACGGAGGAGTTTGAGCAGATCGTGAAGGACTGGATCGCGACGGCGAAAAATCCGCATACCGGCAAACTCTTTACCGAAATGACCTTCCAGCCGATGCAAGAAGTGCTGGCCTACCTGCGGGCCAACGGATTCAAAACCTACATCGTCTCGGGCGGCGGCATCGAGTTCATGCGCGCGTGGTCACAGCAGGTTTACGGCATTCCGCCGGAACAGATTGTCGGCAGCAGCATCAAGACGAAGTTTGAAATGCGTGACGGCCAGGCGGTGCTGGTGCGCCTGCCCGAGCTGAACTTCAATGACAACAATGCCGGAAAGGCGATCGGCATCAATCAGTACATCGGCCGCCGCCCGATCATGGCGTTCGGGAATTCCACGGGCGACAAGGAGATGTTGCAGTACACGCAGGGCGGCAGCGGCGCGCGCTTCGAACTGTTGGTGCTGCACGACGATCCGGCGCACGAAACCGCGTACGGCCCGGCCCGCGGTTTGCCCAGCGTACCGCTGGTGCATTTCACGCAGGAACTGGACGACTACGCGAAGCAGAATGGCTGGACCGTCGTCAGCACGAAGAACGACTGGAAAACGATCTACGCGTCACAGCCTGCTGTGACCGCCATCGACATCCTGCTGGAGCCGGATGCCACGATGCTCAAGCATGCCGCGGCCAATAACCAACAGCTACTCGCGGTTTACCCGCAAGGCTTCGCTCTGGATGAGGGGCACCGTCCGCACATCACGCTGGTGCAGCGTTTCGTTCGCACGGCGGACCTGGACGAGGTTTACGCGGCTGTCGAGAAGGTATTCGCCATCGCCAATGTAAAAGCCATGAAGCTGGAGGCGTTCAAGTACTACTATGCCCCGACCGGCGCGACCGGTGTCGCGGGGATTTGCGCGAAGCCGACACCGGAGTTGCTCAAGCTACAAGCAGACGTCATTGCGGCAGTGGCACCTTACACGGTCGAAACGGGCCCGGTCAGCGCGTTCACCGCACCGATGGACGATGCCGCCAGCAACGCGGCTTTCATTCAGTACGTTTCAACATTCGTGCCCAAGCTGACGGGCGAGCATTTCAATCCGCACGTCAGCATTGGTGTCGCTCCGAAAGACTACCTCGACAAAATGGTGGCCGGACCCTTTGAACCCTTCACCTTCTCGCCCGCAGGCGCAGCCGTTTTCCAACTCGGCCCGTACGGCACGGCGGCGAAGAAGCTCGCGGAATGGAACATGTAGTGCGAGTCGGGCTGCTGGACGATCTTAGGGAACCAACTTTGGGCCACGAAATATGAAAGAGAGGAAATCACATCATGAAATCAGTGCGCCGTAGTTTCTACATCATTCTTGCCGGCCTTCTGTTGGTCTGTTCGGCCTACGGACAGATGCCGGCGGCACCGGACGACGCCGCGGAAACCACACCTCCCCAAGCCCAGGCTGCGGCTTCCAGCCAAACGGTAAGCACGCCGACAGCCCCGGCAGGTGAGTCAGCAGCAGCCTTGGCACAAGCGCGAAAAGACGCTCAGAACCCAATTGCCAGTATCATCAGCCTTCCCTTGCAGGAGAATTGGAATTTCGGCATCGGTAACGCCAATCGCACGCAGAACATTTTCAACATTCAGCCGGTATTTCCGGTCGGCATCTCCAAAGACTGGAACCTCATCATGCGCTTCGTTACCCCCATCATCTACCAACCGTATGCCGTTCCTATAGCGCAGCCATCGGGGCCTCCGGTTCTCTACCAAACCGGCGCCTATGGCCTGGGAGATATGCAACCCCAGTTTTATTTTTCACCTAGGAAACACCACTCAATAACCTGGGGTGCCGGACCAATTTTTCTGGTGCCCACGGCGACGTATCACTTGCTGGGCTTCGAAAAATTCGGCATAGGGCCGACTTTTGTCGCCCTGGCGCAGCCGAAATTTGGGACCATCGGCGTGCTGGTCAATAACATCTGGTCCGTGGCAGGCCATTCGGACCGGCCCGACGTAAACATGTTCTACCTTCAGCCGTTCCTCAATTACAACCTAAAGCACGCCTGGTATCTCTCCTTAACAACTTCGGGCATTACAGCCAACTGGGCAAACCACGGCGGACCGAGGTGGACGGTGCCAATCGGCGGCGGTCCGGGACGAGTGTGGACAATAGGGCATCAGGCGGTAAATGTTCAGACTTTCTTCTTCGGCAATGTAGTCCATCCACCGAAAGCCTCCCCGTGGGAATTCAGGATGGCGTTCACGCTCTTGTTCCCGAAGCCCCGCTAACAGAACCTGCAGACAATCGCAGGCGGTTCGAGCAGCAGACGAAGAAGGAGAGGCCGGGAAGTGAGTGCGAGCAGAGGTGGCGGCATCAACATCGACGTGTCGGCGCACGCACCCGGTGTTGAAGACGCCCCTCGCGCGGCCTCTCCGGAACCGCACGGAATGTGCCGAATCGCGTTGGTCGTGGTTTGGCTGATCTTGCTGGGCGCGATTGGCGCGATGAGTCAGCAACCAGCTTCACCCCATGCCGGTGGTACGGACCTTAACCTCCCGCAACCGGAATCCAAAGCAGATGCGCTCGCCCCGAGTCCGCAGTTGACTAGGAAGGATTCCGAAGCAGTCAAGAAGAAAGAGTACACAACGCCCGATCTCTCAAGCCGGATAGAAAAGTGGACTTCCTACAGAGGTAAGTATTTCACCACCGAGCTGGGTGTGGCTGCACTCATCGACTACGACTCATTCTCGCAAGACGCGGAAAGTAAAAAACAGATAGGGGTACAGGACGACCAGTGGGACACGCGCTCGATGCGCTTCTTCGCTTCTGGAGGTATCGGCCCCAAGTCGTATCGAGTGTCGTATCTGGCCGCCTACGGATTCAATGGGTTTGATGCTCCGGAGAATCATAAGAACTACTGGAGTTTCACCGACCTGTTTGCAACTTTCCCCGCAGGGAAGCTGGGGGCGCTGACCTACGGCAAACAAAAGGAGACCTTTGTCTACGAGATGATCGGCGATGCCGCCTACCTGTACCAGTCCGAGCGCAATCTCACCCCTTTCTTCACATCCCGCAACGTCGGCCTCATGCTGGCTAATTCCGTGTTTAAGAAGCGGATGACCTACACGGCAGGATGGTTCAATGACTGGTATGTAACGGGAACACCCTTCGACAAGTCAGGCAATCAATTCACCAGCCGGGTTACCGGCTTGCTCTCTATCAACGAGGACGGCTCCAAGTACTTTCACATTGCGGCGAGCGGACGTTACGCAGGAGCGACGAACGGGTACGTACAGTTGCGCGGCCGTCCACTCGGGAACGTTGGGGATTACTTCACGGACACAGGTAAGATTCCGGCAACTGGGCAGACGGACTTTGGACTCGAGGCCCTGTGGAACTACAATTCGTTCTCGATACTTTCTGAATTCGTTCGCGCCTACGTGCAGGGAACGCAGTTCCCCAGCCCATCATTCTATGGTTTCTACGTAGCTGGGTCGTGGGTCATCACGGGCGAACATCACCCTTACGATCGCAACGTCGGATACGCCCGCCGCATCATCCCTCAACACCACTTCGGAGCCGTAGAACTTACTGCTATGTTCGGACGTAATGACCTGGACGACAAGTCGATTCATGGTGGAATCAGCGATAAGACCTTCTTCGGAGTGAACTGGCTCTTGAATCGAAGGCTGAAACTTGGCGTGGCAGGTGGAGTGGTGACGCTCGATCGTGCGGGTCTCAACGGCACTACTTGGATCGTGCAGCCACGAATTCAGTACATCTTCTAATTCGGTATTAACTCATCGCTTACCTGTAACCCTTGCCCCAACTGTAGATGTACTTTACGACGAAGCCCTTCTGGTCCGGTCCGTTTTGATGCACCAGCGCCTTAGCAAACTCAAAGACCAGCGAGTTCCGGGGATTGAGGGAGATGTTCGCCTCGCTTCCCAGGATGAAATTCTGTTGCGGGTTATGCTGGTCAACGCCGTCAACGAAGGTGTCTCCGCGGAAAGAGTAGCGCGTGTCAACGGACACCCAGAGGTTCTTGGTGAAGGAGTAGCTGAGGTGACCTTCGACTCCTGGTAGGGCTTGTTGCCGGAGCACTTCCCCTCCATGAAAAGAAGTGTCGTTGGTAAAGAACGACCCGTTGACGTAGGCGTCAACTTCCCACTTTCGTTCCGGTCCGAACGGATATGAGACCGCGAGCTCCGGCTTGAATAACCACCGGTCGCCGCCAAGGTTGAGGAGCCTCTTGCCGTTATATTCGCCCGTCGGCGCGGTGACGGTGAGGCTCACAGCTACAGTGGTGACCTGCTTGTAGTCCGCGAATTGTTGCACGCTGAGGGCCGGGCCTCCCTTCAGCAGCATAGCCACTTGGTAGCTGGAATCGCCTGCGCCGGTCCTGGAGGCTTCGATCTTAGTGCCATTCACCGATCCTTCGAGGCTGGCGAGTGGAACACCGGCCTTGAACCAAGCCATGCGATGAAAGGCGCTGAAGTATCGCGTGTAATCAACGGTTCCCTGGTTCAGATTCAGTTTGGCGCCGACAATAATTAGCGAGGTATCAACCGAGGTGTTGGTGCGGCCGTAGCCGTAGTCTAATTCGAGCTGGTTGACGCCCACAGGAGCGTTGTCGTAAGTACGCGCATCCGTGAACTGGCCATGTACCTGCTCGGGAATGTGCAACACGGCGAGCACGAGGCAGACGAAGACCAGCCGTTTGCACATGTCAGTAATCTACCTGACCCCGATCCCGTCCGGACCTTCCCCAAAGGGCAGTAGACGGCCTTACGTTGGACTCCTATAGTACTCATCGAATCTCGGATGAGGCTGTCCAGCTTTGTGCGTGATGACCGCAAACCGGCTGCACCTAACACTGATTGGAGGAAGTATGGCCGAAACAGTAGTAGGCGACATTAAACGTGCCTCGGGCTGGTCCATTGCCCTTGGCGTACTGATGATTCTGGCGGGCGTGCTCGCAATCTGCGCACCGCTCATTCCAGGAATAGTGGTCGTGTACATCGTGGCATGGACCGCGATCTTCAACGGCGGCGCGCAGATGGTCTATGGGTTTCGCGCAGCCAGCGGAGGGCGGCTCGTGCTCGAAGTGCTGCTGGGCCTCCTGTACGTTGTTGCGGGGCTATATATCCTCACGCATCCGCTTGGGGGTCTGCTCGCGCTGACTCTACTCATTGCCTCATTCCTTTTGGTGTATGGCGTGATTGCGGTAGTGTTGGCATTCCAGATGCGTCCGATCTCCGGATGGGGATGGATACTCTTCGACGCCATCGTTACCATCTTGCTGGGCTGCCTGGTCTTCGCACACTGGCCCATAAACAGTGAATGGCTCGTCGGTACGCTAGTCGGGATCAGCTTTATCGCGTCAGGCTTATCGCGTCTGATGCTGTCGTCTGCAGTACGGAATCTAACGTCAAGGGCATCCTGATTGCGACATCCGAAAGGTGCGGAGGGCCGCCGATGAGACAGGCGGCGGCCCGTCTAGCTCCAGGAGACTTGAGGCTTTGGAATCGCCTGGGACCGATTATGCGCTCTCCTGGGGTCAGCCGAACGGTTCCGACCGATTCCTACTTAGAGGAGTGCGTCATGAAACGAAGCATTGTGCAGTTTGCTGTGCTGGTTGCGACCATTACGATTGCAGAATGTCCAATTTTCTCGCAAGCGTCTGTAGCCCTGCAGAAACACCTCACCCAGAATCTGGGATTGACTCAGGAACAAGTCACATCGATTCGCAACGGTACACCATTCGCCGAGGCCCTGCCCTCCCGCAGTCCCGCTGAGGTTTTCGTTTTTGGAGCCGTCTACATCAACGCCGATCCCGAAAGCTACGTAAAGTATGCCTATGATTTTAATCTCCTTCGCAGTCTCCCCGGTTATCTGGCGATCAACCAGTACAGCAATCCTCCCCAGCTCTCTGATCTCAAGGGTTTTGCCCTCGGAAGCGACGATATTCAGGCGTTGAAGAACTGCAATCCGGGTAACTGCGCGATTCAACTGCCGGGCAGCACTATCGCAGATATTCAGAAGTCCATCAACTGGTCAGCACCCAACGTAGATGAACAGGTAAATCAGTACATTCAGAAGACGGCTTTGTCGAGGCTGCAGCTCTACCAACAGCAGGGCGACAAGTTGCTCGGCGAGGTGTACAACGACAAGAAACAACAAGTCAACGTATCCGATCAATTCAAATACATACTCAGCTACGCGAAAGCCTTGCCCCAAAATGTGCCTGAGTTCTACAACTACATCGTTAACTACCCGCAGTCTAAGTCGGCCAATATGAGCAGCATGTTTTACTGGGAAAATGTGAAGTTCGGCTTGAAGCCCACACTGCGGATCGTGCAAGTGATGACGATGAAGGGGGCTCCACCGCAGCAGCCGGCATACGTCATCGCCGAGAAGCAGCTCTATGCCAGCCATTACTTCGAGACTTCGTTGGACCTGACCTATTGAATTAGCGGCAACGACGACCCCAAACAACCAGGGTTCTTTCTCGTCAAGGTAATGGGTTCCGAGCAGGCTGGACTCACCGGAATGAAAGGATCCATCGTCCGGCGTGTTGCCGTGAGTCACTCCGTCACGGATATGCAGAAGGGGTTAGCGTCGGCTAAGCAGGCTTTAGAACAGCATCGGTAAGCAGGGACAGGCTAATCGCAAGGATGGGCGCGGGCCGCAGGTCCGCTACGGAGTTGCGCCAGCGGCCCGCCAAGGACCGTCGGGCGAGCTTCCACTGCCCGCGTCCGGGCACAGACCGCGGACTCCTTTCGTCGCATAGGCGAAATGGCGCCTATACTTCAAGAACTCCCGCAAAGAAGCAAGTCGCTACTCATCGCAAGCACGCAGTACCTAATAGTTGGGCGTTCCTTCGCTGAGTCTGGTTAACCAAACGCCCGGCTCTACCTGCCCCAAAGGGCAGTAGACGGTGTTCTCTTTCCATTTCTATAGTGTTGCTTCGACCGAACGTCGGAGGAGACCGATGATTATTCACAGTTACCCTTGGTATCGCAGTGTGATTATCTTGATAGGAATATTCTTCGCAAACTGTGGGGCTACGGCTCAAGATGCCTCCAACGCGACGTCCGACGGACTCTGGACGTCTCTACCGGGTGCAGCGCTGCCGGGTGGGGAGCCTTACAAATTCGATGTGGAGGTCAAAACGAAGTCCACCGAAGGAGTGAAAGTGTCCGGTGGACGAATCGCGCGCGCCACGGCGGCTTTTACAGCTGCTTCCGACGGAGTGTTCAGACTCACGCTGGATGAAGCGCAACAGGCGGCAGCAGGAGCGAACAATCCCCTCGTGCGACTCGGAGAACTCCAGGTCGAAGCGGCGAAGCAGCACCGTCTCGGCGTGGAGGCGCAATATTTTCCGAACCTGAGTAGCTCATTTTTTGATCTCCACTACAACAAGCACCCGGGCGATGTGCTGTCGGCGGGTCCCCCACCGGTGGCCGTGAACATCATCAATAAAGATTCGAACGCGGTTAACCTCCTGGCAGTTCAACCTATCACACCGCTTCTTTCCATCTATCAACTTGCGAAAATCGCACGCGCGGACGAGAACATCGCTCGAGCAAAGGCGGGACTGCCGGTTGCGGAAACGGCGATGAAAGTCGAAAACACATTCTTCGAATTGCTGGTTGCCCAACGTGAGCTTACCGGCGCGGAAGCGGACTCCAAAAAGATCCAGGCCAAATGGCTGACTGCGAGCAATTCAGGGGTTACCAGTATCTCGACGGAACAAGAGCAGGAGATGATCAGCGCCGAAAAGGCGATCCTTGGTCCGGCGAGCAAGGTGAAGGAATTGACCGCGTCACTCGATGAATTGCTCGGCCTACCGGAAGAGACAAGACTGGAACTTGTTCCACCTGCCCCTCTCGTTGAAGACACCTCGCTGCAGGAAGTTGCCGACAAGGCGATGGCGGCAAACGCCGAGGTGGTGGAGGCGGAACAAACCGCGATTAAGGCGCACGCGGGCCTGACTCTGACGAAATTGACGTATGTTCCCACGGTCGCTGTGCTGGGTGGTTACGCATTCCAAGACATGATCAACCTCGTCCTGCCCCGATCTTTCGGTTACATCGGTGCCTCGGCTTCTTGGACCATCTTTGATTTCGGCAAGCGCGAGCATGGAGTAAAGGAAAGCAGGGCAAACGCCGAGGCGGCGGATCTAGGCGTCCAATTGACCAAGGCCAAGGTGGCGTCGGCAGTTAAGAGCAGCTATCTGGAACTGGACCGCTCGCGCAAGTTCTATCAGTTGGCGCGCCGGATGGTGTCGGCGTCTCAATTCGTTGAGTCGAGTTACCAGCCTGACGACCCGGAAGTAGCATCGGCGCGGGCAAAGATGGAAGCCGACATGTTCCGGGCTGAGCTGGAATATCGCCAGGCGTACGCCAAAGTGAAGGCCCTGATGGGCGCGCAATAAGCCAGGGCTTCCGCTCATTTGGATTAATCAACACTGGCGGAAACGGTTGGAGTGGAACGGGAAAGAACGCTCTACATTATCCGGAATGCCCGGCTCGATCCGGAATGGGCACAGGTGGACCGTAGGACACTCCCCATTCCGTCCGGAAATTGCCTATGTTCCGGTTTTCGTCGAACCAACTCTGGCCAGCGCCTGCACGAGTGGAATGCGATTGTAATTCGATTCGTAGACCGTGGCCCCAAGACGTTCTCTCTTAAAGTCATCCACCATGGTGAATAATACGAATTGTTTCGTCCGCCAGAATGCCCGTAAGAGGCTGAAGAGCAAGTCACGGGTTGGGACGAGATACAGGAAAGCCGCAATTCGCTTTTCCGACTCGATTGCCTCGCGGATTTTCTCGTACTTGGCCGGGCTTTTCAGGGTTCGCTCGTATTCGACCGCGAGGCTAACCCACGAGCCGG
>Ga0335069_10014431_pt1 | contig 11058 bp, 11 predicted proteins | sample Lox_Sample_11_FD_206714 | JGI IMG/M metagenome (GOLD analysis project Ga0335069, IMG submission 206714) | Soil microbial communities from Loxahatchee National Wildlife Refuge, Florida, United States - Lox_Sample_1.1 | ecosystem: Environmental > Terrestrial > Soil > Wetlands | place: USA... | reverse complement strand
ATGAACTCGCGCGTCGAATCGAGGCCGCGCGTGAGCAGGATGTGGTTGCGCACCGCCGCCTCCACCAGCACCGCGAGGTTGCGGCCCGGCGCCACCGCGAGGGTGACCGTGGGAATCTCGACGCCGAGGATCTCCTGCGTGCCCGAGCGCGTGGCGAGCCGGTCGCGCGGCTCGGCCTTGTATCCCACGTCGGGAAGCTCCAGGTGCACGATGAGCCGCAGCACCTTGCGCGGGCGCACCGCGGTCTCGCCGAAGATCGAGCGGATGTTGAGCACGCCCAGGCCGCGCACCTCGAGGAAGTCGCGCAGCATCGGCGGGCAGCGGCCCTGGACGGTATCCGGCGCGATCTGCTGGAGCTCGACCACGTCGTCGGCGACGAGCCCGTGGCCGCGCGAGACGAGCTCGAGGGCGAGCTCGCTCTTGCCCACCGACGACTCGCCCGTGATCAGCACGCCGATCTCGAGCACGTCGAGCATCACGCCGTGCAGCGCCGTGACCTCGCCCAGCTCCTGCTGCATGTAGGGCCGCAGGATGTTGATCACGTGCTGGCTGGGCTCCGTGGAGGTGAGCAGCGCCACGCTGGACTTGTTCGCGGCCTCGGCGAGCGCGGCCGGCGCGCCGATCCCGTCGCAGACGATCACGCACACGGTCTCCCTGCCGCACAGGTGCGAGATCATCTCCTCCCGCGCGGCGCGGTCGAGGGCCGCGATGTACTCGACCTCGCGGCGGCCCAGCACCTGCGCGAGCAGCGGGTGGATGAGGTTCAGGTGCCCGATGAGCCCCACGCCGGGCTTGCGCAGCATCTCGCCGGTGAACTCGCGCACGGCGCCGGCGGTGCCCGCGGCCCACGCGAGGCCGAGGCGCTCGCGGCGCTCGTCAAACAGCCGCTGAACGCTGAGCCGGGGCATAGGGCGACCACTCGGTGATCAGCCGGTGGGCCGCCTGGATGTCCTGCGTCGTCGAGAGCGCCTCGCGCAGGCCCGCGTCGCTGAACATCTGGGCGAGCTCCGAGAGGAGCGACAAGTGGGCCTCGGTGGCGTGCTCGGGGACGAGGATGGAGAAGACCAGGCGCACCGGCATGCCGTCGGGCGATTCGAACGGGATGCCCGAAGCGGTGCGCACGAAGGCGCATGCCGGCTCCTTGAGCGACTTGATGCGCCCATGGGGGATCGCGACCCCGCAGCCCAGGCCCGTGGAGCCCAGCTTTTCGCGGTCGAACAGGCTGTCGAAGACGCGGGCGCGCGGGATCTGCCGCGAGTTCTCGAACAGCAGCCCGATCTGCTCGAACAGGCGCTTCTTGCTGCTCACGTCCATGTCGAGCACGACGTGGTTGACGGGCAGCAGCCGCGAGACGAGGTTCATGGAGGGCGCATTGTAAGCCCGCGCGCGGCCTACTGCGGCAGGCGCTTGATTCCTTCGGGGTGGCGCGGCTGGAACCGCTCCTTGTGCTTGAGGATCTGGCGGTCGAGCTTGTCCATCAGGCCGTCGATGGCCGCGTACATGTCGCCGTCGTTCGCCTTCACGTGGATGTCCTTGCCCGAGAGGTGCACGCTCGCCTCGATCTTCTGGTCGAGCTTCTCCACCGTCATGATGACGTTCACGTCGATCACGTGGTCGAAGTGCCGGTTGATCCGCGCGAGCTTGCTGACGACGTAATCGCGGATCGCGGGCGTGATGTCGACGTGGTGGCCGGTGAGGTGCAGGTTCATCAGGGACTCCCTTCTTGCGCTAGATCGACTTGCGGAGATTGGCGGGCTGGATGTGCATGGCCTCGCGGTACTTGGCCACGGTCCGGCGGGCGACCTGGATGCCTTGCTGGGCGAGGATGTCGGAGATGCGGTGGTCGGACAGGGGCTTGCGCGCGTCCTCGGCGGCCACCAGCTGCTTGATCAACGCGCGGATGGCCGTGGCGGAGCACGCGCCGCCCGTATCCGTCGAGACGTGGCTGCCGAAGAAGTACTTGAGCTCGAAGATGCCGCGCGGCGTGAGCATGTACTTCTGGGTCGTCACGCGCGAGATGGTCGATTCGTGCAGGCCCACGGCCTCGGCGATCTCGCGCAGCACGAGCGGGCGCATCGCCACCTCGCCGTGCTCGAAGAAGTTCTTCTGGCGGTCCACGATCGCCTGCGTGACGCGCAGGATGGTGTCGAAGCGCTGCTGCACGTTCTTGATGAGCCAGCGCGCCTCCTGCAGCTGGCCCGCCAGGTGCTTGCCGCCGTTCTCGCGCGAGGCCTGCAGGATCTCGGCGTACATCTTGTTCACGCGAAGGCGCGGCATGGCGTCGCGGTTCAACGCCGCGCCCCAGCGGCCGCCCACCTTGCGCACCACCACGTCGGGCACCACGTAGCGCACGTCGCCCACGCCGAACGCGCGGCCGGGCTTCGGATCGAGCGAGAGGATGAGCGCGCGCACTTCGCGCAGCTCGTCCTCCGAGACGCCCAGCAGGCGCTTCAACCGGTTGAAGTCGCGCGCGGCGAGCACGTCGAGGTGCCGCGTGACGAGGGTCATCGCCGCCTGGCGGTGCGGCGTGGATTCGGGCAGCGCCTTCAGCTGCAGCTCGAGGCACTCGGCCACGTCGCGCGCGCCCACCCCCGCGGGCTCGAGGTTGTGCACGTGGCGAAGCGCGATCTGCAGGTCCTCGATCTCGATGTCGGGCATGCCGGCCAGGGCCGACTCGCGCAGCTCCTCCAGGTCCTGCTTGAGGTAGCCGTCCTCGTCGAGGTGGCCGACGATGAGCGCGGCCACCTTCTTGTCGCGCTGCGTGAGGCCCGTGAGCGCGAGCTGCGCGAGCAGGTGCTCGTGCAGCGTGGGCTCCGCGGCCGCGAACTGCGTGAAGTCGTCGCGCTCGTCGTCGTCGCGGCGCGAGCCGCCGGTTCCCGAGTGCTCCTCGCCGAAGCCGTGCTCCTCGGCGAAGCTCGCGGGCTCTTCCTCGCGGCGCGGCTCCTCGCGCGCCTCGCTCTCGCGCGCGGCGGCGGCCGCCTCCGTGCCCGGCTGGGGAACGGCGATCGCCGCTTCGTCGGGAGGGCCCAGGTCCGAGCGCTCGAGGAGGGGGTTCTCCGCGAGGTAACGCTCCAATTCCTGGTTGAGCTCGACCGTGGACAGCTGCAACAGCCGGATCGACTGCTGGAGCTGCGGGGTGAGCGTGAGATGCTGCGATAGCTTGAGCTGGAGGCTGTGCTTCATTTGGCCGTATCCGGGAAAACGCACACTCCGCTAGAGGCGGAAGTTCTCCCCGAGATACACCTTTCTCACGGCCTCATTATAGATGATCTCCTGGGGCTTCCCGAACGCGAGCACGCTGCCCTGGTTGATGATGTAGGCGTGGTCGCAGATGCCGAGCGTCTCGCGCACGTTGTGGTCCGTGATGAGCACGCCGATGCCGCGTTCCTTGAGGAACCGGATGATCTGCTGGATGTCGAGCACCGCGATGGGATCCACGCCCGCGAACGGCTCGTCGAGCAGGATGAAGCGCGGGCTCGTGGCGAGCGCGCGCGCGATCTCGACGCGCCGGCGCTCGCCGCCCGAGAGCGAAAGCGCCGGGCTCGAGCGCAGGTGGCCGATGTGCAGGTCGTCGAGCAGGCCCTCCAGGCGCGGCTCGATCTCGTCGGCCTCCACGCCCTGCAGCTCCAGCACCGCCTGGATGTTCTGCGCGACCGTGAGCTTGCGGAAGATCGACGCTTCCTGCGGCAGGTACGAAAGCCCCAGGCGCGAGCGCCGGAAGATCGGCAGATGCGTGAGGTCCTGCCCGTCGAGCGTGACCGAGCCGCTGTCGATGGGAACGAGGCCCAGGATCATGTAGAAGCACGTGGTCTTGCCCGCGCCGTTGGGGCCGAGCAGGCCCACCACCTCGCCGCTTTCCACGGTGAGCGAGACGTCGGAGACCACGGTGCGCTTGCGGTAGCGCTTCATGAGCCCCTCGGCGCGCAGCACCGAGGAGCTGGGCTCGGGCCTCACCAGCGTGAGCCTTTGCGCCGCGGCGGGCTTGGCCGACATCCCTAGCGCGTCCCCGGCCCGGCGTCGGGCTTGAGCGCCACGGGCGGCGCGGCCTCCTGCGGGGCCGCCCCCGCCTTGCCCGGCGCAGCGCCCGGCTTGCCCGCCTCTTCCTTCTTCGCGGGAATGATGGTCATCTTGATGCGCGAGTTGGGCGGGGGCGCGGTGCCCGGCGGCGCGCCGGTCACCTGCGCGAGCTCGCGGTTCACGTCGTAGGAGATGAAGTTGCCCGTGATCTCGTTCTGGTTGCTCTTCACGCGCGCGTTCTCGTAGAGCTTCACGATGTCGTTCAGGTCGTCGAACTCGGCGCGCTGCGCGTAGCCCTCGACGTACTCGTCCACGTTGTCGCGCTTCTGGCGGAAGGTCACCGGCGCGCCGTAGGCCACGTAGAACTTGTGGCGCAGCGGATCCTCGCGCACCGTGACGCGGTTGGCCGTCATGCGCATGGTGCCCTGCGTGATGACCACGTTGCCCTCGAAGACGCTGGTGCGGTTGGCGTCGTCGGCGGTGAGCTTGTCGGCGTTGACGACGATCTCCTTGTCGCGGTCGGCGCGCTCGGCGTGGGCGGCGAGGGCGAGCGCGGCGGCGAGGGCGAGCGCGGCGGCGCGCATCAGCGTTGCGGCTTGTAGGTCGCGCGCACCGAGTCGAGCTCGAGCGTGCGGTCCTGGTTGTTGAGGGTCCCGCCCTGCGCCACGGCGTGCGAGGAGGCGCTTTGCATCGTGAGCTCTGCGTCGGTGCTCGCGATGCCGTCGTCGGGCAGCACGGTCATGTGGTCGGTGGTGATGCGCAGCGCCTCGGTCTTCGGATCCGCGTCGCGGGTGATGACGACGTTGCCGTTCACCAGCACGCGCTCGCCTTTCTGCTCGAGCCGGCCGCGGTCCGCGGTGAGGGTCATCTTCGGCTGCTTCGGCTCGAAAGCTTCGAGACGGACATCCGAGAGGAGCGCGGAGTCGTCGTCGGGGTAATGTACCATCTTCTTCGCGGCGAGCGTGTACTGGACGTTGCCGTCCTCGGCAAGCTTCTTCGCGTTGAAGTTCTCGACGATGAGGTCGGGATCGTGGCGCATGGAGCCGTCGGCGCGCGCAACCGGGGGCTGCACGAGCTGGTTGAGCCACCACGTGAGGCCCGCGAGGAGCGCGAGGGCCGCCAGCGGCAGCCAGGTGGTGGGGCGGATCATGGGGCGCCTAGAGGGCGGCCTCGCTCTCGGCGCGGCCCTGCGCACGCAGCACGAGATCGCAGAACTCGCGTACCGCGCCCTTGCCCCCGCTCGCGCGCGTCACGTAGTGCGCGGCCGATTTCACCGCATCGCACGCATTCGCAACGGCCACCGCGAAGCCGCAGCGGCGCAGCACCGGAAGGTCGGGCAGGTCGTCGCCCATGAAGGCGCACGCGTTGGCCTCCACCCCGAGGGAGGCGATCAGCTCGTCGAACGAGCGCGCCTTGTCGCTCGAGCCCTGCACGACGTGCGCGACGTGCAGCTCGGCGGCGCGCCGCAGGACCGACTCCGAGGACCGGCCCGAGATGATCGCCGTGGCGATGCCGGCGGCCTGCAGCATCTTCACGCCGTGGCCGTCCTGGATGTTGAACGCCTTGAACGCCTCGCCCTGCGCTCCGATGAAGAGGGTGCCGTCGGTCATCACGCCGTCCACGTCGAAGATGGCGAGGCGCACGGCGCGCGCGCGCTGCATGACGGCATCCAAGGTCAGACGACCCCGGCGGCCAGCAGGTCGTTGAAGGTCACCACGCCGAGGAGCGCGCCGTCGGGCATCGTGACCACGATGCGCCCGCCGATGCGGTTGGTCTGCATGATCTGCGCGGCTTCCGCCGCGAGCTTCTCGGGCGCGATGGTGCGCGGGTTGCGCGTCATCACGTCGGCGAGGCGCACGTTGCGGATGGCGTCGTGCTTTTCCAGCGTGCGGCGCAGGTCGCCGTCGGTGAAGATCCCCAGCACCTTGTCCTGCGAGTCCACGACGACCGTCATGCCGATGCCCTTCCTCGACATCTCGAGGATCGCCTCGGGCAGCAGCGTCTCGGGCGAGTTCTTCGGCAGCTGCGGGCCCTTGCGCATGATGTCCGAGACGTGCACGAGGAGCCTTCGCCCGAGCGAGCCGCCGGGGTGGTGCAGGGCGAAGTCCTCGCTGCCGAAGCCGCGCGCATCGAGGAGGGCCAGCGCCAGCGCGTCGCCGAGCGCCAGCGTGGCCGTGGTGCTCGCCGTGGGCGCGAGGTTGAGCGGGCAGGCTTCCTTCTCGACGCCCGCGTCCAGGTGCACGTCGGCTTCCGTGGCGAGCGTCGATTGCGCGCGGCCGGTGATGGCGATCACCTTCGCGCCGCGCCGCTTGATGAGGGGAAGGATCTTCGCGATCTCGTCCGATTCGCCGGAATACGAGATCGCGACCACCACGTCGTCTTCGGTGATCATGCCGAGATCCCCGTGGCTCGCCTCGCCCGGATGCATGAAGAACGAGGGCGTGCCGGTGGAGGCGAGCGTGGAAGCGATCTTGCGGCCGATGTGGCCGGACTTGCCCATGCCCGTGACCACCACGCGCCCCTTGGTCTCGAGCATCAGCCGGTGCGCGGCGAGGAAGGGCTCGCCCAGGCGCTTCTTCAAGGCGCGCACGGCATCGGCCTCGATGTCGAGCACGTTGCGCGCGAGCTCGAGGAAGCGCTCCGCGTCGGCGACCGGGTGGGGTTGTAGTAAATTGGTCACGCGACAAAGTATAAATCCATTGACCCCAGGACGCCGCCGCGCGCCATGATGCACGACGCCCTTCCCGTCGCGTTGGTCCTGCTGGCTTCCGCGGTGGTCGTGGTGGTTGCCTTCCGCCAGCTTTCCATTCCCGCGGTCCTGGGCTACCTCATCGTGGGCGCCGGCATCGGGCCGCACGCCCTGGGCTTCGTTCCCGAGACCGAAAGCCAGCGCTACCTCGCCGAGTTCGGCGTGGTCTTCCTCATGTTCTCCGTGGGCCTGGAGTTCAGCCTGCCGCAGCTCATGGCCATGCGCCGCGCGGTGCTGGGCTTCGGCGGCGCGCAGGTGGCGGTGGTGATCGCGATCGGCGTGGCCGCCTCCGTGGCCCTGGGCCTCACGTGGCGCGAGGGCCTCATCGCGGGCGGCGTCGTGGCGATGTCCTCCACCGCGATCATCTCGAAAATGCTCGCCGAACGCCTGCAGCTGCACACCGACTACGGGCGCGCGATCATGGGCGTGCTGCTCTTCCAGGACCTCGCGGTGATCCCGCTGCTGGTGCTCATCCCGGCCCTCGCGCTCTCGAAGGAGGCGATGGCCGGCGCCATCGGGCTCGCGCTGGTGAAGGCCGCGGTGATCCTCGCCCTCGTGCTCTTCGTGGGGCAGCGTGTCATGCGGCCGCTCTTCGCGCTCGTCGCGAAGCAGAAATCCTCCGAGCTCTTCGTGCTCTTCGTGCTGCTCGTGGCGCTCGGCCTCGCGTGGGTCACGCAGCAGGCGGGGCTCTCGCTCGCGCTGGGCGCCTTCCTCGCGGGGATGCTGATCTCGGAGACCGAGTTCCGCTACCAGGTCGAGGACTACATCAAGCCGTTCCGCGACGTGCTGCTGGGCCTGTTCTTCGTGACGATCGGCATGCTGCTCGATCCGCGCGTGCTGGAGCGGCACTTCCTCGCGATCGCCGGCGTCTTCGCGGCGCTGCTCCTCGTGAAGTTCGTCGTGATCTATTGGCTCGGCCGCGCGTTCGGCTCGGGCAAGCCCGGGGCCTTGCGCCAGGCGCTCGCGTTGGCGCCCGCGGGCGAGTTCGGCTTCGTGCTGATCGCGCTCGCCGCGCGCGAGAACGCCATGGACGACGAGGCGCTGCAGGTGCTGCTCGCCGCCACGCTGCTCTCCATGCTCTCCACGCCGGTCATCCTCGCCCGCATGGAGCGCATCGTGCTCTACGTGATCGAGAGCGAATGGACGCAGCGCGCCCTCGCCCTGCATTCGGTCGCCGTGAAGTCGATGTCCACCCAGGGCCACGTGATCGTGTGCGGCTACGGGCGCAGCGGCCAGGCGCTGGCGCACTTCCTCGAGCGCGAGCAGATCCCGCTCATCGCGCTCGATTCCGATCCCGAGCGCGTGCGCGAGGCGGCGGCCGCGGGCGATTCCGTCGTGTTCGGCGATGCGGCGCGGCGCGAGGTGCTGGTGGCCGCGGCGCTCTCGCGCGCGAGCGCCGTCGTGGTGAGCTTCGCCGACACCGCGAAGGCGCTCTCGATCCTCGCGCACGTGCACGCGGTGCGCCCGGAGCTGCCGGTGATCGTGCGCACCTTCGACGATAACGACGTGGGGCGGCTGAAGGCCGCGGGCGCGGCCGAGATCGTGGCCGAGGTGGTGGAGGGCTCGCTCATGCTGGCCACGCAGACCATGATGCAGCTGGGCCTGCCGCTCGCGCGCGTGCTGCGCGCGGTGCGCGCGGTGCGCACGGAACGCTATTCGTTCTCGGGCGGCTTCTTCCCCGGCGCCACCGACACCATCGGCGGGGACGAGGACCAGCCGCGCCTTCGCACCGTCGTGCTGGGCCCCGAGGCCGCCGGCGCCGGCATGATGCTCTCCAGCCTCAACCTGGATTCCATGGGCGTGCAGGTGACCGCGATCCGCCGCCAGGGCGATCGCGCGATCAATCCGTCGGCCGAGACGCGGCTTCGCGCGGGCGACGTGGTCGTGCTGCTCGGCGCCCAGGACGCGCTCGCGCGAGCGGAGATGCGCCTGCTGCAAGGCTAGGGGTCAGAGCCCTTTATCGGGAGAAAAGGGGACACAACGCGGGACTTCGGAGGCCGTCCCCGTGGCACGAAAGCTACCGGCCTGCGGAGCAAGCCCTCCAGTCCACGGCGGAACGATTCGCTTCCGACCGCCTTGCCCTGCCTCGCGCCTTTCCGGAAGGCCTCCAGCTCTTCGTCGCTCTGCGCGGCCTCGAACAGACGGGCATAGGCCCGCGCACGCTCGGCCGCTTCGCGCGCCAGGTTGAGGTATTCCGCGTGCGGCGTGATGAGGCCCGTGGGCTCGCCGGTTATGTTCTGTCCGTAGCTGGACCATTCATACGAGCCGGGCCAACGCGCCATCCCCGCACGGACCGGATTCATTTCGATGTATCGCATGCACGCGAGAAAATAGCGGGCGGTCTCCACGATGCTCGACCTGAACCGGCCCTCGTACAGCGACCCCGTCCGCCCATGAACCTTGTTGACGCGCGCCACGTAGGCGCGCCCGAGATCCTGCATCGCGAGTGATGTCGAGTGCTCCGCATGGGGCGTGGCGAGCAGGTGTACGTGATTGGACATCAGGACGAAGGCGTGTATATCGCAATCGCGCCTTGCGCCAGCCTCGGCGAGCCGATCCAGGAAAAAGAGCCGGTCCGAATCGGAGAAGAAGATCGGCTGGCGATCGTTGCCTCGCACGATGAGGTGATGAGGCAGGCCCGCCGAAGCGGGCCGTCGTGATCTGTCCCCTTTACCTCAAGAAAAGGGCTCTGACCCTCTCTAGAACGTCATGCAGACGGTGTAGCTCGTCGCGTCGTCCACTGAGGCGGTCGCGATCGCGGCGGTGCCGGGTCCGGCCGGGGCGTCGGCGGTCACGCGCAGGGATCCCGTCGCGGTGTTGCCGTCGTCCATCTGGATGTCGAGCTGCTTGGCGAACTTGCCCAGGACGCCCTGCGAGCAGACCTGGTACGTGCCGGTCATGCCCGTGATCTGCACCTGTGCCGGGGCCGCGCTCGAGATGCCCAGCTTGCCGCCCACCGCGTTGGTCGGGATGTAGGTCGGATCCGCGACGTCCGTGGGCCCGGCCGCGAGGTTGGCCATGCGCACGTGCTGCCAGAACAGGTACGACTCGTCGGTGTTGGTCGTCGAGTTCCAGTTGCCGTCGATCACGCCGTTGCCCTGCTTGGCGGCCGGCGTCGAGGCCACCGTCGCGGCAGGCGGACCCGCCATGTGCGTGTTGGCGGCAGCGTCGTCGCCCGGCAGCGCCTTGAACTTGTCCTGGTACGCGTAGATGTACGTGGGAATCACGCGGAAGTCGTTCGCGAGGTTCTTCACCTTCGCGCTGTTGATCAGTTCCTGGCCCTTCAGGATGCCGCCCAGCAGCAGCCCGATGATGACCAGCACGATCGCGATCTCGACCAGCGTGAAGCCTGACTGTTGCCTTCTCATATTCGTTTCTCCCCCGGGGGGTCTCTTGTGGTACGCATCATAGTGCAAGACATGGGCCACATGCAATAAGCTATTGTTTTTCAGTATTATTCGGCTTACGCTGGACTTTTCCGGCCGGTCTCGCGATGCGAAACTGTCCGGCCTTCCGACAGGGGCTGCCGGCTTTCCGACGCAAATCATGGCCACCGCCTCCACGCCCCAACGCCTCGCGACCCGCATCGCCGCGCGCCGCCGCTGGGTCGTCCTCGCGATGCTGCTCGCCCTGCATGCGGCGCTCTTTTCCGACGCGGGAGGCGAGTTCCAGCGCATCTGGCTGCTGGTGCACTTCGGCCTTTTCCTCCTCTGGCAGCCGTTCTACGCCGCCGAGCGCGAGCTGGAGATGTTCTCGAGCGCGATGCTGCTGGGCATCACCGCCATCACGCTCTACTTCCTCGCCGGATGGATGATCGTCGCGTGGCTGCTGGTGCTGCTGGGGATCCTCGGCGGGCGCGTGTTCACCGTGCGCGAGGCGGAGCGGCACAACAGGTTCTACCTGATCGCGTTCGGCTACGTGCTCGCGGTGATGCTGCTGCGCGCGGTCCCCGACCTCGTGCTGGGCGACCAGGAGCTGGGCCTGTCCATGGAGACCGCGCTGCGCTGGGGGCTGCCGGTGGTGCTCGTGCCGCTCGCGGTGCTGCCGCTGTCCACCGACGAGGGCGCGGCGAACGCGGTGTTCGATTTCTTCTACGCGGTGCTGGTGTTCCAGCTGGGCGTGGTGCTCGTGCTGGGCTCGGTCGCCTTCATGCGCTACACCGACGACGCGTATTTCGCGTCGGTGGCGCTCACGGTGCTGGGCTTCGGCGGCGCGCTGTTCGTGCTCGCGGTGCTGTGGAATCCGCTGCGCGGCTTCGGGGGGCTGCGCACCTACTTCTCGCGCTACCTGCT
>Ga0335069_10014430_pt1 | contig 11059 bp, 13 predicted proteins | sample Lox_Sample_11_FD_206714 | JGI IMG/M metagenome (GOLD analysis project Ga0335069, IMG submission 206714) | Soil microbial communities from Loxahatchee National Wildlife Refuge, Florida, United States - Lox_Sample_1.1 | ecosystem: Environmental > Terrestrial > Soil > Wetlands | place: USA... | reverse complement strand
ATGTTTTCCAAAACAGCTGGAACCTGGGCAACATCCTCTGCTCGGACAGCGTAGCCGTCGCGCGTCGAGCGCGGAAATGGCGGAACGTCGCGGTCGGCGAGGACGGGGTCGGCGAGAACCCGGCCGTAGGCAGCCAGCAAGGAAACTTCTTCCGTTTGCGTTGCACGAACTCGCAGCGCCTCCTGTTCTACGACTCGGCGTGCTTCTTCAAAGGTCAGGACGAGTTCTGGCATGGCACGATCATACCTCCAGCCGCGGACCTCAGACCTCTGCCGCAGAGGTCCTTGGGTAAAGGTCGAGGCACGTGGGCCGCGCTCCGCTCTCTTGCACCACAACAACCTGGATTCAACGAAAGGCCTCTAATCGTCAGCGGCCATAGGAGGCATATTGTGATGGGCGGAGAGACCGGAAGAAATGTGGAGCAGCCCGACTTTTTGAATGAAAAGGACGAGGCAGAAGATCGCAAGGAAGGCAAGAAAGCGGAATCTACTCCGACTTCAGAAAAGAAGAAAGAGCAAATCGTGGAGGAGTCCGTTAAGAACGCGTTTCGCCACTAACGACCGACTTCCGCGCTATCGCGCCAACTCCTGCCCCAGAGCCGCCGGATTGCTGGCGAACGACAAACCCGTCTCGAGATCGATGACGCGGTCGTTGACCAATTGCGCGATTTCAGAGTCGAAATGCTGCATTCCTTCCGGCTCGCCCGCCTTGATCGCGCCCAGGAGAGTGCTATTCTCGCGCTCACCCTTTTCAATGCATTCCCGCGTGCGGGAGTTCGCTTTTAGGATTTCGAAAGCCGCTACGCGCCCACTGCGGTCGGATTTTGGCATGAGCCGCTGGCAAACGATATAGCGGAACGATTTGGCCAGACGGTCGCGAACCGACTGTTGCTCGGCTGGCGAAAACGAGGCCACAATCCGCTCCACAGTCTTGGATGCATCCATGGTGTTGAGGCTGGACAGAACCAGGTGTCCGGTCTCGGCCGCCTCGAGCACAATCTCCATGGTCTCGCGGTCCCGCATTTCGCCGACCATGATCACTTTGGGAGCCTGCCGCATGGCTGAGCGCAGAGCGTGCGCAAAGCTCGGGGTGTCGCTGTGAAGTTCCCGTTGGTGGATAGTCGCGCACTTATGGTTGTGCAAGAACTCGATAGGGTCTTCGATCGTGATGATGTGGTAATACTTCTCGCGGTTGATGGCATCGAGCAGGACAGCCAACGTCGACGACTTGCCCGAGCCGGCCGATCCCGTGACGAGTACGATCCCGTCGCGCAGCTTGGTAATTTCCAACAACTGCTGGGGCATCCGCAATCCTGCAAAATCGGGAATGTTGGTTGGGATCACGCGCATGACGACGGCGCAACTGCCACGCTGAATGAACACATTGACGCGAAAGCGTGCCAGTCCAGGCAGTCCGTAGGAAACATCGCAGGATCCATGCTCGCGCAGGGTATTGATGGCCTGCTTGTTATCACCGATCAAGTCGGCGGCGATATGGCGCGTGTCGTCGGCGTTTAGAACGGTGAAGCCGGGTACCTGCACCGGGATCATCTGCCCGTAAACCTGGACCTGGGGCGGACGTCCGGGCGAGAAGATCAGATCACTGATCCTCTCCGCTGCTCGCAGCATGGCGCCCAGCAAAGCCGGCGTGGCTACGCGGCCGTTTCCGGAGAAATCGTCAAGTGCAACGGAGATCGGAGCAATTGTTGGTGCTGCCATTCGTCCTCACATACGGGAATCGCACGCACCACAGAATGGGAAAGCTGATGACTAACTCTACCGCGAGGAACATCGGCTGCGAAGGCCATGAAGTGCATAGTCCTTCGTAACTGCATGGCAAACGAAAGGGGCGGCCCTTGACGAGCCGCCCCTAAGTCGCTGAAAACAATACAAATCTACTTCTTCGTCGACTTCTTCTTTGTACCGAAGCTGGTCTCTACGCTCGACCCGATACTCGCCAACAGGTCCTTGGCGCTCTGGGCATTCGGACCGTTGGGAGCGATCTCGAGATATTTCTGGAAGGCTTCCGCCGTGCCCGGAGGTGCGATGGTCTTGTCCCCCTGCAGGGTCGCTTTGCCCAGCAGATTCACGCCTTTCTGGTAGTACGCTTCCGCGCGCGTCGGGTCGATCGAGATGCACTTGTCGAACGCCGCATTAGCATCGTCAACCCGGCCGGCATTGGTGTAAACGGCGCCGATGTTGAAGTACGCTGCGCCCGCTTGAGACGGATCGGCTTTCGCCGCCGCCTCATAGCTCTTCACCGCGTCGTCGATCTTTCCCGACTTGGCGTAAGCGTCGGCCATATTGATGTAAAAGGCGGAAAGTTGCTGGTTCGCCTTGGCGGCGTCCTTTTCCTTCCCATTCTGGATCGCGTCTTGCTTGAGTTGAATCGCTTTGTTGTACGCCTCAACAGCCGACTCGAAGCGTTTTTGCTTTTCGGCTTTGTCGGTCTGCTGCGGAGCCGACAGACGATAGGCATCCCCAAGGCGATACCAGAGCACGTCACGCGTCCCATCGATCTGGTTCGCCTCGGTGAGATTGGTGATGGCAGTATCGTAGTCCTTCGCAGTAATGGCCTGATTCGCAGCATCCAGCTTGGCTTGCAGGCTTTTGACGGTGTTGACCTCTTTCTGCTGCTTGGCTTGCTGCTCCTGGAGCTGCTTCTTCTGCTCCTCGCTCAACCCCACGCCCTTCGCGGCATTCTCCTGCTGCTTCTTCTGGTCGAAATCCAAGGGATCGTTATCGCCGATCTGGACCGGGAATCCATTGACAAAGTCCAGTGGCTGCGCATTCGCCTTCATGTCATCGGCGTTCTTGTACAGCGAAACTTTGTACTTGCCGGGCGTGAGTCCGAGTGAGAAATACTCGCCTTTCTTGTTCGTTTTCAAAACATATTTCTGCCCGTTGTCCAGGTTCTGAAACACTACGACTGCGTCAACGACAGGATTGCCTTGGGCGTCCTTAGCAGTGCCTTTGACGGTGCCTGACGCTTGAGCGAAGGCCACCGGTGCCCACAGGGCTGCCGCTAACAGGGTTATCAAAACGATTGCTAAATGCCTCTTCATATTGCCTCCCGGCAACAAAGTTATTATCGCGCTGCGTAGGGAATCGGGTCCTGGATTCCCGCTGCCGCGAACGCCCGCAGGCGCAACACGCAGCTATCGCAAACTCCGCAAGCCTGATCGTCGCGGCTGTAACACGACCAAGTTAAATCGAAGGGCGCACCCAATTCAAGGCCAAGGCGCACAATCTCAGCCTTCCGCATGGCGATCAAGGGGGGCACGATTTCGATGGATCCGTCCTTTGTGCCCACCTTAATCACCTCGTTGAAGGCTCTGTAGTAGGCAGGACGGCAGTCGGGATATCCCGAACCGTCGGGTTCGACCGCGCCGATGTACACTTTCTGCGCTCCCAAGACCTCCGCCCAACTGACGGCAGCAGCGAGAAAGTGAGCATTTCGAAAAGGCACGTAAGTGACTGGGATATCCTGGCCAAGCAGTTCTGCATCGGGCACCGGAATGGACGGGTCCGTCAGAGCGGAACCTCCGATCAGCCTCAAAGCCTCGTTTCGAATCATCAGCCGATCGCGGATTTTGAGACGCTGGCAGATCGCCACGAAACTCTGCCGCTCGCGCTCCTCAGTGCGCTGGCCGTAGCTGACGTGCAACGCTGCGGCCTCGTGATCGCGCGCAGCTAGAGTGGCGCAGACGCAGGAATCCATGCCGCCGCTCAGCAGAACCACTGCGCGCGATTTCGGAACCATGGAAGTCTCAGACTCCCTTCATGGCGGGATCCCAAATGAATTTGTGCAGCTGCAGGCTCAGCCTGGCGGGAACGTTGTCGGCGATGACCCATTCCGCCAGTTCCTGCGGATCGAGCAGGCAATGGGAGCTATTGCGGGTGCCGCTCGCGTCCTTTCTGAACGCGGGAGAAAACAGAATTGCATTCACTTTGTTACTAAGCCCATGCCGCCAAACGAAGTCGCGCGCAAATTCGTAGTCGCTCCGGCTGCTGAGAACGAATTTCACCTCGTCGCGTGCGGTCAAACTTTCGAGATTCTCCAGACGGAACGTATCGCCTTCTCCTGAGTCTGGGCACTTCACATCCACGATCTTGACGACATCACGCGGAACTCGCTCCAAAGGCCGTTCGCCGCTGGTTTCAAGCAGCACGGTGTATCCATTCGCCAGCAACTGCTGCATCAAGGGTACGAGCTCGCGCTCCTGCAACATGGGCTCTCCCCCGGTGATCTCAACCAAGCCTCCGCCCGGAGTTAGTTCCAATACTTCCCCCACGATCTCTTCCGGCGACATCTTCCGCCCGCCATAGAACGTGTACTCACTGTCGCACCACGAGCACCGCAAGTTGCAGCCGGTCAGACGGACGAACACGCAAGGCAGACCCGCATAGGTCGACTCCCCTTGCAACGATTTGTAGATTTCGGTGATCTGCATGCCAACGCCATCGCAGGTCTGCTTATCGAACCCGCGCGCAACTGAATTACTCGGAATATTTCGCGGTGGTCGTGTCGGTTTCGAAAACCGTGACGTCCTTTACACGGACCCGGCCCTTGGTGATGGACTGCAGCCGGCTGTTCGACTCGTCATAGAAGTATTTGGCCAGATTCTCCGCTGATGGGTTGATCACCGTGAAAGGCTCGATGTCATTGATCATTTGATGATCAAGGCGCTCGATGACGTGCTTCATCACTTCCCGCAGGTCCTTGAAGTCGAGCAGGAGACCTGCCTTATCCAGCTCCGCGCCGGCCAGTGTGACGCGAATCTTATAATTATGGCCGTGCGGGTTTTCGCACTTGCCCTTGTAATTGCGCAGGTAGTGGCCTGCCGCAAACGAATCTTCTACCGTGACTTCGAACATGATCCCCCAACCATGCCCGGAGCGCAGGCTACACAGCCCTGGCTCTCTCTAGGCAATCTCTTATTGTATCGCCTCCGCTCAGCGGCGAAGCGGCAGACCGGAGCGGCGCAGAACGTGGCGCGGACAGCGGATTGCAAGCATGCTCCGCCGCGGTCTGCGGTGGCTTGATTCCGCTTCTCGGTCCCCTTACAATGAAGTAAGGAATTTGTTAGTTTGTAAGGAGATCGAGATGGCGACGGCGACGGTTACATCCAAAGGCCAGATTACGATTCCCGTCAGTGTTCGCCAGGCGCTTGGCGTGGGTGCGGGCGACCGGGTGCTCTTCGTAGAACTGGAAAAAGGTCAGTTCGCCATCATGGCCGCTACTGGCTCAGTACGAGAACTGAATGGGCTATTTAAAGGCCGTGTAAAGAAGCCGGTCTCCATCGAAGAAATGAACCAGGCGATCAAGAAGGCCGCTGCTCGCTCTCGATGATCGGACTCGACACAAACGTGCTGGTGCGGTACATCGTCCACGACGATGCATTACAGGGCGCAGCCGCAACTAAGATCATCGAATCCTTATCTTCGGAATCACCGGGTTTCATCCCTCTGGTAGTGATCGCGGAATTGGTTCGGGTGCTGCAGTTCTCGTACGCGTGTGGCAAGCAGGAGATTGCGATGGTAATCGAGCGACTGCTGCGCAGTGCGGAACTCGTTCTCGAGAAGCCCGAGGTCGTCGAGCAGGCATTGCGCGCCTATCGCATCGGCCGCGCTGATTTTGCCGATTGCCTGATCGACTCTTGCGCAAAGGCGGCCGGATGCGAATACTCGCTGACCTTCGACAAACGAGCCGCTACCTTGGCGGGCATGCATCTGGTCCCGTGATCACTCCGCTTCAACCGCCCACGCCAAAGAAGCTCTCGACTATGCCAAGCTCCGTAGTTCGCCTGTAGTTCGGCAGGCTCTCCACAAACACCCGCCCATACTGCTTTTTCAGAATTCGGTTGTCAAGCAGCACCAGCAAGCCGCGGTCATGCAGAGACCGGATGAGCCGCCCGAATCCTTGCTTCAGCGTGATCACGGCTGCCGGCACCTGATACTGAAAAAATGCATTCCCGCCACCCGCGTCAATGGCTTTTACCCTCGCGGAAACGACCGGGTCGGTGGGAACCGCGAACGGCAGCCGGTCGATGATGACGCAGCTCAGTTGCTCTCCCTGCACATCCACACCTTGCCAAAACGACGAGGTCGCGAACAGAACCGAATTGGGGGTGAGACGAAACTCCTCGAGCAGTGCGGATTTGGGAGCATCGCCCTGGCGCAGCATCGGGAATTCAAGTTCTCCCAGCAAGCGCTGATAGATGTCGTTCATCTGCACGTAGCTGGTGAATAGCACAAAGGCACGCCCACGCGTGATCTCCAGCAGTTTTCGGATTCTCTCCGCCGCCTTGGCCCCGAACTGAGGCGTGCGTGGATCAGGCAGATCGGGTGGCACATACAAAATCGCCTGGCTTTGATAATCAAAATGCGATGGCAGCACCAGGTCGCGGGCATGCTCAAATCCGAGCCGGCGGCGGATGTAGTCGAAGCCACCTCCCACGGCGAGCGTTGCCGAAGTCAGAACGGCACAGTCGATCTTGGACCACAGGCATTCGCGCAGGATCGGACCAACGTCGATTGGGGTGGCCTGAAGAAAAACGTGCTGTCGGCCTTGAGGCAGATCTTTGGGCTTCTCTGCGCGCGATGAAAACCTTCCGCCTCGCCGCTCGATCCAGAATACGGTGTTGCGGTCTTCCGCTTCGAGTGCGAATCGCAGCTGCACCTGTATTTCCTGCGCCCGGCGCACAAAGTTGAAGATCTCCTCCGGCTTCTGCGGAAGTCCTTCGAGTTCGCCCGCCAGGCGCGTGAATGCCTGGTCCAGCGCTGTGAATTCGTCACCATTTTCCTCCAGGAACTCTCGGCGGGTTTCGAAGGCGAATCTTCCATCTCCCGCCGGCAGCAGCGAAAAGAACAGCTGCGACCGATCGCGTAGGTTGCCGAGTGCTCCTGAGAGCGAGGCCGACAGCATCCGATGCTGCTGCATAGCGTGTTCGACATCGCGCGCCAGCTCTTCTACACGCAGATTGCTGACAGAGATACCGAAGTAGTTGGCTGCGACATCTTCTAACTCGTGTGCCTCGTCGAAAATGACAGCCCCGACGTCGGGCAGGACACCTGCATCCGGCGCGCCGTCTGCCTGCAACTTAATCGCAAGATCCGCAAAAAACAGATGGTGGTTGACGATGATGATGTCGCTTTCCATCGCCTTGCGGCGCATCTCTGTGATGAAACAACGCTCCCACTGACTGCATTTCTGGCCGGTGCAGGCATCGGCGCGCGCATCCAGTTTGTTCCAAAGCACGCTTGCCTCGGGGAGTTCTGCGAGTTCCGCACGATCTCCCGTCGAAGTATTCTTTTCCCACGCAGCAATGGCGCGGTACTGCTCGATCTCCTCAAGTCCGCTCAGGACTGGCTGATCGGTCAAGTCGTACAGTTTCTTGCGGCACAGATAGTTGTTGCGCCCTTTCATATAACAGACCGAAAGACGAGAGCCGGAAGCCGAAGCCCCAAGCGCCTGCTCGAGAAACGGCACGTCCTTGCAGAAGAGCTGCTCCTGTAAATTCTTAGTTCCGGTCGAGATAATCACTCGTTTGCCGGAACGGATTACAGGCACCAGGTAAGCCAGAGTCTTCCCCGTGCCTGTACCGGCTTCCACGATGAGATGGCGTTTTTCTTCCAGCGCCTGTTCCACCGCTTGCGCCATTTGGAGCTGACCGCGGCGGAATTCGTAGGCCGGGTGCGTCCGCGACAGAATTCCGCCGGGCCCGAAGAATTGGTGCAGAGAAGCCTCTCTGCGCCCCGCAGATGAGCGGTTTGGAGACGCGGAGGATGCGGGCTGGGAAGATGCGGGCACTGAAGTCTCTATAATATCGATTCCGGACCGTCCGCACTGCTGTTCGAGTCGGGGCGGTCAATCGGAAAGCAAAACGCCGCATCTGCCGATGAAGAATCACGACCAAACCAGCGCGGCCCCACCTGTGATCGCCATCGTGGGCCGTCCCAATGTCGGCAAATCGACTCTATTCAACCGCATTGTCGGTTCCCGGCGGGCCATTGTCGGAGACGAGCCCGGCATCACACGCGATCGGCTTTATGGTGACGCGGAGTGGAACGGGCGGCGGCTGCGCATCGTTGATACGGGCGGCATCCTTCCGGAAGAAAAAGATCTGATCCCGTCCGAGATCTTCCGCCAGGCCCGCGTTGCGCTCGATGAGGCTTCTGCGATCGTCATGGTCGTCGATGGCCGCTCGGAGCTGGCGGGCCCCGACCTCGAGTTCGCGCGGCTGCTGCGTAAAGCGAACCGGCCGTTGTTTCTGGCGGTCAATAAGATCGACAGCGAAAAGCAATCCCCGTTGCTCGCCGACTTTCACCGGCTTGGCGTTGAGCAGATGTTTCCGATCTCCGCCGAACACGCACGCGGTGTCGACGACCTGCTGGATGCGATCGTGGAGACCTTCCCAGAAGCTCTCACCACAGAGGACACGGAGGTCACAGAGGAACCTGCATCATCTGAGCCGAAAGCCGTGACGCCTGACGCCCGACGCGTGACGCCTGAAGTGAAGGTCGCCATCATCGGCCATCCGAACGTTGGCAAGTCCACTCTGCTGAATTGCCTCACATCCTCTGACCGCGCCATCGTGTCGCCGATTCCCGGAACGACGCGCGACGCCGTCGACGAAGTCGTCGAGCGCGAAGGCCAGCGCTTTCGCTTTATTGACACCGCTGGGATCCGCCGCAAGGGCAAAACGCACTTGATGGCGGAGAAGCTCTCAGTAGTAATGGCCCGCAAGCATCTCGAGGCGGCCGACATTGCGCTCCTGGTCATCGATGCTACCGAGGGAGTCAGCCAGCTCGATGCTTCCATTGCCGGCTTCGCGCACGAGAGTGGGCGGTCCGTCATCATTGTCGTGAATAAGTGGGACCTTATGATCAGCGGCCAGAAGAAGAAAGGCAGGCCCACGAAATCCGAGCGGATGCGCGAGACCAAGCGGCCGGGCGATCGGGATGCCTTCGAGCAGCGATTGCGCTACGAACTCAAATTCCTGAGCTATGCGCCTGTAGTTTTCATCTCGGCTCAGACGGGGAAAGGCACTGAGCACATCTTCTCGCTTCTGAAGGAAGTAGCAGCCGAACGCTACAAGCGTGTTTCCACCTCAGAGATGAATCGGTTTCTGGAGCGCGTCGATTTCGATCGCGCCTCCGTCCCCATGCGTCAGCGCGTGAAGATTCTCTACATGACCCAGGCTTCGGTCGCGCCACCAACGTTCGTTCTCTTCACGAACCGAGGCGTGAAGCTCCATTTTGCCTACGAGCGTTTTCTGGAAAATCAGATCCGCCACGAATTCGGATTTATGGGAACACCGATCTGGATCAAGAATCGCGCGCGGGATTCGTAATCCGACATTCCTGTTTGGAGCAACCGCCTACTTCCGCGCCAGTTGCTGTTGTTGTGTCATAAGTCCGATTCGCTGCACGCCCGCATGATGCGCGACATCGATCACGCTTGCCACGTCTTGAAAAGCCACGTCGGCATCGGCCTGCACAAAGCCCACTTTCTCAACCCGAGTCATGTAGATCCTGGTGAGCCGCGAGTCCAGATCCGCCCAGCCCACATCCTCGTCATTAATCTTCACACTTGGGGGCTGCTTCTCGGCCGTCGTAACCACCTGAATTACAATCGTGCGCGAAATCTGCGGATCCGCCTCCTGCTTTTGGTTTGGCTGTGGAATCTGCGCCTTTTCTCCCCACTCCGGATCCATCGATACGACCAGCATGAACATGATGATCAACGTCAGCAGCACGTCAATCAGCGGCGTGACATTGATCTGTGGTCTGGACGGACCTCCGCCTGCCATTGAGAAAGCTATCGGGAATCGCTCCTCTCGGGCACGCGTGTCTGAAAGATCAGACACCCCTTGGGCTTTCAAGGTTCCGGCAATGGCCTGCTGCAGGCGGATTTCGTTGCGTTGCGATTCTCTCGACGGTCTCAGCGTTCTCAGCGGCAGTCTCTGCGCTCTCGGCGGTTAAAGCCTTTTACCGCAGAGTTCGGCGAGGCATCCCGCCGAGATCGCGGAGAACCACATCATTCACCACAGGGGACACAGAGGCGCACAGAGTACGGAAGAGAACGCGCCGGTAACCCTATTCACGTGACGATCGGTTCCGTGCACATGCTGTTGCGTGTTTCAGCGTCACAGTGCATCATTCCCACGGGGCCTATCCCAGCACCACGCTCCGCACTCCGCTCAAATGAAATTTCTGTCGCACTGTATTTGCGCATCAGTCCTCCTTGTCTGCTCTGCGGCGCCCGCAATCGCCCAGGACAATTACGAGATTCAGGTCTACGGATACGACATGGTGTCCCCGCGTGCCACCATGGTAGAGATCCACTCCAACTTCACCGTCGACGGCAGCAAGACCGTGCAAAGCGGAATGCTGCCCACCAATCACGCCATGCACGAAACTCTGGAAATCACCCAGGGAATCGCAGACTGGGCCGAGGTAGGGTTCTACGTTTTCTCGAGCATTCAACCTGACGACGGATGGCAGTGGGTGGGCGATCATATCCGGCCCCGAGTGCGTGCGCCCGAAAGCTGGCACTGGCCCGTTGGTGTGAGCCTGTCGACAGAAGTCGGGTACCAGCGCGCCGCCTTCTCGCCCGACACTTGGACCTGGGAAATTCGCCCGATCATCGACCGAAAACTCGGGCCGTGGTATTTGAGCTTTAATCCTGCACTGGACCGTTCATTTCATGGACCAAGCGTGAACAAGGGTGTTGAGTTCTCTCCCAACTTCAAGGTGAGCTACGATTTCACAAAGAAAATCGCCGGCGGGCTGGAGTACTACGCATCCTACGGATCCCTGAGCGGATTTGATCCTCTGCGAGAGCAGCAACAGCAGTTCTTCCCCACAATCGATGTCGACGTCGCGCCGCAGTGGGAATTCAACTTCGGCGTGGGTGTTGGCGCAACAAGATCCACGGATCACCTGATCATCAAGTGCATCGTCGGCCGTCGCTTTTCGTGGCCGCATCGGCAGACCAGGCTGAAAGCCCAACTGCCGTAGTCCGGGTGCTCTAAGTGGCAGGCAGTGGTGGCGGA
>Ga0335069_10014429_pt1 | contig 11060 bp, 8 predicted proteins | sample Lox_Sample_11_FD_206714 | JGI IMG/M metagenome (GOLD analysis project Ga0335069, IMG submission 206714) | Soil microbial communities from Loxahatchee National Wildlife Refuge, Florida, United States - Lox_Sample_1.1 | ecosystem: Environmental > Terrestrial > Soil > Wetlands | place: USA: Florida... | reverse complement strand
GTCCGGTCGACTTAGTTCCGATTTAGCCCTATCCTCACAGTCTTTGGCCTTCCGCTCGGTTTCGGCAATTGTGGCCCCGGCAGAAATCACCTGCGACGATAGCACCACGAACTCCGCAACACCGTCCTTGGTCTCGACGTAGTCCGGTTGTTCTGTGGTCACTCGGAGTAGGTCACGACCGTCAGGGCAATGCCATTGCTCCAAAATCTCGCAACGGATTTCGCCGCTCATCGGGTAGGAATCATCTCGACTAGGCCATTTATCGCTAACGACTGGACCCTTTTCAACGAAGGAATGGATGCGGCCGGATGCGTCGACAAGTTCGCACTCCACGACGCCGGGAAAGTGGTCGTCTACATATCGGACGATTTGAACTCTTAGTTGCATGAGAGTCGAATTATAAGCGCACCGCGCTATAGCGCCTGAGTTGTGGCCGATCCAGAAGCAGGAGTGATCTGAACCACGTTGGGTCCGTATGGCGGTCATAGGACTGGAATCCAGGATGTCGCACAACTGCGACACGCAGAGTTGCGACACGCGTGCCGGGCCGCGGCTGAGCAAGCACGCGGCGAAGTTTTTTGGGTTCGCAGGAAAAGGTGGAATAGACTGGCTTCCGTCTAGGGAGCACTTCATGCGGTATCACAGGAGCCTTTCATTTTCTTTGTTTCTGGTCTGCTGTTTGGTTGCAGCCGGGAAGGACAAGAAAAAGGTTTTGCTACCAACAGACGATCTTGAGGCGAGGACAGTGCTAGTCGTCGTCGATCCCGAAGCTGGAGTCGCTATCGATGCTCCAAGTACGAACCGCACGGCCCCAAGAGGAAGTGGAGAGGGCCCTCATGAACTGGGGCCGTTTCACCTTGGCGCCGGACGTCTCAGCTGCCGATCTGGTCATTTCGGTTCGGAAAGGGAACGGAAAAGTCGCTCAGCCGACGATTGGTGGCGTCCCGATCAACAATCGCCCAGTGATTCTTGAACCCACGGATTCAGGAGTCGGGATTGGAGGTCATAGGGGAAATCCCACGCAAGTTGGCGATCCGACTAATTCTCAACCCCAAAGTCCCCGTCCGCAGGTGGAGGTTGGGCAAGCACAGGACATGTTTGTGGTTTATCGTGGCAAACGTGACAATGCACTCGACTATCCGGCGGTTTGGCGATACAGCGCGAAAGATGCGCTTCGATCTCCTGGTGTTCCGGCGGCTGACGTGTTCAGAAAGCTGATTGCAGAGGCGGAGAAACAACAGACTGCCACGCCGTGATTCCAGCTCCAATTCAGTAGCGCAGAAACTATAACGGTCGATTTGTCCTTAGCCTCCATCGGAACCGCCCCAAGCACGGCACAGCGGGGTGAGCATCGGTCGAGTTGGTTTCGATTAGGGGACAAGAAGGAAGCCGGAGGCGTTTGCCGCGGTTGCGGTGATCAGCTTGGGATTTATGGATATTGAATAAGATCCAGGGAGCCCTTGCATGCTCTGAGCAAAGCAGCTGGGATCATATCGCCTGTGTGTTAGCATGTTCGCTATCTCACATAGATCGGTGCGTGCCCATGTCTTGTGCTCGCGGCATCTTGATCCTTGTCTTGGCCTGCGTCTTTTTCCAACCATCGCTCTCCCAAGCCCCTAATGATTCCTCCATACCGACCCTCAAGATCGAAACCCGCCATGTACTCGTTCCCGTCATCGTCACCGGCAAAGATGGCAAAGCCGTCGATGGCCTGAAGGCCGAGGACTTTGAAGTCTTGGACGAGCGAAAGCCCCGACCCATCCTCAACGTGAACGTCGAACGGCGTCTGGCACTTACTCAAACCGCCCAGCCATCCGCAACGCAGCTGTCACAGCCAGCGCCCCAGGCGCCCACGCCTGCCCAACCCATTCCGCCGCGCTTCACCGTCTTTTACTTCGACGATCTGCATCTGGATCAAACCCAAATGCACTTGGCCAGAAAAGCGGCCTCCGCCGTTCTGTCTTCCGTCCTCGAACAGAACGGTTACGTCGCCATCGTCTCGGCAACTGGCGCGATCAACAGCGGCCTCACCCGGAAAACCGGCGAGTTGGAGCGGGCCCTTGAGTCGCTGCAACCCCACCTCATGAATCGCTCCACCGACACCAACTGTCCGCGCATCGAATACGACACCGCCAATCGCATCATCAACCAGTTCGACGTGAGCGCTCTAGAGATCGCAATGCACGCCGCTGCGCTCGAGTGCCACATCGACATGCCGGACTCTACCCTCGAAAACATTGTGCGCACCGTGGCCCGTCAGGCACTAATCTCCGGCAATCAGGACATGCACCAAACCTACGCATCGCTCGGCGCCTACGTTCGCAAGATGGCCAAGCTCCCCGGCCGCCGCGTCCTGCTAGTGGTCTCGCCCGGCTTTAACCCCACCGATCCCACCATACGCTCCGATGAATCCGCCTTCCTCGACTACGCCATTCAATCCGATGTCGTCGTCAACGCACTCGATGCCCGCGGCGTCTACACCAACTCGCTTACCGCAAGCGACGACACCCACGGCGCCACGGGACAGGCCTTCGTCGAACTGGAAAGCGAACACCGAAACAAGAGCGCTCTGGCCGCCTCTGGCCTGGGCGACTTGGCCTCGGGAACCGGGGGCGTTCTATTTCAAAACTCCAACGACCTCGCCGCCGGCATGCGCGAACTGAGTCAGCCTCCAGAGATCCTCTATCAGCTCGATGTCTCTCTCAACGGCGTCCAGCCCGACGGCGCCTACCACCATCTGAAGATCAAGGTAAAGCGCCCTGACGTCCACGTGCGCGCCCGCGACGGCTACGTCGCCGTCAAGATGTAGTGCCATCTCCGCTTGGAGAATGGCGCATGTTGTTCACTCTATGAGGCAGTGTGGGCCGTGTGGTGTGTGGCAAACTTGGGTTAGATCGGTCCCTAAAAGTGGGCAAACGTGAAATTCCGATAACACTTCGCGTCGCCTGTTGCTCAAAAGAGTAATCTTCGTCGAGCGGTTACATTCTCGCTGCTGCGAGAATGAGAGAGCGAATCGCGGCTAGAAGGCCACTATTGAAGATTCCACACCTCTAGGCGGAAGCGGCATGCAACCGGCTGCGTATCACGGAATGCGGGGATGAAGTGCCAGCCCGACGTTGCGTCGACAAGTTTCTTATCTACTCCATTCACGATTTTGGCAGAGCGTACTTTGCCAGCGGAATCCACAACTAACTCAACGATCTCGTCTTGTCTGGAGAGGCTTCCTCCGGCTTCTGGCGGCGGCCGGCGAAGCAGGATCGATTTCGGTTGGGTGACAGGAGGATCGATATTTGTATCGGGTGCTCCACCGGCGGGATTCATGCTCATTTGCACATTGCCCGAAGAACTGCCGACCGCGTCGTAAATCTTGGCGTGGTGCTTTCGAGATGGTCCGCGCGACGAGCGATCGACGCCCTTCAGAATTCCGTGCTGGCGCGCATTGGAGATCGCGACGCGAATCCTTTCCACATCAGAGGATGGCCACATGTCATCGAGTGCGGACCACGCTTCCGATTCGCGTCCACTGTAAAGGAATGACCATACGATTTCAAGCACTGCGATTTTGGTCCGAATGAGGCGATGTAACTCCTCACTTGACCGGAGCTTGCTCGGCGAAAGGACTCCATCGCTCCGTTTGAAGTCTGCCAAATCGCGCGGATCAAGGTGCCCGCGAACGGCGGATATCTGCGCGTCGAAATGTGACTGAAATTCGGGACTTACGTCGATTAGATGTCTTTTCTCGAAGCGCAAGACGACTGTGGGCACGAAGTCTAGATCCTTAAGCGGCAATCTCTCGAAACCCTCCACGCCCACCGCATCGTCTGTCCAGATTTCGACTTGATTGTCCAGGTCATTGTCAGCGGCAGAATAAGTGTCACCGCCGGTGATCATGTACAGAAGCCGCGGCGGTTTGGCGAGCGAAAAGATCTGATAGACGCGTCCGGAACCGCTTCCGGATTTGTCTATTTGAAATGCGACGACAGGCTTACCGAAACCCAAATCCGCTCCTAAAACGTCGATGCCCACCTCTCCAGCATTGGATACGACGGGGATTTCCTGCCCGTTCCAAATGAGTTTGGCGAAGCAGGCACGCTCGGCGAACGCGCCCTTTCGGATGGCCCCCACGCTGACCGTCACACCGGAAGCAAATCGTGCGCTGTACGCGCCATTTCCGTTTTCGCATGTGGCGTCTTGCGCCTGGCTCGTGGAGAGAACAAGCGCGGGCCACAACAGCAACCCGGCAAGCAATATCGATATCGATGAAAGGTGTGAAGACAAGCTCAAATTATCGAACGTTGCTGGCACGCGGTCGCCATTTGAGGATCGGGATAGTGACATTGTGATGTAGCAAAGGATTATATAGCGCAAACTCACTTTTCGCGTTCGTGGTCCGCTACCGCCCCGCTGAATAAAAATTTTGTTTCTACCTTGGGGACCGTGTTTCATCGGTTGAGCGTCGAGACAGGTGATTTCATTCCGCTCAGGGAATTCGTGTCTCCGGTCGTGTGGTGGGTGATACTTCCCTTTGACGATTATTAGCCTCGAAACCGTACCGCTTCCCTAAAAGCGAGTCCGGGAAGGGTCACTCGCCCGAATTGCGAAAGTGATCACTGAATGAGTCCGTGCGATGCAAAGACAATGAAACCAAGCAAGGCCCAGGCTGTCGGTCTTGCTCACCCTGCGCCCGGCGTCGTCGTACTCAACGTTGCGTTCCGGTAACAAGGGAAGCCTGTGAAGTTACCCGACGACGGAGATGCCGACTCCAGAATTGGCTGAAGGGAAGGACAACGGCGAACATCTGTATGAGCGGATTACAGGACAAATGCGTCTAAGAGACGTCAAAGAAAAAAGATCATCCACCCCTTGCATCTCGGCCACGGCCGACGGACTTCCGGTTTTTGATGTCACGGGGCTTGGCGCGTATATTTGCCAGAAAGCAAATAATGCCGGAGCGAATTTGCATGGAATCTTCTCGCGCTGAAGAGGTCCAAGGTGAGTAGCCCCGCCAGTTCGCGCCAAGGTCCGGAGGAGGCGGTGTCCTTGAATCCGCTGGATTCAGCAGTCCGTGCGCGGACTGGACGCTTTCCGCGCGGCGTTATCGCTGCACTGACTGCCGTATTGGTGGTTGCGGCCGTCTTCACGGTCTTTCTGCTGCACACCAGATCCAAAGCTTCCGGTGGCGCGGCCCAGTCCCTCACGGGACCCATTGCTGCGCAGCAAACCCTCCGCCTCAAGGGAATGACCGCCACGGTTGCGGCCCGATCGATTATGGCTCCACTCATCGCCGGCCAACAAGTGGGCACACTCACCATAACCAAACTGGTTCCCGCCGGCACCCGCGTCAAGCAAGGAGACCTCCTGGTCGAGTTCGACCGCCAGGCGCAGTTGCGCGATTTCATCGACAAGCAGGCCCAGGCCGACGATCTAAATCAACAGGTCATCGAAGGGAAGGCCAAGGAAGACGCCGCCCGCGCCAAGGACGAGACCGAGATCAAGCAGGCGGAAGATAGTCTCGCCAAAGCCAAGCTCGAAATGGAGAAGGTTGAGCTGCTCTCCCGTATCGACGCCGAAAAGGCCCAGGAAGATCTCGACGAAGCTCAGGCCACGCTGGCGCAGTTGAGACAGACCTTCGATCTGAAACGCAAGGCAGCCCAGGCCTCTATCCGCATTCTTGAGTTCCAGCGCGACCGCACGCGCGAGACCATGCTCCACGCGAAGGCCAACTCCGCCTTGATGGAGATTCATTCCCCCATCGACGGCATAGTTGTATTCAACACCATCTGGAAGCAGGGAAATATGGGAGAGGTGCAGGAAGGCGACCAGGTGCGGCCAGGCGTGCCCTTCATGCAGGTAGTTGACCCCGCCATCATGGAAGTCCGCGTTCGGGTCAACCAGGAAGATCTGCTTAGCTTGAGGCTGGGCCAGAAGGCGCTGGTGCATCTGGATGCGTATGCCGATCTAGTGTTTCCCGGGCAGTTGGAATCCATCGATCCTATGGGCACACCCGGCGATTTCTCCCCCAAACTCTGCAACTTCTCTGCCACTTTCTCCATCCGTGGCCACGATCCACGATTGATGCCTGATCTTTCCGCCGCGGTCGATGTCGATCCGGCTGGTGTCCAGGGCGCCTTGGGCAGGTCCAAATGAAGAAGTGGCTCCTCGACCTTTGGGTCAAGCGCAGGACCCTTGCGGTTGTCATCGTTCTCGGTGCGGCCAGTGCGGCCGTCTATGGGGTGCATCATTTCTCCGCCAAGTCTCCAACCGTTGCCACCTTTCAAGTCAATCGCGGCGAGTTTCTCGAAGTTCTTGAATTCCGCGGTCAATTAAAAGCGATGAAATCCGTGACTATGACCGCCCCAGCCAACGCCGGCGACCTGCAGATTATCAGAATCGCCCCGGACGGAACGCAGGTGAAGAAAGGCGACGTCGTCGTTGAGTTCGATCCTTCAAAAACACAGCACGAACTTGCGCAGGATCGGTCCGTCCTCAAGTCTTCGCAAGCTGAGATCGAGCAGGTACGCGCCCAGGGCCGTCTCAATGAAGAAGTCGACACCACAGCGGTGATGAAAGCGAAATACGACGTCGAAGTAGCCAAACTTGAGGCAAGCAAGAGTGAAGTTGTCTCCAGGATCGACGGTGCTGAAGCCAGGCTCAAACTCGCAGATGCGGAACAGGCGCTGCGCCAGGCCGTGGAGCAGTTGAAGTCCGACACTGTGGTTGATCAGGCCACGATTCAAGACAAGAAGAATGCCAGCCGCAAGGCAGAATTTGACGCCGAGCGCGCCGAGACGGCGCTTTCTTCCATGACGTTGAAAGCGCCGTCGGATGGAACCATAAGTCTTCTCTCCATCTGGCACAACGGCGGAGAAGCTCCCTTCAAAGCCGGCGAGCGCGCATGGCCCGGCACACCGATCGCGGAACTGCCCGATGCCGCTTCCATGCGCATCGCAGCCCGCGTGGATGAGACAGAGCGCGGCCGCCTCGCCTTGGCGCAACCGGTCACGCTGCAGCTGGATGCCATCGCAGATCGCCAGTTCACAGGCAAGGTGGAGCGTATCGGCACCATTGCCACCCCCGACTTCACTGCGGGCTGGCCAGGCAGACCCGCGCCTCAAGCCCGGAATGACCGTGCAAATCACCGTCGTTGTTGACCGGGTACCCCATGCCATCACCATTCCCGCACAAGCTTCATTTCTCAAATCCGGACAGACCGTGGCCTATGTCTGGAATGGATCCGCCTTCCATGAGCGCGCCATTCAAGTCGAACGAAGAAGCCGTGACCGCATCCTGGTCTCCGGCGGATTGAAACCGGGCGACCTGGTGGCGCTCAAAGACCCCTCAGGGAAGGAGTGAGATGGCGCGCATCAAACGGCATCGCATCATCGTCTGGGCAGTCGGCGGCGTTGTGCTCGTTGCGGGCATTGGTGTGGTTGTCGCCTCGAGCCGCGTCCCGTTAAACGCAAAGACCGATGAGATTCCACTGGCCCAGGCCAAGCGCGGCGAGATCGATCTTCGAGTGCACGCGACTGGCGAGCTCCGCGCTAGCCACTCCATCATGCTCGCGGCACCGGCTGTTGGCGGAGATGCGCTTCAGCTTACCCACTTGGTCCGCACCGGCCAGTCCGTAAAAAAAGGCGACGTCGTCTTTGAATTCGATCCCAGCGAACAGCGTTACAAACTGGAGCAGAACCGCTCCGAGTTGCAGCAGGCCGAACAGGAAATCACCAAGGCCAAAGCAGACGCCGCGGTCCTTGCAGCGGAAGACAAAGTCACTCTGCTGAAAGACCGCTACAGCGTGCGCAGGGCGGAACTCGATGTTCAGAAGAATGAGCTCGTAAGCAAAATCGACGCCGAAAAGAATGAGCTTGCACTTGCGCAAGCTAAGCGCGTACTGGCGGAGCAAGAGAAGGATATCGAATCCCACAAGGCTTCCGGTCAGGCCGCCACCTATCTCGCTCAGGAAAAGTACAACAAGGCCAAGCTTGGCATGGACCAGGCGCAGCAAAACCTGGATAAAATGCGCGTCACCGCGCCCATGGATGGACTGGTCTCGATTCAAAAGAACATGAATGCATCGGGGGGCTTCTTTTTTACGGGCATGTCGTTGCCTGACTACCATGAGGGTGATCAGGTGCAGCCAGGTAGCGCGATCGTGCAGGTAGTTGATCCCCAAGGTCTGGACTTGACCTCGAAGATTGACGAGCAGGATCGCGACAACGTGATGGTGGGCCAGCAGGTTGAGGTGGTCTTCGATGCCCTGCCAGGGCAGATCTTTCATGGAACCGTGAAGAATGTGGGCGGAATGTCGGTGCGGCAATTCTTCACTACCAACGCCAAAGGCAACTTCGAAGTCTCGATTCAGCTGGCGAAAGAGGACCCACGCCTCCGTTCCGGATTCTCCGCCCAGATTGTCTTTCTCGGTGGCGTTAAGAAGAATGTGGTCTATTTGCCCCGCCAGGCGCTCTTCCTCAAAGACGGAAAGCGCATTGTCTTTGTCAAGATGGGCAACGGCTACAAGCAGCGGGAAGTAAAGATCCAAAGCGTGAATGAAAGCCGTGCGGCCGTTGAAGGCCTGAAGGAAGGTAGTCGCGTCGCCTTGATCGATCCAACCGCCCCGCGCAAGACAACCGGCGCGAGTTCCTCGACCGGCAGTTCGGGAGGCACACCCTGATGGCCGAAAAACGCTCGCTGTTAGCGGAGCGCCTTCTGCTCGTGTACCAGCAATGGTCTAGAGATGCACGACTAGGCATCGAGAACCTGCTCTTACATGGCATGCGCTCGCTCCTGACCATGCTCGGTATGATCTTCGGTGTCGCCGCCGTCGTGGCAATGCTGTCCATCGGCGCCGGGGCGCGTCAGAAGGTCATGGCCCTCATCGAACAAATGGGAGTCCACAATCTCATTGTGGAAGCCAAGGAAACCGTCGAATGGCAAGCCCATCAAAAGGTTCGCAAGCTTTCTCCGGGGCTCACCTTGCAGGACTACCGCGTCATCCGCGATGACCTCGAAGGCATTGTTGCCTCCACTCCGCGCAAGCAGCTGACCCCGTCAAAGATCATTCCGAAGGCGCAGCAGGACATCCCCAATGTGATGGGCGTCAACTCCACGTATCAGCAGATCGCCGGTCTCCACGTGTTGAGCGGACGGTTCTTCGACCAGGGCGATGATGATCGCGGCGCGCCCGTTTGCGTGCTCGGCGCCGGGGCCAAGTGGAGCCTGTTCGGTTCCTCCAATCCGCTGGGCCAATACGTCAAGGTTAACGAACAATGGTTTCGCGTTATAGGCGTTGTCAGCCCGCAGCTCAGCGCGCAGGGCGGTAGCTCCGGTGCGTCCGCGGCGGATGTGAATAACAATATTTATATTCCCCTGCAATCGGCCTTTCTCCGCCTTGAAGACAGCTACAGCGATGTCAGGGACGAGATTGACGGAATCTATCTGAATCTCGCCGACAGCGCGAACATCGTTGAATCCGCGCAGTTGGTCAGAGCCGTTCTCGATTCATCACATCATGGCGCGGACGACTTCAGCATCGTGGTGCCCGCCGAGCTGCTCGCCGAGCAAAAACGCACCGAGCATCTGTTCAACACCGTGATGGTTGCCATCGCTTCCATCTCACTTTTGGTCGGCGGCATCGGCATCATGAACATCATGCTAGCCAGCATCCTCGAGCGCACCCACGAAATAGGACTGCGCCGCGCGGTCGGAGCAAAACAATCCGACATCGTGCGGCAATTCGTGGTCGAAGCCACCATGATCTCATTCGCGGGCGGAACCATCGGCGTGGTCTTCGGCTTCTTCATTTCCCGGCTCATCGCCTGGCTCGCGGGATGGTCCACCATCGTCACCTTCAGTTCCATCGCCCTGGCGTTTTTCGTTTCCATCTCCGTTGGACTGGTCTTCGGAATCTATCCAGCCACTAGGGCCGCGCGGCTCGATCCGGTGGAGGCCATTCGCCATGAGTAGGACCTGCGCGCCCTTCCCGCAACAGCTCAATGAATACCGCTTCTCTCTCGGCTGCCGGAAATCTCAGTTCATGGATGGAGTCACCGGATGACGCTCGTTCGCTTTGCTATCGTTTCGTTCTTCGCTCTGGTTGGCGTCCTACCCGTGCAGGCGCAGTCTCCTGAGAGTTATCGCGGCATGCTCACCGCGCGTGTCCGCGCAGACAAATTGCCGCCCCCGCAACACCTCAGGGACTACGTGAAGGACGGCAAGCTCAGCCTCAGGCTGCGCGACGCGATACTGCTTACTCTGGAAAACAACAGCAATGTCCAGATTCAAGAAACGCAAGTTGAAGCCCGGAAGTTCAACCTGCTCGGCCAGTTTCAGCCCTTCGATCCCATACTCCAGAGCAGTATCAACATCAATCGATACTCCTCGCCGACTTACAGCCAGCTACAGGGCGTCGGGGTCTCGGGCAACACAACTCTCAACGCACTCAGCCAAACCGGCCAGGTGAGCTATACGCAAACGTTCACTTCCGGCACGAACATCGTTGCCACCATCTCCAGCAACAGGTACTCCAGCAATAGCTCCTATAACTACCTCAACCCGTACTACAGCTCCGTGTTGTCCTTCAACTTTACCCAGCCTCTGCTGCGCGGTGCCGGCCGCTTCGTCAACACCGCTCTGATCAAGATCTCGCGGCGTTCGTTGGAGCAGTCGCGGTCCAGCTTTGAAGCCGAGGTCAACGACGCCATTCTGAATGTCGTCAGCCAGTATTGGATCGCGGTTCAGGCTCGCGGCGCTCTTGATGTGCAGAAGAAATCACTCCAGCTGGCTGAGGCCAGCTATGAGCGCGATAGGCGCTCGCTGGAATTGGGAGCTTTGCCGCCGCTGGATATTTACCGCTCCGAATCCGAAGTCGCGGCCCGCAAGGTAGAGGTTATCCAGGCCGCCTATCAACTCACCCAGGCCGAGGAGGCGCTGCGTCTCACGATAGGAGCAGATCGCGATCCCCAGCTCAGCGCACTTAAGTTGGATCTGACGGAGAAGCCGCAACCCACTGCAGATCTGGAGAGGGTCGATACGGAGACCGCTCTTGCGCTGGCGCTTAATCA
>Ga0335069_10014428_pt1 | contig 11060 bp, 11 predicted proteins | sample Lox_Sample_11_FD_206714 | JGI IMG/M metagenome (GOLD analysis project Ga0335069, IMG submission 206714) | Soil microbial communities from Loxahatchee National Wildlife Refuge, Florida, United States - Lox_Sample_1.1 | ecosystem: Environmental > Terrestrial > Soil > Wetlands | place: USA... | reverse complement strand
GACGGCAGCCGAAGCCGCGTGGGCCTCGTCGTCGGCAACGATCGAGTACGGATCGGCGTAGCCGGACAGCGCCTGGCCTGTGTAGACGTACTCTTCGCCGACCACTTTGCGGAATGCCTGCAGGGCTTCGGCAAACTGTTCTGCGCTGACACCCGGAGGAAGGATCTGCTTCATGGCTCAACTCTCTTGCGCAAGTCCGGAAGGCAATGCTGCTCAGTGCGTCGCGGGCCGCCCGCTCAGTGTCAGCGACCAGGCGAACAGGTCGCGATCGATGCGCCGGTTCTCGAAGTGCACGTCGTGGTAGCCGCGCGCGAACTGCTCGAGACAGAATGGAATCGTTTCCGTCGTGACACCCTGCAGGCGCCAGGGTTGCCGTCCCGGGCGGCCCGATGCGATCCGGGCCAGCAGCTGCGAAGGATCGCCCTGCACACCGTGCAGCCGGGTCGCCCCGGGCAGTGCCCGGGCCAGACGGCGCGATCGTGGAAAGCGTGGGTCGTGGAAAGTCACGAGCAGGCCGGTCTGACCCTTGCCCGCGGCGAACGCGAGGTTGCCGGCCAACACCCAGGCCGCGGTGACCTTCATACCCGTCGTCAGCAAATGTCTGCGTGTGATCGTCATGCGCCGCATGACTCCCCCTCGCACCGGCCTGACCGGCGCCCTTTTCACGCACTATAAGGCCAGCCTGTGGCGGCCACTCGGCCCACGCGGTACTCTGACCCGACTCACACGGTACTGCGGGATGGAATCCTTCTCGACTTACAGTGTCCCGGTCTCCCGGAAGGTCTCCTTCTGGAACGAGCTCAGCAGCGAAACTTTCGCTGCGATGGAGATCGCGCCGCACGACTCACGGGCGTTCGACGGCGAACTGACCCGCGCTGCCCTCGGATCCCTGACGCTGATGGACGTGCAGTCAGCCGCGGTACGCATACGCCGCACCCGTTCGCACATCGCACGTGCCACGCAATCCTCACTGCTGCTCCTCGCCCCGCTGCGACGATCGATGCAACTGAGCATCGAGAATGGACCGGCCACGACGGTTCGGGATGGCGAGCTTTGTCTGCTCGATCACGGCCGCCCTTACGAAGTCGTGCATGGGGATGACACCCGGACGCTGTGCGTGGATATCCCCAAGCGTCTGTTCGAGAACGAGGCGATGGACTGCGACCGGTTCACCGGGCGGCTGCTGCGCGCGGACAGCTGCAATGCGCGGGTGTTGATCAGCCTGCTGCGGGCCATCGGCTTGGAGTTCCATCCGCGGTCCACGACCGTGTTCAACCCGGCGACGGCGGCGGGTCTGTGGAATCTGATCCTCGCCGCTTATGAACCCGCCGTGGATTGCACCAGTGCCCGTGAGGCACGGGTGCGGATCGTGCGGGCAGAGATCGATGCCAGGCTGAGCGACCCTGGCCTGAAACCCGCTGATGTGGCGACCCGATGCGGATTTTCCGAACGCTATCTGCGGACGGTGCTGCGCGGCACGGGCGAGTCGTTTTCCGCGTATCTGCTGCGCCGGCGCCTCGAGCATTGTGCGCGCCTGCTGCGGGATCCTGCCTGGGACTTGCGATCGATCACCGAGATCGCATTTCGCTCAGGGTTCAGTGACGCCACGCACTTCGGCCGGGCCTTCAAGGCGCGTTATGGCCGTACACCGCGCGATTTCCGGCGGGCTGCAGCGGATGATCCCCGCTGAGCACGCGCGACATCCGCAAGTGCTCGGTCACGCCACCGGATCGGTTACACCAGCGGGCCGGTCACACCAGCGGATCAGTCACACCAGCGGATCAGTCACGAGAGAGGTCTGGGTGCCGTTGGCGAAGGGGCAATAGTCTTCCTTCTCCACCACATCCAGAACGAACGACAACTTCGCCATTCCGGATATCACGGCCATCACCGTGCCCAGTTCTAGGATATCCGCCTCGGAAAAGTGCTCACGCAGTTCCCGGTACAACGCGGATGAGAGAGCGCCGCTCACGTTGGTGAGGGCAACCTGTTCGGCATAAGCCAGAACGGCCCGCTCGGCATCCGTAAACGGGGCATGATCGGCAGCGATCAGGGCGTCGATCTGCTCCTGCGTGAATCCCGCGCCGCGGGCGCCCGGGATGTTCTGCTTGTTGCACGTCTGACAGCCATGCAGCAGCGACAGCTTCAGGCGCGCCAGCTGCTTGTAGCGCTGCTGCACCTGCCCGCCGAAGAACAGCGGGATGTAGAACTTGTTCATGACGAAGTCGAGGACCTGCGGAGCCTGCGCAAAGACCTCGACGAAGGTGGCCGATCCGGTGAGATCCCGGAGCGTCTCCCAGGCGGGGCGCCACTGCGGCGCCAGCTGATCGCCGGGAATGCGGGTGAGCAGGGTCTGAGACACGGACGGATCTCCCCTCGGTTCGTGCCGGCCGATCTGAAGGACGGCGCCCAGTGCGCACGCAGGCCGGATCAGGCGTGCGCCCGCGAGTGCAGGATACCTTAAAACAAACAGACATGTCTGTTTTTATCCGGCGGGCCTCCGTAAGATGGACACAACCTGCCGTGGCGCCGCGGAGTTCGGACCGTGACCGAGCTGATCCTGCATCATTTCGACTGGTCGCCGTTCGCCGAGAAGGCACGCCTCGCCTTCGGCCTGAAGCGGCTGGCCTGGCACTCGGTGCAGATCCCCATGATCCTGCCGAAGCCCGACCTCACGGCCCTCACCGGCGGTTACCGCAAGACACCCGTGCTGCAGATCGGCGCCGAGATCTACTGCGATACCCGGCTGATCGCGCGCGAGCTGGAGCGGCGCCACCCCCTCCCCACGCTCTTCCCCGGGGGCAATCGGGGAGTGTCACTGGCCCTCTCGCATTGGAGCGATACGGCCTTCTTCGAGCCAGGGGCGGCGCTCTCGATGGCGCTGGCACGCGAGGTTCCGCAGGCCGTGATCGAGGACCGCAAGAGCTTCTTTGCTTTCATGGACTTCGGGCGGCTGGAGCAGGACATTCCGCACCTGTACACCCAGTTGCGCGCGAACGCGGCGCTGCTCGAGCAGCAACTCGCCGACGGCCGGCCCTACCTGCTCGGGGCGGAACCGGGTTGGGCGGACATCACGGCATACTTCCCCTTGTGGATGGCGCGCACCTTCGTACCGTCATCACAGCAATTGCTTGCAGCGAACCAGCGCACGGTGGCCTGGGAGGAGCGCATGCGATCGATCGGACACGGGCGGCGGACCGACATCGACGCTCAGACTGCACTCGATATCGCGCGCGGAGCCTCACCGGACCGGTCCCATCGCATTGACCTCACCGATCCCCTACAGCTCAAAGGGGGTGAAAGGGTCACGGTTTCCCCGACGGACTACGGAAAGGTTCCGGTGGCAGGAGAGCTCGTCGTGCTGCAGACGGACGAAGTGGCCGTATTGCGCCGTGATCCGCGCGTCGGCGAGGTGATCACTCACTTCCCGCGCATCGGCTATCGGATCGAGCGTGGCTGAGTGCGCTGGTGTGTGTCCCGCGGCAGGATCTCATCCAGGACCTGCGCAGGCCGGATTGTGATAGATCGTGACGCTCACGGCGTTCGCGCTCCCCACAGGAAATGCGCGGCGAGCAGCAGACCGATCGCCGCCACCACGGCGTTCATGACAACCCCCAGGCGCAGGCGATGCCCGCGCGGTGCCAGCTGGTCTCCCAGTCCTTTGGCGATGACTGAGAAGTGGTGCGCGGAAATGACAGCCACACCCGCGCCCAGCAGCAGCAGTACGATGCCCAGCACCAGCGAGAAAGTACGTTGCGATGCCGGCAGGGCCCCATTCGAGATCGTCTGCAGGAACAGGCCGAATCGCTCGACCACGAAACCGAACCCCATGAGCGCAAGGGCGTTGCGTTGCCACGCGAGCAACGTCCGCTCGGCCGCGAACAGCACGCGTGGATCCGCAGCGAGACCGGCTGCTGCGGCGGCCGATGTGGGTGAGAGAGAATCGGGCGAGGCCATGGGCAAACCCTCCCTTCAGCCCGCGGCTCCCAGCATGCGGACCTCACGCTGCGGATAGGGAATCACGATATCCCGGCTGCGCAGCTTCTCGAGCACGGCTTGCGTGATTTCACCCGATGCCGGCCCGAAGTCCGGCACCTGCACCCAGGGGCGCACACCGATCGTCACCGAGGAGTCCGCGAGCAGCACCGCCTGCACGACGGGGGCGGGATCCTTCAACACGCGTGGATTCGCCTGCAGCACCTCGCGGATTGCGCCCAGAGCCTCATCCATCTGCGTGTCGTAGGCGACGCCGACAACCACATCGAGCTGCCGGACGGTGCCGTAGTTGTGCAGGATCTCCCCGACGATCTTGCGATTGGGGATCACGATGCGGGAACGGTCGGCATGCACGAGCGTCGTGCTGAACAGGGAGATCGTATTGACCTGCCCCTCCTCGCCCAGCAGCGCGATGTACTCTCCGACGCGAAACGGCTTCGTGAAGATGATCGACAGCCCGGCGACCACGTTGCTCAGGACGCCCTGCGTCGCCAGGGCGAGGCCCGCGCCCGCCACGCTCAGACCGGCGATCAGCGGCAGCAGCTCCACGCCCAGGTTCTGCAGCGCCAGGATGATGAACAGCGTGAATGTCACGGCCCACGCGAGGCGCGCCAGCAGTGTGCGCACCGGCGGCTCGAGTTCGACCTTGCCCAGCATCTTCAACATCCAGCGGCTCACGGCGCGACTCACGAAGCCGCCGGCGACGAGGATGAGGATGGCGACCAGGGCCTTCGGCCCGAAGCGGATCAGCAGGTCCAGGACCGTGCTGCGGATCTGATCGAACGAGGTGCCCGGATTCACGGCGCTGTACTCCTGCCCGAAAGCCGCGCTGACGATAGCACGAGAGAGCCACGTTTCCGCTCCCCCTCTATAAATTATCTCAATCTATTTCAGTAAGTTATTCAGATTATCTATAAACAACATAAAATCAATCCCGCGCGGCTCAAGTTCTACCCGGCTGCTCGGCGCGGGCATGCGGCAGCACCTCGTAGCCCGGTGCCTCGGGCTCCTCATCCACCATCTGCGGCGGGAACCCCTTGCCGAGCACCTTGATGCCGCAGGCGTCCTCGAGTCTTCGGATGATGTTGGGCGACAGTTCGCGCGGGCCGTAGCGCTCCTGGCCATCCTTGAAGATGCCGAGCACCAGCGGCGAGATCTCCAGTGGCGCCCCCAGTTCCCGCGCCAGCGCATCGAACAGGCCCACATCCTTGATCACCAGATCCATGGTGAAGCTGATGTCGCGGCTGCCGTTCAGGATGACCTGCGACTCGGTCTCGTGCACGAACGAGTTGCCCGAGGAGATGCGGATGGCCTCATAGCTCGTGTTCATGTCCATGCCGGCCAGCTTGCAGACCGTGAGGGCCTCGGCCAGCGCGGCCAGGTGCACCGTGCACAGGTAGTTGGTGACCACCTTGAGCACCGAAGCGCTGCCGAGCGCTCCGGTGTGCAGGATCCGCCGGCCCAGGATCGACAGCACCGGCATCACTCGTTCGAAGGCTTCCCGCGTGCCGCCCGCGAAGATGGAGATGTTGCCGGTCTCGGCCCGGTGGCAGCCGCCGGAGACCGGGCAGTCCATGGCCGTCGCCCCGCGTGCCTGCACCAGAGCCCCCAGGCGCCGCACTTCGGCCGAGTCCGTGGTGCTCATCTCCAGCCAGATCTTGCCCGGGCCCAGGCCCGCGAGAATGCCGTCAGGCCGTTCCATGACGTCGGCCGAGGCCGCAGGCGATGGCAGGCAGGTGATCACGACATCCACCTTCTGCGCCATGGCCTTCGGAGAGGCGGCAATCGTGGCGCCCCGCTGCGCGAAACTGCGTTCCAGCTCACCATTGAGATCACGGACCGTGAGATCGAGGCCGTGGCGGGCCAGGCTGCCCGCCAGCTTGCCGCCCACGTTGCCAAGGCCGATGAAGCCGATTTTGGTATTGTTCATGGGAGAACTCATTCCGGGGGACACTTGCTCGACACCGAATCGGCAAGGCGCATGACGCTCAAAGCCGCAGAGCACGAGAGCATATCAGCCACGACCGCCTCGGCGGCTACCCGCTGGTACGTGCTCATCATGATGTGTCTCGTCTACACACTGAGCATCGCGGACCGTTACGTCGTCTCCACGGTGCTCGAGCCGATCAAGGCGGAGCTGCATCTGACCGATGGCGGCATCGCATTCCTCACCGGCGTCTCGCTGGCCCTGTTCTACGTGACCTTCGGGTTCCCGATCTCCTGGCTCATCGACCGCATGAGCCGCAGGAACATCATTGCCGTCTCGCTCATCGTCTGGTCGGTGATGACCACCGTGTGCGGCTTCGCGCGCAACTACTGGGAGCTGCTGGCGGCCCGCATCGGCGTCGGTGTCGGCGAAGCCGGCGGCACACCGGGTGCCAATTCGATCATCTCGGACTACTTCCCCGCGGCGCGCCGCCCCATGGCGCTCACCGTGTTCTCCCTCGGAGCGCCGCTCGGCGCCTGGATCGGCTACAACATCGCGGGACAGATCGCCGATCTGCATGGCTGGCGGGCGGTGTTCAAGGTGCTCGGCGTGCCGGGTGTCATTGCCGGCATCCTGATCTATCTGACCATCCGCGAACCCAGGCGCGGCTGCCTGGATGCGGAGAACACCGAAACCGCACCCTCGTTCATGACCACCATGCGTTTTCTGTGGATACAACGCTCCGCGGTCCACGTGATGGCGGGCAGCGCGCTGTGTGCCCTGTGGGGCTGGGGCCTGACTTACTGGACTCCATCCTTTCTGATGCGCACCTACCATCTCAGCGTGGGTGAGGCCGGCGCAATCACCGGCAACGTGCATCTGATCGGCGGGGCGGCCGCTACCCTTCTGACTGGCTGGGTGATGGGACATCGCTCGATGGGTGATCCGCGGCGCATCGTGCAGCTGCTGGGGATCGGCATCGGGATCGCGACGATCGCCTCGGGAGTGCTGTTCTGGACGCACTCGCTGCCACTGGCGAAGGCGATGTTCTGGATCTTCATCCCCGCGATCTACTTCTACATCGGACCGTGCTTCGGACTGCTCAACAACCTGGCCCAATGCCGCATGCGGGCCATGTTCTGCGCCATGACCCTGTTCGTGGCGAACGTCGGCAACCTCGTGATTGCCCCGCAGGCCATCGGCTTCCTGAGCGACTGGTTTGCGCCCCACCATATCGCCAACGCGGCATCGCTGCGGCTGGCCATGCTGTGCCTCGTCCCCACGGGCCTGTGGGCCACCGTGCATTACTTCCTGGCTGCGCGCGACCTGATCAGGGACCAGCAGCGGGCCATCGGCGTGGGGGTCTGACCCGACCATGTCACCGTCCGCGCGTGCCGCAGCGACCCGCAGGTGGGCAAGGCAACTGTGCGTGGCCCTCACCACGGCTGTGGTGTGCCTGGCGCTGGACAGCTGCTCGCGGGTGGACAGCTCCAGGCGGCTGCGCATCATCACCTGGGCCGACTACGTGCCGGCCGAAGTGATCGAGATGTTCAGAAAGGAGACCGGCATCCAGGTCGAGCTGACCCTGTCCAACAACGAGGAGATCATCTCCAAGCTGCACGCCACCGGCGGGGCCGGCTTCGATCTGGCGCAGCCCTCGCAGGACCGCATCACCGGCGTACAGCGCGAGTTCGGCCTGTACAAGCCCATCGATCTGAGCAAGATCAAACTGGAGCAGTTCCGCCCGGAGATCCTGGCCATCACGCGCCGCATCGCCACCCTGGACGGCAAGCTGTACGCGCTCCCCTATCTGTGGGGCGCCGAGGGCATGGTGGTCAACCGCAAGTTTGCCCAGGCGACCGACTACAACGACCTGTGCCGCGCGGACCTCAAGGGACGGACTTCGATCCGGCTGCGCCGGCCGACGCTCATGGCCTTCGCGTTCGCCTCGGGGCAGGACCCGTTCGCCCTCTACGACGACCCGAAGGCCTACACGGCGCTGATGGAGAACGTCGGCAAGACCCTCTCCGCCTGCAAATCCATCGTCCGGTTCTTCTTCGACAACAAGGACCAGCTGCTGAACGCCATGCGCTCGGGCGAGGTGGTGGCGGCCATGATGTGGGATACCGGCGGCTGGAAGCTCAACCGCGAGAATCCCGACATCGTGTTCGTCGTGCCGCGCTCCGGGGCGCTCGGCTGGCTCGACACCTTCGCCCTGCCCTACAAGGGCCGCAATGATGAGGGTGCCTACAAGTGGATCAACTTCACCATGCGGCCGGAGATCGCCGCCCGCATCACGCGCAGCGTGGGCAACTGGACTGCCGCGCGGGGCACGGAGGATCTGGTGGACCAGACCATGCGGGCGCAGTTCAACGCGAGCTTCCCGCAAGGCGCATTCAAGGGAATCAACTGGTACCCGGCCATACCGCCGGGACTCGAGGCCGTGGAAGGCCGCATCCTCGATCGAGTGAAGGCCGCTGATTGAACACTCCAGCCGCTTCGACCCCGGACCTCGACGTCCGCGGTGTCGTCAAACAATTCGCCGGGTATCGCGCCGTGGAGGATCTGTCCTTCAGCGTCAGCCGCGGCAGCTTCTTTTCCATCCTGGGTCCCTCGGGCTGCGGCAAGACGACGTTGCTGCGGATGATCGCCGGGTTCATCGAGCCTGACGCCGGTGACATCCTCATCGGTGGTCGGAGCATGCGCGGTGTGGGACCGAACCGTCGCCCGGTCAACATGGTGTTCCAGCAGCTGGCGCTGTTTCCGATGATGTCGGTCGGCGAAAACGTCGCGTTCGGTCTGGCCCGTCGCGGTGTCGCGAAGGCCGAGCGCACCAGGCGTGCCCTGGAGATGCTCGAGCGCGTGGGACTGGCGGGGGCAGCCAACAAGCGAGTGGATGAGCTTTCGGGCGGCCAGCGGCAGCGCGTCGCCATCGCCCGCAGCATGGTGCTCGAGCCGACGCTGCTGTTGCTGGACGAACCGCTGGGGGCGCTCGATCTGAAGCTGCGCGAGCACATGAAGATCGAGCTCAAGCAGCTGCAGGCCGCCTTCGGCACGACGTTCGTGTACATCACCCACGATCAGTCCGAGGCGCTGGTGCTCTCCGATCATGTCGCGGTGATGAACCGCGGCCGTTTCGAACAGACCGGCACGCCGCAGCAGCTCTACTACGAGCCGGCGACGGCATTCGTGGCCGGATTCGTGGGGGCGAACAACCGCATCGGTGGCCGGATCACGGCCGCCTCCGGGGAGATCGCGGAGATCGAGACACCGGCGGGCTGGAAACTGCACGCCCGCATGAGCGGCGCATTGTCGGCCGGACAGCAGGTCGAGGCCTTTGTTCGCCCAGAGGCGGCCAACCTGGAGCGCGACGCAGACCTGCTCCCGCAGGATCAGGCGCGCTTCACCGGCACGGTGGACAGTCTGTTGTTCGACGGCGCGAATTCAGCGGTGCTGCTGAGTGAGGAACGCAGCCGGTTCCCCTTCCGCGTGGCCTTGCCCCAGACCGGGCGCTTTGCCGACCTGAAGGTGGGTGAACGCGTGCATTTCGGATTCGATCCGCGTCGGGCCGTGTGCTTCCAGGAAGCCACAGCGCATGGCTGAATCGCTCAGCGTTGCGGGTCCGCGCAGCTGGAACCGCCAGCTCATTCTCACGCTGTTGCTCGGGCCGGCGCTGCTTTGGCTGTTCGCTCTGATCGTCCTGCCTCACATCCAGCTTGCCACCCTGTCGTTGCGTGAACGCGTCGCACCACATGTCTACGAACCGAGCCTGGCCCAATACCGGACCTTCTTCGCCGAGCCGCTCTACTGGGAGGTGTTCGTCAGGACAGCGGTGCTGTCGGTGGTGGCCACGGCCCTCACGCTGGTCGTGGCATTCCCGATCGCCTGGGTGATCACCAAGGTGGCGCGTGGCCGCGCCAGCGCGTTGTTGTTCGTCGTGTGCCTGATCCCCTTCTGGGTCAGCGAGACGGTGCGTTCGCTCGGCTGGCTGATCCTGCTGCGTCAAACGGGAGTCTTGCCCGCTCTGCTGGTCAAGCTGGGTCTCACCGCCATGCCGGTCGAACTGCTCTATCACGATGCCACCATTCTCACGGGCCTCGTGTACACCTCCCTGTTGTTCATGGTGACGCCACTGGTCAGCAGCCTGGAGAGCCTCGACAACTCGCTGATCGAAGCGGCCTACGATCTGGGTGCGAGCGGGGTGTCGATCCTGCGCACCATCGTCATCCCGCACGCCGCACCCGGCATCACCGCCGGCTGCATCGTCGTGTTCATGCTCACCCTGGGAAATTACCTCACTCCCAACCTGCTGGGTGGCAAGAACTCGCAGTGGTTCACGGAACTCATCTACACGCAGTTCATCGTGCGCTTCAACTGGGAGCAGGGCGCGGCGTTCGGGTTCCTGCTGCTGGGCCTGTCAACGCTCATCGTTGCCGCGGGATTGCGCCTGAGCGGGCAGCGTTTCGTGGATGTCATGAGGCGCTCATGATCGCATCGCTCCCACGCCCTGCATGGCTGCGGATCGCGACGGTGCTGTATGTCGCCGCGTTCCTCATCTTCCTGTTCACCCCGCTCGCGGTCGTGGCCGCATTTGCCTTCAACGATGCGCCCTACCCCGCCCCGCCGTGGCACGGCTTCACGCTCGACTGGTTCCTCGGCAATCCCGCCCGGCACCGGGTGGGCCTGTTCCACGATTCCGAGCTGCTGGGAAGCATCGGCACCAGTGTGCTGGTGGCAGTCTGGGTCACTCTCCTGTCCGTCATGGTGGGCACGGCCAATGCCTTCCTGATGGAGCGCTACCGCTTTGCGGGCAAACAGGCCCTGTCCGTGCTCATGCTGACACCGCTGGTGATACCCGGAGTCATTCTGGGTATTTCCATCCTGTCCTTCTCCAGTCGGGTGGCCGAGTTCGCGGATGAGGTCTTCGGGCTCGATCTGGACTTCCTGCGTCCCGGCCTGCCCCTGGTCGTGTTCGGACAGTTCTCCTACGTCGCCACCATCACGACACTGATGATCAGTGCGCGGCTGAAGCGCTTCGACCGCACGCTGGAGGAGGCAGCCCTCAACCTCGGCGCCTCCCAGGCGGCCGTGTTGCGCACGATCACCTTTCCGTACCTGAGGCCGGCTCTCATCGGTT
>Ga0335069_10014425_pt1 | contig 11061 bp, 9 predicted proteins | sample Lox_Sample_11_FD_206714 | JGI IMG/M metagenome (GOLD analysis project Ga0335069, IMG submission 206714) | Soil microbial communities from Loxahatchee National Wildlife Refuge, Florida, United States - Lox_Sample_1.1 | ecosystem: Environmental > Terrestrial > Soil > Wetlands | place: USA: Florida... | reverse complement strand
GGGGCGGGGAGGTTGAAACCGAGTTGTGATCCGGGGGCTTGAAAACCCGCGTACTGCTTACCAAACACGCATGTTTCAATTGCAAACGATGCGCCCAGTCTGCTACTATCGGATTGGCAGAGTGGAACCCCTCCTCTTGAAGCACTCCAATCCAAGCAACGGAGTTTCGAAAACCAACTGAATGAGCTTTACCGTTTTTCTTGGCAATCTCCCTACCTGGGTCACCGCCGACGATATTAAGCAGTGGCTGGCCGCGGAGGACCTGGTCTCCGACGGCGTCAAGGTAATCCGTAACCACGAAACGCAGGAATCCAAGGGCTTCGCATTTGTGGAAGCGCCGACCGCGGATGAGATGCAGAACATCATCCGCCGTTTCGACCGCGCTCCTCTTGAAGACCGTCTCCTGCGCGCCAATCCGGCGCAGCCGCCGAAGTCGAAAGACGCGCGTGGCGCGGCTCCGGTGCAAGGCGTAACTGGCCCGGCGGGCGCTCCCGGCGTGCGCAGCAGTCTGGCGCCGCGTCCCGATCGCAAGCGCCGAAGCGGCAAGCCGCGCGAGCAAGCGCCGCGCAGCGCGTTCGCGAACGAATTGGCGAAGGCTCTCTAGTCCGCGGATTGGCCCGCCCAAGCCGCGTTGTTGCCGCCGGGTCACTCGATTTCGGCAGCGAAGACGCTTCCTATCCTCCGATGCCGCCACATCGCAAAGCAATGAGCGGCATCACACCGTCCGTCTCATCCACGCCACGGACCGGGCGTTGGTACATCCCTTCACATCCTGCACACCTGTGACGTGCAATCACATTCAGTACCTGTTAAGTAGTTTAAAATCAGCTTGTTAAGCGTGGCACAGGGCGTGCATCGCGACAGGCCATGAAATACATGTGGCTTGGTTGCCTGGTCTGTGGCAGCCTGCTGTTCGCGGGTTCGCCCGAGCCGGACGAGAACGTCAACACCCGGTACAAAGTGGAAACCGTAGTTGTGGCGGGCAACGGTTGGAGTGAGAACTTCGTTTCGGGGCAGGACCGTGTGGGGCAGGGGGGCAAGATCAGCGTCAGCCTCACCCGGCGCATCACCTCGCTGCTGGGCGACCAATTGAACCCCGCTACGCTGGACGACGTCGCCAAGCGTCTGGGCCGCGAGCTCCAAGCCAATGTCTCGCATCGCGTCCTGCCGGGCGCGGCGCCGTCCGAAGTAAAGGTGGTCTTCCAGGTGCGGCCGCCCAACGAGCGGTTTGACGCCACGGTGTCCAAGTTCATTTTCGACAGCCGCGAGGGCTGGACCGGCGCGGTGGAAGGCGCCATCAACGTCAAGCAGAACCGTTTCGCCTTCGGCGTGGTGAGCGACAACGATGACCTGATGGAGCGCTACGCCGGCATCAACGCGCGCTACGAGGACAACCACCTGGGCACGGACCGCGTCCACTTTCAGTTCGAATTTGACGGCTACCATGACCAGTGGAACAGCGCGACGCTGACTCAGCTTCCGCCGGCCTCGCCGCAGGCGCCCGGGTTACAGGAAACGTCCGCGCCCTATCGCGGGCGGCAGAACTTCGAGCCCACGGTAACGTTGGTGCTGGCCGCGCCCGTCACGCTCAGTTTCGGCGTGAGCTTCGAGCGGCTCCAGGACCAACTGCCGGGCCCGCATGAGGAGGCCGCCGACGCTGTGGTCTCCACCATCCGCTACCGCCAGATGCTGGAGGATTCCGATACGGAGCAGGACCTGGAGGCCAGCTACAGCCTGCGCGCCGCCACGCGCATGCTTGCGAGCGATTTCGTTTACGCCCGCCACCGCTGGGATTTGCGCTATCGCCTGAATCGCGGCAAGAGCACCTTGACCGACGACGTCTCGGCCGGTTTCATAGAGGGCCGGGCGCCGCTCTATGACCGGTATATCCTCGGAAATACTAGTACACTAAGAGGTTGGGACAAATCCGACCTCGATCCCATCGGCGGAAACCGAATTGTACATAACTCCGTCGATTACCGTTATAGGGTTTTCGAGGCTTTCTACGACGCCGGAGCGATTTGGGACGCCGGGGAACCGGTGGTTCTCAGGCACGCCGCCGGCGTGGGCATCCGCGAGGGCGCTTTCGCGATGGCGGTGGCATTCCCCATTCGAGGCGGCCGCGCGGACCCGATCTTCATGATGGGCATGAATTATTGATGCAGCCCGCCAGGGATACGAGCATCAGCCGCAGGCGCTGGCTGCTGGCCGGCGCCGCGCTGCCCTTGTCCTTGGCCCACGGCGAAGAGTCCATCCATGTGTCTTATGACGGGGAAACGGTCCGCCCCGTCGCCCCCAACCTGCATTTCCTCACGGGCAAAGCATTGGAACGCTTGAAGGATGCCGACACGGTAACCTACATAGCGACGCTCCTGTTGCTGACGGTGGACCAGAGCGAGGCGCTCACCCAGATCTACGGCAAGTTCGTGCTGAGCTACGACATTTTGGAAGAGAAATTCAAGGCCGTGGTCAGCGAGCCGGCTACGCGTTCGCGGGCCGGCATGAGCGCCGCACAGGCCGAGGCCTGGTGCCTGGACAATCTGGCCATCAAGACCGCGGGGCTGGCGCCGGACCGGCTGTTTTTCCTAAGGCTGGAGGTGCGCGCCGCCGGTCCCAAGGAGCAATTCGATAACGTGATGGCCAACCCGGTGCGGTCGCTGCTGGATATGCTGAGCCGCAAGGCCGGGCCGGGCGAGCAACATTGGGGCCCGTTTGAAAGCCGCCCGCTGCGCTTGAACGACCTGGTCCATGCGTCGGCGGGCCAGGGAGCGCGAAACGGGTGAACCGTCTGCGCAACAGGCTGATCCTCATCTTCCTGGCGGCCACGCTTCCGCCGCTGGCGGCCACGGTGTGGGTGACCACCTACCTGCTGGACGTCAGCCTGGAGTACTCCTCCACGGACCAATTGAACGGCGTTTCGGATTCCCTGGAAGCGACGCTGCGCGAGTTCTACCAGCACGCCTCCGCGGACCTGAAGCAGCGCGCCGGGGCGGGCGAAATCGATCCGCTGAAGTTCGGCGCGGCGAACCGCGAGCAGTGGCCGGAGGACGTCAAGACCTTCGCGGAGGGCGACCAGCCCGAGCAGTTTGTGCGCACCGGCAACCAGGGGGACAAGCTGGATTACCTGGTGCGGCGCGGGGACGAGGTTTGGGTCTATTCGGCCAGCCTGGGCGGCGTGCAACTGGAGCGCATGGTGGGGCAGATCCGCGATGCGCGAAAGCTGGTGAACCGCGCCGGCAGCCAGGACCTGCGGCGGGGCTTCAAGCTGATCTACACCGGACTGGCGGCGGCCTTCTGGCTGGCGGCGCTGACGCTCCTGATCTACCTGGCGCACCGCATCAGCCGTCCCATCCGGCAATTGACGGACGGCCTGGGGCGACTGGCGGCGGGCGACCTCAACGCGCGGGTTGACGCGCGCCGCGATGACGAGATCGGCCGTGCGATTCAGGCCTTCAATCACATGGCGGACCGGCTGCAAGAGAGCACGGAGCGCCTGGTCTATTTGCGGCAACTGGCGAGCTGGCAAACGCTGGCGCGCAAGATGGCGCATGAGCTGAAGAACTCGCTCACGCCCATTCGGCTGACGGTGGAAGAAATGCTGGCGCGCTATGACGAAGCCGACCGGCCGTTCATGGAACAGGCCACGCAGATTGTAGTGGACGAAATCGAATCGCTCGAGCGGCGCATCCGGGCCTTCTCGCGGTTCGCCTCGGAACCGCCGGTGCAGCCGGATAAGGTGGGCGTGAACTCGCTCTTGCAGGAGCGCATCGCGTTTCTGAAGACGGCGCACCCGGAGATCTCCTACGAGTTCCGGCTGGCGGAGGAGGACCCGTGCGTGATGGCCGATCCGGATTTGCTGAAAGGCATCCTGACCAACCTGCTGGAGAATGCGGCGGAGGCGGCCGGCGAGGGCGGGCGGGTGCTGGGGGCCACGGCGGCGGACAGCGGGAGGGTAGTGATTGAAGTGCACGATTCGGGTCCGGGGCTGAGCGAGCAGGAGCGCGCCTCGCTGTTTCAGCCGACGATTTCGTTCAAGAAGAAGGGCATGGGCCTGGGGCTTTCCATCGCGCGCAAGAGCGCGCTGCTCTCGGGCGGAGACCTGGTTCTGGTGAAAGGAGAACTTGGCGGCGCGGGATTCCGCCTGCTGCTGCCGGTGGCGGCCAATGGCATCCAAACGCGTATTGATCGTGGATGACGAAGAGAATATCGGGCGCTCGCTGCGCATGATTCTGGAGCGCGAGGGCTACGCGGTGAGCGTGTGCCGCTCGGCGGCGGAATTCCGCAAGCACCCGGACGCGTATCGGGCCGACGCCTACCTGCTGGATCTGAAGCTGCCGGACGGCAACGGCATCGACCTGCTCAAGGCCATCCGCGCCAACGGGTCTAATTCGCCGGCCACCATGATCTCCGGGCACGGGGCCATTGCCGACGCAGTGGAAGCCACGCGCGCCGGGGCCTTCGATTTTCTGGAGAAGCCCCTGAGCCGCGACCGCGTTCTGCTGGCCGTGAAGAACGCCATGGAGCAGGGCGCGCTGCGGCGGGAAAACGAGCGGCTGCGCGAGATGGTGGGCGGAGCGGGGAAGATGATCGGAACCAGTCCCGCCTGGCTGCGCGCCGTGGAGCAAGCCTCGATGGCCGCGCGATCGGATGCGCGGGTGCTGCTGATCGGCGAATCCGGGACCGGCAAGGAACTGCTGGCGGCCTACATCCACAATTCGAGCCCGTTCGCCTCCGGCCCGTTCATCAAGGTGAATTGCGCGGCGATCCCGACGGAATTGATTGAGACCGAGCTGTTCGGGCACGAGAAGGGCAGTTTCACCGGGGCCACCAGCTCGCGCCGCGGCAAGTTCGAACTGGCGGACGGCGGCACGATCTTCCTGGACGAAGTAGGCGACCTGCACGGGGCGTCGCAAGCCAAGCTATTGCGCGTGCTGCAGGAGGGTGAATTTCACCGCGTGGGCGGCGAGCAGACCATCCGCGTATCCGTGCGCGTGATTTCCGCGACGAACCGCGATTTGAGCGCGATGGTGATGCAGGAGAAGTTTCGCGAGGACTTGTTTTACCGGCTGAGCGTGGTGCCCATCCGCGTGCCGGCCCTGCGCGAGAGGCCGCACGATATCCGGCTGCTGGCGGAATATTTTCTGGAGGATTTTTGCGCGCGCAATAACTTCCGCGCAAAAACCCTGGACGCCACTGTGTTTCCGCCGCTGGAGACTTATGCTTGGCCGGGGAATGCGCGCGAGCTGCGCAACGTAGTGGAACGCATGGCGATCCTGACGCCCAGCGACCGCATTACGCGGGATTCCATTCCGGTGGAGATTCGCGTGCAGCGCGAGGCGGGCCAGAAGAGCACCATTCAGGAGGCGCGGGAATCGGCCGAACGCGACCACATTCTGCGCGCACTCGAAGAGAGCAACTGGAACGTGTCCGGCGCCGCGCGGGCGCTGGGCATGGAGCGGACCAACCTGCACAAGAGGATTCGGGCCTTGGGCGTGAGCCGGGGGCACTAGGCGACGCGCGCCGACCGGGGCGAGCGCGGACCGGCGCAGTTCGTGAGGCTGCGCGATCCGCGTCCGTTTCGGCTGCGCGTGGGAACCGAGGCTAGAGCTGGCTGGCTCCGGCCGCGGCGCCCGAGGCGGCGCCTCCCACTTCGCGAATCGACTGGCGCATCCGGCCCAGGGTTTCCTGCGAGAGCTGTTGTTGTCCGTGAGCGTTCTTGGCGTGGGCGGTGGCTTTTCTGAGGACTTCCTCGATGGTTTCACCGGTGGTTTGGAAATCGCAATCCATTCCGGCGTCTCGACACTTAAACGCTTTTGCCATGGAATACCTCCCTACGAATTTTGGAGTTTCTACTTAGACTCATACCGCCGCGGGAAGCCTGGCGTAAGAGCGCGAACGCACCCTTGGCTGGCGCGGCGTGCGTTTGCTGCGCGGACTCTTCGCGGGAATGGGCGGGCGCGTCCATTGCAAATGGCGCCGCCCGCGCGCGGCCGCTGTAGTTGTGCTGTAACCGACGTGTGCGACCATCGGCGATGGCGGGGACGCGAGCCGCGGACGGCGCGCGATTACTTCAAGTAGGTTCTCAGCGCCTGAATCAGGTCGTCGGCGGCGAGAGCCTGTTCGTCGGTGGGAGGAGTCGATGGATCCAGAACGTGGAAGCGAATGTGACCTTCGATGACCTCGGCCATGAGAGCATCCATGGCGCCCCGCGCGGCGGATATGTTGTGCAGGACTTCAGAGCACTCGCCTTCCTGGTCCAGGGAGCGCTCAATAGCTTCCACCTGGCCGCGGATGCGGCGGACGCGATTCAAGAGCTTCTTTTTCTCTTCGCTTGTATGGGCCATAAAGTCTCCCCAGGCGCCTTGACAAGTATACCCCGGTGGGTATACGATCAGCAATTACTCGCGATTGCGCGGCGCGCCGCTTGGAGCAGGCGAACGCGTGTGCGGGGGGTGCGCGGGTTACGCGTCACGCCGAGCGCAGCCGGGCGGCCGGATTGGCCCGCGCCGGCCGGCGGCGATTCGAAGACCATACGGCGGACCGTCCGGTCCCGCCGGTTCGAGACGTGGAATTGGCGCGGAGAAGCGTGCGGGCGATGTGTGTCATGAAGAGAGGCGATCCAATTTGGGGGCGTGCGAATCGCTTTGGCGCCGCGGCACTCTGCTGCGTGGCGGCTCTGCTGGCTGCAGCGGCAGGGCGGGCGCAGGACGCGCCGCCGGGGAGCGGAAGTCCGGCGGAGCCGGTGGAATCGGAGCGCTGGAATCTGTACTACCAAGCCACTTCGATTGGGCAGTATCACGGCGCATTTCCGTCGCCGTACTCCGGCGCGCTCAGCTTGGCGGCGCATCCTGAAGCCGAGGTTTCGCTCACCTCCACTCTCTTTTTCGGATGGCGGCCATTCGCCAACACGCAGTTCTATTTCAATCCGGAAGTGGCCGGAGGACGCGGCTTCAGCGCCACGGATGGCGTGGCGAATTTTCCGAACGGAGAAATGCCGCGGGTAGCCACGGCTACGCCGAAGCCATATCTGGCACGGCTGTACGTGACGCAGGATTTCGGATTCGGCTCAGAGCGGGAGAAGGTGGAGAGCGACGAAAACCAGCTTGGCGGAAGCCGGCCGATGACGCGTTATTCCATCACGGTGGGGCGCTTCACCGTTTCGGACTTTTTCGACGACAACGCATATTCGCACGATCCGCGCACGCAATTCATGGGCTGGGGCGTGATGTACAACGGCGCGTGGGATTACGCGGCCGATACGCGCGGCTACACCTGGGGATGGGTGCACGAATTTCATACGCGTAACTGGTCCGTGCGTTATGCCAGCACGGCCATGCCTAAGGTGGCCAATGGACTGCGCTTTGACCGCCGCTTGTTTCGCGACCGCAGCGATGCGATTGAAGGCGAAGTGCGGCTCCACCCGCGCGGGCATGACGGCGCGTTACGCCTGTTGAACTACTACAACCACGCGGATGCCGGCACGTATGGCGAGGCCATCCAACTCGCGAAGCAGACCGGAACCACGCCGGACGTCACCTCCACGCGCCGCGTGGGGACTCTGAAATACGGCTTCGGCGTGAGCGCGGATCAGGAGATCGCCAAGGACGTGGGCGTGTTCGGGCGCCTGGGCTGGAACGACGGCAAGACCGAGAGCTTCGTCTTCACGGCGATTGACCGGCTGGCCACGGTGGGCGCTTCGTTGGGCGGCTCACGCTGGGGACGGCCGCACGATACGGTAGCCACGGAGATGACGGTGAGCGGACTTTCCGCGGTTCATGCGCAATACCTGGCCATGGGCGGGCTGGATTTTCTAATCGGCGACGGAAAGCTGCGTTACGGTACGGAAGACATTTGGGAGAGCTACTACTCGGCGCGGCTTCTGCCCTGGCTGTGGGCGACGCTTGGGGCGGACCACATCGCGAATCCCGCGTATAACCAGGACCGGGGGCCGGTGTGGGTAGGGACGTTCCGGCTGCATGTGGAATCCGGGATGAAGTGACGGGCTGGGCGGGGGTTGATGAAGATGGGCGGGCTGCACCCGCCTGGGCAGACCGCGTCGCCGGGCAAGCTCGCGGCCTACGCCACTTAGGTTCGCGGTAGTCTACTTCTTGTTAGACGCTCACTACCGGGCAGGGGGATTGGCGGATGATCGAGTAGGCCTCCATGTCCAGGCGGCCGAGGACTCCGGAGTCGGGTTTGCGGCCGATCACCGCGAGATCGGACTTGCCTTCGGTCGTGAGCTGGGTCACCATCTTGGATTTTTCCGCGACTTCCACCCGGAGGGTCACCTTGCCTGAGGCGCTCTCCGCCAGACGCTCCAGTCCGCGCGTGGCTTCGGCGCGGGCGCTTTCGCGATCCACGGCGTGGGCTAATGTGAGTTCGGCCTGGTACTCCTCGGCCAGGTGGCTGGCCCATTCGAGTACCTTGGCGCTCCATGGTTTCAGGTCCACGGCGCAGAGAATGCGGCGGCAGGCGATCATTTCGAGAGGCGGGGCATTCTCCAGGTGCACGCCGGTCCACACGGGGCAATCCGCGTCATGCAGAACTTTGGCGCTGGTGGAGCCGAGGATCAGGCGGCGGTAGATGCCGGTTCCCTTGGTGGGAATCATGATCAGGTCGGCGCGGTTCGCGGCGGCGCACTGAACGATCTTCTGGGCGGCCTCGCCGTAGTCCACCTTGGTGGTAACGTGCAAGTGTTTCAGGCTCTTGTCGAAGAGATCCTCAAAGTCGCGCGGCTTGGCGCCCTTCATGTCGTCGAGAGCGCTGTTATAGGCGGCCTCGACCACGTGCAGAAGCACGAGCTCGGCATCGAAGCGTCCGACCATGGCCTCCACGTAGGCGGCCGCGCCGCGGCATTGTGCGGAGAAGTCTACGGGGAACAGGATCTTCTTTAGCTGAAACATGTCGTGGCTCCCTAATATAGCCCAAAACTCCGGACGCGGCGGCGTGAGCGCTAGTGCTCGTCCGGATTGGGCAATTGATCGTTGGGTCCCGCAAACCAGGTATAAAGAGCCGGCAGCAGGAAGATGCTCATGACGAGCACGGCCATGAGTCCGCCGACGATAACGATTGCGAACGGGCGCTGCGAATCCGAGCCGATGCCATGCGAGGTGGCGGCCGGCACCAGGCCGAGCGAGGCCACGAGCATGGTCATCAGAATGGGGCGGAAGCGCAGGACGGCGCCCTGCTGGACGGCGTCCAAAATGCTCAGCCCGCGCGAGCGCAGTTGGTTGATGTATTCGAGCATGATGACGCCTGTCTGCACGGAGACCCCGAATAGCGCCAGGAATCCGACGCCCGAGGACACGCTGAAATTGGTGTGCGTGAGGTAGAGCGCCAGGATGCCTCCAATGGGCGCCATGGCCACGGTGATCAGGATCAGGCTGGCCCACTTCATGGAATTGAACATGGTGTAGAGGATGAGGAAGATGACCAGCAGGGTGAGCGGAATGATGATGGAAAGGCGCTTCTGCGATCGCTTCTGCGACTCGTACTCGCCGGCCCACTGGAGGCGGTAGCCCGGCGGCAGCTTCACGTCGCGTGTCACCTTGGAGATGGCCTCTTCCACGGTGCTACCCAGGTCGCGTCCGCGGACGCCGTACTTGATGGCGACGTAGCGCTGATTGCCCTCGCGGTAGATTTCCGAGGCGCCGTCTTTGATATCCACGTCGCAGAGCTGGCCGAGCGAGACGCGCTCGCCGGAGGGCGCAAGCAGGCGAATGTCCTCAATCTGCTCCACGGTGCCGCGGTATTGCGGCTGGTAGCGGACGACAAGGTCATAGCGCTGCTCGCCCTTGAGCACTTCGGAGACCGCCTTGCCGCCGGTGGCGGTCTCAATGGCGTCCTGCACATCCGAGACGTTGATGCCGAAGCGCGCGGCCTTATCGCGATTGACGGTGAGATTGAGGTTGGGCTGGCCGATGACGCGGAAGATGCCGAGGTCCTGGACGCCGCGGATCTTGCTCATGACGCCGACGATCTCGTCGGCCTTTTGCTCGAGCAGCTTCAGATCGTCGCCGTAGATCTTGACCGCCAGTTCGCCCTTAACGCCGCTGACGGCCTCTTCCATGTTGTCGGCGATGGGCTGCGAGAAGTTCCAGATGACGCCGGGAATCTGGTCCGCGGCCTGGCCCAGCGCGGCGATGAGCTCTTCCTTGTTCTGGTGGAATTGGGCGCGCCACTGGGCTTTGGGACGAAGATCGATAAAGTACTCGGTGTTGAAGAAGCCGGTGTAGTCCGTGCCATCGTCCGGGCGGCCCACCTGGCTGACCACCTGACTGACCTCCGGGAACTTGGCGAAGATGATGCGGGCCTGGTCCGCCACGCGCGTTCCCTCCGTGGGGCCGGTGCTGGGGGCCAGCGTGCCGCGCGCCCAAATGGCCCCTTCGTCCAGGTGCGGCAAGAACTCCGAACCGATGTTGCCGGCCAGCATGATGGCGCCGGCCAGAATGCCTACCGAGGCGGTGACGGTAATCCAGCGGAAGCGCACTGCTGCCTTCAGCGCGCGGCCGTAGATGCTGGTGAGGAAGAGCATCAGCGGATTGCGCCATTCCCGGGTTCCGTTGGGAAAGACGATGCTGGCGAGCACGGGGCCGAGGAACATGGAGAAGAGGAGGGCGCCGCCCAGGGCGAACGCCACGGTCCAGGCCATGGGCCGGAAGAGGCGGCCTTCCACGCGTTGGAGGGTGAAGATGGGCACGTAGGCGGTGATGATGATGAGGATGGAGTAGAAGACCGGCCGCTGCACCTCATGCGCGGCGCGCTTGATCTTCTGCGACACGGTCTCATCGGGATGGATGCCTTCATGCGAGAGCAGGCGGACAATGTTCTCCACCATGACGATGGCGCCCTCCACGATCATGCCGAAATCCAGAGCACCCAGAGAGAGCAGGTTTGCAGGGATGTGCTTGGTGTTGAGGCAGAGCGCGGCGAAGAGCAGGGAGAACGGGATGGTCAACGTGACAATCAGCGCGCCGCGAATGTTGCCGAGGAAGATGAAGAGAATTACGGAAACAAGAATGATGCCCTCGGTGAGGTTGTGCAGCACGGTGTGGGTGGTGA
>Ga0335069_10014424_pt1 | contig 11061 bp, 8 predicted proteins | sample Lox_Sample_11_FD_206714 | JGI IMG/M metagenome (GOLD analysis project Ga0335069, IMG submission 206714) | Soil microbial communities from Loxahatchee National Wildlife Refuge, Florida, United States - Lox_Sample_1.1 | ecosystem: Environmental > Terrestrial > Soil > Wetlands | place: USA: Florida... | reverse complement strand
ACCGCGGCTCGCCGTTCCTGAACGATGTCGAACTTCGGAAACGTCGCATCATCCGCATCTACGACATCTTGTTCGACTACAACGTGCTGCTCGACACGGACGCGTTCATCCGCCAGGTCATCCGCGGCCCCGAATTCCAACGCTCCATGGGCACCGACGAGTTTCACCACCTCCTCGGCAAATACGTCCACCAACGCGAACGCAAACTGGGTCTGAAGGATAGTTCGCTCATCTCTGTCGCCTACCAGTATGGCGTTCCCTGTTTCACCAGCAGCCCGGGCGACAGCTCCATCGGCATGAACGTCGCCGCGATGAGCCTCGCCGGGTGCCAACTGCAATTCGACGTGAACCGCGACGTCAACCAGACCGCCGCCATCGTCTACGACGCGAAGCGCCACGGCCGCGCCTCCAGTGTGTTCATTCTCGGCGGCGGCTCGCCCAAAAATTTCATGCTCCAGACCGAGCCGCAGATCCAGGAGGTCCTCGGCCTCGACGAGAAGGGTCACGACTACTATCTGCAAATCACCGACGCCCGCCCCGACACCGGCGGTCTCTCGGGCGCCACACCGGCCGAGGCCGTTAGCTGGGGCAAGGTCGACCCCCGCAGGCTCCCCGACGCCGTCGTCTGTTACGTGGACTCGACGATCGCCCTACCGTTGATTACCGCCTACGCGCTCGACAACTTCAAACCGCGCCAACCGAAACGCCTGATCGACGATCGCGACCGCATCCTCGGCCGCGTCGTCCGCGACTACAAAAAATCGCCGTTCTACAAAAAGTTCCTTGATGCCTGAATTGTAGGGCAAGCGGCTCGCTTGCCAATCCGCGATGAAAATCAGCGATATCCTCCAGACCACGCGGCCGACGGTTTCGTTCGAGTTCTTCCCCCCCAAGACCGACGAGGCGATGGCCGGTCTTCTGGAGACGCTTTCCCGCCTCCACGAATTGCGTCCCGCGTTCACCACGTGCACCTACGGTGCCGGCGGCAGCACGCGCGCCCGCACCCTCGAGGTCACGCTCAAGATCAAGGAGCAGTTCCACCTCGAAGCGATGGCCCATTTCACCTGCGTCGGCCAGACAAAGAAGGAAATCGACGGCATTCTCCAGAGCTTCGCCGCCCGCGGCATCGAAAACGTCCTCGCCCTCCGCGGCGACCGGCCGGCCAACCTGACCGAGCCGCCCGAAGGCTGGTTCCCCGACTTCAAACATGCCATCGACCTGATCCGTCACCTGCGCAAACAATTCGACGATCAATTCTGCATCGGCTGCGCGGGCTACCCGGAAAAGCATCCCGAAGCGCCCGACCTCGAGACCGATCTGCGGCACCTCAAAGCCAAGGTCGATGCCGGCGCCGACTTCATCATCACCCAGCTCTTCTTCGACAACGCGGATTTCGCCCGCTTCGTCCATCGCTGCCGCGACATCGGCATCACCGTCCCGATTGTCGCCGGCATCATGCCTGTAGCCAACGTCGCCCAGATCAAAAAGATCACCGCCATGTGTGGCGCGGTCATCCCGCACCAAATGCTCGCGGAACTCAACCCCATCGCCAACGATCCCGACGCCGTCGCGCAGTTCGGCGTCGACTGGTCCACCCGCCAGTGCCGCGAACTCCTCGCCTCCGGCGTCGATGGTTTACATTTTTATACGCTGAACAAATCCAGAGCCACCCGCCAAATCGTCGAAAATCTCCGCCGCGACGGGATTCTGAGGTAGGGAGCGGTGGCCCACCGCGCCGCCTCCGGTGGCGCAGGCGTCCCTGCCTGCGGTCGCACCCAGTTGAACGGGCCTTGGTCGCCTCCGGTGACGTCCCGCCTGTTTCTTCGCTCGCCGACGTCCCCTTCCCCTCACACCAAACCCGTCAGCCAGGTATCATACCCAGCCGCCGCAACCAGCCTCCGCACCCCCGTTGATCCCACGCGCCGCGGGCATGATATATCGTGTCACGATATATCATGAGCGACGCTCCGCTTGATTTGCGTCGATTCGTGTCCACTCGTTCGCCTCTGGCGAATTCGCGGAGGACACTCTGCGCGCTCTGTGTCTCTGTGGTTAACGATTTGTTGAGAATCGCCCACTGAGGGCAGTGGGCCTGCAATGTCCGCGGAATTCCGAGAAAATGTCGTCCGGTGACGGCGCTTGCGGGATCGGCACGGTTTTGCTATGCCAGTGCGCGGATAAATAACATGAATACCTCCCACCAGATTCGTTGCCGTTCGCTGCCATTACTGATCGTCCTTTTTGCCATCCTGTTGGCGTCGCCATCGCACGCCGCCGATTTCTTCTTCCATGATGGCGACCGGGTGGTGTTCCTCGGCGACAGTATTACCGAGCAACGCCTGTACACGACCTACATCGAGGCCTACACGCTCGCCCGCTTCCCGCAATGGAAACTCACGTTCCGCAACTCCGGCTGGAGCGGCGACACGTCGTGGCTGCGGTATCGTCATCAGACGGATGAAAACGTTCTCTTCGCCACCAATGATGTGGCCCAACAGCAGATGGTCGAGACCGCCGTTCGCGATGGCCTGGAACGCGACGTCCTGCCGCTTCACCCCACCGCCGTCACGATCGATTTCGGCATGAACGACCACAGCTATCAGGCGTTCCGACCCGACATCTGCCGGGCCTACGTCCGCAGCGAGACCGAGCTCGCGAAAGTGCTCAGCCAACACGGCGCGCGGGTGGCGTTGTTGACGACGCAGCCCATCGAGGATCATCGCCCCGACCCGCAAAACGATGCGCGCAATCAATCGTTGCGGAAGTTCGGTGATGCGTTGAAAGGCGTGGCGACAAACACCGGCGCCGTGTTTGTCGATCAGTTCGATCCGTACATGACCGCGATGCTCCACGAGCGCGCGGCCAATCCGGCCGCCTACATCGGTGGCGGCGACGCCGTCCATCCGGGTCCGCCGGGGCACACGATCATGGCCTGGGCGATTCTCAAGGGCCTGGGCGCGCCGTCGCTCGTGTCGAGCGCGGTGATCGATGCGGCGCACGGGACCGTTACGTCCGCCGCGGGCTGCACCATCACAAACCTCAAGGTCATGGGCGACAATGTTGGCTTTGATCGTCTGGATCAGGCGCTCCCCATGCCGGTCGACGCGAATGCGGTGCCGTCGTTTCGCATCGTCCCCGTTCTGGAAGACCTGAGCCGCTACGAACTGGAGGTTTCGGGGCTGAAGGCGCCAAGCTACACGCTGACCATCGACGACGTGGCGGCGGGAACGTTCACGCGCGACCAGCTCGCCACCGGCTGCAACCTCACCGGTGTGCCCGGCCCGATCACCGAGCAGGCGCGGACAATTCTGAAACTGGTGTTCGACAAGAACAACGTCTATTACGACCGCTGGCGGAAAGTGCAGCTTTATAAACTCCCCGATTGGTTGAGGTCGCCGGATTTCGAGCAGCAAAAGGCCGCCGAACTGGCCCGCCTCGACCGCAAGATTGCCGACTTCGAAACCCAAATCGACGTGGCGCGCCAACTCAAACCGCACCGCTTCGAGTTGAAACCGACCGAAAAACCGTAACGTGTTGGCCCGCGCGCGGACTACTCGGCCACCTGCCGGACGAGTTCCGGCAGGATCTCGCCCGCTTTGCCGAGCAGGGACCAGTCCACCACCCGCGTAATCGGTGTGGGATCGCGATTGATCTCCACCGTCTTCGCGCCGCGACTGCGGGCCGTGTAAACGAAACTGGCCGCAGGCTCGACCACCGCGCTCGTGCCGATCGACAGAAACAAGTCGCATCCGTCCAGCGCGTCGTGCGCCTTCTGCATCGCGTCGTGGGGCAGCATCTCGCCAAACCATACCACCGCCGGCCGGCGCGCCCCGCCACAAGCGCACCGCGGCGGATATTCCTTGAAAGGCACATCGCGCTCTTCGCGTTCCATGCCGCACTGCGTGCAGCGCCAGACCCAGATCGTGCCGTGCAACTCAACCACATTGCGGCTGCCCGCCGCGTGATGCAGCCGATCCACGTTTTGGGTGAGCAGGGTGAACGCCCGGCGCTGCGTCGCGAAATACTTCTCGATCCTCGCCAGCGCCCGATGCGCCGGGTTCGGTTTCGCCGCGCCGCATTTCTCGCGGCGCCAATCGTACCACCGCGTCACCATCCCGGGATCGCGCGCGAATCCCTCGGGCGACGCCAGCTCGTGCGGATCGAACTCGGCCCACAAACCTTCCATCGCATCGCGAAAGGTTGGGATGCCGCTCTCCGCCGACACGCCCGCGCCGGTCAGCGCCACCACCGCCCGCGCCGACTGCAGCGCGTGCGCCAACGATTCGGGAATGACCGATGGCTTTGGCACGGGCGCAGTCTAGTGCTTCGTCAATCCAGATGGCAACGGTTCTGTCAAACAGTGGCGGGCTGGGCCACCGCGCCATCGGAACGCAGTCGGCCCGTCGGTGGTCCGAGTGGGTCCGTCTTCGCTACAAGCGTTTCTCGAAATACTGCAGCATCAACATGGCCGCGGCGTTGTTGATGATGTGCAGGACGATCGGCAGGCCGAGCGAGCCGGTCTTCCACCGCGCCCAACCGAGCACGATGCCCACGCCCAGGAGCCCAATGAAGTACGTGATTTGCAAATGCACGACCGCGAACACGACCGCGCTAATGAGAATCGCCCCCGCCACGCCCAGCCGGTTTTCCAGCGCGCCGTACAGCAACCCGCGGAAGATGATCTCCTCGCAAATCGGCGCCACGATGACGACGGAGACCACCGTGGCCACCGGATTCATTCCCAGCCCGAACCGAATGATGGGCACAACCTCCTGCAGGGTCGACGGCCGGTGGAGCCATTCGGCAATCCATGGCGCGCACCATGATCCGAATAGCGACGCCGCGGCCAGCCCGAGCAACGACAGCCCGATTACCCGCGCCGTTCCGAACCGCAACGGGAATGCGAACGGGCCGCCCCAGGGTTGACGCGGGAACGCGCGCGCCGCGGCGGCGATGACCGGGATGCCAGCCAGCGTGATTCCGAACAACAGATTTTGGGAGATATCAATCAGCGACAGCAACGCGAGGCAGAACATCAGCGCGAGTTGGCCTTCAAAGAACACTGCCAGCCACCAGATCGACAAGCCGAGCCCGGGGGCGGGAAACTCCGAGATCTTCGAGCTGAAGCGCCAGATCACGGTCAACGCGACCGCATACACGAGCAGCAGCACGCTGCCGCCGACGGCGAATCCCATCGGGTAGAGCCGGCGGGCGTCGACGTATTGGGCCGACAGCAGATAGCAGGCGAACAGCGCCCGTTTGGTGATGAGGTCGTTTTTCCGCAACTCATGCGCTCTCTCGAAGCTGGCCGCCGCTTCATCAAACCGCCCCAGCCACACCTGGCAGATGGCGCGCCAGTTGTTCGCGTCGAAATCGTCCGGACGAATCCGCACCGCTTTCTGGAAGGCGGCGACCGCGCGGTCGTACCGGCGCATCTCGGCGTAAGTGTACCCGAGTCCGTAGTTCATCTCGAAATCATCCGGCCGGATGCGGAGCCCCTTCTCATAGGCCGTCACCGCTCCGCTATAATGCTGCATCGCATACAGGCTGTTTCCGAGCCAGTAGTATCCGTCCGGATTGTTCGTCTCGATGGCCACGCTCTTCTGCAAGGCCGCCACGGCTTTCGGATAGGACTTCTGATGATAGCGGCAAACCCCCAACCAGAGATACGAATACGCGTCCTTCGGATTCAGCGACACGGCGGTATCGAGTATGTTGTCGGCTTCGTCGTAGCGTCGAAGCTTCATCAGGTAATAGCCCAGCGTGCTGTAATAAAACGAGTTCGATGGACTGATGGTGACGGCCTTCTGAACCGCATCGACCGCCTCCGGGAAGCGGTCGTCCTCCGCCAGGGCGTTGCCCAACTGGATGTACGCCCGCGCATTGTTGGTGTTCAGAGAGACGTAAGCCCGATAGGCGTCCACCGCTCGATTATAATCTCCCAGTGCGCTGTAGCTCTCACCGAGGTGATACCAGGAGTTCGTCCTCTGGGGATTCAATGCCAGGGCTTGTTTCAGAGTCTCGACTGCCTCACGGTGCCACCCCAGGCGCGCCAGACTGTATCCCAACCCTGCGTATGCCGTGGCATTCGTTGGTTCCAACTCGGTGGCCTGGCGGAAATCGGCTACGGCGGCTTCCCAGAGACTGGACGCCAGATCACTTCGCCCGCGCTCGATCAGCCCCGATGCCGAGACCGCGTTGGATTGCGCAGCCCGCAGTTGACCTGCCGGAACAATCCACCCGAGTGTGACGGCGCAGATGACCAGGATTCTCTTCACATGTCACACTGCCGTCAGCGCGATGATCTTCTCCCAGAAGTCGGGATACTGATCGATCAGGTCTGCTCTCCGTCCGTGTTCGTAGTCGGCGTAATCGAAGCCGGGCGCGACGGTGCAGCCGAGCAGGGCGAACTCCCCGCCCGCCGCCAGCCGCGCGCCCTGCCACACGCCGCGCGGCACCACTACTTGCGGCGTCATTCCCGTCAGCAGGTCCGGCCCGATCACCATGACCTTGCCATTGCCGTCCGGCAAGAGCTGCAACATCTCCACGGGATCGCCGAGATAGAAGTGGAAAATCTCGTCGCTCTGCAATCGATGGATCGCCGAGAACGTCCGCGGCGTGAGCAGGTAGTAAATGCACGTGCCGAACGCGCGCGATCCTCCGTAACGGCCTGGCAAATTCTCTGTCGGAATCGTTTCATCGGCGCGGTACGTCTCGGAAAAAAAGCCGCCCTCTTTCGGATGCGGTTTGAGCCCGAGTCGCGTGATGATTTCGTCGGCCGTCACAGAGGCTCGTCTACACGAGCCAACCCGTCGCCGCAAGCCGTTTCGCCGGTGGCCTTACGGGGGCATGGCGCTGCCATCGTGCGTCGCCTGTTTCTTGTGCAGCGTACATTTGTGTAGGGGCCATGCCCCATCGTGAGCAACGCCTCTCGTCGGTGTCAATACTAAGAACCGACCCTTTTACGCGGCACTGCGATGACTGGAACTCGAAGTTCTTTGAAAAGCAACAGCCGTTATACCGCCGCGACATCCATCATCTGCCTCGTCTTAGGTCTGGCGCTCTCCCATCGGATTGAGCCCGGCGTCCGCGTCCAGACAATAACGCTCGCCGATGACACGCCTGCGCTTAACTTCCTTCCTGACGGGCCGGGACCGCATCCGGTGGCATTGCTCGCCCACGGGGGCGCTGCCTCGAAAGAGACGCTCTTTCGCTACGGGGAGGCGCTCGCAGCCGCCGGATTTATTTGCTATAGCGTTGACCAACCGGGGCACGGAGCGTCGCCGCGAACATATACTTTTATGGATACCGTGCATACGCTGGAAGCAGTCGCACGCGAGGTCGGGCCGGTAGATGTTTTTGCAGGTCATTCGATGGGTGGCTATACGGGAGGCGAGGCAGTGCGGGAAGGGGGGATGGGACCGGGGCTTTTCATTGCGATTGGTTCCATACCGGTTCTGGGTGATCACGCGCCCCCGTTGCTTCTCCTGGCAGGCCGGTTCGAGGACGCACGCTTCTTGGCATTGCTGAAAGCGCGAACGGACGCGCGTTTGGTGATTTCTCCCTGGTCCGATCATCTGCTTGAGGCGTTTGATCCTGTGCTGGTGAATGCAGCCGTCGAGGCAGCGTGCGCCGCAGTGCATAAGACGCCACCGGCGCCTCCCACTGCCTGGCGCTGGCGACTCCTTGGCGCGGTGCTGGCCATGCTGGCAGCGGGCAAGCTGGCCAGTTGTTTGACGGATTTGTTTCCGCAATTGGCCCGATTCCGTGGACTGTTTATCGGTGTTTTCATTGTTGCCGCCTTCATGCTCACCCTCGGCGGCCGGTGGCTCGATGCGACCCCACACTTACGATTACAGTGCATCGCCATGCCCGTTATCTTCCTTCTGGCAATGATTGCCGGCAGGCTCCGCATCCCGCGATGGAGCTTCGCCGCGTTTGGGGTCCTTGTGCTGGTGATTGCGGTATGCTGGTACAAGACGAGCCCGAGTTGGGCCGCGCTTGTATTCGTGGCTTGCACTCTGCTCCTCACGCCTGCCCTGATCGCTGGAGTTGTCATCGGTTGGGTTGCGGCCCGCCGCGGGTCCCGGCTGCAAGGCGACATCGCCATGGCCATCATCGTGGGTTGTGTCCCCTTCCAATGCTTGGAACCGCCGCGAACGGCTCCTCAAGCGCCGACACCGCATACAGCCATCAAGCTGGACGCAGAACTTCTCGACGCTTGTGTGGGCCAATACGAAATTGCGCCAAACCAGTTGTTTGGCACTGGAACGAAGGTGACTATTTGGCGAAATGGAGATCATTTAGTCTGGCAAGCTGTTGGAGGAAACGCATCCCCAGGCGCTTTGGATCTTTATCCCGAATCGGAAACAAATTTCTTCCTCAAAATCAATGGCGCGCGAGTGACATTCATTAAGAATGATAAGGGCGAAGCGATGGCGTTAATTCACCATAAGGCGTGGCCGGATCTGCCGGCTGGCGAGGGAAAGAAACTCAAAAGCAAATGATCGCGCCATTGGCAAAAGTCATTGATTGGTCAGCTCTTCAGATGGCATACGTCGTTGCTCCGCTGAGACACGCGCCCAGGCCAAAATGGAAGCTGGAGGAAGCGCTCGAATTCCTGAATGGGCCGGACTTTATCCCCGCCGCAAGCGATCCGGCGCAGATTGAATTTGATGGGCCGCGGGATTTTAAATTTCCCACGCCGTGCCCGAGCGAAGACCAGGAGAACAACATCGTTTATGGCCGGCTTTATCGGTGCGAGGAACTCTGGCAAAAGTGGCAGCAGCCTGAAATCTGGCGATTGCCTCATGGCCACGCCAGTGGGCAGTTGAGGCTGGGCTTGATGGGCCGCGTGCTTCGCTGGCTATCGCCACGGTTGAGCAAGCCTGCGGTTACGAAGGGAAGGCCTCGTGAGCGAGCGGCAAACTCTGGCAGTGTCGAATCGTGAAAATATCCACCATCGTCCCGGCCTTCAATGAGGAAAAATGTCTGGGCGAAACACTCGCGCAAATCAAATCCGCGATGGGCGTGCTGACGCAATCCGGCTGGGAAACCGAATTGATTGTCTGCGACAACAATTCCATTGACCGCACGGCGGAAATCGCGCGCGCGGCGGGCGCGACCGTCGTGTCCGAGCCGGTCAATCAGGTCTCCCGCGCGAGAAATTCCGGCGCCGCGGCGGCTACCGGCGACTGGCTGGTGTTTGTGGACGCCGATTCTCATCCCAGCCCCGAATTGTTCGCGGATATGGCGAAAGAAATCCAATCGGGCAACTGCATCGCCGGCGGGGCGATCATTCGTTGGGATCAAAAGCATTTCGTCAGTGACATCGTCACCTCGGTTGCGAATGTCGGGTTTCGCTGGCGGCGGATCCTGTACGGCGCGTTTATTTTTGTCGAGACAGCGGTGTTCCGAGAGCTCGGCGGTTTCAGCTATGAAGCGTTTGCCGGCGAAGATGTGGAACTGAGTGGGCGGTTGAAGGCACTGTCCAGGGAAACGGGAAAACGCTTTGTCATCCTGCACCGGCATCCGATCATAACATCCGCGCGCCGATTGAAAGATTTCCCAGCGCTCAGCCCGCTAAAGCTGGTGGCTCACATCATTCTTCATCCGCACGCCTGCACAACGAGCCGCGAAGCCGCTCGCCGATGGTATGACGGGCGTAGGTAGCCATGCCGCCCAGTATTGTAAGGGCGCCAGAATCAGCTCGGTAAACAGCGGATTTCCTCCACACGAGCCAACCCGTTGCCGCAAGCCGTTTCGCCGATTGCCTCGCGGCACGACGAAAACGCAGTTGCAATTCCCCGGCAGCCCGCTACAGAACACGAACAAACGCCGCGTACGGGCCCCGATGTCGAAATCGGGGCAGGCACGCGGCCTCACGGCGAGCAGTTGGCCCGAAAACCGAGATAAAGAGAGGGGTGTTTTGTTTTCAAATTAGGACACTACCCTATTGGGTTGACAATTATTGGGCGCAGGGGTAGAAGGCAACAGGGGTTGCGTGAGCGAGAGGTGCTCGCGCGCCGCACGCGGACAATAGTTGAGTCGGGTTTATGTACATGCTAGCTATCGTACGAGACTCTGGTCGCGTTTCCACCGCAAGCGAAGTTACGTACCCTGCACTTTCCGTGGCGCGGGTCGGCATTGCGCTCACCTGCCTGGCGCTGTTCCCCGTGGTTGGCAGCCTGTGGGCGCAGTCGCTCGATATCGCGGTGTCGAGTGCGCAATACACGACGTACGTCAAAGTATCCTCTGGGGGCACGGTCGATCACCCCGTGCCTGCCCCGCCGCCAAGAACCACAGTATCATCGTCTCCGTTCACCGATGAGATTTATCTCCCCATGCCGCCTCATTATGCTTTTTATGCATACTGGGCGATCGCGAGTGCTGGTTTGTTCGAGGCGTCCGACCAGACCGTCGGATCCGCTAATGCCCTGGCGATCTCCCAGCTTTGGTTCTCACCCGTGGTGGACCAGACTCAAACGCTCGGCCTGCACATCGGTGGCATGAACTTCACCGCCTTTGAGTTCAGCCTGCTCGACGTGACCGCAGGATCGAACGTATGGAACTGCTTTTACAGCCTGTATACCGGCGGATTTCCTTCGGGTACGTTTCCCGGGATAACCAATGTTGTTGTCACTCCCTGGCCGTTTCCCGGGAATGGCGGCACTATTAGCTTTGGCACGTCGTTCCTTGCGTCAGACGAATACGAGCTGACGCTCGCGACGATGTCCTCAGCGGGGGGGGATGCGGAGACGCCCTGGGTTCAGTTGACGGGATTGGAAGCGGTCCCGGAGCCTTCGACGTGGGTACTGGTCGGCGCTGGCGTGTCAGTTGTGCTATCTCTGGCCCGCCGGCGGGCGCAGGCCACGACTACGCGAAAGCAACAAGGCTCCCAAAAACAGGGATCGATGGGTAGAACGTGACCCCCTTTGGGGTAACGGGGGAAGTATTGGCGATGAAGCGAGCCGAGGTCAAGGCAGCGCCAAGTGGCAACGGCCGGGTCGACGTGGGAGCCACAGCGGCGGATGATCTGGAGCGGGGTTTGCCATTCCTTGC
>Ga0335069_10014423_pt1 | contig 11062 bp, 10 predicted proteins | sample Lox_Sample_11_FD_206714 | JGI IMG/M metagenome (GOLD analysis project Ga0335069, IMG submission 206714) | Soil microbial communities from Loxahatchee National Wildlife Refuge, Florida, United States - Lox_Sample_1.1 | ecosystem: Environmental > Terrestrial > Soil > Wetlands | place: USA... | reverse complement strand
ATCATGACCGGCCAGATCCTTGCCGGGCTCGATCCGATCCAGGCGGTGAAGTACCAGATCCTGCTGATGTTCCTGCTGTCCGGCGGCTCGGGCCTGTCGGCGGTCGCAATTGTGTTCCTGGCCGCGCGGCGGCTCACCGATGCGCGCCACCGGCTGCGGCTCGACCGGCTGGGCTGATGGGGTACGGATGGCGGACTGGTACGAGCGCCTGAAACAGCCGCCCTGGCTGCAGAAGGCGATCCGCACCGCCCTCGCCGTGTTGCCGGGCCTCGGCTGGTGGGCGGCGACCGGCAACACGCAGGGCGTCGCCTTCGCCTTCGCGGCGCTCTGCCTGTCCGCGACCTATGGCGACGCGGGCATGCGGATCCGCCATCTGGCGATCATGGCGATTCTCGCGGCGGCAGCACTTCCGGGGATGACCTGGCTGGAACGGCGCCCGTTCCCCTGCGTGCCGGCCACCATGGCGCTGCTGGCGTTGAATGTCCTCGTCCGCCGCCGCACGGCGGTCCCCACGCGGGTCAGCAACTGGCTGCTGATCTACCTGCTTTATCAATCGAGCGAACTCAGCGGCGCGGGCGTGGGCGCGTCACTGGTTCCTGCCCTGCTGACGCTGCCCGCCGCGCTCTGGACCTGGCTCGTCTGCTTCGTGCTGTGGCCGCACCGCGGCACGGCGCCGCCCTCCGCGACGGCCGGACCGCCGCCGCCCGCGATGGGCACGGCGCGCCATGCCCTTTGCGCGGCGCTGGCGGGCGGGGCGGCGACGGCCGCCGCCTTCCTGCTGCACAGCACGCACATCAACTGGGCGGTCTGGTCGGCGATGACGGTGACGCAGGCGGGCACGCGGGAGTCGCTCGTGAAGAGCGGCCAGCGCATCGCGGGTGCGGCGATCGGCTGCGCGGCGGGCTATGCCGCGCTGATCGGGCTTGCCGGCCTTCCGATGCTGCGCGACACGATCACGGCGGCGCTGGTGACCGTGATGGTCGCGCCGGAAACCTACATCCTGGCGGTGGCGATCCGCAGCGCGCTCGCCATCCTGGGAGGTGCCGCGCTCGGCGCCGACGGCGCCGCGGCGGGGCTGGCGCGCATCGGCAACATCGCACTCGGCGTGGGCGTCGCCACCGCGTTCCTGCTCGCCTTCGCGCCGCGCCGGTGGTGGCGCCGGACGCCTACGCCACCTTCCTGAACTTGTGCAGGCAGCGCGGGCTGTCGGGGCGCGGCGTTTCGGGGAACGTCGTCGGCCAGTTGGTCCAGGCGACCTCGCCCACGTAGATGTCGCCGCGGGAATCGACCGCGATGCCGTGCGGCGCGGTGAACTCGCCCAAGCCTAGCCCCGGTCCCTTGCCGCCGATCCGTCCGATGCGCTTGCCGGTGTTGTCCACGATGGTGACGCGCGGCCCCAGATTGGGGGCGTGCAGGTTCACCGGCATCCCCGGCCCCAGCTCGCCGATGTAGCAGACCGGGCACTTGCCGGGCGGCATGTAGAGGCCGCAGGGACGGTGCAGGTTGTTCCACTGAGTCTCGTACTTGCCGTTGCCGTCGAACACCTGCACGCGGTGGTTCTCGCGGTCCGCGACATAGACCCAGCCATCGGCGTCGCAGGCGATGTTGTGGACGATGTTGAACTCGCCCGGATCGGTGCCCGACTGCCCCCAGGTCAGCAGGCGCCGGCCGGCGGGATCGAACTTGTGGACGCAGGCGTTGCCGTAGCCGTCGGAGACGTAGATCTCGCCCTTCGGCGACAGCGCGGTGTGGGTGCAGCGGTGGAACGGCTCGCCGCTCATGAACGGCGAAGGCTTGCCCGGCGTGCCGAGCGTCATCAGCACGCGCCCGTCGAGCGTGCATTGGCGCACCGAGTGATCGCCGTCGTCGGTGAGCCAAATGGTGTCGTCCGGCCCCATCTGCAGCCCGTGCGCGCGCGGGAACAGGCCCTCGCCCCAGGCGCGCAGGAAGGTGCCGTCGCGGTCGAACACGATCATCGGATGCGCGCCGCGATTGAAGACGTAGACGTTGTCGTTGCGGTCCACGCCGACCGAGCCGATCTCCTTGAACGACCAGCCGGGCGGAAGCGTGCCCCAGCCCTCGACGGGTTCGTACACATAGTCGCCGCTGCCGACCTGCATCGCTGTCTCCCCCCTTCTTCGCGTTGCCGCCAGCTTCCCATGCCTGCGCGCGGCGGGCCAGCATGCCGTCTTGCTGCCCCGCTCCCCCGGTCGTAACCATGACCCGGTCAGAGGGGAGAGCCGGACCATGAAACTCGTCAGCTTCCGCCGCCCGGACGGGGCCGCGCGCTGGGGCATCGCGAAGGATGCCGGCGTCGTCGATCTCGGCGACCGCGCGCCCTCGCTGCGGCACGCGTTGTGGGCGACCCCCGCGCTCGCGGACGAGGCGGTGCATCACGTCGATTACCGCTACGGCGACATCATCTTCCTGCCGCCCATCCCCGATCCCGACAAGATCCTGTGCGTCGGCCTGAACTATCTGACGCACATCCTGGAAGGCGGGCGCGAGCCGCCGAAGAAGCCGATCATCTTCACCCGCTTCGTCAACACCCAGGTCGGCCATCTCCAGCCGATGATCCGCCCGACCGCATCGGAGACGTTCGATTTCGAGGGCGAACTGGCCGTCGTCATCGCCCGCCGCTGCCGGCACGTGAAGCGCGAGGACGCGGCCTCCGTGATCGCGGGCTATGCCTGCTACAACGACGGTTCGGTGCGGGAATGGCAGCGCCACTCCACGCAGTTCACGCCAGGCAAGAACTTCCCCGCCACCGGCGGCTTCGGCCCCTGGATCGTCACGCCCGAGGAAGCCGGCGACATCACGAAGCAGACTCTGCTCACGCGCCTGAACGGCGAGGAAGTGCAGCGCGCCACCATCGACGATCTGCAATTCGATATCCCGGCGCTGATCGAATACTGCTCCACCTTCACCTTCCTGGAGGCCGGCGACGTGATCGTGACCGGCACGACGGGCGGCGTCGGCGCCTACCGGAAGCCGCCGCTCTGGATGAAGCCGGGCGACATGGTGGAGGTGGAGGTCACCGGCGTCGGCGTGCTGCGGAACCCGATTGCCGCCGAAGCCTGATGGCCGACCCCACCTTCGAGACGATCCCCTGGGACCGCGACCTCGCCGCGCGGGCCGCTCAGTTCGGACCGCGCCTCGCCGTGCATGACGGCACTTCCTCGATCACCTACGCCGAGCTGACCGGCCGCGCCGGCCGGCTTGCACACATGCTGCGCGAGCGCGGCGCGGCGCACGGCGTGCCGGTCGCGAGCGCGCTGCCGAACGGCATTCCCGCCGTCTGGACCGCCGCCGCGATGCGGGCTGCGGGCGTCGCCGAGGTGGCGCTGAACGCGCACCAGACGGAGGCCGAGCGGCGGCACTGCCTTGCGCTGTCGGGCGCGCGTCTCGTGGTTACCGAAGCCGCGCAGGCGGCCGCCTTCCGCGACGCGGGCTGCGAGGTGCTCGCCGTCGAGGACGTGCCCCCCGATCCCGCGCCGCTCGACGGTCTGCCGCCGGTGCCGGCCGGTGCATGGGGGCGGATCAGCTTCACGTCCGGAACCACGGGCAAGCCCAAGGCCATCGTCACCACGCATGGCGCGCGCTGGATCGGCAACCTGCTGCAACGCGCGAGCTTCGCGGTGATGCCAACGCCCGATAGCCGCATCCTGCTGATGACGCCCTTCGTCCACGGCGCCGGCATCCTGACGATGGCGTTCCACGACCGCGGCGCGGGCGTCGTGCTGCTGAACGGCGTCGATGTTCCGGTGGTGCTCCGCGTGCTGGACGAAGGCAGCATCGACTTCATCTTCGCCCCGCCCACCGTGCTCGCGAAGCTCTGCGCGGCGCTGGAGGGGCGCACGCTTTCCGGCCTCAAGACGATCTTCACCGGCACCGCGCCGCTGCCGCCCGCGCTCTATCAGCGCGCCCGCGCGATCTTCGGCCCGGTGATCCGCGTCACCTACGGCAAGTCCGAGATCAACAACCCGATCGCCGCCCTCTCGCCCGCCGAGACGGACGCCTATTACGCCGAGACCGGCCCCCGCGACGGCGTCTGCGTCGGCTTCCCCGGAACCGGCGTGGAGATCGAGATCCGTGACGAGGAAAACAGGGCATTGCCTCCGGGCGAGGTGGGCCAGGTGCACCTGCGCGGCCGGCACATGGCCTGCGGCCATATCGACGCCGACGGGTTCCACCCCCTGCCGCCGGACGGATTCCATGCCACTGGCGATCTCGGGCGCTTCGACGCGCGCGGCCGCCTGCATCTCGTCGGACGGCTCGCCGACGTCATCAAGTCGGGCGGCTACAAGGTGCATCCCGACGAGATCGAGCACGCGCTCGCGCCCACCGCGCCCTTCGTCTCGGTGCTGTCGCTGCCGTCGGACTACTGGGGCGAGGTGATCATCGCGGTTGCCGAAACCACGGATGCCGCTTGGCCCGAACGCGCCCGCGCCGCGCTCGGCGATCTGGCGCGGCACAAGCATCCGCGCGCACTGCTGACAATGCCCGAACTGCCGCGCAACGCGCAGGGCAAGATCATGCGCCGGCTGATCCGCGAGCAGGTGCTGGCGACGCATATGCTGATCGACGGTCCCTACCCCAAGCTGGAGGCGCGCTGAGATGCGGCGGACATACGAAACCATCCTGGCCGAGATGATCGAGCCGCATCTGCTGCTGGTCACGCTCAACCGGCCGGAGGTCGGCAACGCGAAGAACACACAGATGGGGCTCGACACGCTCGATCTGTGGTCCTCGCTGATCGCCGATCCGGGCGAGGTGCGCTGCGTGGTGCTGACTGGCGCGGGCGAGAAGATCTTCTGCGCGGGCGGCGACCTGAAGCAGCGAAAGGGCATGACGCAGGCGGAATGGCAGCACCAGCACGAGATCTTCGAACGCTCGCGCGACGCGCTGATGGACAGCCCCGTGCCGGTCATCGCGGCGGTGAACGGCCATGCCTATGGCGGCGGCTGCGAGACGGTGCTGGCCTGCGACTTCGCCTATGCGGTGCGCACCGCGCGCTTCGCGCTGCCCGAGGTGACGCTGGGCATCATGCCGGGCGCCGGCGGCACGCAGTTCCTGCCGCGCGCGGTGGGCGAACGGCGCGCGAAGGAGATCATTCTCTCCGGCAAGCCCTTCACCGCCGAGCAGGCGATGGCGTGGGGCATGATCAACCGCGTCAGCGAGTCGGGCGAGCTGATGAACGACGTGCTCGGCGTCGCGCGCACGATCTGCGCCAACGCGCCGCTGTCGATCCGGCAGGCGAAGAAGTCGATCCATCACGGCCTGCAGATGGATATCCGCCGCGCGCTGTGGTTCGAGATCGAGGCCTACAACCGCCTCGTGGACACCGACGACCGCCGCGAAGGTGTTCTGGCGTTCAACGAGAAGCGTAAGCCCGACTTCAAGGGATGGTAGATGGCGGATCGCGCCTCTGGCGCACCCCCCCAACACCGGACGTAGGGCGGATGCGCCGGAGGCGCGATCCGCCGCCCAAAGGACAAGGAACACCCACATGTCCAACTTCCCGAAATTCGTCCAGCTCAACGAGGAAGGTCCGCGCGAGGGCTTCCAGTTCGAGAAAGGCCCCATCCCCACCGCGCGCAAGATCGAGCTGATCGACGCGCTGTCGGAAACCGGGCTGAACCAGATCCAGGTCGTCTCCTTCGTCAACCCGAACCGCGTGCCCGGCATGGCGGACGCCGACGAGGTGGTCCGCGGCTTCAGGCGCAGGCCCGGCGTGCGCTACACGGCGTTGTGGCTGAACGACAAGGGCCTCAAGCGCGCGGTCGCCAGCGGCCTCGACATCAGGGGCTCGCTCTCGCTCACCGCGTCGGAGAAGTTTCTGCAACGCAACCAGCAACGCAGCATGGCGGACAACCTCGCCGCCCAGCACGAGATGATCCGCCTGTATCAGTCCTGCGGGCTGCCGGTGGAGCGCGGCTCGATCATGGCGGCGTTCGGCTGCAACTTCGAGGGCGAGATCCCGCACGAGCGCGTGCTCGGCCTAGTGCAGACCATGTTCGGTCTCGCCGCCGAGCACGGGCTCACGCTCAAGACCGTCTCGCTCGCCGACACGATGGCGTGGGCGACGCCGCGCTCGATCCGCGCCCTTGTCGGCAAGGTGCGCGACCGCTGGCCGGATCTGAAGGTCGCGCTCCACCTGCACGACACGCGCGGCATGGGAATCGCGAACGCCTATGCCGGCCTGGAGATGGGCGTGGACACGTTCGACAGCACCGTCGCCGGCCTCGGCGGCTGCCCCTTCGCCGCCCACAAGGGCGCGGCGGGGAATGTCTGCACCGAGGACCTCGCCTTCATGCTGCACGAGATGGGCATCGAGACCGGCATCGACCTGGAGAAGCTGATCGACGCCGCGCGGCTGGCCGAGGATATCGTGGGGCATCCGCTGCCCGGCTCCGTGAAGATGGGCGGAAGCCTGGACGCGCTCCGGCGCACGATGCACTGATCTTCGCTCCCTTCCCGCGCGGGAGGGGAGCGATCGCCCTACTCCTCGTGCATCCAGCGCCCGATCACGCCGCCGATCGCGCCGCCCACGAGGGGGGCGATCCAGAACAGCCAGAGCTGGCTCACGTATTCGCCGCCCGCGAACAGCGCGGGGCCGGTGCTGCGCGCCGGGTTCACCGAGGTGTTGGTTACCGGGATGGTGATCAGGTGGATCAGCGTCAGCGCCAGCCCGATCGGGATGCCGGCGAAGCCCACCGCCGCGCCCTTGGACGTGGTGCCCACGATGATGAAGATGAAGAACCCGGTCGCCAACACCTCGGTCAGCAGACACGCACCAAGGCCGTACTTGCCGGGGCTGAGATCGCCGTAGCCGTTCGAGGCGAAGCCGTTCGGCGTCCATCCCGCCTTGCCGCTCGCGATCACCCAAAGCGCCGCTGCCGCAACGATCGCGCCGACCACTTGCGCGACAATGTAGGGGATCACGTTGCCTGCGGGGCAGCGCCCCGCGGTCCACATCCCCACCGTCACCGCCGGATTGAAATGGCCGCCGGATACGTGGCCGACCGCGTAGGCCATCGTCAGCACGGTCAGGCCGAAGGCGAGCGAGACGCCGAGGAAGCCGATGCCCAGCTGCGGGAAGCCCGCCGCGAGCACGGCGGCGCCGCAGCCGCCGAAGGTCAGCCAGAACGTGCCGAAGAACTCGGCCGCCAGTTTACGTGTCATGTGCGCGCTTTGCCCCAATTGCTCCGCCGTGCGCAGGTCGGCCCGGCTCGGCGGCGGACCATAAAGGGGACGTCAAGCCCCGCCAATCACGCGTTGGTGAAGGTCCGGCTAAGCGCCGGCGCGCGTCCGCGTTCCGCGCGGCCCGAAATGCGCGCCGGCGCGACGGAGTGCTCCGCAGGGGAGAGTGCTTCACAGGGGCACAACCGGTCGCCTGCCGCTCAACCTCGCCGCCGATCAGCCGGTCGGCAGTGCCAGCGCGCGCCAGGCCCGCATCCCGCCGCGCAGCACCGCCACGTCGGACAGCCCCGCTGCCCGCAACTGCGCAGCAGCGGCCGCCGAGCGCCGGTCGGTCAGGCAGACCGTGACCACGCCACGACTGGCCCCGGTCACCTCGCCCATCCGCCGCCTCAGATCGGGAAGCGGGATGTTCAGCGCCTCCGGCACATGCCCGAGCGGACCGGCGAATTCGTCCGGGCCCCGCACGTCCAGCACCAGAGGCGCGTTCGCCCCGCCGAGCCGCGCGGCGAGGTCCGGCGGCTCGATCCAGGCCATTGGCCGGGAGGGCACGGCGGCGCGGCCGAACAGGCGGGCGAGAAACGTCATGGTCCGATATTAGCGCGGAAACCGCCGCGCATCGCACGCATCAAGATTGTCCACACTTGGTATGTCGATTGCGTCATGCTCACGGACGCGCTGACGGAGCCCCGCGATGACCCGACGCCACATGCACCTGGTCGCCTTCCTCAAGACCGGCCCGACCTTCCATCACCACGGCGCATGGCGGCACCCGGAGGCGCCGCTCAACGACATGCTCCGGCCCGAGCGCTACGAGCATATCGGCCGCGTGCTGGAGGAAGGCTTCTTCGACGCCTGCTTCTTCGAGGATCTGTCGGGCGTCTACGACATCCACGGCGGCACGTTCGAGACGATGCTGGGGCGCGGCGGCCAGCTCAACCTGCTCGATCCGCTGATGGTGCTGCCCTACGTCGCGCGCGCCACCACCCATCTCGGCATCGGCATCACGCTCTCCACCACCTTCTACCACCCGTTCCACCTCGCGCGGATGCTCGCCTCGCTCGATCACCTGACCGGCGGGCGCGTCGCCTGGAACGTCGTCACCTCGATCACCGATCTCGAAGCCCGCAACTTCGGCTTGCCGAAGATGCCGGACCGGGAGACGCGCTACGAACGCGCCGAGGAAAGCGTCGATGCCTGCATGGCGCTGTGGGATTCGTGGCAGGACGGCGCGCTGATCCTCGACAAGGAAGCGGGCCGCTTCGCCGATCCGTCCAAGGTGCGCTACGCCGACTACCGGGGAAAGCACGTCGCCTCGCGCGGGCCGCTGCCCACGCCGCGCAGCCCGCAGGGCCATCCCGTCATCATGCAGGCAGGGCAAAGCCCGAGCGGCCGCGCGCTCGCCGCCCGCGTCGCCGAGGTGATCTTCACCTTCCAGTACGACACGAAGGCGATGATCGGCTTCCGCGCCGACATGCACGAACGGATGCGCGCCATCGGCCGCGATCCCGCCCACTGCGCCATCCTGCCCTGCCTCGACATCATCCTGGGCGAGACCGAGAGCATGGCGCGGGAGAAGCAGGAACTGCTCGACAGCCTGCTCGACCCGGAACTCGCGATGGCGATCACCTCCTGCCATCTCAGCGTCGATCTCTCGCGCTTCGATCCCGACACGCCGGTGCAGGACATCGCCTCGCTCTCGGCCTTCCAGGGCGCAATCGACATCATGACGCAGGGCGCGGCGGCGAAGGGCGGGATGACGCTGCGGGACGCGGCCATGCGCTACGGCACTTCGGTGATGGCGCCGCAGGTCGTCGGCACCGCGTCCAGCGTCGCGGACCGGTTGCAGGAAATGTTCGAAGCCGGCGCCTGCGACGGTTTCATCCTCACGCCCACCACCTTCCCCGGCAATTTCGAGCAGATCAGCCGGTCCCTGGTGCCCGAGCTGCAACGCCGCGACCTCTACCGCACCGCCTACACCGGCCGTACGCTCAGGGAGAACTTACGCGGTTGATTTCTTTGTCGTCATGGCCGGGACAAGCCCGGCCACGACGAGGCAGGGGGGCACCAATCCGCCTTCTCAACAACTCCACCATCCCGCCTCCGTACCGATTGCGTCCCGCCGCCGGCAGCCCTGCGCCCCGCAACCTTGAGACGCCGTCGGGCGGCACCTATTGTGCATTGCAGCAGGACGAACGGCAGCGGGTGGCGGTGATGGCGGAAGCGGGGACGGAAGCGGCGGCGCGGACGGACACGGCGGCGGCCCCACGCTTCACCCACCGGCAAATCCTCACGGTCATCAGCGGCATCCTGCTCTGCATCTTCCTCGCCGCGATCGACCAGACGGTGGTGATCCCCGCGGTTCCCGCCATCGCCGCCGACCTCAACGGCTTCGGGCATCTCGCCTGGATCATCTCCGCGTACCTGCTCACCTCCACCGCGATGACGCCGATCTACGGCAAGCTGTCGGACATCTACGGCCGGCGCAGGCTGCTGCTGATCGCGCTCGTGGTGTTCGCCATCGCCTCGGCGCTGTGCGCGATGGCGACCTCGCTCGCCCAGCTCATCCTCGCCCGCGCCCTGCAAGGCGTCGGCGGCGCCGGCCTGATGGCGATGGCGCAGGCGGCGATCGCCGACGTCGTGAGCCCGCGCGAGCGCGGCCGCTACCAGGGCTACATGGCGACCACCTGGGGCATCGCCTCGGTCGCCGGGCCGATCATCGGCGGCTGGGCGACGGATCACCTGTCCTGGCGCTGGATCTTCTGGGCCAACCTGCCGATCGCGCTGATCGCCATGCTGCTGTGCGAGCGCGCGCTGCGCCTGCTGCAGCCGCGCGCCGCCAAGGTGCGGATCGACTGGGTGGGCGCGGCGCTGCTGTCCTCGGCGATCAGCGCCTGGCTCGTGGTGCTGAGCTGGGGCGGCGTCTCCATGCCCTGGACCGCGCCGCCCATCCTTGGCCTTGCCGTGCTGGGCACCGGATTGATCGTTGTCCTGGCGTGGTGGGAGCGCCGCTTCGCCGATCCGCTGCTGCCGCCCCGGCTGTTCGCCAATGCCGTGTTCGTGCGCGGCGTGACGATCGCCTTCTTCGGCGCCTTCGCGCTGTTCGCCGGCAGCTTCCTGCTGCCGCTCTATTTCCAGCTCGTGCGCGGCGTCGATGCCTCGGCCTCGGGCATGCTGATGGTGCCGTTCCTGGCCACCAACTGCGCCGGCGCCTGGGTCGCGGGGTCGCTGGCGCGGCGGCGGGGGAAGATGAAGGGCATCATGGTCGCGGGCTTGGTGGCCTGCATCGCTGGCTTCGTCGCCATGTGGTTCGTCGGCGCCGACACGCCGGGCTCGCTGCTCGTCGCCTACCAGTTCGTGCTCGGCTTCGGCATCGGCATGGTGATGCCGAGCTGCCTGGTGTGCGTGCAGAACGCCGCCCCGCGCGGCGACGTGGGCGCCGCGACCGGTTCGGTCCTGTTCCTCCGCTCGATGGGCGGCGCCTTCGGCAGCACGCTGGTCGGCGCGGTGCTCTCGGCCGGCTTCGCCGCCCGCCTCGCGGCGCTGGGCATCACCGCGCATATCGATCTCGGCGAGGCCCGCCATGGCGGCGGCGCCCTCGCCGACGTCCCGGCCGCGATGCTCCCGCATGTCCGCGCGGCGTTGGCCGGTTCGTTCGACGTCGCGTTCCTGGTCTGCGCCGTCGCGATGGCGGTGGCGCTCGCGGTCGCCTGGCGGATGCGCGACCTGCCGCTGCGCACCGTCGCCGCCAACGAGCCCGCCGAGCCCGCCGCGCTCGCCCACTGACGGCGGCCCGGTGCCGCTCGCCGTCACGCTCTGCCTGGACCCCGCCGCCACCGCGCCGGTGGAGGTGCTGTGGCGG
>Ga0335069_10014421_pt1 | contig 11064 bp, 6 predicted proteins | sample Lox_Sample_11_FD_206714 | JGI IMG/M metagenome (GOLD analysis project Ga0335069, IMG submission 206714) | Soil microbial communities from Loxahatchee National Wildlife Refuge, Florida, United States - Lox_Sample_1.1 | ecosystem: Environmental > Terrestrial > Soil > Wetlands | place: USA: Florida... | reverse complement strand
CATCGGCGTGGGCATGCGCGGCGATACTGAGGTAACCGTGCGGCCCGCCGTCGCACCGGCACCAGATCTCGGGAGAGTCCTGCCCCGCGGTCCGCAGCAATGTCACCCCGGCGTCCTCGAACCGGGACGGTCGCCGCGCCGGCCTGCCCTCGATGTCGTGCTTCGCGCCGGCCAGGGCGCCGATGATCGTGCTGCCCGCGTCTGGCGGTACGACGGGCCACCAGTCGAGCCTGCCCAGAAGCACGTCTCCCAGCGCCAGCAACGACGGCCAGCGGTTGGGCACTGGAGCGTCGAGCAGCAGCGCGCGGCCCTCGTCGGAATCACCTTGCCGCGGCGGCCGCAACTGCGCGTCAACCAGGGCAGCCGCGCTGTCTACCATGGCGCACAACCGCTGCCAGCTGGCCGCGCTCAGCGGGTGGCCGCTGGCGCCGGCCTCGACGGCCGCCAGGAGCCCGAGTTCGGCGATGAAGCACTGGTAATCCGAGGCGAGCTCACGGCCGACACCCGATGGAAAGGTGTTGCGCACAAGTTCACGTTCGAGCAATTGCGCTGACTGCTGCCGCCAGCGCCCGCTTTCGGGGAACCACGGGAACGCGCAGCTCGCCACGAGCTGCCCGGCGGCCTCGGCGATCACATGATTGTTGGCCGAGGAGCCGCGGCTCGGGAACGCGGCGAGGTACTGCTGGTGCCAGCGGATCTGCTGTACCGCGAGCGCGTTGCGCTCGAACAGGTCGGTGACTCCTGGCCAGTCGGCCAGGAGACGCCGGATCCAGGCCAGGCTGATCAGGCGGATGCCGAGTTCGATACCGCTCGTCCAGTTCACGCCGGAGAGGAAGGGATTCTCCTGCCACCAGGAGCGCAGCTGCTCGGCGATCCGCTGCGCGTAGGCCTGCTCGTGGGTCAGGAACCAGGCCACGGCCAGCAGCGTGAGGTGCTGCAGGCGTGAAATCTCCCACACCTGCTTGATGTTGCCGGTCTGCTCCTCCGAGCGGTGATCGATACGGAACGCGTAACGGTCCGCTACCGAACGGCGACCGGTTACCGGATCGCGGAACCAGTCGGGCCGCACCAGGTCATCTCGGGGAACGCCGAGCACCTCCCACTCCCCGAGCAAGAGCTTGTCCGCGCTCTCCAGGACTGCTCTCCTGGCCTGGTCGGGCACCCGGCCGGCCGTTCCCGGCGGAAGCACCGCGGCAAAGCCGCACTCGGCGGGGAGCGGCCAGGCGGCCGTCGCGACCTGGTCCGGCCGAACCTGCCGTGCCGACCAGGTCAGCCGGAGAACCTGGTCACGGGCTCGCCACGTCACCTCGGCGGGCGACATCCTGGCGGCCCTGCGGGCGTACCAGCCGAGCCGCGATGTCATGCCCACGGCTGCACGCGCTCCGGGCGTCCGCTCAGCAGGCTCTCGCCCGCGGCGATCGTGGCCCTGGTGGTAGCGATCAGGGAATCGACAGCGATCGGCATCGGCGCTCCGGTCCGGACCGCCTCGACGAACTGTGCCATCTCCGGCTCCTGGCCTTTGTCTTGCCCGCCTCGCGCTTTGGTGGTGCTCTGCCGCCGCCCGGACCAGACCGCCGCGCTCCGGAAGTTGTCCAGCCGGGCGCTCCGGCCGCCGCCCGTGGCGTCCAGCGTCTCCTTCGGGTAACGGGAGTTCCCGCCGGTGAGGTAGGCGATGCTGCCGCAGGATCCGCCGGCGAACCGGATCGTGGCGTGGACGTCGCCTTTTTCCGGGCCGCGGACCGCGTAGACCTCCTCGGGCAGGCTCCCCGCCCACCAGCTCAGCGTGTCGATGAAGTGACCGCCCTCGCCGGTGAACCGCGACCCCTCGGCCTCCTCGTTCAGGTACCAGCTGTCCGCGGCCAGCGGGCCGGCATTGACCAGGTAGCGGGTGACCGAACTGACGCCCGGACCGAAGTCCTTCTTCATCTGCACGAGCAACGGCGCGAAGCGCCGGTTGAACCCCACCATGAGCCGGTCATTGCCGGTCTTCTCGATGGTGCCGGCGATGAGGTCGACCTCGTCGTGGGTCAGCGCCAGCGGCTTCTCCACGAAGACCGCCTTCCCCGTCTCGAGGGCGCGGCAGACGAGCTGAGCGTGCGTCTGGTGCCTAGTCACGATGAAGATCGCGTCCAGCGACGAGTCCTCGAGCACGGCGTCCGCCGTCGTCGATCCGGTGGTGAAGCCGAACCTCCGCTGGGCATTGACGGCCGAAAGCGAGCGAGTCGTCGCGACGTGCGCCAGGTGAGCGGTCTTGAGCTTGGCCAGGTTGGGCAGCAGCATCGACGACGCGTAGTTGCCGGCGCCGATGAAGCCCACCGCGACCTGGGCCTTCCCCGCTGACGTACGGCGCGGGGCCAGGGTTGTGGCACCGGGGAGCACCCGGCTCGTCGCCGGCGCCGGGGCGTCCTCGGCAGGCACCGGGTACTCGAGCAGCACGCCGACGGCCTTCAGCTCGCCCGACTTCAGCTCTGCGTAGACCTTGGCCGCATCCGTCATCGGGAACACACCCGAGATCAGCGTCGCCACCTCGACCTCGTTGCGGGCGACCAGGTCGAGGAAGGACTCCAGATTCCGCTTCTCGGTCCAGCGGACGTAGCCGGCCGGGTAGTCGATGCCCTCGAGCTCGTAGCGGTCGTCGTAGCGGCCAGGCCCATAGGACCGGGAGAACCGGACGTCGAGTTCCTTTTCGTAGTAGGCATTCCAGGGCAGGTCGAGGCGCATCTTGCCGATGTCGATGACCCGGGCGCGGTCCCTGGCCAGTTTCACCGCCGCCTCGACCGGACCGTTGGTTGATCCGCCCGCGGCCAGGAAGATGTGGTCGGCGCCGCGTCCGCTGGTGATCGAGGCGAGTTCCCGCAGGAGGGTGTCCATGCCGTCGCCCGTGGGAGAGCCGCACGGCACGGCTCCCGCCTTCTCCGCCAGGCGGCAGCGGTCCTCGACCGGGTCGATACCGACCACCCGGACGCCCGCCGCGATCAGCAGCCTGACCACGATCTGGCCGACCAGCCCGAGGCCGATGACGGCCGCCGTCTCGCCAAGCTGGACCTCCGCACGCCGCACGCCATGCATGGCGATCGACGCGACCGTCGAGAACGCGGCGTGTTCGGGCCGGACGCCCGGCGGAACCGCGGCGCACAGGTTGACCGGGACCCAGTTGTACTCGGCGTGCAGCGCGTGCTCGTTGCCGGCCGCGGCGACCAGCTGGCCGACCGTGAATTCCTCGGCGCCCCGGCCCACCTCGGTCACCACGCCGCACAGTGAGTAGCCGAGCGGGGTGTAGGAGTCGAGCCGGTTCATGACCTTCTTGTACGTGTTGATCGCGCCCTGCTGCTGCACGGCGTCGAGGACCTTGCGCACCTGGTCCGGCCGCGCCCGTGCCATGCCCACCATCGACATGCTCGCCTCGGAGACCTTCATCATCTCGGTGCCGGTCGAGATGAGGGAGAACAGCGACCGCACCAGGACGCCGCCAGGACGGCACGCCGGAGCGGGCACATCCAGGACGGCCAGCTCGCCGGATTTGTAATTCTGGGCTATCTGCTTCATCGGGTCCCTCGTGAGTCATGCCGCGACGCCCATGGACTGCATGTGGCGGTACCACAGCTCCAGGGTCAGCAGCTGCCATATCTGCTTGGCACGATCCTCGCGGCCGGCCTGCTCGTCTTCGATAAGGTGCCGCACCGCGTCGCCGCGTATCATCCCGCACTGCACCAGCTCGCCGCCGACCAGCACGTCCCGGATGACCTCTTGCAGGTCGTTGCGCACCCACGCCCGGAGGGGGGCGCTGAAGGAGGCCTTGGGCCGGTACACGATCTCGCGCGGCAGCCAGTTCTCGGCTGCCCGCTTGAGCGCGACCTTGCCCTGCCGGTGCCGGATCTTGTCGCTGCCAGCGATGGAGAACGCTGCCGACGCGACGAGCGGATCGACGAACGGGACGCGTACCTCGACCGAAGCCGCCATGCTGGCCCGATCCGTGTAAGCGAGGTTGAGCCCGGTCAGGAACAGCCGCGCATCGGCCAGGCACATCCGGTTGACTTCGTCCGGCAGCGAGTTGTCGTTGTAGATGTCGCTGTGCTCCTCGATGACCTGGTCGACGTGGCCAGCAAGATCCGGGCTGACCAGAGCGGCGAGCTCGTCCGGGTCGTACAGCGTATAGCTCCGCCGGAATCGCGGCTCCTCCGGCAGCTCGGCGAAGGTGAGGAAGCGCTTCGCCCACCGGGCGTAGCGCAGGCCCCGGCCTTTCACGCTGACCGGGAACCGCTCCACGGCGTACCGCGCGCCAGCGCGGGGAAGGCCCGGCAGCCTGCTGTACTGGCTGGCCATGACGCATGCCAGGTGCTTGCGGTAGCCACCGAACAGCTCGTCCGCACCCATGCCGGAAAGGATCACCTTGACGTTGCGTTCGCGCGCAGCCTGGCACATCAGCAGGGTGTTGATGGCGGCGGGATCACCTATCGGCTCATCGAGCGCGTCGACGATACGGGGCAGCAGATCGACGATGTCGGGTGAGATCTCGATTTCGTGCAGGTCAATGCCGAAGCGCGCCGCGACCTTCCGTGCGTAGACGGCGTCGTCGGGCATGGCCTCCAGCCGCTGGTCCTCCGGGCGGAAGGTGATCGTGTAGGCATCGATACCCTGGCCGGCCTGATGAGCGAGCACGGTGACGATGCTGGAATCAAGGCCGCCGGACAGGAAGCTCGACACCGGTACGTCCGATACCAGGTGGGCGGCGACCGACTCCTCGACCACCTGCTTCAGGTCGGCGGCGGGCCCGGCCGCGGCCTGGTCAGCTACGTCCGTGATGCGCCAGTACTGCTGCACGGCGAGCGTGCCGTCCGGGCCCAGGCGCGCCCATGAGCCGGGCGGCAGCTTGCGCACGCCGTCGACGGCGCACTGCTGGTCGGGCACCCAGTAGTAGAGCATCGACGCCACGAGGGCGCCCGGCTCGATCCGCAACTCGGTGCCCACCGCGGCTACCAGAGCCTTCAGTTCTGAGGCGAACAGCGCACCCTCACCCCGCGGGAGGTAGTACAGCGGCTTGATGCCGAGCGGGTCACGTGCCAGCACGAGCTCGCCAGTCGCCCGATCCGCCAGCGCGAACGCGAACATGCCGCGGAACTTGCGCAGGGCCTCCGGTCCCCAGGACCGCCAGGCCTCGAGCACGACCTCGGTGTCAGATCTGGTGACGAAGTTGACGCCGCGGCTGGCCAGCTCCGCGCGCAGTTCCTTGTAGTTGTAGAGCTCGCCGTTATAGACCAGCGCCATGCCGTGCTTCGACAGCGGCTGATCGGCCGCGGCGGACAGGTCGATGATGGACAGGCGCCGATGGCCGAGCTGTACCGAGACCCGGTCGTCCTCATGGCTCCAGGTGCCCGCCGCATCAGGCCCCCGATGAGCGATCCGGTCGCTCATGATGTCCACGAGCTTCTGGCCATCGGGCTGCTGATAACATCCCGCGATTCCGCACACCTCAGCTCCCCGTCCTGTCGAGAACTCCGGCACCGCCGGTCAGGCGCTCGTAGACGCCCAGGTAAGCGCGCTCCTGATGGCTCCAGGCGAGCTCCTGCTCGACGCGTGCCCGCCCCAGCTTGCCCAGGAGAGCACGCTTCGCCTCATCGTCCATGAGGTCGGCGATGGCCGCGGCATAGGCGTGCACGTCGTTGGGTGTGACATAGACCCCGGCGTCAGCGACGGAGACGCGTGTCTCCCGCAGATCGAAGGCCACCACGGGCAGCTCGAACGCCATGTACTCCATCGACTTGTTCATCGTGGACAGGTCGTTCAGCGGGTTCTTGGGGTCCGGCGACAGGCCCGCGTCGGCGGTGGACATGATGCGCGTGACCAGCTCGTCCGGCACGCGCCCGGTGAACTCCACGTGGCCAGCCAGGCCCAGCTCATCGCGCAACGCCACCAGTTCGTCGAAGCAGTCGCCCGAGCCGATCAGGGTGAACGCGATGTCGTCACGGCCGAGCTCCCGTACCAGGATGCCGGCGGCCCGGACCACGATGTCCACTCCGTCCTGGGGGCCCATGACGCCGATGTAGGCGGCCAGGTAGGTGTGGCCTCTGCGCTGGTCCGGGTCGGCTGGGCCGCGGTTGAGCCGCTCCGGGTCCGGGCCGGTGCGGACGATGGTGACGTCCGCGGGCGCTTTGCCGCTGCGGCCGATCGCGATCTCCCGGTAGGACGCGTTGGTGGATATCACGTGGTCCGCCGACCGATGCGTGCGGCGCTCCAGCGCGCGCAGACCCCGGTAAGGCAGCCTCGGCCCGTCGGGGAAGCGGGATTCGAATAGCTCCGGGCACAGGTCGTGGTGGTCGAAGACGAATTTCGTGCCCTCCACGGCCCGGAAGGCCAGCGCGATGGGCCAGAAGATGTCCGGCGGGTTGCAGGCCTGGATGGCGGCGAACCGGCCGCGCCTGCGGGCCTTGACCGTCAGCCAGGCCGTGGCCAGGAACGAGTAGGCGTACTCGGCAATGAAGCTGAGCTTGCTGCCGCCGGGCGCGTAGGGCCGGTACTTGTACAGCTCCACCCCGTCGATGACGTGGTACGAAGGGTCTCCGCTGGCTTTCGGGCAGACCGCCGCCACCCGGTAGCCCGCCGATACCAGGGCCTGGCATTCGAGCCAGACCCTTCGGTCGAAGGGCAGCGGAAGGTTCTGCACGATGATCAGGATGCGCGGCTTCTGCACCCCTACTAGAGGGTCCAGGCGGCATTCTTGATACGCCGGGAACGGGTCCCTCCAGAGGTATCAAAGCGGGCCGGCGCAGGTCTCATTACTGTGGAATATTGTCTCACCGCTCGTCGAAACCCGATCAGCAAGGTGTGGTGGTAAGGAGTGAGAGTCCTGGTTGCGGGCGACCGCGGCTACATCGGCACCGTCCTGGTGCCCTTCCTGCGGGCGGCCGGACACGAGGTCGACGGGCTCGACCTCGGCCTTTACGAGGGGTGCGACCTCGGTCCCGGCCCGGAGGACCCCTACTCCGGCCCGCGGGACATGCGGGACGCCGGGCCCGGTCAGCTGGCCGGCTACGACGCGGTGATGTGCCTGGCCGCGCTGTCCAACGACCCGCTCGGGGACCTCAATCCGGCCGCGACCTACTCGGTCAACCTGGACGGCACCCTGCACCTGGCCCGGGCGGCAAAGCAGGCCGGCGTACAGCGTTTCCTGTTCGCGTCGTCCTGCAGCCTGTACGGCTCGGCGGGATCGGCGGCAGTGGCCGAGGACGCTGACTTGTTCCCGCTCACGCCGTACGGCCAGAGCAAGGTGCAGGGCGAGCGCGGCCTGTCAGAGCTAGCCGACGACGACTTCAGCCCGACCTACCTGCGCAACGCCACCGCGTACGGCGCGTCGACCCGGCTCCGCCTCGACATCGTGGTGAACAACCTCACTGCGGTCGCGCTGACCACCGGGCAGGTCCGGCTGGAGAGCGACGGGACCCCGTGGCGGCCGCTGGTGCACATCGAGGACATCAGCCGCGCGTTCGCCACCATGTTGGAGGCGCCGCGCGAGCTTGTGCACGACCAGGCGTTCAACGTCGGGCGCCCGGAGGACAACGTGCAGATCGGCGACATCGCCGAGATGGTCCGCGAGGCGGTGCCAGGCTCGGCCGTGTCGCTAGCCGAAGGTGCCCGACCGGACCTGCGCAACTACCGCGTCGACTTCGCCAAGCTGGCTGCGACCTTCCCCGGCCTCCGGCTGAAGTGGAGCGTCCGGGACGGTGTTGACGAGCTCATCGCGGCCTATACCAAGTACGGCCTGACCTACGACGATTTCGTGTCGTCGCGGTTCGTCCGGCTGCGCCGGATCCGCGAGCTGCTGGCGGCCGGGCAGGTCGACGAGATGCTGCGCAGGCGCCCGGGAACCCCGGCATGACCTGGCAGGCCGGGCGGCAGGAACATCGGTGCTGATCCATGGGTAGCCGTATCACCGCCAAGATCGGAGCTGTCCCGCACCGGATAGCCCAGCGGTTTGGCTGGGGCCTGGCGGACCAGGCGATGTCCAGCATCAGCAACGCGGCGATGAGCTTCTACGTCGCCCGCGAGCTCGGCGCGTCGCGGTTCGGCGCGTTCAGTTTGGCCTACGTGACCTACGCGTTCACGCTCACCGCCTCGCGCGGCCTGGCCACCGACCCGATGCTGGTCAGGTTCAGCGGCACCAACCCGGCCACCTGGCGGCGGGTCACCGCGCGGACCACGGGAACCGCCCTGGTGACCGGCCTGATCGCCGGCACCGCCGTGCTGGCCGCCGCGGCCCTCCTGCACGGTGAGCCCCGGTCGGCCTTCCTGGCCCTCGGCCTGGCCCTGCCGGCCCTGCTCCTGCAGGACAGCTGGCGGTACTCGTTCTTCGCGCTCGGCCAGGGCAGCAAGGCGTTCGTCAACGACGCGGTCTGGGCGCTGGCCCTGGTGCCGCCGCTGCTGGCCCTGCGGGTACTGCACCAGAACAACGTCTTCTGGCTCATGCTCGCCTGGGGCGCCGCGGCGGCCGTCGCCGCCTGCGTCGGGCCGTTGCAGGCGCGGGTCATCCCCCGGCCCTCGCTCGGCTGGCACTGGGTGTCGCGGCACCGCGACCTGGGGCTGCGGTACCTGTTGGAGAACACCGCCAACAGCGGAGCCGGACAGCTGCGCACGTACGGCCTCGGCCTCATCGCGGGCCTGGCCGCGATCGGCTACGTGCAGGCGGCCAGCCTGCTGATGGGTCCCTTCCAGGTCATCTTCCTCGGCATATCGCTGGTGACCGTGCCGGAGGCTGCACGGATCCTGCGCCACTCTCCCCGGCACCTGCGGCCGTACTGCGTGCTGGTCGGCGGTGGGATGGCCATCATGGGGCTGGCCTGGGGCGGCTTTCTGCTGATCGCGCTGCCCAGAGGCCTCGGGAACCTGCTGCTGGGCGAGCACCTGTGGCGTCAGGCCGCCCGGCTGGTGGTGCCATCGTCGCTGTCCATCGTGGGATACTGCCTCATCGCCGGGGCCAGTGCAGGCTTGCACGCGCTGGGCGCGGCCAAGCGCAGCCTGCGCGCCATGATCATCTCGTCGATCATGTACCTGGCCTTCACCCTGACCGGCGCCTACCTCGGCGGGGCCGTCGGGACGGTCCGCGGGGCGGCGCTGGCCACCTGCTCGGGGGCCGCGGTGTGGTGGTGGCAGCTGCGGGTGGCGATGCGGGAATCAGACAAGGTCCCGCCCCGTAATCCGATCCTGTTCGGGCGCCGTCGCGGGCTTTCCGCGCAGCGCGCCGCTCCCTCCGCTCCCCCCGTTCCCGCCATGTCCGGCGCGGGCGACCGGCCGCCGCCGCCGACATCCGGTGATCATGGGTGATCATTTCCGGCTGCGGGTTGACCCGGACCGCCGCACCCACGTCACCCACCGCGATACCGCTCGCTGGCGGTATCACCGGCACAGGCTCGGCACTCTTATGAGAGAAGTCTGACTGCCCTGGGCCCTGAAGTCTTCAGAGAGAGGTCAATATATTGTCCGGCAGAACAATTGCTAATTTGATCGATCCTGACCATGCCGGATCCTTTACTCACCGTTTCCGCCAGAATCGCCTTGAAGAATTCAAGCGTCGTTTCCCGGACCTTGCGGACATGCGAGTCCTTGACCTCGGGGGAACGACCGTCTCGTGGCGGGTCTTCGGGTTGCGGCCCGGAAGCGTAACGGTTGTAAACCTCAATCAGGACATGGGTCCTTACGAGCCGTGGATGGAGGTCGTCCAGGGAGACGCGTGCGCCGGCGGCTTTGGCAAGTACGATCTGGTATTCAGCAATAGCCTTATGGAGCACCTCGGGGGCCACGCCCGACGCCAGCAATTCGCGAACGTGGTCCAAGAATCTGCACCATCATGGTGGGTACAGACTCCATATCGTTACTTTCCGATCGAGCCGCACTGGATCTTTCCAGGCTTCCAGTTCCTGCCATTCCGGGCGCGTGTCCTGGTATGTCAGCACTGGAATACCCTGCACATGCCGGCCTGCAAGGACGCGGCCGAAGCAGCCGACCTAGTTGCCTCGACAGAACTGATCTCTGCCACTGAGATGCGGAGCTACTTTCCGGCCAGCGAAATCTGGTTCGAGCGTATTGCGGGCATACCGAAATCGATGGTAGCCATACAGGCCTAGCCATACAGGCCCGGACAGCGTTTCCGTCATCCATCCCGGCGGCAACGATCGCCACTCCGGCACCGCCCGCATCAGATCATATGGCGTGGCTGTCCCAGCCATGCTGTTCTTACGACGTGGCTGGGGCATCCATGTCGTATCCGCGGAGCCAGACCGGGGTCACCAGTCACGGGAACATTCCGGGAACGCGGCAGCATCAAGGGCCGCAGCCATGGCTCGCTCCGCAAAGCCACGATCAAACGTAAGTTCAGCGTATTGTGCTGGAACAACATGGCTGGGGCATCCACGTCGCATGACCCCGCGGGCCTCAGGGCCTACCCGGCACTGGCGTTAATCCCTCTCCCCACGAGGAGTCCCAGGCTGGCGCGCCCTTCTGCACGGCCGCGATGCATTCGATCGCGCCATCCACGTCGGCCGGGAGGGGCGCCTCGCCCGGTACGACGCGGCCTTTCCTGGCCCGGCTCGCGAACCACCGGGCGAGGTGCCAATAGCACTGCCGCCGGTCCTCGTCCGACAGCGGCGCGCGCTGGATCGCCCTGGCGAACGCCCAGATGTACTCGCCGTGCAGCCGGACCACGGGATGGCGCAGCCGGCTGGCCCGGCGGGGGTCCATGTTGGCACAGCGGCTGCGCACCGTCGGATACGCCCACTGCGCGCGATGCGGATGATCCCGCCGGAAGTAGAGCCAGTCCGGGACCTGGTAAAACGGGCCATGAAGGGCCAGTTCGGCGATGATGGTGCGGTCCGCGTGGTGGTAGCTCTCCTTCATCGCCGTCCGGCGCAGCACCTCGGTTCTCATGACGCCGTAGTCGTCGTCACCTCCGCTGCCGAACAGCAGGCTCCGGAACCGCTCCGGCGCCGACGCGGAGGACGTGTTGAGCGGGTACTTGTACGCCCGGGTCACCGTGCCCGAGCCGTCGATCCGCGCGCTCCAGGAATGTGCCAGTAC
>Ga0335069_10014420_pt1 | contig 11064 bp, 7 predicted proteins | sample Lox_Sample_11_FD_206714 | JGI IMG/M metagenome (GOLD analysis project Ga0335069, IMG submission 206714) | Soil microbial communities from Loxahatchee National Wildlife Refuge, Florida, United States - Lox_Sample_1.1 | ecosystem: Environmental > Terrestrial > Soil > Wetlands | place: USA: Florida... | reverse complement strand
CCCGGTACGCAGGTCGACCAGCGCGAGGCAGACGCGGAACCACGCGCGCGGGCCGTCGCCCTTTCCGTCGGCATCGACGGCGGTCAGCGTCCCGATGAAGAGCATCGGACCGCGCGCCAGCGCCACGGTCGAAAATGGCTGCAGGTCGAAACGCGGAAAGCGCTCCGCGACCAACCGGACGACGCGCTCGCGGATCGTCGCGGTCGCCGTCGACTGCACCCCGGAGTTCCCATCGATCAGCGGATCGATGACCAGCGGGATCCGGTCCGCCCCACTGCGGCTCGCAGCGACCCGCTGCATGTCCACGCCGCCAAACAGTGCGACGGCCGCCGAAAGAACCGCTTCGTCGAAAGGCAGGATCGGCGGCGGCGCCGCCGCGGCAGGAGGCGCAGCCGCTGCCGAGGGCGCCGCTGCTGCCGAGGGCGCCGCCGCGGCAGCAGGCACGGCGGTTTCCGGCACGGCGGGTGCTGGCGAAGGGGGCGGCCGCAGATCGCCGCGTGACGATTCCAGCGAGATCACCGCGGGCGCCGGAATCGGCGTCGGCAGTGGCGAATCCGCGCCCGTCGCCGGCTCCGCCGGCCCCGCGGCGGAATCCGCCTGCGGCGGCGTGGCCGGCGGCTGCACGGCGCATCCGGCGGCCAAGGTGGCGGCCACGAGAACGGCGAAGAAATCGCCCGTCGCGCTGCGCCCGAACGCTGTCGATGCCATGGTTTCCTCCCGCGGAGGGCGACGTCGATGCGCCGCCCAAACAGAAGGTGCCGCGCCATGCGATGGCCGCGGCACCGGTGAACGACAGCAGGTTGCGATCAGCCGGGCTGGCTCGACGGCTGCGGCGTCGTGCCGCTGCTGTTGCTGTTGCTGTTGTCCAGGGGCTGCTCGCGGTGCTCCCACTTGTACCAGAAGCGCTTGCAGTGCTCGCGGAACGAGCGCTCGACTTTGTATTCGAAGTACTCCGTCTCGCCGTAGTGCTCGAGGTACTCGAACCACTCGTGGCAGAACTTGTCGTGCTTGCGGTCATGGTCCCGGTCGTCGCTGACCCGGCGCATGCCGTAGTCGTTGTCGCCGTAGGCGCTCGATCCGTCGTGCGCGGATGCGGCCGCCGCGGCCAGGACCAGCGAGAGCACGGCAGAGATCTTCAGGACTGCGTTCATGGCGGACTCCATCGGTTTGTTTTGGGTCGGGTTGGGTTTCTGCTTCCGGTGGCGGCCGCTCGAGCGCGCCATCCGTGACATGAGTTGCCGTGGAGTCGAAACCGGTTCAAGGATTCTTCGGGCAATCGTGCATCGCGAACTCGATGCGCTGGTCGATCGAATCGCGGACGTCGTCGGTACCCAGCCCGGAGAGGCTGTCGTGGAATCCGCGCCCGACCGCGAAAGTGCGCGAGGCGATCTCCGGGTCGACGGCATCGATGGCGTTCTTCACGGCCTGCGCCCGCTGCAGCGACAGCCTGTCGCCCAGCGATTCCGGCCCGCTTCGCGTCGTATGCCCGGAGATCCGGATGCAACCCCGGCGTGCCTCGGCGCGCTGCGCCACCAATCCGAGCCAGAGCGCGTACGGGACGGCATACGACGCGCTCGACGACGGCGCGGTCGCCGCATCAGCGGCGAGTTGCGTGGCGCCGGGCCGGAACAGGAATCGGATGCCCAGTCGGCCGCGCGTCAAACCGAAATCGACGATCCGCGCAAACGACTGTGCCGTGTCGCCGCGACGATCCATGCGTACCGAGGAAAGATAGATCCCGCTGTCGACCCGGAATGACGAAGCGCCGGGTCGGCTGCGCGCCCGGACCAGGTCCTCGATGGCCTCGCGTGGACGCCCGGCCTCGATCTCGCGTATGCCTTGCGCAACCAGTGCAGCAGCTTCGATGCCGTCACGGTAAGCCGCATCGATCGGTGCACCAGCGGCGCCGTCGGCGCAGGCGCGGACGTAGGCTTCGACGGCCGGATCCGGCACCCAGGCCGGCATCTGGGCAAAGAATGGAGTCGGCGTCGCGTCCACCCCATCGAGGCGCGCCCGCGCGCTCGAGCGGGACACGACCCTGCCGCGCCGCAGGTCGAGCAGCGCGAGCCGGATGCCGTAGGCGGCGCGTACCCCGTCGGTGCGATCGTCGCGATCGAGAGGAGTCATCGTGCCGACGAGCAGCAGCGGCTTTCCCGCGAGCGTCTCGAGGTCGAATGCGGCCGGTTCCAGTCGCGGCCGCGCTTCGTGCGCTGCGCGCAATGCGCGGTCCTCGAGGGTCCGTGTCGCTCGCGTCTGGAATCCGGTCGACGCGTCGATCAAGGGATCGACGACCAGCGCGACGGCGCCCGTGACGCCCCGCGCCGCGAGCGCCGCATCGAGTTCGGTGCCTGCCAGGAGCGCGTCGATCGCGGATTTCACGGCGTCATCGAAAGCCTGCGCGCCGTCGGGCGGCAGGACCTCGGCACGCGCCGATTCCGAACGCGGCCTGCCGGGTTGCTTCGCGTCTGAACTCGCATCGTCCGAAACGCGCGGCGCGGGCGTCGCGACCCGCGGCGCCGCGGGCGCCGCCGCGCTCGCGGTGAGCGCCTCGGAAACGTCCGGCGCCCGCGATGTCGCGCCGGATCGACAGGTGCGTTGCATGTAGGCGACGTCGGATGCGGAAACCGGCTCGCCCAGTTGCGCGCGGATGATCAGCGCCACGCACCGCTCCGAAGGCGTCTGCGCCGTCGCCGGCAGCAGGACGCCGGCACCGGCAAGTTTCGTTGCGGACCACGGGCGCTCGGCCGCTGGCGTCGCGGAACCCGCGGCCGCCGGGTCGGGCGCGTGGGACGCCGGCGAGGCGACGCGCGCCGACGGCGCGCCGGCGTCGAGAGGTGCCGGCGCGGTGCTTGCGGCAGCAGGCGTCGCGGTCGCCTGCCGCAGGCGTTCCTCGAGGTCGCGCTGCATCCGCTCGCGCTCCTCGAGCTTCGCCTTCAGCGCCGCGATCTCGTCGAGCCGCGACCTGTCGCTGGCCCCCGCGCGGCGAGTCGGATTGAAGCTGAAATCCACGGTCAGCGAACTGTTGACCCACGGAACCTGGCGCTCGCCCGTCTCGCGCAGCACGTCGACGCGGACGCTCTTGAACATCTTCTCGACCTCGACGTCCTCGGCGAGCATCTCCTTGACCAGGTTGCGGGTGTAGACGCTGTTGGTTCCCGGCGGCCCGTCCTCCGCGGCCTGGCCCGGCGCCGACGAGTACGCGATCAGCGCCCCGGAGGCCGACATCTCGGCCAGCCCGCCGCCGCGAGTCAGGCCGCGCGGCGGGGCGCGATCGCGCGTCGTCGCATACGGGTCGTCGCGACAGGCGTCCAGGATGACGATCCGCACGCGCGACCTCGCGTGCTCCAGCCGACTGACGAAGACCTCGTCGATGTCGACGGCGTCGTCGCGCACTTCCTCCTCGTCGCGCAGATTGATGTCGATCGGCAGCAGGTAATTGCGACCGGCGATCTGCACGGCGTGGCCCGCGTAATAGAAGACGGCAACGCCATCCTGGTCTTGCAGCCGGCGCACGAAATCGCGCAGGACGCGGCGAAATTCGATGACGCCGAGGTTGACGCGCTCGCTGACGTCGAAACCGAGGCGGCGCAGCGTCGACGCGACGACACGCGCGTCGTTCTCCGGATTGTTCAGCGCGATCTCCGGATAGCGGGCATTGCCGATCACCAGCGCGAGGCGCTTCTCGGCTTCCGCGGCACGGGCCGCCGCGGCCGCCGCGAACAGCGCGACCAGCGCGACCGCGCAGGCAAGCCGCCCGCGCCATCGACCCGGCTTCCTCGCCGCCGTCATTGCCATCGCCATATCCCTCTGCGCCGTGGTCGCCATCGTGGGTCGCTTGGCCCGGATTTTGGGCATTCGAGATCTCTCGGTCCTTACAAAGTCCTGAGAATTTCCTGAAAGTTGCGCGTCCGCCGCGTTCGCTGCCGCAAATCTCCTTGCAATGTGCGCGCCTCCAACCAAGAATAGGGCGGACAACGGGCAAGGGGGATACCTTGGCAAGACGACTTTGCAGCGCGCGGGCCACAGGGCTTGCGTTGCCGGCCATCGCCCTGGCAGCCATGGCGCTGGCGACGATCTGGGCACCGGCGACCGCGAGGGCGGCCGATGGCGTCGCGACGATCACGGTCCTCGAAGGCAACGCGTGGATCCTTCGAGGCACCGCGAAACTGATCGCGGCCGAGGGGGTACGCCTGCGCCCGGATGACATCGTCGAGACGGCGCCGAGCGCGTTCGCGCGTCTGGAGTTCGCCCCCGGCCCGGTCGTCGACGTCGGCGCCGCCACGCGGCTCATGCTGGCGCCGGCCGGGGCGCCGGGACCCGGGCGTCCCGGTATGTACCTGCTCGCCGGCTGGCTGAAGCTGACGAGCCCGCGCGATCCGGCCGCGCCGGCCGGATCGCCCGCCAGCGCGTTCGCGTCGCCACGGATGGACTTGGCCGGCATCAAGGGCGTCACCCTCGCCCAGGTCGGTGCGGATGACTCGATGGTGTTCATCGAATCCGGCGAGGCGCGCCTCGTCGACCGGCGAGCGCGCGCCGCGGCGCCGCTCGTCCTGCAGAGCGGGGACTACGTCGAATTGCGCGGCGCCAAGGAGTCGGACCGCGCGCAACGTCCGTCGGCGGCGTTCCTGTCGTCGATGCCCGTGCCGTTCCGCGATTCGCTGCCGCCGCGAGCGGCGGAGTTTGCGGAACGCAACGTGGCGCCGCGCGAGGCCGGGACGTTCGGCTACAAGGACGTGCAGGCTTGGCTCACCGTCGACCGCCTGCTCGGACGTCGACTCGTCCGCCTGTGGGCACCGAAGGCGTCTGATCCGGCATTCCGCGCCGGGCTGACGACCAATCTCGCGGCGCACCCGGAGTGGTTCCCGATCCTCTACCCGGATTGCTGCAACGCGCCACCCCCGAATCCGGCAACGACAACCGGGCACAGCCCGCCACCGGCCCCCGAACCCCAACAAGCACCGCCGCGTCCCGCGGCACCCGCCACCCTGCCATCGGACTAGGCCATGAAACTGCTGCTGAAATTCAACCTTGTATTCATCCTGGTCTTTGCGCTGGGGCTCGTCGCGACCGGCTACGTGACGTGGAACCTGCTGCAACGGAACGCGCGCGACGAGACGCTGGACCGCGCCAGGCTGCTGATGGAAAACGCGCTTGCGGTCCGGAAGTACACGCAGGACCGTGTGAATCCGCTGCTGCAGACACAGATGAAGTACACCTTTCTTTCCGAGTCGGTGCCCGGCTTCTCCGCGATCGAAGTCCTCGATACCTTGCGGCAGAAGTACGCCGACTACGGCTACAAGGAGGCGATGCTCAATCCGACGAACCCGCGCGATCGCGCGGTCGATTGGGAAGCCGACATCATCACGCGGTTCCGCAATGCCTCCAGCGAGACGGAACTCGTCGGCGATCGCGCCACGCCGACGGGCGCCGTGCTCTACGTTGCGCGGCCTCTGAAAGTCGGCAGCCCGGCCTGCCTGCAGTGCCACAGCACCGTCGATGCGGCTCCGAAGCCGCTCGTCGAACGATTCGGCCCGGCCAACGGCTTCGGCTGGCAGTTCAACGAGATCGTCGGCGCGCAGATCGTCTCGGTGCCCACCGCGGTGCCGCAGGCGCGCGCGCTGTCGGCGTTCACGGCCTTCATGCAATGGCTCACGGGCGTGATCGTCCTGATCGCCGTCGCGCTCAACCTGATGCTCTGGCTGCTCGTGATTCGACCGGTCAAGCGCCTCGCGTCGATCGCGGGCCGCGTCAGCCTGGGCCAGTTCGAGGCGCCGGAATTCAGTGTCCGCGGCCGCGACGAGATGCGCGACCTCGCCGATGCGCTGACGCGGATGCGCAAGAGCCTCGTGCAGGCCATGAAGATGCTGGAATCATGACGGCCGCCCCGCGACCGTCCCGCTGCCGCGCCGCCTAGAACCGCGTCGCCAGATCGCGCAGGAATCCGTCGCGATCGGCTGCGTCGACGAGATGCGTGGCGAGCGAGCGGTGATATTCGTCGATGCTGATGCCGGGAATGGCCGCGCGCTTGCAGACGATCGATGCGATCGGCCCGAGATAGAGGGTCAGCGCGCGCGTGGCCCGCTCGATCTGGGCCGTTGTCAGCGACGTGCCGTCCTGCATTTGACGCGTCGCGTCCAGGTCGCCCGCGCTTGCGGCCGCGCTCGCCGGGGCCGAGGCTTCCGGATCCAGCGCGCTGGCCTGCATGAAGGCCACGCGATCGCCCGGATCCGAGAGCTGCTCCGCCAGCATCCGGACGAGCACGCTGACGTGCGGCGTCCGGGCCGCGGCCTTGCGGACCATCAGGCCGGCGATCGGACCGACGAACCGACGCAGCCGTGATTCGATCGCCGCGAGCACGCCGGGGTCCAGGCCGGACCGCGCGGCTGGAACCGGCGCGGCGGCCGGAACCGGCGCGGCAGCCGGTCCCGGCGCCACGGCACCCGGCCGCGTTCGCGACGCCTGCGCGGCGCGGACGATCTCCGCGGTGGCCGGCAAGGTCTTGGGGGGGGACGAAACCGGAGGCGCCGAGTGGCTCGGATCGGCGACGAACGGGGAACGCACGACGTCGTGAAGGATCGTTTCCTCCGCGATGGTCGGATTGGCAGGCCGCGCGTACGCCTCGAGGATCGCATTCTTGAATGCGAGGGCCGATTCGAAGCGATCCTGCGCCTGCTTGGCCAGTGCCTTGGCGACGATCGCATCGAAGCGCGCGAGGTGGTCCAGGCCGCTCAGCGACGACGGTGGCGGCGGGTCCTCATTGCAGACCTTGTGCACCAGCGCCTCGATCGGGCCGGTGAACGGGCTCACGCCGCCCAGCAGCTGGTAGAACACGACGCCGGCGGAAAAGATGTCGATGCGGCAATCGATGGCGCCGCCGCGATACTGCTCCGGGGCCATGAAGCCGGGCGTTCCCAGGACCGAGCCGACCTGCGTCAGCGTCGAGGCCTCGATCCGCGCAATGCCGAAATCGGCGATCTTGAGGCGCCCGTCGTTCATCACGATGATGTTCGCGGGCTTCACGTCGCGGTGCCAGACGCCCTTGGAATGGGCGTACGCCAGAGCGTCCAGCAGCTGGACCATGATGCTGACGACGTCGGCTTCCTCGAAGCGCATGTCGCGCTGGAAATAGCGCCGCAGCGTATTGCCTTCGACGAACTCCATCACGATGTAGGCGAGTTCGCCGTCCTCGCCGTAGTCGTAGACCGACACGATCGCCGGATGCACCAGGCGCCCACCGGCCTCCGCTTCCTGGCGAAACCGGGCGATCAGGCCGGCGATGCGATCGTCGTCGTCCGCGGCATCGCGCCGGATCGTCTTGATCGCGACCGGTCGCTTGATGACCGGGTCGATCGCCTTGTAGACGACACCCATCGCGCCTTTGCCCAGCACCCCGGAAACCGGATACTTGCCGATGGTTCGGGGCGCCCCGCCCGCATTGACTTCGCCGATCGATTGCACGTGCCCCCGCCCTGTGCCGTCGGTCCGTCGGACATTCCGCCGGCCTTCCGCCGGCTTCCCGCCAATGATCGGAACCCATAGTCGGATGGTCGCCCTGACCGGCTCGACTTGATTTTCTCAGCTTGGCGCCTCGCCATTCTGCTACAAAGCCACGCTGGAACGCACGCCGGCCCGGATCGCCATGTCCTTCGCTGCCCCATCGGGAACGTCCTACCGCTTCGGTCGGTTCGCGCTGGTGCCGCGCGAACGGCTTCTGATGGTCGATGGCGAACCCTGCACGATCACGCCGAAGGCCTTCGACGTGCTGCAGGTCCTGCTGGAACGAGCCGGCCACCTCGTGACGAAGAACGAGCTGCTGGACGCGGCTTGGCCGCAGGTCGTCGTCGAGGAAAACAACCTGCAGGTGCAGATCTCCACGCTGCGTCGGATCCTCGGCCCGGGCATCATTGCCACGGTCCCGGGGCGGGGCTATCGCCTCACGTCCGAGGTGTTCGACGGGAAGACCCGGACCGCAACGATGCCATCCGCCGCGCCGTCCGCGCCAACGCGCCCGGTCTCCAATGTACCCGAGCTCGCCGCGCCGCTGATCGGGCGCGACGACGACATCGCGGCATTGACGCACCTGCTGCAGACGCAGCGGCTCGTCACGATCGCGGGGCCCGGCGGCATCGGCAAGACACGCCTCGCGCAGGCCGTCGCGCAGGCGGTGGCGGCGGCCGGCGACGCGCCGTTTCACGACGGCGCGGCCTGGGTCGAACTGGCCGCGATCGCCGATGCGGCGCTCGTTGCCAACTCGATTGCGGCGGCGGCCCGCGTCGCGGCGGGCCCGGGCGCCGATCCCGTAGGCGGCCTGGCGGCGGCACTGCGGCCGTTGTCACTGCTGCTCGTGGTCGACAACGCGGAGCATGTCGACGATGCGGTGCGCGAGATCGTCCACGCCGTGCTGGCCAACGCCCCGAACGTCACGCTGCTGGTGACCAGCCAGGTTCCGTTGAAGATCCCGGAAGAACGCGTCTACCGCCTGTCACCGCTGCAGTTTCCGGATACGCCCGTCGACGCGGCAGAGGCGCTGGAGTTCGGCGCCGTCGCGTTGTTCTGCGAGCGCGCGGCCGCCGCGGACCGGCGCTTCGCGCTCGCCGACGAGAACGTCGCGACCGCCGTGGAGATCTGTCGCCGGCTGGACGGCGTCGCGCTCGCGATCGAGCTCGCGGCCGCGCGCGTCCCGCTCCTCGGCGTGCGCGGCGTCGCGCAGCACCTGGACCAGCGGTTTCGCCTGCTCGTCTCCCCGGATCGGACCGCTCCGTCGCGACAGCAGACCCTCCTCGCGGCGCTCGATTGGAGCCACGAGCTGCTCACGCACCCGCAACGCGTCGTCTTCCGCCGGCTGGGGGTCTTTTCCGGAGGCTTTGGGCTCGATGCGGCGCGCGCGGTCGTCGCCGACGGCGAACTCGACGAGTGGACCGTCGTGGACGTGATCGGCGAGCTCATCGATCGGTCGCTGGTCGCCGCGGGCGGCGGCGAGAATCCGCGCTACGGCCTGCTGGAGAGCGGGCGCGGGTACGCGCTGATGCGCCTGGCCGACGCCGGCGAGGACGAACAGACGAGGGAACGCCACGCCGGTGCCATGCAGGCGATGTTCGAGCATGCCGCCGAAGACCGCTGGCAACTTTCCGACGAAGCGTATCGCGATCGCTACGAACCGGAGCTCGACAACCTGCGCGCGGCGCTCGCGTGGTCGGCCGAACACCGGCCGGCACTCGCGATCGCGCTCGCCGCGTCGTCGGCGCACCTGCTGCTGCTCGTCTCGTCGCTCGTCGAGGCCCGCCGACTGTCCGAACGGATGCTCCCGCTGCTGACGATCGAGGTCCCGGATCCCGTCGCCGCGGCCTTCTGGACCTCGCGCGCCGCGGTCTTCGCGGACCGCCCCGACAAGGTCGCGCGCGCCGCGGCGTTGCGCGCGCTCGAGTTGTGCCGCGACATCGGCGACGAGCGCGGAGCGTATCTCGCGCTTCACCAGCTTGCCCACAGCCAGCGTGGCGCGGAACGCGAGACGGCGGCGGCGCTGGCCGAGATGCGCGGCCTGGAGCGCCCCGGCTGGCCGCCGCGCCTGCTGCTTGCGCGACACGCCGTCGAGGTCATCGTCGCGCGGGCCGGCGGTCGCCTGGACGAGGCGCGCCGACTGCTGGAGGCGCAGATCCAATTGGCGATCGCCACCGGCGCCGACGACGTGGTCGCATCGTGCCTGGATCAGCTCGCCGCCTTGTCGCTCGCTGCCGGAGACGTCGAACCCGCGCTGGCGGCAGGACACGAACTGGTGGCGCGCCTGCGCACACGCCGGAACCTGCGACGGCTGTCGGCCGCCTACGCGGTTGTCCTGAATGCGGCCGCGCTCGGCGGATCGACTTCGGAGGCACGGCGTGCTGCCGAGGAATTCATCGCCATCGATCGGCGCCTCGGATGGTCCTACCTGCATCGCGCGCTGGATGCGCTGGCGCTTCTCGCGACGCTCGAGGGTCGTCTCGCGGCGGCGGGCCTGCTGGCCGGCTGCGCCGATGCCGCGCATGCGGCGCAGACGAATTTCCGCGCGCGTGAACACGGCGTCGAATTGACGCGCGCCCGGGTGTGGGAAAGGCTTCGCGAGCACCTCGGCGAGCGAGCCGCGGAAGCGGCCATCGACGCCGGGAGCCGCCTCGACCCGGAGCAGGCGTGTCGCATCGCGCTCGCCCGCGACGACGAGGCCCTCGCCGGCGCGCCACGGCGCCAGGGTTCCGACGACGGCGGAGGTGCGGCATGAAACGCCTGTTCGTTCCGATCGTGATCGCGCTCGTGGCGCTGTTCGGCTACGTCGCCTACCACTCCTTCACCGGTAAGCACATCGTGATCCGGTTCCACGGCACGAGCACGACCGTGCTGTAGGCACACCGACGAACGCGCGCGGTGGCGCGTCGCGCCGGCACGCCGCGATCACGCCCGCGGCCCGACCCGATCGATAGAATCGGCGGCGTGCGTTTCCCTGCCGATCGAGCGGTCGCGCGCCTTGTCCTGGGCGCGCTGGTCGCGACCCTGGCCGTGGCTGCCTCAGCCGGCGCCGCCGCGGCGCCGGCGCCCGTGCTGGCGCGCTTCGAGCTGGCGCCCGGCGGACCCAAGGACCTTGCGCCGCTGCTCGCCCGCGTCGCGGACGCCGAACAGTTCGCCGAACCCTTCGGCGATCCGGATGCCGCCGACGACGAGCGCGTCCTGCGCCGCCTGCAGCAGACCGCGACCGAGGTCCTGTCGACCGAGGGGTATTTCGCGCCGCGTTTCGAGACGCGGCCCGGGACCGACGGATCGTCGCGCTACGTTCTGGCCGTGGATCCGGGACGCCAGGCGCGCGTCGTCGACGTCGCGATCGATTTTGCGGGACCGATCGCGGCCGACGCGCAACGCGTCGACGAGCTTCGCGGGACCTGGGAACTGCCGCGAGGCCACGCTTTCCGCGATGCCGACTGGACGGTCGCGAAACGCAAGCTGCTCGCCCGCGTGCAGCAGCGCGACTTTGCCGCGGCACGCCTCACCGCGTCGAGCGCGATCGTCGACGCGGGGGACGCCGCCGTTCGGTTGCGGATC
>Ga0335069_10014418_pt1 | contig 11064 bp, 4 predicted proteins | sample Lox_Sample_11_FD_206714 | JGI IMG/M metagenome (GOLD analysis project Ga0335069, IMG submission 206714) | Soil microbial communities from Loxahatchee National Wildlife Refuge, Florida, United States - Lox_Sample_1.1 | ecosystem: Environmental > Terrestrial > Soil > Wetlands | place: USA: Florida... | reverse complement strand
CCTTCACGCCCTGTCGACTCGCCCCGGGCGGCCGGGTGATCCGTTCGAACGGCGAGGAGGTTCCACTCGCCGACCCGCGCGTGAAGTTCTACCTGCCCAACTTCTCCGAGGTCCACGCGGAGGCGTTCGCGCTGGCCGCTCGATGGCTCGGCCTGCACCCGGGCGACACCATCCCTCTGGGTCGGAGCCAGCTCGAACGGGGCCTCGAGCACTCCTCGGGCCGGGAGTGCCTTCCGCTGCCGATCGCAATCGGGCAGCTGCTCCACATCCACGAGCACCGCTCTCCAGGCGAGATCCTGGGGTACGGAATGGTGCAGGGGGGAGCGCCCTGCGTCAGCGACGCCTATCCGGGCTTCTTCGAGCGGTTCATTGCCGAGCAGCAGTTGCCGGACACCTTCCTGTTCGGCACCGGTGGCGACGACGGCCTCCTCGGCTTCGACACCGCCACCTTGGCACGCCACCTGGCGCCGGCCGCCCTGATCGCCGACGTCATGGTCGAGATCGAGCACGTCCTGCGCGTGGTGGGCACGCCGGAGAGCCTGCAGGGCCTCCGCGAGGCGTGGCGCCGGTTCGCCACCTCATCGGGATCGCTGCAGGAGTTCCAAGCACGGTTGCCCGCCTTCGTGGAGCGGGTGGCGTCCCTGCCTCGAGTCCGCGAGCCATCGAGCTGCCCTCGCGTGGTGGTGACCGGTGACTTCTTCACCAGGTTCAGCCCGTTCTTCATGGAAGGCGTCCGCGACCTCTACGCGGGGCACGGGGTCATCCTCAAACCGGTCGATCTCAGCGATCTCCTCTTCTACGAGACCTACCACGGCGTCGCTGCCACCGCCGGAGAATGGGGATTGAAGCCGGGCGGTCTTGCCCTGGCCCGGGCGTGTACCCGCGTCCTTCAACCGGACGGGCGTCAGTACCTGCGGGGTTGGCTCGGCTATCAAGCGGAGCGCAGGACGGAGCAGCGCTACCGTGGCCTGTTCCAGAAGACCGGGCTGCTGGTGGCCGGAGAGAACGACGTGGCCGCGCTGTTCGACAGGGCGACCGAGCACTTCTCTCCGGTGTTCTTCAGCGAGGTCATCCCGACGATCGGCAAAGGGCTGGACGCCGAGCGCGAGGGGTTCGACGGGATCATCGTGATCGGGCCCTTCAACTGCCTGCCGTACCGGATCTCGGAAGCCATCCTGAAACCGCTCTGCAACAAGCGGGGCATGCCCATCCTGACCTACGAGAGCGACGGATACGCGGTCTCGCCCGCGGCCTTGCGGCAGGTCGAGGTCCACATCCAGCAAGTACTCGAGCGCCACGCCGAGGCCTCGCCTTGACCTGCCCGGTCTCGTGTCGACGGGCCCGAGCTACCGCCGGACGGTCATCGGGGCGCGGCGCCCGTGCCCGCCGGGAACCCGGTCGGCGCGACCTGCTGGCGGCACCCGAGGTGTGATCCCCGGCGCGGGTCCACCATGGAAGGAGCGCGCCCGATCGTGCTCGCCTCGACGTTCCAGGGACGGACAAGGCCCCGGGAGGCTGGCGTCCCGAGTCCTCGGGCCGGCCGCCCCGACGGGCGGGGCCGAGGCCTCGTCCCTCCGGGGCCGCTCTGGCTGGTGGGATCGCGAGGAAGCCCGCGTCGATGCGTCGCCGCCGGCGGCCGGGGTCGATCGGTCAGGCCCGCCCCATGCGGCTCGCCACGACGGGGTGGGGGAGACGCTCTAGTGCGAGGCGACCTCGTCGCTGCGGCGGCGCTGCCGGGTCAGGCGATCAAGGGCTAGGTAGATGACCGGGGTGGTGAACAGGGTGAGGACCTGGGACAGGAGGAGGCCGCCCACGATGGTGATGCCGAGCGGCTGCCGCATCTCCGAGCCCTCGCCGGCGCCCACGGCGAGCGGTACGGCGCCGAACAGCGCCGCCAGGGTGGTCATCATGATCGGTCGAAAGCGCAGGAGGCACGCCTGGTGGATGGCCTGACGCGCGGAGAGCCCCTGATCACGCTCCGCCTCGATGGCGAAGTCGATCATCATGATGGCGTTCTTCTTGACGATTCCGATGAGGAGCACCACGCCGATGAGGGCGATGATGCTGAACTCGGTCTTGAACACCATCAGCGCCAGCAGGGCTCCGACGCCGGCGCTGGGCAGCGTGGAGAGGATGGTCACGGGGTGCACGTAGCTCTCGTAGAGGACGCCGAGCACGATGTAGACGGCGACGAACGCGGCCAGGACCAGCCAGGGCTCGCTCCTCAGCGAGTCCAGGAAGGCGCTGGCCGTGCCCTGGGGCGAGGCGTGGATCCCGGCCGGCAGCCCGATCTGCCCCTGGGCGCGACGGACCGCGTCCAGGGCCTGGCCGAGCGCGATGCCCGGAGCCAGGTTGAAGGAGAGGGTCACCGCCGGGAACTGGCTCTGGTGGTTCACGGAAAGCAGCGAGTTGGAGATGGAGTACCGCGCGATGGCGCTGAGCGGGACCTCGTTCCCCGGGGCGGAGTGGACGTAGATGTTCTCGAAGGCGTCGGGCTGCGCCTGGAAGACGGGCTTCACCTCCATCACCACCCGATACTGGTTGAGCTGGGTGAACATGGTCGACACTTGTCTTTGGCCGAAAGCGTCGTAGAGGGCGTTGTCGACGTCCTGGGGGGTCACGCCCAGGCGCGCGGCGGAGTCCCGATCGATGTTCACGTCGAGCTCGAGCGCCTGGGTCTGCTGATCGGTGGCCACGTCGCGAAGCTCGGGGAGCGAGCGGAGCTTGGCCAGGAGCTTGGGGGCCCACTCGTTCAGCTCGGAGAGGCTCGCGTCCTGGAGGGTGTACTGGTACTGCGAGCGGGAGCTGCGCCCGCCCACGCGCACGTCCTGAACAGCCTGCATGAAGAGGGTGATGCCCGGGACCCGCGCCAGCTTGGGGCGGAGCTCGCCGATCACCTGGTCGGCGGTCTGCTTCCGCTCGGAGCGGGGCTTGAGCTGGACGAAGACGTTTCCGGTATTGATGGTCCCGAATCCGATGAAGGAGACCACGTTCTGCACGGCCGGATTGGCCAGGACCGCGTCCAGCACCAGCTTCTGGCGCGCCTTCATGGCGGGGAAGGAGATGTCCTGGGGTGCGTCGGTGACGCCGGAGATGGTACCCGTATCCTGCTGGGGAAATAGGCCCTTGGGGACGATGACGTAGAGGAGGACGCTGAGGGCGGCAGCCGCGACGGTCACGGCCTGCATGAGGAGAGCGTGGTCCAGCACCCAGGAGAGGGCGCGGTCATAGGCCCGCAGCGCCACGTCGTAGAAGCGGCCCGAGGATTCGAAGGTGCGGCCGTGCCGCCGCCCCTGCTGCGAGCGGAGGAGCCGGGAGGCCATCATGGGCGTGAGGGTGAGCGAGAGCACCGCCGAGACGGTGATGGCGACGCTCAGCGTGACCGCGAACTCGCGGAAGAGGCGGCCGACGATCCCGCCCATGAGCAGCAGGGGGATGAAGACGGCCAGGAGCGAGGCGGTGATGGAGATGATGGTGAAGCCGATCTGCCGGGCGCCCTTCAGGGCGGCGGCGAAGGGTGAGTCGCCGGCCTCGATGTAGCGGGTGATGTTCTCTGTGACCACGATGGCGTCGTCGACCACGAAGCCGGCGGAGATCGTGAGCGCCATCAGCGAGAGGTTGTCGATGCTGTAGCCCAGCAGGTACATGGCCCCGAAGGTGGCGACCAGGGAGAGCGGCACGGCAATGGAGGGGATGAGGGTCGCCCGGGGGCTTCGCAGGAACGCGAAGACCACCACCACCACCAGGAGCACCGAGATGGCCAGGGTGCGCTCCACGTCACGAACCGAGGCGCGGATGGTGCTGCTGCGGTCCATCACCACGCCCACGGAGATGGCCGGCGAGATCGAGGCCTTGAGTTGGGGCAGCAGCGCCTTCACCCGGTCGATGACCTCGATGATGTTGGCGCCGGGCTGGCGGCGGATCATGAGGGAGATGGACGGGCGGCCGTTGGCCCAGCCGGCGTTGTGCACGTTCTCCACCCCGTCCACCACCTCGGCGACGTCCCGGAGCCGGACCGGCGAACCGCCGCGGTAGGCGAGGATCAGGTCGCGGAAGCCGTCGGCCTGGAAGAGCTGGTCGTTGGCGGCGATCGACATGGAGCGCTCCCGGCCGCTCATCGAGCCCTTGGGCTGGTCGACGGTTGCCTGGGCGAGCAGGGTGCGGACGTCCTCGAGGCCGAGGCCCATGCCGGCGAGCGCGTGCGGATCGATCTCCACCCGCACTGCGGGCTGCTGCCCACCACCCACGAACACCTGCCCGACCCCGTCGACCTGCGAGATCTTCTGGGCGAGGATGGCGTTGGCGGCGTCGTATACCCGCTCGAGCGGGATGGTCTCGGAGGAAGCGGAGAGGATGAGGATGGGTGAGTCGGCGGGATTGACCTTCCGGAAGTTGGGCCGGGTGGGCAGGTTGGCAGGAAGGTCGCCGGCGGCGGCGTTGATGGCGGCCTGCACGTCGCGGCCGGCGGCGTCGACGTCCCGGTCGAGGTCGAACTGGAGCGTGATGCTGGTCTGGCCGAGCGAGCTCACCGAGGTGATCTCTGAAAGGCCGGCGATGCGGCCGAAGCGGCGCTCGAGCGGGGTGGCCACTGCCGAGGCCATGGTCTCCGGGCTCGCTCCAGGGAGTCCGGCGCTGACGTTGATGGTGGGGAAGTCGACCCGCGGCAAGGGTGCCACCGGCAGCTCGGGGTAGGCCGCCAGGCCGGCCAGGAGCAGCGCCGCGGCGAGGAGGGAAGTCGCGACCGGGCGCCGGATGAATGGCTCGGACAGGTTCACCGGCGCCTCACGCGTGCTGGGCCGGCAGGTCGGCCGGCTTTTCCTGCGGCGACCTGCCGCCCCGCAGGAGCCGGCCCAGGCGCTCCATGTAGAGGTAGACGACCGGCGTGGTGTAGAGGGTCAGGACCTGCGAGATGAGCAGGCCGCCGACGATGCTGATGCCGAGGGGCCGACGCAGCTCCGAGCCGGTGCCGCTCCCCAGCGCCAGGGGCAGGCCGCCGAGCAGGGCGGCCATGGTGGTCATCATGATGGGCCGGAAGCGAAGCAGGCAGGCCTGGAAGATGGCGTCTCGGGTGGCGAGACCGCCGGTGCGCTCGGCCTCGAGCGCGAAGTCGATCATCATGATCGCGTTCTTCTTCACGATCCCGATGAGCAGCACGATGCCGATGAGGGCGATGATGCTGAACTCGGTCCGGCAGAGCATCAGGGCCAGAAGCGCTCCGACGCCGGCCGAGGGAAGGGTGGAGAGGATGGTGACCGGGTGGATGTAGCTCTCGTAGAGCACCCCCAGCACGATGTACACGACGATGATGGCGGCCACGATGAGGGCCGGCTCGGTGGAAAGTGATTCCCGGAAGGCCTGGGCAGCTCCGGCGAACTCGGCCCGGATGCTGGGGGGCAGCCCGATGCTGGCGTCGGAAAGCCCGATTGCGTCCACGGCCTCTCCCAGGGACACCCCGGGGGCGGTGTCGAAGGAGATGGTGACGGCGGGGAACTGACCCTGGTGGCTGATGGCCAGCGGGGAGTTGACCACCTCGAAGCGGGCGAAGGCCGTGAACGGGACCTGATCGCCGGTGGCGGAGGCCACGTGGAGATGGGCGAGCTGCTCCGGGCTCTCCCGGAACTCCGGCTTCACCTCCAAGATGACGCGGTACTGGTTGAGCTGGGTGAAGATGGTCGAGATCTGTCTCTGTCCGAATGCGTCGTAGAGCGCGTCATCGATGGCCTGGGGCTGGATGCCCATCCGCGCCGCGGTGTCGCGATCGATGGTCAGCTTCAGCTGGAGGCCCGCGCTCTGCTGATCGCTGGCCACCTCCCGCAGCTGGGGTATCGACTGGAGCTTGGCGAGCACGCGCGGCCCCCAGAGCGCGAGCTCCTCCGCGTCAGGGTCCTCGAGCGTGTACTGATACTGGGTGCGGCTGATCCGGCTCTCCACCTGGAGATCCTGGACTGGCTGGAGATAGAGGCGGATGCCCTCCACCGAGGCCACGCGTCCCCGCAGCCGATCGATGATCTCGCTGGCGCTGACGCGCCGCTGCGCGCGGGGCTTGAGGGCGATGGACAGACGCCCGCTATTGGTGGTGGCGTTCGTCCCGTCGGCGCCGATGAAGGACGCCACCGTGGCCACGTCGGGGTCGGAGAGGACGGCCTCAGCCAGCTGCTGCTGGCGGGCCATCATGGCCGGGAAGGAGACGTCCGGGGCGGCCTCGGTGATGCCCAGCACCAACCCCGTGTCCTGGACGGGGAAGAAGCCCTTGGGAATGGCGACGGCCAGGACGACGGTCACCACGAGCGTGGCGACGGTCACCGCGAGGGTCAGGGGCTGGTGGGCCAGCACCAGGCGCAGGCTACGCTCGTAGGCGCCGACCAGCCGGGCGAAGGCGCGCTCGAACTGCCGTGCCAGGCGCCCGGGCTTCTCGTCGGGTCGAAGCAGCCATCCGCACATCATCGCGGTCAGGGTGAGGGACAGCACGGCCGAGACCCCGATGGCGATGGCCAGCGTGGCCGCGAACTCGCGGAAGAGGCGGCCGATGATGCCGCCCATGAAGAGGAGCGGGATGAGCACCGCCACCAGCGAGACCGTGAGCGAAACGATGGTGAAGCCGATCTGCTTGGCGCCCACCAGGGCAGCCTGGAACGGCGGCTGCCCCTCTTCGATGAATCGGGTGATGTTCTCGATCATCACGATGGCATCGTCGATCACGAACCCGGTGGAGATGGCCAGCGCCATGAGCGAGAGGTTGTTGAGGCCGTAGCCGCACAGGTACATGATCCCGAAGGTGCCGACCAAGGAGAGCGGGACGGCGATGCCGGGGATGACGGTGGCGCGCAGGCTTCGCAGGAAGAGATAGACGACGGCGACGACCAGGGCGACGCTCAAGAGCAAGGTGAACTGGACGTCGTCGACGGAGGCGCGGATGGTCTCGGTCCGGTCGCTCAGGATGTCGACCTTCAGTCCCTCCGGCAGGGCCGAGGCCAGGCGCGGGAGGAGCGCCTTCACGCGCTCGGCGACCTGGATGACGTTGGCCCCAGGCTGGCGCTGGACGTTGAGGATGATGGCGCGGTCGCGCCCGGCCCAGCCGGCCAGCTGGTCGTTCTCCACGCCGTCGACCACGTCGGCGACGTCGGCCAGGCGGATGGGCGAGCCGTTCCGGTAGGCCAGCACGACGGGCTGGAAGCTGGCCGCGCGGTAGAGCTGGTCGTTGGTGGCGATGGTGAAGTCCTGCCGAGGCCCGTCCAGGTTTCCCTTTGCCTGATTGACGTTGGCGGCGACGAGCGCCGCGCGCACGTCCTCCAGGGAGAGGCCGGAGCCAGCCAGGGCCGCGGGGTCCACCCGCACCCGCACCGCGGGCTTCTGGCCTCCGTTGATGGTGACGAGCCCCACCCCGCCCACCTGCGAGATCTTCTGGGCCAGAATGGAGTCGGCGTAGTCGTCGACCTGGTCGAGCGGAAGGGTGGAGGAGCGCACGGCCAGGGTGAGGATGGGGGTATCGGCGGGATTGCTCTTGCTGTAGGTGGGGGGAGACGGGAGGGTGCGGGGGAGCAGGGTCGAGCCGGCGTTGATGGCCGCCTGGACGTCCTGCTCGGCCGCATCGATGTTCCGCTCCAGCGCGAACTGCAGGGTGATCTGAGAGGTCCCGAAGCTGGAGACCGAGGTCATTGCCGACAGCGACGGCATCTGCCCGAACTGCCGTTCCAGCGGGGTGGTGACGGCCGAGGCCATGGTCTCCGCGCTCGCGCCCGGCAGCGAGGTGGCGACCACGATGGTCGGGTAGTCCACCTGCGGGAGCGCCGACACCGGAAGCTGCCGATACCCGGCCACGCCAGCGAGGAGGAGGCCGACCGTGAGGAGGGTGGTCGCGACCGGTCGCCGGATGAAGGGCTCTGAGACGCTCATGGGCATCAAGGCTCGGCGACGGTGCGGGACGAGCCCTGCCCGCTGCGGGCGTTGGCGGCAGCCTCCTTCCCGGCGGCTGCGGGTCGGCCCGCCTCGCGGGCGACCACCTTGACGCCCGGGCGGAGCTGGTTCTGGCCGTCGACGACCACCTGCTCGTCCGGCTCGACGCCGCGGGAGAGGATGGCCAGGTCGCCCTGGATGAGGGAGACCTCCACGGGCCGGAGCAAGGCACTCGCGTCGGCCCCCGCCACGTACACGAAGGTCCCGTTGGGCCCGCGCTGGAGGGCGGTGGCGGGCACGACCAGTGCGTCCTTCTGCGTGTTGAGGTGGAGTCGCACGTTCACGAACTGATTGGGCCAGAGCAGCCGCCGGGGGTTGGGGACCTCGGCCTTGAGGCGAATGGTGGAGGTCGCCTGGTTGATCTGGTTGTCGATCAGCGTGACCCGGCCCGAGCCGAGCAGCGTCGAGCCGTCCCGGCTGAAGGCGTCGGCCGGCAAGGTGCCGCTGCGTCCGAGTTCCTCCAGGACCGGGGTGAGCTGGTCCTGCGGGAGGCTGAAGAGGATGGCGATGGGGTCGAGCTTGGTGATGAGCACGATCCCGCTCGCGTCGGTGGTGTGCACCACGTTCCCCGGATCCACTTGGCGAACGCCGGTGACCCCGTCGATGGGCGCCGTGATGCGTGCGTAGTCGAGGTTGAGCTCGGCCGCGTCGATGGCCGCCTTGTCCACCTGGATCGCTCCCTCGAGCTGTCCGGCGGTGGACAGATCGGTGTCGAGCTGCTGCTGGGCAATGAGGTTCTGCCGGACCAGCTCGCGATCGCGGGCGACGTTGAGCTGGGCGTTCTTGAGCTGCGCCTGGTCGCGCGCCAGGGAGCCCTGGGCCTGCTCGAGCTGCACCTGATACGGGCGCGGATCGATCTGGGCCAGGAGCTGACCCCGGCGAACCGTCTGGCCCTCCTTGAAGAGGACCTGCTCCAGGCGGCCGTCGAGCTGCGTCTTGACCGTTACGGTCATGGAGGCGACCACGTTCCCCAGCCCGCTCAGGTAGACGGGCACATCCCGCCGGGCTGCGGGGACGACGGTCACCGGCACGCTCCGCTCCTGCGGAGCGGTGGGTCCTCCGCCCGACGCCTGCGGACGCGAGATCGGGCGCAGGCGGTTCCAGGCCAGGAGCCCCGCGGCGGTGACCACGATGGCGCCGAGCACGATGCCCACAAGCCACTTGGAGCCTTTCGTCATCACCCGTTCCTCTCTTCGCGGTGGTCGGCGAGCGTCGCCCGGAGGGCCATCCTACCCCCTTCCCGGGAGGGCGCGGCGCAAGCGAGCGGAAGACGGCAGACCGGAACGCATCCAGGGGGCGCATCCCAGGAGGCCGCGCGGTGGCGAATGCCCGTGGGCGCCCGGTGCCGGAATCGATCTCTACGCGGAAGTGCCCCTGGATCAGGAGCCGCGAAGGGGCGCTCCGTCCTGGACCCGGCCGACGTTGTGAAGCAGGTCGAGCAGCGATTCCATGGCGCGCTCCTTGGTGGGGTGGACCACTCGGACACAGGGAACCTCGGAGGCGGAGGCGAGCCCGCCCCGCATCTGCCGGACCGCCTCGGCCACGTAGTTGCCAGCGTCATCGCGAGAGAGGGTGACCTGGAAGTGCTGACCCGCGACCTCCGTGACCATGTGGACGGGCATGTCGTCCTCCGGTTGCCCACCCTTGACCGATGTTGGTGCGGTCACGGGATGCGGCGCGGCGCTATCCGGCCCGCACGAGCGACAGCGAGGTGAACTCGTCAGAGAGCAAGGTGCGCAACACCAGGAAGCCCCGGGCTTGGTGCCCGCGCCAACCTGACTCGGCGTCAGGGCTTGCGTGGCCCGGTTCCAGGACGACGTCATCTCCTGCCGGGACGTCGACGCGGCGGCAGGCCGTGCTACCCGCAAGGCCCATACCGTGGAATCCGCCGCGCTCCCCGCCGACCGGAGGTTGGAGACGGCCTGAGCGAGCGCGCTCACCCGAGCGGGCCTGGGGGCGGTGGCCAGGCCCGGCTTCAGCGCCCCGATCGGCCGCCGCACCGCGGCAGCCTGGCTCGCCGGCGCGAGCAGGCAGGCCTGCGCCAACACTCGCGAACTCTGCATCCCGGTCGCCCACCTAGACCCGCCTCTCGTCGCCAGCCCTCAAGGCCCCTGGACTACCTCCCTGAACACGGGCGGGCGCCGGGACGTTACCTCGAGACCCCAGGCGGGGCGCCGGCCGCTGCCAGGAGGGTCGGGACGCTCGTCCGGAGATGGAGTTCACCCACGCTGGACCGCTACGAGACGCGGGTACGATTTGGCACGTGGAAGAGGGACGCCTCGGCCACCCCACCCCAACTCGAGCGGAGCGGCCCATCCTGTGCGCGCGCCCCAGCCCCGGCGTGATACGCCCCGCACGGGCGGTCGCCGCTCCTCCGGGATCGATTCGTCCTGGACTTGGCCAGCCTGTCCATGAACGCGATCGTGTGGACCGCCTGGCTTCCCAGGTTCACCGCTTGCTCTCCCGGAGGTTCCATCGGCGTGCGCCAGGGGCGCGGTCCTCTGCCGTGGGGTGCCCCCGCCTCGTCCACGACCTGGTCCGGCGGTACCGGCCACATCGCGCCGCCAGAAGCTCGGCGCCACTCGTCTTCGAGGTCTACCGCCACCCGCCTACGACCCCGTCCACCTCGACGGTGCCAGCCCGGTTCTTCCCAGAGCATGCGGGAGATCAGCGGCCACGATCTTGAGCCGTGGAACGGATCGCGACGCCGAAGGGGACGGACGAGGAGCGGCCGCAGGGGCGCCCACGCCATTCGCCAGGCCGCCGACCGCGGGCGGGGGAGCGGGCTTCCCTTCCCTGCCGCCACCTCAGGCACGCTCGGGGTCCGCACCCAGGATGCGCCACCGCAGGTCGACAAGGGAGACGGCGCCGACTTTCCCGGCCTGCTGGAATCTGCGATGTTCTTGGCTCGGACCTGGGCTTTCGCGCATCGCGGGGGGCTCACGCGTGAGCACTGAGGCATGAATCCCGGTCGTCATTGGCCCCAAGGTGCCGACGTCGTCGCCGGGTTGTCGATCGCCGGGCTGCTACTGCCCGAGGCGGTCGCCTATTCCGGTATCGCCGGCCTGCCGCCTCAGGCCGGCATTATCGGCCTGTTCGCGGGGCTGGTGG
>Ga0335069_10014417_pt1 | contig 11064 bp, 6 predicted proteins | sample Lox_Sample_11_FD_206714 | JGI IMG/M metagenome (GOLD analysis project Ga0335069, IMG submission 206714) | Soil microbial communities from Loxahatchee National Wildlife Refuge, Florida, United States - Lox_Sample_1.1 | ecosystem: Environmental > Terrestrial > Soil > Wetlands | place: USA: Florida... | reverse complement strand
GGTGTCATCGACCCGTATCAGCGGGTGTACGGCTATCCGACGCTGTCGGTGATGGACGGCGCCGCGGTCTCGGCGAACCTGGGCGTCAACCCGGCGCTGTCCATCACCGCCCAGGCCGAGCGGGCCGTGTCGATGTGGCCCAATAAGGGCGACAAGGACCAACGCCCTGCACAGGGCGAGCCCTACCGCCGAGTGACCCCAATCGCGCCGAAGCGCCCCGCGGTTCCCGCCGACGCAGCTGCAGCGCTGCACTGGTTGTCGACCCAGCCCGTCAGCCCGGCGCACTAGCGAGGTTCACGTTCTTCGGTTGCGGTCGTTGAGGTCTAGATCGAAGGCCGGTCGCTTGATCCGTGAGCGGGCGTCGAATGCGATGCCTTCAACCGGCAAGGACCTAGATGGGGCCGAATGGCCCTTTGCGGCGTCAAGAGACTGTGCAATCGTGTTCCCCGAACGAGAACCGTATGTCCCCACGTCCAGTGGGAGGTGCTGCAATTGTGGCCTTTGAAGCTCCCCGATATGACCCATGTCCTTCAGGAGACGACGCGCAAGGGTGTGGGTAGTCAGCGATGGCAGCGGCCGGTCTACGTCGATCTTCTGCCACCGTGCAACCACGCCTGCCCTGCCGGAGAGAACATTCAGGCGTGGCTGGCCGAGGCTCAGGCCGGGCAATACGAGAAGGCGTGGCAGACGCTGGTCGACGACAATCCGCTTCCCTCGACCCATGGCCGAGCCTGCTATCACCCCTGCGAAACCAGTTGCAACCGCGGGTCTCTCGACGCACCGGTCGCAATCCACGCGGTCGAGCGTTTCCTCGGCGACCTCGCGGCCGACAAGGGCTGGCGGGTGCCGGTCGCACGGCCGAGTGGCAAGAAGGTCCTGGTGGTGGGAGCCGGGCCGGGCGGGCTGGCATGCGCCTATCATCTTGCCCGCATGGGCCATCGGGCGGAAATCCGCGACAGCGCCGAGGAACCTGGCGGAATGATGGTCTCCGGAATTCCGGCCTACCGCCTGCCGCGCGCGCCGCTGCGCACGGAGATCAACCGCATCACCGCCATGGCCGGGATCGCGCTTCAATGCGGCCAGCGGGTCGATGATGTGGTGGCCGAAAAGCAGAAGGGCGGCTTCGATGCGGTCTTCGTCGCGGTGGGCGCGCAAGAAGCCAATCACCTGAACATTCCGGCCATGGACGGCAAGAAGATCATCGATGCGGTCACCCTGCTCGGCCAGGTGCAAGAGGGCAGGGCGCCCAAGCTTGGTCGTGCGGTAGCGGTCATCGGCGGCGGCAATACAGCCGTGGATGCTGCGCGCACCGCCCGCCGGCTAGGGGCGCAGGACGCGCTGCTGGTGTACCGCTCCGACGTGGCTCATATGAGAGCGCAGCCGGCGGAGGCCAGTGAAGCGTTTGCCGAGGGGGTGAAGATCAAGTGGCTGAGCACCGTGGGGCAGTTCGGCGCGGATGGCATCGTGATCGAAAAGCTCGAAATGGGCCCCGACGGCAGCGTTACCCCGACCGGCGAGACCGAGCGGATCGGCGCCGACTCGGTCGTGCTGGCTGTCGGGCAGCACAGTGACCTGTCGCTGTTGTGCGGAGCGCCGGGCGTCAAGATCACGCCCGACGATGTCGTTGAGGTCAACGAGGTGTTGATGACCGGTCACCCCGGGATTTTTGCCGGCGGCGACTGCATCGGCGGCGCGCGGACCATGACAGTAGCGGTCGGACACGGCAAGCTGGCGGCCCGCGCCATCGATGCGTGGATGCGCGGTGAGACCTACCGACATCCGATATCGCATCCGCTGGTCACCTTTGACATGCTCCATCTGCTCAGCTATCTGGATGCGCCGCGCAGCCAACAGGAGGAGGTTCCGGTCGCGCAGCGGACCGGGTTCGGCGAAATTGTCGCCGGTCTTGAGGAACCGCAGGCGCGCTATGAGGCCCAGCGCTGCCTGTCGTGCGGCAACTGTTTCGAATGTGATAACTGCTATGCGGCATGCCCCGAACAGGCGATCACCCGCCTGGGCAGAGGTAACGGGTACAGCGTCGACACGAATCTTTGTACCGGCTGCGCAACGTGTTTCGAGCAGTGCCCCTGTCATGCCATCGAGATGGTACCCGAACCGCAGGGCCAGTCTTTGCCGATCGGAAACCTCGACGAACCGCTTGCGCCAAGCAGTTTCGCGGTGCGTAAGTAGAAGGCGAACATGACCGAACCGACTGCCACCATGGACGGCAACACCGCGGTTGCGCATATCGCCTATCGCGTGAACGAGGTCTGTGCCATCTATCCGATCACGCCCTCGTCTCCGATGGCGGAACTGGCCGACGCCTGGTCGGATCAGGGCATCAGGAATATCTGGGGCAGCATCCCCACCGTGCAGGAGATGCAGTCCGAGGGGGGCGCCGCCGGCTGCGTCCATGGTTCGCTGCAAAGCGGCGCTCTGACAACGACCTTCACCGCGTCGCAGGGTCTGATGCTGATGCTGCCCAACATGTACAAAATTGCCGGCGAACTGACCTCGACGGTTTTCCATGTGGCCGCCCGGGCGCTGGCGGCCGGCACGTCGTCGATCTTCGGCGACCATCAAGACATCATGGCGGCCCGCGCTACCGGCTTTGCCATGCTGGGCGCCGGTTCGGTGCAGGAAGGCCATGATCTCGCGCTGGTGGCGCAGGCAGCGACGCTGGCCGCGCGCGTTCCCTTCATCCACTTCACCGATGGATTTCGTACCTCCCACGAATACAACAAGGTGTCGCTGATCTCCGATGCACAAATCCGGGCGATGATCGACGACGATCTCGTGTGCGGCCATCGCGAGCGCGCACTCAGTCCAGAGCATCCGGTCATCAGGGGAACCTGGCAAAACCCGGATACCTACTTCCAGACCCGCGAGGCGGCCAATCCCTTCTACGCGAAGGTACCCGAGATCGTTCAGGAGACAATGGATCGGCTGGCAGCCCTCTGCGGCCGGCACTATTCACTGTTCCGCTATGACGGCCCCCCCGACGCGGAGCGCGTGGTCGTCAGCATGGGCTCGAGTGCCGAAGTCGTGCGCGAGACGGCGCGATGGCTCAACCGGCACGGCGAAAAGGCCGGCGCCATGCAGGTGTTGCTGTATCGACCGTTCTCCGCCGAACACTTTCTGAATGCGCTGCCCGAGACCGCCCGGTCGATCGCGGTGCTGGACCGAACGAAGGAGCCCGGCGCGCCGATGGAGCCGCTTCACTGCGATGTCGTGGGGGTGCTCAGCGAGGCCGTCGCGGCGGGCCGGCTCCGGCACATGCCGCGGGTGATCGGCGGCCGGTACGGCCTGTCCTCCAAGGATTTCCACCCCGGGATGGCCAAGGCCGTGTTCGACGAGTTGAAGAAGCCCAATCCTCGCAACCACTTCACGGTCGGCATCATCGACGATGTCGGCCATACCAGTCTGGAATACGACAGGTCGCTGGATATTGAGCCGCACGACACCGTCCGTTGTCTATTTTTTGGGTTGGGTGCCGACGGGACGGTCGGAGCCAACAAGAACAGCGTCAAGATTTTGAGCGAGACGCCCGATCGCTATGCGCAGGCGTATTTCGAGTATGACTCCCACAAATCGGGCGGCGAGACGGCGTCGCACCTTCGTTTCGGAAAGAGCCCCATCGCGGCGCCCTATCTGATCCGGCACGCCGATTTCGTCGCCTGCCATAAGTTCGGCTTCCTCAATAAGCGTGACGTGCTTAGCCCGGCGATTCCCGACGGGACGTTTCTGTTGAACAGCCCCTACGGACCCGACGAGGTCTGGGATCAGCTGCCGCGACAAGTCCAGAAGCAGATCGTCGATAAGAGACTGCGCTTCTACGTCATCGATGCCTCCGCGGTCGCGCTCCGCATCGGGCTTGGGCCACGTGTGAACACAATCCTGCAGACGTGCTTCTTTCATCTGGCGAATGTCTTACCGCCGGCGCGGGCAGTGGCCGAGATCAAGCGCTTCATCGAAAAGACCTATGCCGGCAAGGGTGACCCGGTTGTGAAGCTGAATTTCGCCGCGGTGGACGCCGCGGTCGAGGCCCTGCACGAAGTCAAAGTACCCGAAGCTGTGAGCGGTACACGTGATGTCCCGCCCGCCGTTCCGTCGACTGCGCCGGCGTTCATCCGGGAGGTCACCGGAGAGATCATGGCTGGCCGTGGTGATGATATCCCGGTGAGCCGCATACCCTACGACGGCACCTTCCCAGTGGGCACGGCCAAGTACGAGAAACGCAACATCGCCGTCGAGGTGCCGATTTGGGATCCAGATCTGTGCATCCAGTGCGGCCAGTGCAGCATCATGTGCCCGCACAGCGTCATCCGTGCAAAGACCTATGTCGCAACGGATCTCGAAGGTGCGCCCGATGGGTTCAAGTCGGCTCCGGTCAATGCGCGCGGTTACCCCGACTCGCGGTTTACGTTGCAGTTCTATGTCGAGGATTGCACCGGTTGCGGTGTCTGCGTGGAGAATTGCCCGGCGTACAGTCAGACCGGCGATGGCAGGCGCGCCATCAACATGGGCGAAAAGCTGCCCGTCTTAAACCAAGAGCGGGAAAACATCGCATTCTTCGAGACGCTGCCCGCACCTGACCGGCAGCGGGTGAACGTCGCCAATGTGCGCGGGATTCAGCTCCTGGAACCATTGTTCGAGTTTTGCGGGGCATGTGCCGGGTGCGGCGAAACCCCATACCTGAAACTGATTTCCCAGCTTTTCGGGGATCGCCTGCAGATCGCCAACGCGACGGGCTGTTCGTCGATCTACGCGGGCAACACCCCCGCCCATGCCTGGGCCGCCAACGCAGACGGGCGTGGTGTGGCATGGTCGAACTCCTTGTTCGAGGACAATGCCGAGTTCGGCCTGGGCTACCGGCTGGCAATCGACAAGCAGTCGAGCCTGGCCCGCGACCTGGTGAGCAGGCTCGCCCCACAGATCGGTGAGGATCTGGCAAGGGCGTTGCTCGAGTCTGAACAGCGCAGCGAATCCGAGTTCGTCGCGCAGCGCGCCCGCGTTGCGGCCCTCAAAGACAAACTGAAACCGATCGATTCGGGCGATGCCAAGACGCTGATGAGCCTGGCCGACTTTCTCGTGCGTCGCAGTGTCTGGATCGTCGGCGGTGACGGCTGGGCCTATGACATCGGCTACGGCGGTCTCGACCATGTGCTCGCGCAGGGCCGCGACGTCAACGTGCTGGTCCTGGATACTGAGGTGTACTCGAATACCGGAGGTCAGTCATCGAAGGCGACACCGCTCGGGGCGTCGGCGAAGTTCGCCGCGGCGGGCAAACGTGTGCCGCGCAAGGACCTTGCACTTCAGGCGATCTCGTACGGAAACATCTATGTCGCTCAGATCGCGCTGGGCGCCAATTCGGAACAGGCGCTGATCGCGCTACGCGAAGCGGAGGCGTTCGATGGCCCGTCCTTCGTTCTGGCGTATTCGCAGTGCATCGCCCACGGGATCGACATGCGCACCGGGATGAAGCAGCAGGCCCGCGCGGTGGCAAGCGGCTACTGGCCGCTGTTCCGGTTCGACCCGACGATGCGCAAAAAGGGTATGAACCCGTTCCGGCTGGATTCCCCGCGCCCGCGGATTACGTTCCAGGACTACGCCTATCGTGAGCTTCGCTACAAGACGCTGACACAAACCCACCCGGAAACGGCGGCCGAACTGCTGGCTCAGGCCCAGGCGGCCGTGAACGAGCAGTACAAGGTCTACGAAGACCTGGCGGCGCGGGACGGCAGCCGCTTCCTGCCGCATTGGGAGGACGTCACCCAATGACCGAAATCGACCTGGGCACACGATATCTGGGGCTTGAGCTGAAACACCCGATCGTCGCGTCTTCATCGCCGCTCACCTCCGATCTGGACGGCATCCGCCGCCTGGCAGACGCAGGAGCCGCAGCGATCGTCCTGGCCTCAATCTACGAAGAACAGATCGTCGCCGAGGAACTCGCGCAGGCGGTGCTGCGCGAACAAGGCAGCGAGACGCAGGCGGAGGCTACCGGGTACTTCCCTGAGGTAACTGCGGATCAGGGCGTGCTGGAGAGCCGACTGGAGCTGCTCCGCCGCGCATCCGCATGCACCGACGTGCCGATCATCGCCAGCCTGAACGCGAAATCCGCTTCGGGCTGGGTCGATTTCGCGCGTCGGTTGGAACAGGCCGGCGCGAGTGCCATCGAGCTGAACATCTACCGCGTTCCCGCCGACCCAGCCGAGACCGGTGCGATGCTCGAAGACAGTTATGCCGAAATACTTCGCGGGGTGAAGGCGATGGTCAGCGTGCCGGTCGCAGTCAAGATCGCCCCCTTCTTCAGTTCACCCGGGAACATGGCGACGAAACTGGTGCAGGCCGGCGCCGACGGCCTCGTGATGTTCAACCGCTTCTACGAACCCGACATCGATTTGGCGTCGCTGGCGCCGCAGGCAGACCTCCAGCTCAGCAGACCCTACGAAATCCGACTGCCATTGATGTGGATCGCCCTACTGTCTCGACATCTGGAAGCCTCGATCGCAGCTACCACCGGCGTGTGGACCCGTGACGAAGTCATCAAATACCTGCTCGCTGGCGCGGATGTGGTGATGACAACCTCAGCGCTGCTGAAAAACGGTCCCGATCATCTGACCACGCTGGTGGACGGTCTGCGCGACTGGATGGACAGCCGGGGATTCGAATCCGTCACCAGCCTCAAGGGCAGGCTCGCGGCGGGGCAGCGTCCTGGCGACGCCGCGGACTTCATGCGTGCCCAGTACCACCACATACTCACAACAAGTTTCGCAAGCGCTCTGCCATGACGCCGTTTCTACACCGCTTACGGACCCTCAAGCGGGCCAGCTTGAGCTAGACCAACGACGAAGGAGACTCAGGTGACGACTCGCATAGGCATCAACGGTTTTGGTCGCATTGGACGCAACTTCTACCGGGCCTTGAAGGTGCAGCAGGCCCAGGGCAGCGGCCGCGACATCGAGGTGGTCGCGGTCAACGACCTCACCGACAACGCCACCTTGGCGCACCTGCTGAAATTCGACTCGATATTGGGCAGGTTCCCCGAGGACATCACCCTCGAGGGGGACGACACGATCGTCGTCGGTACCGAGAAGATCAAGTGTCTCGAGGTCAAGGAGGGACCGGCCGCGCTGCCGTGGCGTGCGCTGGGTGTCGACATCGTGGTCGAATCCAGCGGCCACTTCAACAGCGCCGACAAGGCCCGGGGCCACCTCGAGGCGGGCGCGAAGAAGGTGGTGATCTCGGCGCCGGCCACCGGCGCCGACATCACGATCGTGATCGGTGTCAACGACGACAAATACGACGGCAGCCAGAACATCATCTCCAACGCCTCGTGCACCACCAACTGCCTGGGCCCGCTGGCCAAGGTGCTCAACGACGAGTTCGGCATCGTCCGCGGCCTGATGACCACCATCCACGCCTACACCCACGACCAGAACCTGCAGGACGGCCCGCACAAGGACCTGCGCCGGGCCCGCGCGGCGGCGGTCAACATCGTGCCCACCTCGACCGGCGCCGCCAAAGGGATCGGGGTGGTGCTGCCCGAACTTCGGGGCAAGCTCGACGGTTACGCGTTGCGGGTGCCGGTGCCGACCGGTTCGGTCACCGACCTGACCGCCGAGATCTCCAAGGAGGCCTCGGCCGCCGATATCAACGCGGCATACAAGGCGGCCGCCGAGGGCCGGCTCAAGGGCATCCTGAAGTACTACGACGCGCCGATCGTGTCGACCGACATCGTCACCGACCCGCACTCGTCGATCTTCGACTCCGGTCTGACCAAGGTCATCGGCAACCAGGCCAAGGTGGTGTCCTGGTACGACAACGAATGGGGTTACTCCAACCGGCTGGTCGATCTGATTGCCCTGGTCGGCAGGTCGCTGTGACTTTGAACCTCCCGACGCTCCACGAGCTTCTCGCACAGGATGTTTCGGGCAGGGCGGTATTGGTGCGTTCGGACCTCAATGTGCCGATCGACGAGGACGGCGACATCACCGACCGCGGCCGCATTGTCGCGTCGATCCCGACGCTCGACGCGCTCGCCCGGGCCGGCGCGAAGGTCGTCGTCACCGCGCACCTGGGCCGGCCCTCCAGCGCCCCCGACCCCAGATACTCGCTGCGGCCGGTCGCGGCGGCGCTCGGCGAGGAGCTCGGCCGGCATGTCGAGCTGGCTGCCGACGTGGTCGGGCCGGATGCATCGGCCCGCGCTGAAGGGCTGACCGATGGCGATGTCCTGCTCCTGGAGAACATTCGTTTCGACCCTCGCGAGACGAGCAAAGACGACGACGAACGCATGGCCTTGGCCCGGCAGTTAGCCGAATTGGTGAGCGGCCCAGCCCATCCTGCCGGTGCTTTCGTGTCCGACGGGTTTGGGGTTGTGCACCGTAAGCAGGCGTCGGTTTACGACGTGGCGAAGCTGCTGCCGCACTATGCCGGCGAGTTGGTGGCCCAGGAGGTCGCGGTGCTGGAAAAGCTGACGAGCTCCACCGAACGGCCATACGCGGTCGTGCTGGGCGGCTCGAAGGTGTCCGACAAGCTCACGGTCATCGAACGGCTCGCCGGCAGGGCCAACAGCCTGCTGATCGGGGGCGGCATGTGCTTCACTTTTCTTGCCGCGCGCGGTCTTTCGGTCGGAAATTCATTGCTGCAGGCCGAGATGATCGACACTTGTCGGGAACTGCTGCAAAGCCATGCCGACGTCATCCACCTGCCGGTGGACATCGTCGTGGCCGACGAATTCGCCGCTGACTCACCGGCGCAGACCGTCGCGGTGGACCGGATTCCGGACCACCAAACGGGCCTGGACATCGGGCCCGAGTCGGTCAAGCGGTTCACCGCGTTGTTGTCCGACGCCAGGACGGTCTTCTGGAACGGCCCGATGGGGGTGTTCGAGTTCCCCGCTTTTGCCGCGGGCACGAAAGGTGTCGCCGAGGCTATCATCGCCGCGACCGGCAAGGGCGCGTTCAGCGTGGTGGGTGGCGGTGACTCGGCGGCGGCCGTGCGCCAGCTGGGACTGCCTCAGGACGGGTTCTCCCACATTTCCACCGGCGGCGGTGCGTCCCTGGAATACCTTGAAGGCAAATCGCTGCCCGGTCTGGAAGTGCTGAGCTGCTGAACGAAACAGAGATTGGCAGAATCGCGCCCGATGCGTCGGGCGCGCATACCGTCGTGGCGTACCGGCCGAGGCCAACCGGCTCGCCGCGCCCTACACCTGACTCGAGATCGCCGCTAGAGAGGCGTCTGAAATCGGTCGACCACAACATGTGACGGTTTCGCTTCGGCAGTCGGACGCTTCTGGCAAGATGGGCAGGGTGGGAGTCACAGTGGCCGTTACCGGACCGACCGGGGAGATCGGTATCTCCGCGGTAACCGCGCTGGAGCACAACCCCGCGGTGGACCGGATCGTCGGGATGGCGCGCCGCCCATTTGACCCATCCTCGCTCGGGTGGACGAAGGCCACGTATCGGCAGGGCGACATCTTGGACCGGCAGGCGGTCGACAACCTGGTCGCCGACGCCGATGTCGTCATCCATCTGGCGTTCATCATCTTCGGGTCGCGCGAGGAAAGCGCACGGGTCAACCTGGCTGGCGCACGCAACGTTTTCGAGGCGACAGTGGCCGCCGAGCGGCCCAGACGATTGGTGTACACCTCCTCGGTGGCCGCCTACGGCTACTACCCTGACAATCCGGTCCCGCTCACCGAGGACGTCCCGCCCCGCGGGTCGCCGGAACACTACTACTCCGAACAGAAAGCCGCCTGCGAGGCGGAGCTGGCCGACATCACCAAGGGAACCTCGCTGGAGGTGTTCATCCTTCGCCCGTCCATCGTCGCGGGGCCCAAAGCCCCCGCACTGGCCGACGCGATGCCCTGGCGGCACCTGCCCGAAGTGATGCAGTCGGCCGCGCGAGCTGTTCCCCTGCTCAAGATGCCCGTGGCGGACCCGGGATTTCCGATGCAACTGGTGCACCACGACGACGTCGCCGCCGCGATCGCATTAGCCGCGACCACCGACGCTGCGCCGGGCGCCTATAACATCGCCGGCGACGGCGAGGTCAGCATCTCCGAGGTCGTCACCGCGCTGGGCGGGCGACCGGTGCGCGTTCCGGCCGCCGCGGCCAGCGCCGCCTCGGCAGTCATCGCGCACCTGCCCTTCGTTCCCTCCCCCCTGGAATGGCTGCACACTGCTCGGGTGTCGATGGTGATGGACACCACCAAAGCCAAAACCCAGTTGGGCTGGAAGCCCAAGTACACCGCGGCGGAAACGCTGCAGGCCCTCGCGCAGGCTGTCTGACCCACTCGCGGGCCGCGACCGATCCCGTTGATTGGCCGATCTCTACGACGAAACCCGCTCGATAGACCCCGACACGCATCACGGGCATTCGGGTGCCTGGCCGTGCCCGTTCGAAGGCTTTTCGACATGCCGTTGAACAATGGCGAGGTCTTCGCTGGCTACATTAATGAGCGCTTGTTCGGCACCGGTGGCCCAGCATCCCCGTCTGCCTCGTCACGACGCGCTGAAGATCTTGTCATTGGCCTCGACAGCCGACGATGAGTTTCGGGCGAGATTAAACCGCGAAACCGAATTGGCGGCCAAACAGACCAAATAGCCGCTCCTAGCGCCCCTTTCAGAGCATGAAAAGTGAGGCGCACGTACTCTGCATGCAGACGGAATCTACCGCTCTACACCCATGTGTTACCGCTGGCCGCGTACAAAACCCGCTGGGCGTGTCGCACCAAGCCAGTCGTCAATTTCCTGCCAAGATACGTCAATAAGTCGAATAGTCAAAGCCTTAGCACCCTGACTGAACAGCTGAGAACTATGGGAACTTAATGCGCGCGCTTTCTTGCGCCGGCGTCATGGGAGTGATTCTTCTAGTGATGACCGACCCTGTGGCAGCGGCCGAACCGCTGCCTCTCCTAGACGTGTCGCGGTTCAAAGGAGAAGCTGTGACTACACGATGAGATAGTCGGCAGCTGCCGGGTAGTCGTGATCCTCTGGTTCATCAGACAACGTCAAGGAGCGATAAATGATTGAATACGAACTCGATACCGAGCATTCC
>Ga0335069_10014416_pt1 | contig 11065 bp, 4 predicted proteins | sample Lox_Sample_11_FD_206714 | JGI IMG/M metagenome (GOLD analysis project Ga0335069, IMG submission 206714) | Soil microbial communities from Loxahatchee National Wildlife Refuge, Florida, United States - Lox_Sample_1.1 | ecosystem: Environmental > Terrestrial > Soil > Wetlands | place: USA: Florida... | reverse complement strand
GCCGAGCTTGCCCGGGTCCACCTTGGACGGATCAGACAGGTTGATGGGATTGAGGAACTTCGCTTCCGCGAACACGAACTCGTTGGTCAGTGTCGGCGAGAAGACGTGCGTCAGGTTCGAGCTGTAGATGTTGGACTGCTGAGCGGCAAGCATGTTGGAGGGGTACGGCAGCGCGCCGCCAATCCACCACCATACGTTGATCGGGCTCTGGTCCTGCTCGTCCTGGCGGTTCCAGGAGAAGAACAGCTTGGTGTTGTCGCTGATGTTGTAGTCGCCGCGGAGGCGGAGTTCCCAGCGGTTCTGCGGGGGGTTCAACAGGTACTGATAGTTGGCGCCCTGCGTGTTCGCCGTTGGATCAGCGTTCGGGCTCGGGTAGGTCTTCCAGAGAATAGCGGAGTTGGGATCGCGCATATTCACCGGGATGATGCCGCCCGGGAAGTTCGCCGCACCGGCGTTGCCGCCGGGCACGGTCTCATAGGAGCCGCCCCAGTTGTTCTTCACGTTCGGGCCGAGGCTGGCGAGATAGGACGGGCTGAAGTTGCCGTCGTTGAACATCTCGGATGTCGGCACAAAGTAGCTCTGCAGAGAGCCGGCCTGCTGCTGGTACATCTTCTCGTAGGCCGCGTAGAAGAACAGCTTGTTGCGGTCATGGTTGAACCTGGTCCAGGGAAGCAGAACCGGGCCGCCGAAATCGCCGCCGGGATAGTAGTAGTGATCCTGGGGAGGCTTGATTCCCTGGCTCTTCAGGTAGGAATCCTCGGCGTTCATGATGTAGTTGCGCTCGTAGAAGTAGGCGCTGCCATGGAACTGCGCGCCGCCGCTCTTGCCGATCGCCTGGAAGGTCACCGGGCCCTTGGCGAACTCGGCGCCGTAGGCGGAGGTGAGCAGCGTGACTTCAGCGGTCTGGTCGGCGTTGATGTTGGCCGTCTGGGTGCCCTGGTTGCCCGGGTCCAGAAGGTTGGCGCCGTCCGACGTCATGGTCATACTGCCGTAGGGCTGGGTCCCGTTGGCGCTGTACTGGCCGATCGGGCCCGTATTGTTGGCCGTGCCGGTGGTCGGGTCAAACCCGGCCTTGTTGGCCAGACCGGTGGTAGAGCCCATGCCAGGCATGATCTTGATCAGCTCGGCCGCATCGCGGCCGGCCAGCGAGAGCTGGGTGATCATGTGCTGGTTGAGGGTAGTGCTGGTCTGACCGGTGTCGGTCGGCACAATGACGTCATTGGCCGCCACCACCGCGACTTCCGACTTGGTTCCACCGACCTGCAGCACGATGTTGGGAATCGTGACGCTGGCGCCCTGGGTGAACGGAATGTTCCGCTCTTCCCAGGTGGTGAAGCCGGAAGCCGAGACGGTCAGCGTGTAGCTGGCCGGCGGAACGGCGGCAAAGTTAAAATAGCCGCTGCCGTTCGATACCGACTGGCGCACCGTCTGCGTGGCTTCGTTCTTCAGAACGACGGTGGCATCGGGCACCACAGCGTTGGAGCTGTCGGTGACCGTACCACTCAGAGAACCCGTGGCGTTCTGCGCGCTTACGGGAACCTGGCAGAGTATCAGGACTGCGAGACACAGCCCTGCGAGAAACGTGAAGTACCTGAGTCTTCCCGAGAACGAGCTCGGGAACACCGATTCTTGCATGATTGACCCCTTTCGATGCAGTTGCTTCTGCGGGATGCAGTTGCTTCCGCCGGGCGCGACAAAACCCGCCTTCGCAGGGTCTGTCGTACATGGCGCATGATGGACAAGCATAGTCGTTCAAACCGAGGGGCTTACTACACGATTCGGATCCTTCGGGAGTCGGCCAGCCGTCCCATCAGGAGCTTTGGAATCGCACAGTTCGCAGCAGAGCATGCTGCGGCCTATACGTCTTAAGCTGCTTCTGCCCCTTAGTGTGTTTATACTATAGCCCGAACGCAGTTCATGGAAGTGAAATCAAACGTTAAATCGCGTATTATCTGAAGTAACTTGTTGCAGGTCAAGGTGCGTACGACCCAGAGGTCCGCGTCCCATAAGCACTTCTACAATGTCTGGGTGGTAACAATCCAAAATGTGGAAGTAACTTTGGTACTCAACGGGTATGAACTGCGACGAGTTCCGATTCGATGGGAACACTGCCCCGAATGGTGGTGCGGATGAGCGCCTCGAACATGGGAATGGGGCCTCCGGCGCGCACATTCAGCCTCGCGAGCAGCAACTTCACGGAGTCGGCGCGGGTGACGAATTCGGCCGCGGCCTGGGTCCCGTATTCGGTAATTCCAGCCAAAGCCAGAGTTCGGTGGCCGGGATTGACGGAAGGGCGAAGGGCGACGACAGCGTAATCGAACTCGAATGGGCGCGTCTGAGGGCCAAAGTATATAGAGGACTCGCCAGTCCGGGGATGCAGGTTCAGGATGGCACCGGAAGGACCGGGAATCCCGGCGTGGCGGTTGCGGAACTCGAACTCGGTGAGGATGGGCACTTCGCGGAGGGGGGTCTGAGCGAGGGGGCCGCCAACAAATATGAGGTTGCTGTCACGCGCTTCGTCCCAGGTGAGCAGAGAGCCGTGCTTGGCTCTGACAGGCTGGTCGAGTCTTGTCAGCAACCTACTGATTTCAAAAACTCCGTTGACCTCGCCGACGGTCGTGTAGGTATCCAGGACAGGCTGCTGGGAGTCGATTTTGGGGTTGAACTCGCGCAGGCCGCTGTCCAGCGAGCCGACCAGCTTCAGGTTGGAGTAGACAACGAGGGGCGCGTCGTTGCCGTCTACAAAGGGGCGCCAGAAGGTCCGAAGGGTCTGGGGGACAGCGGAGATCTCGGCCGCCTGACGGAACGAACGCATCACGAGCCAGGTGACGCTGGCGGTGGCAGCGACCAGAAGTACCGCACCGATTATGAGACCGTACCGGAGCCGCGATTCCGGCAACGGAGCAGGACGGACGCCGGGAGACGGCAGAGCGGGGAGCGGCTCGGGGACTTTTGCGGACGGGCCATCGCGATACTTCCACGACAGTGCGTAGCTGCCCTTGGGTATCGAAATAATGACAGGGTCGTCGGCGCCTTCGGTCAGGTAATACTCGGCGAGTTTGGATCGCAGACGGCCGGTATGGACGCGAACGATGGAGTCGGTCTGAGAATCGAAGTCGTCGGAGCGGCCGAAGACTCCGGTGGCGATCTCACGTACTTTGACGGGTTCGGACGCGCCCTCGGCGGCACGCCGGGCGAGGTAGGTCAGCAGGTGACGGAGGATTTCCGATCCGCGGAAAGGTCCGCTGCGAACAACACGATCCGCCTGCTGAATCAGCTCCTGCTCCCAGGCGACGGATGAAGTCTCGGTTTCCAGTCTCAACGACATGGTGCGGAACCCAGACAACGACTAACCCCGGCGTCAAGAATAGCACAATGTCCAGGCGTGTCAAAACCGGACGGTCCTAGTCAAGGACGGACGCGCGTTCCGTTAAACGCTGTTTAGCCCTGAGTTTTCATGCAGATAAGATGGAGATAATACGCAGATTTAACTTCTGAGTGAGCCGTAGGTCACGTACTCTGGACGCAGGCCTATACATCTCCATGCGCTTTCCCAATGTAATTCTCATTGCCGCGGCTATGGCTGCGTCCGCGTGTGCCCAGTGGCTTCCGAACAATCCGGTCACCGGCGTCCGGCGTGAAGACGACGGAGTGATGCTGAACCTGCAGACCGGCGTGCTGCGATTGCAGGTGTGCACGGATTCGATCATCCGCGTGCGGTATTCGCCGACCTCGACGATTCCCGAGCTGAAGGAGTTCGTGGTGACGAAGACGGAGTGGCCGAGGGCAGAGTGGTCGCTGAACGATGCCGCGAAGTCCGTCACCCTGACCACGGCGCGGATGAGCGCGACGGTGTCGAAGGAGGAAGGCTCTCTCGTATTCAAGGACCAGGCGGGGCACGAACTGCTGGCGGACGGACCCCGTCAGATGATTCCGGCAGAGGTGAACGGCGAGAAGACCTACCACTCCGACGTCGTGTTTAAGATCTACGGCTCGGAGGAAGGGCTGTTCGGGCTGGGGCAGCATCAGGCGGGAGTGTGGAACTACCGCGGCGAATCGATCGAGCTTTCACAGGAGAACACAGTGGCCGCCGTGCCGATGTGGGTGTCGAGCAAGGGCTACGGCGTGTTCTGGAACAACCCGGGAATCAGCCATTTCAACAACCGGTTCGTGCACTACCTGTATGTGGGCGCAACGGTGGCGGATGTCATCGACTACTACTTCTTCTACGGGCCGGAGATGGACAAGATCGTCGGCGACTACCGCGAGCTGACGGGGAAAGCGCCAATGTTCGGCAAGTGGGCCTACGGCTTCTGGCAGTGCAAGAACAAGTACTCGTCGCAGGAGCAGATTCTGGGAGTGGCGCACAAATACCGCAACCTGCACATCCCGCTCGACAACATTGTGCAGGACTGGTTCTGGTGGACCAATACGGGCGAGTTCAAGTTCAACAAGAACTACCCGGACCCGAAGGGCATGATCGACGACCTGCACAAGAGCAACGTGCACATCATGTTCTCGGTATGGCCGTACTTTTATCCGGGCTCGGCGACTTACGACGACATGGACAAGAAGGGCTTTTTCGTGGACCGGACAGTGGTGAAATCGTTCCACCCAAAAGGCATGGCGCTGTATGACGCCTACAATCCGGAGGCTCGCAAATACTACTGGAACCTCATTGACGACTCGCTGTTCAAGATCGGCGCGGACGCGTGGTGGATGGATACGACCGAGCCGGAGAGCGAAGGCGTGGAAGAGCCGTTCATCATGCACGACAAAGTGAACGGCGGGATGAGTGGGGCACGGTATGCAGACATCTTCCCGCTGCTGACGACGATGGGAGTGCACGACGGGCAGCGCGCCGCGTCGGACCAGAAAAGGGTGTTCATTCTCTCGCGGTCGGCGTTCGCGGGGATTCAACGGAACAGCGTGACAGCGTGGTCGGGGGATGTGCTTTCGGACTTCCTCACGTTCAAGCGGCAGATCCCGGCGGCGCTGAATTTCGAACTCTCCGGAATTCCGTACTGGACGTCGGACATCGGCGGCTTCATTATGGGGCGTCCGAACGAACCGGAGTTCCGCGAACTGTTCGTGCGGTGGTACGAGTTCGGCGCGTTCTGCCCGATTTTCCGCGTGCACGGGACCCGTTACCCGGACGCGAATGAACTGTGGTCGTACGGGCCGGAGGCGCAGGCCGCGCTGGTGCGGTTCGACAAGCTTCGTTACCGGCTGATGCCGTACATCTACTCGACGGCGTGGATGGTGACCAGCAGAGACTATACGCCGATGCGACCGCTGGTGATGGATTTCGCGAACGATGCGCGAGCGATGAACATCGGCGATCAGTACCTGTTCGGACCGGCGATTCTGGTGAATCCGGTGACCGAGCAGGGGGCGACGTCACGGAGGCTCTATCTGCCGGCGGGCACGAGATGGTATGACTTCTGGTCGGGCGAAGCGCAGGCAGGAGGGAAGACCGTGGAAGGCGCCGCGCCGCTGGACCGCATCCCGCTGTATGTGAAGGCGGGATCGATTGTGCCGCTGGGTCCGGACATGGAGTGGACAACGGAGAAACCGGCGGATCCGATTGAGCTGCGCGTGTTCACGGGCGCGGACGGCGACTTCACGCTGTACGAAGACGAGAACGACGGCTACAACTATGAGCGCGGGGTACACGCGACGATTCCGCTGCACTGGGACGAGGCAAAGAAGACGCTGACCATTGGGGCGCGCGAAGGGAAGTTCCCGGGGATGCTGGAATCGCGCACGTTCCGCGTGGTATTTGTCGGGCCGGGCCATGGCGGGGGCGACGGGCTGACGGCAGAGGCGGACAAGGTGGTGAAGTACTCGGGGGCGGCGGTGGAAGTGGCGAAGTAAACCGCGCCACCTAGGGCTGGCTGAGAGCCCGCCGCAGGCCGGGGGCCTGCCCCACATGGTGGGATCGCGACAGCGCACGGCGCTGTCCTACGGAGGATGAACGATGAAGTGGCTGGCTGTGATGTTCATGGTCGCGGTGGTGTTATCGGCATCCACGGTGGCCGGCCCGGGTGAGGAGACGATTCGCATCGAGCCGTACGCTCCGAACATCGTGCGCGTGACACTGAGCCTGGACAAGGAACAGGCGGAAGCGCCTCCAGGATACGGCTTTGTGGCGAAGCCGGCGGAGGAGGGGTGGACGCAAGAGGGAAACGTATACCGCTCACCGCGGATGGTGGTCACCGTAGGCGCGCCAGGCGGCGGAGCACGGCCCCTGCCTTCCATGCGCGACATCGCGAAGTTCTTCAATGGATCGGCGCCGGGGGCGCACATCACGGTGCAAACACCCGACGGGAAGATGCTGGTGGAGCTGAAAAGCTGGGCCATGGCCGTGCCGAACTACAAGGACGGGACCGCGGGCGTGCTCGCCGACCGCCGCGATTCGGACCCGCCGTTCTATCAGGTGGGCGCGACGTTCGCGTCGCCCGCCGACGAGCATTACTACGGGCTGGGGCAGAACCAGGAGGGCTTCCTCGACCATCGCGGTCACGTAGTGCATTGCTGGCACGATTACAACGCGCCCGGCGGGCCCAGCGTTGGCGTGCCATTCGTCGTCACCAACAAAGGCTACGGTCTCATCTGGGACAACCCGTCGAAGACGACGATTGAGCCGGGTTTCAACGAGCAGACGAAATGGACGTCGGAGGTGGGCAATCGCGTCTCGTTCTTTGTGATTGCGGGCGCGACGACTGACGAGATCTACGCGGGCTACCGGCTGCTGACCGGTGCGACGCCGCTGCTACCCAGGGCCGCTTTCGGCTATATCCAGTGCGAGCAGCGGTATCGTTCGCAGGATGAAGTGCTGGCCATCGCGAAGAAGTATCGGGAGTTGCACCTGCCCATCGACGTGATGGTGGTGGACTGGTTCTATTACACGGAGATGGGCCAGATGGATTTCGATCCGAAGCTGTGGCCCGATCCGGCGGCAATGAATCGCGAACTGCACCGGATGGGCCTGCAGACGATGATCAGCGTGTGGCCGCGGTTCACGAAGGGCACGCAGTATTACGACATGCTGAAGGAGAAGGGCTGGTTCGAGCACCGGGCCGACGGCACACCGACCGATGGGTTGCCATACGATCGCGCCGGGTCGGACATCGACACGACGAATCCCGAGGCGGCGCGCTGGTACTGGGACACGATACGCGACAACATCCTGAGCCAGGGGTTCGATTCGATCTGGGCGGATGAGACAGAGCCGGACTTGCCTCCGAACGGCAGCTACTTTCACGTCGGGCCGGGGACGCGGTATTTCAACATCTATCCTCTGTTCCATACGGCGGCAATCTACGACGGCTTCCGTCGGGACATCCAGCATCGGGCGCTGATCCTTTCGCGCGACGCGTATCTGGGCGCGCAGCGGAACGGCGCGATCTTCTGGTCGTCGGACATCTATCCGACGTGGGACACACTGCGACGGCAGATTCCGACGGGACTGAATTTCGCGGCGTCAGGGCTCACCAACTGGAGCAACGACACTGGAGGGTGGCAGTATCTGCCGGCCGAGCATCATCCCGCGCACAAGCCGCTGCTCGACCCGAGCGACGCGCGCGAAAACGTGGGCGGGTACGACGACTATCCGGAGCTCTACACGCGCTGGTTCGAGTACGCTACATTCCTGCCGATTTTCCGTACGCACGGAAGCCGCGCGGCAAACGAAGTATGGTCGTACGGCAAGCAGGCAGAGCCGATTCTGGAGAAGTATCTGAAGCTGCGCTATGAGCTGATGCCGTACATCTATTCGCTGGCCTACCGGAACTACGAGACCGGAGCACCGTGGATGCGGGCGCTGTTCATGGATTTCCCGAAGGACGCGCGGGCGGCGGATGTCCGCGACGAATATATGTTCGGGCCGGCATTTCTGGTGGCGCCAATCACCGAGCAGGGCGCGACGCACCGGCTGGTGTATTTGCCAGCGGGCGCGGACTGGTATAACTACTGGACGAACGAGGGTGAGCACGGCGGGCAGACGATTCGTGTGGATGCGCCCATCGACACGATCCCGCTGTTCGTGCGGGCCGGGTCGATTGTGCCGCTGGGGGTACCGGTGGAGAGCACAGCGCAAAAGCAGGAGCTGGCGAGGGTGCGGGTTTACAGGGGAGCGGACGCGGACTTCACACTTTACGACGATGACGGCACGACGTACGCTTACGAGAAGGGCACGGGCACAACGGTGACACGTCTGCATTGGGACGATGCGGCGGGCAAGCTGAGAGGCGTGGAGGCGCGCCTGGTAGACGTTATAGGACGGTGATTTCAATGAGAGTTTCTTTGTTGTTGCTGGCCGCGGCCTGTGTCGCGTTTGCTCAGGGGCAGTACAAGTATCCGTTCCAGGATCCGGCGCTGCCAATGGAGGAACGGATCACGAATCTGCTGTCGCTGATGACTGTGGAGGAGAAGATCGCGTGCTTCAGCACGCGGCCGAATGTGCCGCGGCTGGGAGTGATGGGAACAGGGCAGGTTGAGGGATTGCACGGGCTGGCCATGGGCGGTCCGGGTGGATGGGGCCGTCCGAAGGTGGTGCCGACGACGCAGTTCCCGCAGGCCGTCGGGATGGCGGAGACGTGGGACACCGACGCGATCCGACAGGCCGGCGCGGTGGAAGGCTACGAGGTCCGCTACATGGCGCAGCATTATCAGCAGGGCGGGCTGGTGGTGCGAGCGCCGAACGCCGATCTGGCGCGCGATCCGCGCTGGGGGAGAACGGAGGAATCCTACGGCGAGGACCCGTTCCTGAACGGCACGCTGGCGGTGGCGTTCATCAAGGGCTTGCAGGGCAACGACCCGAAGTACTGGCAGGCGGCCTCGCTGATGAAGCATTTCCTGGCGAACAGCAACGAGAACAACCGTGTCGGATCGTCGTCGAACTTCGATGCGCGGTTGCTGCGCGAGTACTACTCGGTGCCGTTCCGCATGGGGGTGATGGAAGGCGGCTCGCGCGCGTACATGGCGGCGTACAACGCGATGAACGGGATTCCGTGCACGATGCAGCCGATTCTGCGGAGCATCACGATCGATGAATGGGGACAGGACGGCATCATCTGCACGGACGCGGGAGGGCTGCGGTTCTCCGTGTCGAATCACAAATACTACAAGACAATGAACGAGGCCGCGGCAGGCGCGGTGAAGGCGGGCATCAATCAGTTCCTGGAACCGCCGGGTCTGTTCACGTCGGCGCTGGCGGCGGCTATGTCGGACAAGCTTCTGACCGAGGCCGATCTTGACCGGTCGCTGCGGGGTGTGTTCCGGGTAATGATCCGGCTGGGCATGATGGATCCGCCGGAGATGGTGCCGTACTCGAAGATCGGCAAGGAAGGGCCGGACCCGTGGACGACGGAGAAGCACAAGGCAGTGGCGCGACTGATGACGCAGAAATCGATCGTGCTGTTGAAGAACGAGGGCGGGATGCTGCCGCTGGCAAAGGACAAGCTGAAGTCGGTGGCGGTGATCGGGCCGTACGCCAATACCGTTGCGCTGGACTGGTATAGCGGAACGCCTCCCTACACGGTGAGTGCGCTGGACGGAATCAAGGCGAAGGTGGGGCCGGGCGTGGAGGTGAAGTTCGACGCCGGCGCGAATGCGGCGGAAGCAGCGAAGTCGGCGGATGTGGCCATCGTCGTGGTCGGCAATCATCCGACATGCGACGACGGCTGGGAGAAGTGCCCGGTGCTAAGCGACGGCAAAGAGGCGGTGGACCGGCGATCGATCAACCTGCAGCAGGAGGAACTGGTGCAGACCGCGCTGGCAGCGAATCCGAGGACGGTGATGGTGCTGATTTCGAGTTTTCCGTTCGCGATCGGCTGGAGCCAGGCACACGTGCCGGCGATTGTGCACATGACGCACAACAGCGAGGAACTGGGCAACGCGCTGGCCGATGTACTGTTCGGCGACTACAATCCGGCTGGCCGGCTGGTGGCTACGTGGCCGCGGTCGATCGATCAGGTGCCGCCGATGATGGACTACAACATCCGGCACGGGCGGACGTACATGTACTTCAAGGGCGAGCCGCTGTATGCTTTCGGTTTCGGGCTGAGCTATTCGAAGTTCCAGTATTCGAATCTGCGGACGGATACGGACCGGCTGCACGCAGATGGCAGGGTGACGGTGAGCGTGGATGTGGCCAATACCGGTGCGCGGGCGGGCGATGAAGTGGTGGAGCTGTACGTGGCGCATCCGAAGTCGAAGGTGGAACGGCCAGTGAGGGAGTTGCGCGGCTTCCAGCGGGTGACGCTCAATGCGGGCGAGAAGCGTACAGTGACGATTCCAGTGACAGCGTCGAGCCTGGCATATTGGGACGAGGACGCAGGCAAGTGGGTAGTGGAACGCGAGCGGGTGGAGATTCAGGTGGGCGCTTCCTCGTCGGATATTCGAGAACGAAAAACCATTCAGATAACGGAGTGATATGAATCGCAAAGCGATGTTCGCGCTGGCGGCGTTTGCGTTTGCCGGCAGCATGGCGCAGGCCCTGGACAACGGGCTGGCCAAGACCCCACCGATGGGGTGGAACAGTTGGAACAAGTTCGCCTGCAACGTGAGCGAGGAACTTGTACGCAAAGCGGCGGAGCAGATGGTGAAGACCGGAATGAAGGACGCCGGCTACGAGTACATCGTGATCGACGATTGCTGGCAGGTGTCGCGCGACGGCGACGGGAATATCGTTGCCGACCCGGTGAAGTTCCACTCGGGCATCAAGGCGCTGGCCGATTATGTGCACTCGCTGGGGCTGAAGATGGGCATCTACTCGGATGCCGGCACGCTCACGTGCGCCGGCCGGCCAGCCAGCCGCGGTCACGAGTTTCAGGATGCACGGCAGTACGCGAAATGGGGCATCGACTATCTGAAGTACGACTGGTGCAACACGTCCACGCAGGATGCGCCGGCGTCGTATGCGACCATGCGCGATGCGCTGGCGGATTCGGGGCGGCCGATTGTGTTCAGCATCTGCGAATGGGGCACCGCCAGGCCGTGGCTGTGGGGCGCTCAGGCGGGCAACTTGTGGCGCACCACGACGGACATCTTCGACCGCTTC
>Ga0335069_10014415_pt1 | contig 11065 bp, 9 predicted proteins | sample Lox_Sample_11_FD_206714 | JGI IMG/M metagenome (GOLD analysis project Ga0335069, IMG submission 206714) | Soil microbial communities from Loxahatchee National Wildlife Refuge, Florida, United States - Lox_Sample_1.1 | ecosystem: Environmental > Terrestrial > Soil > Wetlands | place: USA: Florida... | reverse complement strand
CTATCAGACATAGAAGAGATTGAGACTCGTCTAGATCCAGATAAATTTTTTACTTACGATCATAATACAGAAAGCTCACTTATGGATGAAGCCAGCCGAGCTGCTAGAGGAATTAATCATGTATTGAGTGAATTGTTAAAATGGAAACTGCCTTTTATTTCTAAAGCGGCACACTATGCTCAAGAAATTTTACACGATTTAGAAATGATGAACGATATATTTACTCGCCAAAATGATATATTAGAAAAACATATAATGGTGCATCCAACAAAGATGATAGAACAAGATCCACGAAGTGTTGATCAAATTTCATATGAAGAATTACATCCAGATTTTCAAGATTTCAATATTGAAGACGAAGAGGACGAGCGTGCCAAAACAGAATAACTTTATAATAAATTAGAAAATGCACCATCACATATGCAAACTAAATTTGTTATGGGTCCTAGATAACACGATATACAATATTATTAAGTAGGTAAGATGGCAGATAATCAAAATCAAAAAGAGCTATTCGAAAAATTAAAATCATCAATCCTTAATATGGATCCAGCTACTTGGGTTGAAAAGCATTTAATTCTTGAGGGCAAGCCATTACAAATAAGTAAAGGCGGATATAAACCATTTGCCGATATATATCGATACATTGGTTTAAAAGCATTAGAGCCAAATTCGAAACCAGTTGTAATTGATAAATCGCGTCAGGTAGGAGCTACTATTATGGCAAGTGCTTTGGATTTGTTTTTTATGGCATCTGGATTATTTGGTACTAATAATAAACCACCTATAAGGGTTGCGCATCTTTTCCCACAGAGAGATCAAGCGGAGAAGTTTTCAAAAGAAAAACTAAATCCAATGATCAATAGTGCTGCACCCTCCCAAAATAAAGATAAAAAAGGACAAGCAAAAAGCCATATACGATCATTACTGGATGTTTCGAATGATACAAATGACTCGTTGCATTTTAAGCAATTCGCTAATGGTAATTTTCTTCGCATAGATTCTACTGGATTACAAGGTGATAGACTCCGCGGTGGTTCATATGATGTTATTTTTTATGACGAAGTGCAAGATATTCCAGGTGAAGCGATAGGTAATACAGTTGAAATGTTAAAGCAGGCAAAATATGGTTGTTCGCCTGGTGGAGTCCAAGTTTTTTTCGGAACACCAAAAAAGAAAGGCTCCGACTTCTATAAAATGTGGGCAATGTCAAGCCAACAATATTATTATCTTGGCTGTGAAAAATGCAAAAAACATTTTCAATTTTATACACCAGAATCAGATGAATGGAAAAAAATATGGCTTCACGGATTTATTGTAAAATGCGTTCATTGCGGACACGAACAAGATAAAAGAGAGGCGGCCGAAAGAGGCAAATGGGTGTCAACAAAAGATATGAATGATCCAGATGTAAGATTTGTTGGCTTCCATCTTAATCAATTTTATATGCCAAATATTAAAAGAGAAAATATAGAAGCAGAAATGCCTGGAATACATCCAACTAGAACAGAACGTGGTTATAGAAATGAAGTATTGGGAGAATTCTTTCAAGGCGATTCAAGCCCAATTACAAGTGAAGAGATTATTGAAAAATGTGGTGATAGAGAGAGAAAATTAAGAGCAAGAATAACGCCCGGTGAAGAACAAATGGTGTTATTAGGAATTGACTATGGTTTAAAGCGTGATCTTGAACAATTAGCAAATCCAGATAAGCGCACGGAACAGGGACAATCTTATACTACGGCAGTGGTTCTTTCAGTTAAAGGTCCAAATTTATTTTCTATTGAATTGGCATTAAAATTCGCAAGAAATGATCCGGCAGGTAAAAAAGGTATTATTGAAAATATAATGCGTCGATACGGAATAGACATTGCAATAGGAGATATTGGCTATTCAAATGATTTTAGTTATGATCTACACACTATGTATGGAGATAAGTATTTAGTTTCTCGGGCTCATTCAAAAGTAAATGAAAAGCAAAAGTTTAATTCTGAAACATATCCAAAAGAGATAATTTTTGAAAAAGATCATTATATTAGTGAAATGATGGATTTATTGAAAAAAGGACAAATTAGATTTCCATTGGGCAGCTATGATTATATAGGCTGGCTAATTGATCACTGTTCATCAATGGAATTAAAACCAATTTCGCGACATGGAAGCCACGAAATACACTATGTAAAAGGCAATACCCCAAATGACGGATTAGCGGCTTTAATAAATGCCTATCTTGGTTATAAATTTTTAACAACACAGGGCTTCAAAATAAAAAATCCACATTTAATGAAGATACCATCAGTAGATAATAAGCCATTGGTAGTATTCGGCAATATTAAAAGAATATTATAAAATCATTGATATATACATTAATAGCGCTCAAATCGCATTATAATATCGGAAAGTTAAATGGTAAAACAATATAGACAACCGCCTCCCTTTGGCTCATCTTATTCAACAGAGTATATTTTAAATAAGAATGCTGCCCCACAAGTATCAGCGGTTATGTCAAAAAGTGTTTCAGAGCATAGACGAGGGGTATTACAAGATGAAGTTGCACAAGGTGTTTATAAAGATGGCTCTACACCAATAGCAAATGGAGTGGGTCCAAATACATTAGGTGCAGTGACTTTTTCTTCAACACCCACAATAAGAAAAAATGCCCAATCATTCTCAGGTGGATTTGGAGGTGGTAATGGGTCTCCCACAGTAGCAGCTGGTGGAGGGGGCGGAACCATTAAACAAATCCCAGAGATTTATTCACCTCTCTGGCTAACAAGCAACCTTAATTTACCGCGCGATCGGGCTACTATTAATGCTTGGTGCAGAGCATTTTTTGCTTTAAATCCATTTGTTCATAATGCAATAAATTTACATAGCACATACCCAATTAGTAAATTAAATATTAAATGTGCTGATAAAAGCGTAGAAAAGTTTTTTAATGATATGTCCGAAGAAATAGGACTGCTTAATATTTGTGTTCAGATGGCTATGGAATATTGGTTATTAGGTGAGACATTTGTGCATGCCGAACTTGATAAAGATAAGGGTCGCTGGGGAAGATTATTAATTCAAAATCCAGATTATATGGTTGTCAATAGAACAGTTATTGCTGACGAACCAATAATTATGTTGCGCCCAGATGAAAACTTAAAAAGAATTGTGCAATCAAATAAACCTGCCGATATTGAACAGAGAAAACAACTTAACCAATATATAGTTGATGCGGTTAGGCGCGGAGAAAATATACCACTTAACAATTTTAATATATCCCATATCGCTCGTAAAATTAGTCCATATGAAATAAGAGGAACGGGATTACCAGTTAGCATATTTCGTCAGCTAATGTTATTCGATCTTCTTCGAGAATCAAAATTTGCACAAGCACAAAATATGATAAATCCACTTACACTTGTGAAGATTGGCTCGAACGGCCCAGATGGGTTGCATCCTACACACGATGTTCTCGAATCATGGAGAGATGTGTTCGCGGCAGCCCAATATGACAAAGACTTTAAAATATTCACTCACCCAGATGTTAATGTTGAGCGCGTCGGTTATGGCCAAGGTATTTATGATATTTCAGGCGATATTACTCAATTAGTTAAAGAAATGTTCATAGGTTTAATGACTCCACCAGTTGTTATGGATGGAACCGATATCACATATAATAACGGAGGCGTAGCACTTGATGTTCTTCGCCAGCGTTATATGGAATTCCGCAATAGATTGGCTTCGTGGTTAAAAAGAAAAATATTTGCACCAATTTCTGAAATACAAGGCTTTTGGGAATATAAAAAGGGAGCTGGCAAAAAATCAACAGAAAGACAACTTATCATTCCAGATATCGATTGGAATCATATGTCCTTGTTTGATGCCGCAGATTATACTGGCAATCTTATCCAATTACTTCAGCAGCCTGCAGAAGGTGGAGTTCCAAAAATCTCATACCACACACTTTATCGTTCGTTAGGTCTTGAGTGGGAAGATGAGCAAAGAAAAATACGCAAAGAGGCAATTCAGACCGCCATTTATAATAAAGAAAAGGCAGCTCTAGACTCATTGACATTAAATGAATTGCGCTCACTTACCGAAGAAGAAGAGATACCAGAAGTTCCGGGGGCAACGCCACAACCAGAACAACCAGTCCCAGGTGAAACATCCGATTTAGGTGGAATGGGCGGTGGTGGATTAGGTGGATTGCCTGGCCTTGGCGGACCATCAACACCTCCAACTACGTCCCCACCACCAGCGCCACCAACACCAGCAGGCGGCCCCACTCCTACTAAATAATAGATATCTACATATTTTCGCATTATTCGTAGTGTAAAGTATTTGGAGATTTCTAATGGAAAAAACCGCTCAAAAATTGCGCCGTCGCACCAAAATCCGTGAATGGTGGAATAAACCCAAGGAAGCATTAATAGGCGCTGTTAGTCCAGAATTTGCAACATTAATGGATAGTCTTCGTAATACTGATGATGGTATTCGTGAAGATGCCGCCGAACTAAAAAACTTGATTAAATTAGCCAAAACTAATTTTAATAGACGCGAGTATATGACTGCGCTTACTTTCTTGGGTCGATTCCACGCACAATTAGAAGCAATAACCAATAAATTAGATGCATTGGCCGCTGAAGTCAATATCAAACATCATCAGTTTTTATTTGGTGATATGGAACCAGAAAATATTGATTATATATTAAAGACATTGGGCCCAAAATTTGAAAAAAGAAAATCAGTTAAAAAAGCAAGTTTATCTGATTGGTGGCATAATTTAACCGATGAACGCGGAAAAACTATGAAGGCTTGGGAAAAGAGATTTCCTCGCGAGACAAAAGAATTAAAACGCCAACTTGGAAAAATGATTATTAGATCGGAATCATTATTTTCAAACCTAGTGGATACATTTAAAACACTTGGTAGTTTTAGGGCAACAAGAAAATTAGAAGAGTATTTACAAACTGCGGCCAAATTTAAGCAAAAATATAGTGCATATGATAATGCATTTGCCGATTTTTATAATAGTTCAGTTGGTAAATTTGTAGAATCCCAACGCAAAGAGATGGAAGAAAAGGCGATGGGCGCTCAAAAACAAGAACTTCCAGAAGCACAAGTCCCATCATTAATAGTGCCACCTGCTACACCTGAAAAAAATAAAGCACCAGAACAAGAACAAAAGCAAATTGCTGTTCCTGATTTATTGCCCAAGCCCATAAGTGATAAATACATGCCAAAGGGTAAAGCAATGCCAGTTGCTCTTAAATTACGTGATCCAAAAGATTTAACGCCGGAACAAAAAGCCTATGTTGAGAAAGAAAAAATGGCTCAATTACCATTTGAATCAACTCGACTTTCGCCTGGCCCGTTAACTAATGTAGATATAAAACCGCCAGTCTCACATGAATTTGGTAGAGAGTTGGAAGAAATACAAGAGGAACCAACAGATATTATAACACAAATATCTCCAAGAGCAGAGATGCAACTTAAAGAAAAACCAATTAAAGTTGAAATGGCAAATTTACACAATGAGTTTATTGAAAAATTAAGTGAATTAAAAAATGAAAGCCAATTTGCAGTTGCGACTCAATTAATAATGTATGCTAATAAAATAAAAGAATCAGATCCAAAAAATAGCGCTAAACTTATAGAACTATCAAATAAATTATTGGGTTAAAATGGGTGATTTAGGCCAAAACTTTTATCCAAAATTAGTTCAAGTGTCAAATGAATTGGGTATGAAACCAGAAGATTTATTGGCAGTAATGACCTCGGAGTCTGGTATTAATCCTTCTGCATATGAAAGCAAATCTCACGGATCCGGGCTTCTTGGATTTATGCCAAATACATTGAAAGGATTAGGTTTTACTGGTAGTTGGAAAGATTTTATTGGATTAAAGGGTGAAGATCAATTAGATTATGTTAAGAAATTAATACAAAATAATATGGCAGTTAATGGTGGAAAACCCTTTGGATCGGCAGCTTTATATTATACTGCTAATTTGTGGCCCATTGCATTAAAATTACCTGGCATTCAAGCTGGAAATCCTGATACGGCTTTTATTGAAGAAAATCCGGATACCATTACAGATCCAAAAACTGGCAAAAAATATAGTAAAAAATATTATGAACTTGGATATCGCATTAGTCCAGATTTTGAAAAAGCCGCATATAAAGCAAATCCATTGTTTCATGGTAGCACACAGGGAGCTATTACTTATGCCGACATGATGCGTCAGGTGGATAAAAATAAACGGAACCCAATTTATCAAAAAGCTGTAGCGCAAATGGAGCAACAGACGGGATATCAGTCAAATAAAACAACTGATATAGCACAACAAACACAAGAACCAAAAGAAGATATAGTATCATCAATAGAGTCATTATTTTCAAAATTTTTATCAACAACGGCAAATAAGAAGGTGTATTTGAAAAAGATATCTAAAAAATATATACCATATAGTTCTCTTCTAATAAAAGTAAATGCAGACAATTTTTGGAATGCAATGGAGTATTCTAGAATTTTATGTATAGCGCTTGATGAAGAGTTTGATGCTAACACTACTATTCATACAGATTTAAAAAATATTGAAATACAATGCAAAATGGTTGGAAATGCTGAAATTTGTAAATCAGCAATTTTTAAATTATCTAGTAAAATATCAACTCAATTTATAAAAGCTACTAAAAAAATAGGAAATGTTGCAATAAATACAAAAGTTTTATCGAATATTAAACCAAACTATCAAGAATGTAGCATAAAATTAGCAGAATTAAGTTATGATGTATTTCATAAAACTTTTAGGAATTGAATTATGGCAAATGAAAAACAATTTATAGATGCAATAAAAGAACTAAAAGCAGATGCTAAAAAGCATTCATTTGCCGAACTTATTGAAAAAGTTTGGGGTGGAAAGATAATTGAAATTTATATTGGTGATTCTTATGAAGATATTAAGTTCGATGAATCTACAACACGTAATCCAGCAATCGTAGTTGGAAGAGTAATAACAGCTTATGCAGAATGTTTAGTTTTAAATTGTGCTTATGTTGATCAAGCTACCAAAAAAATTCAATTCGGAAATATTGTGTGTCTTAATGAGAGAAGCGTTAGAACCATTACAGAAGTAGATGAGGCCGGAATACTTCGCGACACATTTTTAAATACTGGAGATGGTAGAATAATAAAAGAACTACATAAGGCAATCAATGAGAAATAATATAATTAAATTAGCACAATTTATTGACTTATATAATTCATTTGTTAAAAATGCATATATAAGAAAATTGCCTAATGGAAAATATCGCGTATTCTCTGAAAAGGGGAAAAATCTTGGAACTTATGATAGCAAAGAGCAGGCTAAAAAACGATTACGACAAATTGAATTTTTTAAACATAAAAAAGCATCTAAAACTATAATAGATTTATCTGATTTAGATACATTAAGTTATTCGGCCATTGTAAGAGAATTAAATAAAATGGGCGATAAAAATATATTAATTGATTTTCTATCTACATATAAGAATTGTTTTGATAATCTTGTTGCATCAAATATTAAAGGTGCTGCCGAATGTGCATTGCCAAAAACATTAATAATTTTTTCACATAAGCATAATATAAAATTACCGGAGCAGGCTAGTGATAAAAAGATTAATAAAAATAAATAATAATCTATATAGAGGGTCGGCTCCATCTCCAAAAGATGTTATTGCCCTATATAAACATTTTGGTATTAGAAAAATTGTCAGTTTAGATGGTGCAGCTGGACACACAATAGATAAAATATGTAAAATGTTAGGTATTGAGCATATTATTATACCAATCGATGAAATAAAGCCAGAACCATTAATCAAATTATTTAGTTATGATTTATATGATTTACTTATGTCTGGAGGGCCTACATTTGTTCATTGTATGGAAGGCAAAGATAGAACTGGTATGGTAATTGCAATGTTTAAATGTAAATATATGGATGTGCCCTGTAAAGACGCAATTAATGAGGCTGAAAAGATAGGATTTGGTATAGGTGTTAGACCAACAGTAATAAGAGCCTATAAAGCAATTATTTGTGCATATTGCAATGATAAAGAATGTTGCACACATAAAGAAGATATAAATGATATAGATATTGCTGATAATGCTCGTCATCATGGAGATTTTATGGATGGTGTTATAGATGCAGCGACAATGCAGTCATTTGCGCCGTTTATGGATACCGGCCGCCAATACCCATATTATAGTCAAATATATAATTACTGGTATGATCAATATCCAACAAGAAATAATAGAGATTTAAAGCCAGAGTTTGATCTTGAAGAAAAAGAAGATCAAGTTCCTATGGTTGGTGTATTTGATTCTCCGGCGCGATCGGTTGGGCCAGTAGATAATGGCGGTGGATTTGTTTCAATATAACGGCATATTAATATGATCATAAGGCGTAGTTACAGCACACAAATGGCATATGATGTTTCGGATGAAGAAAAAGAATGGGCCGAAAAAGCATTATTGTGTTTTGATTATGTATTACGATCTCTAACAAAAGCAACAGAGCATCTTGATATTATGGGTGTTTCTTTCAAAGACAATCCAGATATTAAAGAAGAAGAGTTATTACAATATAGAGCGGCATTAAGACGATATAGAGATAAAGTAATAGAAAATTTTAATTCATTTAAGCTTATGGCTTTTAAATGCATACAATCAATGCAACATTTTGAATCTGATACGCAAACCGCTAAACTAATGAAATCTTTTATATCTGCCATTGATTCTATTGAAGATGTAGTTAATAAATTTTCAGAACTATTTAATAATCTAAAATCAAAAACATTTACCACAGATGTAAATAAAAATATAGATGATATTCATAAATTATGTGATGAATTAGAAGAAATTATAGATGACAGAATTAAAGGACACATAAAAACCAATATTCTTGGTAAAAACTGGATAGATGGAATAAGCAAACAATTAGATACCACATTGAACCATAAAGATACTATGCTGGTTGATCTTATGAAAGATATAACCAAATAATTCACAAACTACGGATATATAGCAATAATTAATCATTTATAAGAGGCAACAATGTTTATTAAAAGAGGCGACGATACAAAAATAATAACAATCGTAAAATCTGATAATGATGTATTAGATGCCGATGTTAAAGAAGCAATGGAAAAGCTCAAACTTCAAACGGCGAAAGAGCCAGTTGAAGAAATTAAGAAAAATTTGGAGAATAACTAATGGCATTTAAGAAGATTGGCGAAGCTATTGAATTAGGCCCAAACGCTATACAGGACTTTAATTCTGTTGCTCCAATGATTGATCCAAATATTTTTGATAGTATGCAGAAATTCGCTGCTAATCTAAAACGCATAGCACCCAAAGCACAGGATTTTCTTTATTTTGCTGCCGTAATGATGCACGCCGCTGAATCATCTCTAATTAATGATGATGGAACACCGAAACTAACAAGGAAGGGTGAAAAGGTAGAGGCACATTGGGATACAAGCAATGGAACTTGGAAATGGATATGCAATGACCCATCCATACGTCCATATAAAAACTCAAATGGTGATATTTTCCCAGAAGAAGAGTTAGTAAAAGCACACAAAAAATGGATTGAACGCCCACTATGTATTGATCATAAATCTAATTCAGTAGATCATATTCGTGGTTTAATTGTAGATACATATTATGATCGCAATTTAAAGCGCGTTATTGCCCTATGTGCTCTTGATAAAAAAAATTATCCAGACTTGGCTGATAAGGTTGCAAAAAATCTTTCTAATTCGGTGTCAATGGGCACTGGAGTTGGACGCGCCATTTGTTTTGATTGTGGTCAAGTGGCAAGAGCTGAACAAGATTTCTGCCATCATATGCGCACCAAATCTTGCTATGGTGAAATAAACGTTGATTTAAGCCCTATTGAACTTTCGATAGTGGTTAATGGTGCAGATCCAAAAGCTAAAATCAAACATATTATTGCATCGGCTAATGCCATAAATGCATATGTTGAGTCAAAAGAATTAGAACTTAAAAATTTAAATGGTAAAGCAACATCAAATGGTATTATACAAATAAAAGCTGATTTGTTAGATACTATGAAAAGACTTGCTGAACTTGAAGCATCACTTAAAGATTCAGAAAAAAATGCAACCGAAGATACTAATGATATTGCATTAAGTCAGACTGGAAGTACAGTTGCTATGGAATCTACTGACACCGATACAACTGAATCAAGTCTAGGGCCAGAACATGAAAGATTCGCCTCAAATGAAATGCTTGATACAGCGAATAAACTGGCATTACTAAAAGAGGCCATTCAAAGCCAATTAAATGAAGTAAATAAAATGTCGAAAAAACTCGAAAAACTCGCAGAAAACATCAAAACACAAGAGGAACCTATGTCTGGAACAGATGATATGAACAAACAAGCCTATTTCCAAGGTGCTGGTGGCGTTAACGAACCAACACCCGGCGCAGTTAAATATCCCAAAGATCCAATGCAAGAGGATCTTCGTGATACTGGCGATAAACAAATGGTTGGTCAATCTCCATTTCCAGAAGTTGGATCACTCGATGGAATGCATCCTAGCCCAGCATCAGCAGAGCCAAAAGATGAACTTGAGCGTAAAAAGATGCTTGCGCGCGCCGAAGCAGAAGAGCGTGCAATTCGTAGAATGGCAGCAATCAAGAAAGCCAAAGAATCACTTGGTTATTTCCAAGCCGGTGGTGATGTTAATGAACCAGCACTTCACAAAGTAAAATATCCAATTGATAAAATGCAAGGACAACTTCGTGATAAAGAAGATAAGCAAATGGTCGGACAAAAACCATTTCCAGAGGTTGGCGCAGTTGATGGTCTTCACCCCAGCCCAGCTTCAGTTGATCAAAAAGATGAACTAAAGCGCAAAGAACTTCTACAACGTGCAAGCCTTAAAGCAAAATTTGTTAAAGCGGCAACAGAAGATGGCTTACCAGATTTTTCGAAGAGTGCGTGGCAAGTATGGGAAGGTGATAAACTTATACTAACAGCAACCGTTGATGAAATATCAGGCGGCC
>Ga0335069_10014414_pt1 | contig 11065 bp, 9 predicted proteins | sample Lox_Sample_11_FD_206714 | JGI IMG/M metagenome (GOLD analysis project Ga0335069, IMG submission 206714) | Soil microbial communities from Loxahatchee National Wildlife Refuge, Florida, United States - Lox_Sample_1.1 | ecosystem: Environmental > Terrestrial > Soil > Wetlands | place: USA: Florida... | reverse complement strand
TGCTCACGAGAATAGAAGCGGGCCGGGGAGCTGTCATTCGCGCCGGCCGGATGTCGGAAATGCAGCACAAGCCGCCAGCCTATCCATGTCGGAGCTTACCTGCTGTCCCGGCGCATGATACCGTCTGCATCGACCAGACACCGACTAGGAACTTGGAAAACTTCCCTCCCGTCGGCAACTGCGACCGACGGAGCAGAACTTGCCGGGGAGCGGCCCAAGCCATCAGAAGATATGCATTCGCGAGACTGAAATGGACGCTAGCACCGGTCGTTCCGCAGTGTCAACAATAAACCCGATCGCTGGTGCCAGAGGAAAGCTGCACGGGGATAGTGAATGCGGAGGGGGCCGCAATCGGCCAGCGACAGACAACGGATAGTGTAATAGGGGACGATGGCAAATAGTGCAATCGCGCTTGCACTTCCTCCGCTGCCCCCCACCCTCGCCTCGACGTGCGGGGGGAGTCCTGGACCATGTCAGGCTGCGAGGGGCTTGAGCGCCGCGCCCGCTTCCGGGCATAGTCAGTCTCGCGGACCTTTCTCGTTGGCCTGGCCGGTCGATTTCCAGCCATTTGGCCTAGCGCCTTTGAAATACGTTGCCAAGTAAAACAAACTGGGGTGGGGTGGCTCGCGCCATGCCCCACCGGGCCCGCTTGGATGCCCCGCATCCCCTTCACCACGTCAGGGCGCGGAGGGCTCCTCCGTGTTGCCGCTCCCTCGGCGGGTGGGCGGAGGTTTGCGCCGTGTGGCGGCGGGACGACCGCGTCCAGTCGGACGAACCCATCCTGGGGACCGCCGCCTTCTTTGGGTGGAGGCTGGCTGCGGGGGATACCCGGCAGCAGACCCAGCGAGCCCGCCCGACCCGGCTACGGGAGGGGGCGGGTGTGCTCGCGCTGCCGAGAGGCACAGGTCAGCCTAACGGAGCTCCAGCTCGGGAGCCGCCGCCGCCGGGTCGCGGCGGTGTGGGCCGACCTGGCCATATGCCTCGTGGCCACGCTCGGCCTTTCCCTCGCCGAGGCGGCGCGACAGCTCGGGGTCTCCACGTCGGGGATTGCGAAGGCGATCGCGAGAGCAGGGCGAACACAAGTCCACTGGAGCCACCTTCGGGACGTTGCATCCTATGACTCCTGAAATGCCGCGAAACACACAACACGGAATACGGAGGTGCTGGAACACCGTGACAAGATCTGCCAATGCCATCCGTGTCCCGTGGGCCTGGTACTCCCGCCTAGCGGCCAGGAAGCTCCCGCGGGGCGCGGAACAGGCCGTGGCCCCGTGCCGGTGGCCTCGTGGGGCGGCCGAACGTTAGAGCATCGCGCCGCCCCTCAAAGCAAATTCTTATCACCTCACCCACGTTCAACTCATACCCCGAGCGCACCGGACCACAGGTCGCGCAAGAACTCCTGCCAGGGAAGCGCACGGATCCTAGCACCCAACCTCCGCGGCTCCCGCTCCAGCGAAATCAACAGCGGGCGCTTCACCCTGTGCTCGGCGAGCAGGGCGTTCAGCCCCTTGAGGTCGCCTTCGTGCACGCGCCGGGCGCCCTTGATCTCCACCGCCACGTCCATCTCCCCCAGAACGAAGTCCACCTCCATGCCGGTGCTGGTGCGCCAGTATCGAATGTCCAGCTCCGGGTTCCGGTAGGCCTGATAGGCTTTGAGTTCCATGAGGATGTAGTGCTCAAGCGCCTTTCCGAACTCCGGCGTTCCTTCCTTCGGTGTCCGGCGGCTCAGATAGGTCGCCACGCCGATGTCGAACAGGTAGAACTTCTCGGTTTCAATCATCCGGCGTGTCTTCGATTTCCGCCAAGGGGCGACCCGGAAGCCGAGCAGCGTGTCCTCGAGAATCTGGAAGTAGCCGCGCACCACCTTGGCGCTCACGCCCGCCTCGCGGGCCACATTGGTGTAGTTCAACAGCTCGCCGTTGGTCAGGGCCGCCACGCGGAGGAATTCGGCAAAGGCCGGGATGCTCTGGACCGCCGCTTCAGCGGCGATCTCTTCCTTCAAATAGTCTGCCACGTACGACCGCAGATCACGGATGGGGTCGGGGGACAAGAAATGCGGCGGAAGCAAACCCGAGACCATCACGGCTTCCAGGTCGAATCCCTCGGTTTCCAAGATCGTCAACGGATGCATGGTGTAGCGCCACGCCCGACCGCCGAGGAGGTTCGCGTGTTTCCGGTGTAGCTTACGGGCGCTGGATCCGGTCATGAGGAAACTCAGGCCTCGGTTTTCGATGAGCCAGTGGACCTCGTTCAAGAGCTCGGGCACCATCTGGATCTCATCGATGATGACCATCCCGCGATGTTCCTGGTATCGCTCCCGAAGCAGAGCCGGTCGAGCCGCGTACTCGCCGAAGACATCGGTTTGGAGTAAATCGATGCGCACGTGCTGGGGGTAGGTCTGCCGCAACCAGAATGTCTTCCCGGCCTTCCGGGGCCCCCACAGAAACGCCGACCGTTTTGGCGGGAGGTCGATGGCCAGAGACCGCTTCAATATCTTTTTCATAGCGGAAGTATATCCGGATAAATTGCCCACACAAGGAAAAGTATCCATTTACGCCACGAGGTACCCACCCGATAGGAAGCTGGAGACCCGGCCTCGGCTTTACGCCGCAGCCGGCGGGGCGAGAGTGACCCGGGGGAACCGCGCGAGGGAAATCCGAACCGGTGGGGCGCTAGCACCGGCCGACCGGCCGTGTCAAGGCAAACCCCAACCGCCACGTGGCAAAGAGAAACCACGACGCACGCAAGGCTGACACAGACGGGGTCACCGCCGGCGCCCTGTCAGACCGTTAACGGGTCCAGCAGCGGGGGATCGGCGACGAGTGGATCATACGTCCATGCGGGGCGCTCGCAGTCCGAGAAGCGCACACACATGTTACGAAGAGAATCCTCCGGAACCTTGCGCATCGGTGGGGAACGGTCGGTGGGTTGCTGGGCGAGGCCGAGGTGTGCGAGGATCTGCCGGATGACCTCGGGCTGGTCAATGACCGCCATCACCCGCATCGTTCCCCCGCACCACAGCCAAGACTTCATAGCAAACCTGAATCCCACCTCGCTGGAAGCCTTGACCGAGTGCTGGGTCGAGCCCAGCCTCGCCTCTGCCACACCCGGCAGCATCTACCAGTTCGAGCGGCAGAGTCTTTTCTGCGCGGACCCCGACAGCGTGCAGGGGAAGCGGATATTCAATCGGGCGGTGTCGCTGAAGGATGAATGGGCCAGGATCGAGAAGGCTCGGCAGATCAGATAACACATGGCGGAGCCTATCTATAAGAACGAGACAGTGAGCTCTAGAGGTTCGTGCAGGGACATTTGACCTTGGCCTGCCCCATTTTCCGCCACTTCGTTTGAGAGGCCGGTGGGTTCGACCCGGTTCAGCGGGAGGTTTCATGAGGCGGTCCCAGCGCCGCCTCCGCCTTCGCCAGCCAGAACCGCATGTCCATCTCGCGGTACATCGTCGCCGCCGTTGACAGGTGCTCCTGGGCCTTGACGCCTTCGCCCGTGCGGCGGAAGAGCTTGCCGAGACCGAGCCGGCAGTGGGCAACGGGGGGGCGCATTCCAAGCTCCTCGGCCAGAGCCATGGCCTGATGGTAGTGGGCTTCGGTCATCTCGACGTCGGGGGAATCGCGATGCGTGGCGATCGCGCCGAGGAGGCGGAGAGCATACGCCTCGTAGCCGCGTTGACGGCGCTCACGGGCAATGCTCAGGGCTCGGCTTGCGAGTGCGAGCGCGTCCTCGGCTCGGTCGGTAAGCAGGTATGCCTCGCCCAGCTGCACGCACTGAAGCGCATGAAAGGCTCCTATACCCATCGACTCGATGCCCGCCACAGCTTCGCGCAACAAGGAAAGGCCTTCGGCCCCACGTCTTGCCACCGCGTACGCGTAGCCCAGCCAACCCATGACGGTCGGCGTCAAGAGCGTCATGTTGGAGTCACGGGAAAGAGCGAGGCCACGTTCGAGCACGGGGACGGCGTGGTCGAAATCCCCCTGGACGCAGTAGAGCGACCCGAGACCCCTGTACGCCATCGTCAGGCTAAACGGGTGGTCGACCGTCTGGGCGATTCGGATCCCTTCCTGCCCCTGGATGATCCCTTCGCTGAACTGTCCACGCTCGGCCAGGGTCCACGCCAAGTAGGCACGGGACAGCATAGCGGGGAACCCCTCCAGACCGCAGCGCTCACGACACAGATTGCCTTCCAGCAACTGGACGACCATCCTGAAACAGCTCTCTGCCATCAGATAGTCGCCCGATGCGTGGCAGGCTAGGCCAAGGTGGTAGTTCGCCGCCGCCGAGAGAGCAAAGTCCCCAACCGTTGTAGCATTAGCAAGGGCGCTTTGGCCGAACGTCCGCGCTTCAGTCGGGTGGCCTGTCACCCAGAGATGCTGGCTCATATAGACCGATACCCACCCGAGCCGGCGCGGATCGTCCAGCCTCACGGCCAGGACTTCGGCGTCGCCGAGATGCCCGAGAAGCCTGTTTAGTTGTCCGAGCGGGTAAAGCGAGTTGCGAAGGTCGAAGCGAAGGTCAACCGCTTGCCCCATCCATTCGCGAGTCTCGGGGAGATGGGTGAGCGCCGTCAGCGCCTGTTCGAAGTGGGCAACCGCCTCCGGGTGGGCCGATCGCGCGAAGGCCTTGGCGCCGGCCTGCCGGAGATAACCCACCGCCTTCGCCCACACCTCGCCCCGAAACGCATGGTGAGCCAGCCGCTCGACGTGTTCGGTCAGCCGCTCGAGGTAGAGCGCCTCGATGGCGTCCGCGATCCTCGCGTGGAGCGCGCGCCGGCGGTCCTGGAGTACGCTCCCGTAGGCGACCTCGTGGGTGAGCGCATGCTTGAAGGTGTACTCGAGATCCGGGAAGAGGCTCGCCTCGTACAGAAACTCGGCCGCCTGCAGGTGGGTGAGCCCTTGGCGCAGACTGTCCTCGGGCATGTCTGCGATGGCCTGCAGGAGCGCGAACGGCGCGTCCTTCCCGATGACGGAGGCGGCCTGGAGGAGGCGCTTGTCCTCGGGCGCCAACCGGTCAATCCGCGCCGCGAGGATCGCCTGCGCCGTCGCCGGAATTTGCCACGCGTCCAGCGCCTTCGCCACCCGATAGGCCCCCCGCTCCCCAACCAACACCTGGGTCTCCACGAGGGTCCGCACGCTCTCCTCCAAGAAGAAGGGGTTCCCCTCGGTCCGATCGATCAACACCCGCGTGAGCCGCGCGAGGGTCCGGTCTTCGCCCAGCAAGGCGTTGAGCAGCGCTTCGGCGCCTTCGGGCGGCAAGGGGTCGAGCCGGAGCTGAGTGTAGTAAGTCTTGCGGCCCCAGGGGTGCTCGTACTCGGGCCGGAAGTTGACGAGGAGCAGGGCCCGAGCGGTTGGAAGACTCTCGATGAGGCCGTCGAGGAATGCCTGGGTCTCGGAGTCGATCCAGTGAAGGTCCTCGAAGACCAGGAGCATCGGTTGGACCTGGCTCTCCCGGAGCAGCAGCCGTTTGACCGCCTCCAGCGTTCGCTGCCGGCGGCGCGGCGGGTCGAGGGCGTCTCACGCGGCATCGTCGACGGGGACATCCAGCAGCGCCAGTAGCGGGGTCAGGAGTGGCTCCAGCGCGCGGTCCAGCGTCAAGAGCTTGCCGGCCACTCGTTCGCGGATCGCTCGCGGGTCGTCGCGCTCCTGGATCCGGCAATACGCCTTCAGCAGCTCGATGACGGGCAAGTACGGCGTGGCCTTCCCGTAGGAGACCGAGCCGCTCTCGAGCACGAGCCAGCCCTGGGTGCGGTGCGACCGCGTGAATTCCCAGACGAGCCGCGATTTCCCCACGCCGGCCTCGCCCAAGACGGCGACCGTCTGCCCGTGTCCCACGGCGGCACGCTCGAGCGCCTGCGCGAGCTGCTGCATCTCACTGTCGCGCCCGACAAATGAGCGTGATCACGCTTATTGATGTCGGCATCATCGCGCTTTGATGGAAGGCAACGGTCGAGAAGGAGTTCCGTCGACGACGACCGGGGAAGGTGAACGGCGGCGCCGGGGGTAGTCGCGCATGGTGAGGGCCGAGCAATCCCCGCGGGATCGTCAGGGAGAGTGGTCGTCGGTGTCCGCGAAGGGCAACACCAGTTGGGCCAGGGCCGGCGAAGAACTCAGCGGCGGGCCGGACCCCTCCCACGGAAGCGCCCAGCCGTAGCGGTCCCAGATCGCGTCGTGGAGCGCGATCAGGAACTCGGCTACCAGGAACGCCTGCTCGGGCGGCCAGTCGTCGGGGAGGAAGAGCGGATCGAGCTGCACGGCGGATCTCCCTGCCGATCACCGACGCCGCGACGTGGTGCGCCGCGGGGCGGCGAAGAGTTCGAGGTAGAGCCTCTCGTCGAGTTGGGGCAACTCCCGCTGAGCCGCCACCGCGAGGAGCTCGGCCCCGAGATTGGCCAGGACCCGTAGGTTTCCCAGGGCGTGCTCGCAGAGCGTGTCCATCAGGTGCGGCGTGAGCAGGCTGGGGTTCCCCGCCGCCGTCAGCCAGTGTTTCAAGTGAGCGAGCAGCTCCTCCCGCGGCAAGGGCTCGAGCGTGAGCCGCGAGCGGATCCGGCTGCCCAAGGGGAGGAGTTCGGGCTGGGCCAGCCGCTCCACCAGCCGCCCGTCGCCGGCCAGGATCACGCCCAGGATGATGCGGGAGTCGAAGCGCGTGCTGGCGAGGAGCCGGAGTTCGTTCAGCACCGCCGGGTGCATCTCTTGGGCTTCATCGACCAACAACACCGGCCGCAGCAGCGTCGCCTCCAGATGGGCCTGCCACTTCTCCCGCAAGGCCTGGAACCCGCCCCAGCGGTTGTAGGGCTTCAAGGGACAGCTGAACAGCATGCTCAGCTCCCGGTAGAAGTCGCCGAGCTGACTCTGGGGATGGGCGAGCGCACCCACCGTGAGATCGGGCACGGCCGCCAGCCGCTCGGCGAGGAGGCGCAGCACCACGCTCTTCCCCAGGCCGGGGTCGCCGGTCACCAGGGCGAAGCCGCCGTCCCGGAGGAGCCCCTGCTCGACCTTCCAGCAGAAGTGCTCGATCGCGGGCGTCAGGCATAAGGCCTCGGCCGGGACCTCGGGCGCAAACGGGTTCCACTTGAGGCCCCAGAGGGCCAAGAGCTGCTTGGTCATGGCGTCTCCTCCTCGTCGCGGTCGTTCTGCGGGCCCGGGATGTAGGCCGGCGGCAACCCGGTGGCGGCGTACTCCTGGAGGAGTTGCCGCAGCAAGGGCGCCATCCCGCCGGGTGCCACCGGCGCCGGCGCGGTGACCGGGTCGAGCGGCCGCCGCCGGCGCGCCGCATTGGCCGCCTTGTCCACCGGATGGAGCGGACTCAGGAGCGCCCCGGTGCGGGGATCGACCAGATCGACCCGCGCGAGATCCCAGCGGGCGTAGCGGACCCAGAGCCGGTCGAGATGGCGGAACCGGGACGGCACCTCGAACCGGCGCCCCTCGAGCGAGACGGTGCCGTCGCTCTTCCGCTGGGTGCGGGCCTGCTCCAGCCGGAAGGCGCGCCGCAGGGCGTCGCTGGGGGGACTCGGCCGCCCGACATCGGGGCCCCGCCGGGAGCGCGCGAGCGGCGGCTCGCCGAGCTCGGCGTGGACCTTCTGGTTGTACTCCAGCTCCGCCCAGGCCTGGGTGGCCTCGTTGAGGAGGGCGAGGGTGAGGTCGGGCACCCCTTCCAGCATGGCGAGGAGGCGTCCCTCCACGCTGGCCCAGAGCACCTCCATTTTGGCGTTCTGGTGGGGCGAATACGGCAGCGTCGGCTCGTGCAGGATGCCGAGGTCGTGGAGGCCACGCTGGATCTCGGCCGCGAGCATGGCGGACCCCTGATCGGTCATGAGCGCCCGGGGCAAGCCGCGCTTCTGGATTGCCGGCATGAGCCCGTGGGCGAAGGTCTCGGCCGTCTCGGCGTAATACCACTGGGCATGCGCGAGGCGCCGGGAGCGGTCGTCCAGGACGCCGAGCAGATACGCCGGGACCCACTGGCCGTCGGCCGTCACCACCTTGCGGCTGCCGGCATGGTAGTCTCCGTGCCATAACGCGTTCACGTGTTCGACCTCGAACAAGCGCACCTCGACCGTGGCGAGCCGCTGCTCGGCCTGCAGGCTTCCGGCCGTGGGGGGCGTCACCTTCCGCCGGATCCGGGTGAGCCCCTGGGCTTTGAAGAACCGACGGAGGGTCGTGTAGGACGGGAGCGGCCCGAGGGCGGGCTGCGCGGTGACCACGACCGGGAGGTTGTCGTAGTGCAGTTGCACGGTCCAGCCCGGGTGGGCCTGCCACTGGGCGCGGATCACCGCGCGGAGCGGGAGGGGCACGCCGGGCTGATGGCCGGCATCCTTCCGGACCTGGCGCCGCAAGGCCGCGATCGGATCCGCCGCACTCCGGGCGAGGTCCAGCCAGCGCGGGAGGGTGGCGCGCGCGAAGCGGAGCGGCTCGCCTGGGGTCGGGTGCCGCCCGCGCGGGGCCGCCAGCCGGGCGAGCGCGGGGCCGAGGGCCCCGGCGGCCGGCGGCGCGGCCAGCAGGGGGCCGATGATCGCAAAGCGGAGGCGGGCCCAGTCGGTGCTCGGTGCGGGTGTGGTCATGGAGCGGTCCCCCCGGGAGGGGCGAGTGTGGCGCTGCCGGGGACCCTAGCGCGGGCCGGCGTGGGGCGCCAGTCCGCATCCTCTGCGGGCGCTCAGCCGCCCCCCGATGAGCGCGCCCCGGGCACGCTGAGCGGCGCGAGAAACGTGAGCAGCGCTTGCAGCCGATCGGCGACTGAGGCGCCCAGAAACCGCTCGAGCAAGGCGCCCGGCAGTCGGCCGCGATGCACCGGGGTGGCGAAGCGCCCCCGCGCCTCCACCCAGAATGCCGTGCGGGGGAAGCTGTCCTGCCACCAGCGGCGCCAGCGGAGGATCGTGCGGATGTCGAGCGTGCCGCCGAGCGCGTCCCGCAGCCGGGCCAAGCGGGCGTGGGTCAGTCCATGGGCCAGGATACTGACGAGTACCACCACCGCGCCGAGGTAGACCCGCCGACCGAGGAAGCGCAGCGCGGCCGGCGTGGCCCGCTTCCGGCAGCCGTCCCGGTCGCAGCAGAAGCTCAAGCGCCACTCGTACGCAGGCCCCAACTCCGCCGGGCCTCCCCGGGGCTTGCGGGGATAATCCGCTCGGTGCAGGCGGCCCCCGCAGGCACAGCCCCGGGCGTGGACTTCGGCGGCAAGGTCCTGGTCGAAGCGGGTCAGGTTGGCGTAGACAGTCCTGTCGTGGAGGAGCGTCATGTGGTACAAGGGAACCCTCCTGTGTCTGGGGTGGACAAGGAGGAAACCCCCTCGCGGGCTTGCGCGTCAAGATCCGTGAGGGGGTTTTGCGTGCTTCCCCGGACCAATGGAGATCAGGACTCGGGCGGGTCGGGATGCGGTGATCACGTTACGGGAGGGAAGGGCAACCTTGCCCCTCTCGCAATGAAACTCCATGATCACGTTATTCGATGAAACTGTACCCCCTCTTCCAAATGATCGTGCTCAAAACCCTGGCACTTTTTGCCGATTACCTCGCTCATGCTGAGGTGGAGCGTAACGAAGCGGTGAGGGGTCCCGCGGGGAACTCGCCGAGCGCGCGGGGCGCGGGGCCATCCCCCGTGGTGGCCGACCGGACGCCGGACCCGGCGCAGGGCGCGGACCGGCGGGGCATTAGCCCAAGGGCGCCGGGGTCATGCCCCTCCTCCCCTGTGAAGAAATCCCGCCAGGGCGCCGAGGGCATACGCGCGCAGCAGGTTGTGCGCCAGGGCGTACCACAAGGCGATCACCTGGACCTTGGCGAGACCGCGGACGGGAAGCTGGCGCAACCCGCGGTTCCGGGCCTGGGCGTTCACGCACTCGGCGGTGGCCGCCCGCTCCTTGTAGATGGCCTGGGCCGCGGGCGTGCCCATCCGCGCCCGCCAGGCCGCGAGCGGCGGCGGGTCGGTCGGGAGGGCGAGATGCGGGTCGCGCGTGGGATCCTTCGGTGTCGGCACCGGGGCGTACACCGTGGTCCGGGCGCTGACCGTCTCGAGGTCCGCTTTGGTCACGAAGCCCCCGTCCACCAGCATGGCGCCGGGGGCCTGCTGGTGCCGGGCTTCGAGCTGCGCCACCATCGGGGCCAGCTGTCCGTGGTCGGTGCCCGCGGTGGTCGCGTCCACGCCCACGATCACCTGGCTCGCCGTGTCCGTGGCGAACTGGAGGTTGTAGGCCGGGCGGAAGCCGCCGTCGGCCATCTTCATCACGCGGGCGTCCGGGTCCGTGGTGGAGGCCCGGGCCTGCGCCCGCTCGGTGGGTTTCTTCTTGGCCTCCAGCGCCGGCAGCTGCGCGAGCGCCTGGGCGACCTGCGCCTGCCGCTCGCGGGCGGCCCGCTGCCGGGCGGCCTTCTGCCGCGCGGTGGTCGCCCCGGGGTCCGCCTCGAGTTCCGCGCGGAGCGCCTGGACCTGGCCCTCCGCCTCGGCGAGGCACTGCGTCAAGGTCGGGCGGCGCCGAAACGAGGCGGCCCCGGCACTGGCCCGGACCCGGACCCCGTCCTGCGCCACCCGTTCCAGGGTCACCAGGCCCTGCGCCAGCAGCGCGGCCACGCTCTGGGTGAGGAGCGTGTCCAGGAACGCGCCGTGCGCGGTGCGGAAGTCCGCCAGGGTGTGATAGTTCATCGGCACGCCCCCGCAGAGCCACTGGTACGCGAGGTGCGTGGTGCACAGCCGGTCCAGCGCCCGGGCGGCGCCCACGGCGTCCAGCGTGGCATACAGCCAGAGGGCCAGGAGGAGCTTCGGGTCGGTCGCCGGGCGGCCGGCCTCGCCCTCCACCGCCTGGATCGCCTGGTAGAGCGGGGTGAGATCGAGGCCCTCCACGTACGCCCACACGAGCCGGGCCCGGTGGTCCTCGGGGAGCAGGCCCTCCAGGTCGACCGGCCGCAGGCACACCTGGGTGCGATTGGCTTCCCGGAGTCGGGGAGCGGCGGTGGCCGGCGGCGGGGGGCTCGCCGCCGCGGGCGGGGTGTCTGGCGCAGCCTCGGGGAAGAGTGTCATCGGTGGCCCTCCACGGCGTTGCCTCTCGCGTTTTTCATCGCACACGCGTGTGGGGCGGTCAATCG
>Ga0335069_10014413_pt1 | contig 11065 bp, 8 predicted proteins | sample Lox_Sample_11_FD_206714 | JGI IMG/M metagenome (GOLD analysis project Ga0335069, IMG submission 206714) | Soil microbial communities from Loxahatchee National Wildlife Refuge, Florida, United States - Lox_Sample_1.1 | ecosystem: Environmental > Terrestrial > Soil > Wetlands | place: USA: Florida... | reverse complement strand
AGCCTGGACTTGCCGCCGAGAAACTCATGCGACTCGACCACCTCACGCAGCCAGATGGTCTCGCGTTCGTGATTGGGCACCTGGATGCCGACAGTGGATTTGCCCGGCATGCGCTCGATCAGGATGCTCTCGGCGCGCAGCGCCAGACAGAGATCGTCACAGAGTCCGGTGATGCGGCTGTACTTGATGCCGGCTTCGGGCTTGAACTCGAAGGTGGTGACGACCGGCCCAGGGTTGATTTGGGTGACTTGTCCGCGAACATCGAACTCGCCGTACTTTTCCTGCAGGACTTGCGCGGTGATCTTGAGTTCGTCCTCGTTGATGGTGCTGTGCTCGTCGGGGCGCCGCAGAAGCGCGGTGGATGGCAGCTTATAGCTGCCGGCCAGCTTCGGCATGGTGGTCTTGCCGTGCTGATTGCTGTCTGCACGAGACGTAACGGCGATAGGCCCGCCGGCGGCCGTGGGGGCTTCGGCCGGCGGCTCAGGTTCCGGCTTGGTAGTGGGCGCAGGCGGCGGAGGAACTTGCGAGTTCTCCCGAACTGCGGCTTCGAACATGCGCTCGATGCCGCTCTTGACAGGGCCTCGGGATGGGCTGCTGTTGGCAGGCGCGGAGACTGGCGCAGTGGCTGCGATGGGTTGATCGGGCTCGGCAGCGTTCTCGCGGCGCGGGACGAGCTGGGCTGTCACCACCGGCTTGGTGGAAGCTGCGGCACGTTTCTTCTCCAGCTCCCTGGCAGCTTTCTTGCGCTCACGCTCGGCGCGCCAGTCGGCGAAGCGGTCGAGCGCGGCGTAGGCGAAGGCGAAGCGCGTCTGCGACCAGATCCGCAGGGCTCCGAAAGAGAATGTCGTTGACAGGTAAAGGGCCACAGCGATCATGGCCACGCAGATCAGGTACGCGCCGATCACGTTGAAATAGTGGATCAGGGCATCGGCGACGATGCGGCCGACGAGGCCTTCGGCGGGAATGGCGTCCTTCCAGCGGAAATTCCACGGAAGCAGGCCTAGAAATCCGGCAACGAACGCCACAAACGCCACCGCGCCGAGGGTCTTCACGTAGGGAGAGTTGATGGGCCGGGAGCGGAACCAGCGGACCGCGTAGCCCACCAGATAGACCGGCACGAGGAAGGCCGCCACACCCAGGAGTTGCAAGGAGAGGTCGCTGGCGATGGCGCCAAACATCCCGATCCAGTTGTGGGTCGGGCGGCCAGCGGGTGGTGCTGCGGCGGTGTTCAGCGAAGGATCCAGCGGCGAGTACGAAACCAGGGCGAGGACAAGGAGGGCCGCGAAGACCAGCAGCAGGAAGCCGATCAGCTCGTTGAGCCGACGGTTGGCCGTAGGCGTAAATGCGCGTGCCACAGCTGTCATGTTGGCGTTGGGGCGCGCCACAGTTCCACGTCGTTTCCGAGGAGTCATTCCACCTGCCAGCTGACGCAGGCGGACACTACCACTGCACGCGCAGCGGTCAGGAAACACGTGAACCCGCGACTCGTCCGAAGTACGCCAGAGCCACAATGATTATGGCAAAAAGCAGGGGGCAGATGGCTGGAAATCGCCCGCGCGCCGTTGTCGAACTAGTCTCCCCCTGCGGGGGCGGATTCGTGAGACGATTTGTCGCGGACATTGCCCTGCATCCGCCGTTTCGGGGAAGCCGAGCGGCCTCAGGGACTAAAGCACGCGATTAAGGAGCTCCCAGGAGGCAGGGATGAAGCCGTGCCCTGTGAAGGCCGGTTGATGGGCCAGCCTTAATGAGCCCGGCTGGCGTACCACAAGACGAACCCGCCCAGGAGGATGCGATACACAGCGAAGATGGTGAAACCGCGGGTGCGCACCCAGTTCATGAACCAGGCCACCACGCCGTAGGCGACGATGAACGACACGATAAAGCCGATGGTCAGCACGATCCAGGAGTGGGCATCGCTGGGCATTGCGCCGATGGCGCTGGGCTCGCCGTGGTGGGGATGCGTCGATTTCCAGAGATCGTAGAGCGTGGCCATGACCATGGTGGGGATGGAAAGAAAAAAGGAGAACTCCAGCGCCGATGGCCTGTCCATTCCCGCCAATTCGCCGGCGGTGATGGTGGACATGGAGCGTGAGGTGCCGGGGAAGACGGCCGACAACACCTGACACAGGCCAATCCACACGGCCTGCCCTATGGACATGTCCTCCATATCTTGCGTCAGTTTGCCGCGGGCAAAGGCGCGGTGCTGGGAGCGCTCATAGATCCCATCCACCAGCCACATGACAATGCCGCCGATGATGAGGGAGACGGCCATGACGTAGAGGCTCTCGAGGTGCTTGCCGATGGTTTTCGTCAGCAGGAATGCAGGGATCGCGGTACAGACGAACGCAATCGTGGTCAGCGTCAGGGGATGATCGATGACGGTCCGATCACCGCGCTTGCCCTGGGGGAAGTCGCCGACAAACTCCACGATGCGGTTCCAGAAATAGAACGGCAGACACAGGATTGCGCCCAACTGGATGACGATGGAGAACATCTTCCAATAGCCGTTGGCCAGATCTACGCCGAGGAAGGCTTCGGAGATGCGCAGGTGCGCGGTGGAACTTACAGGGAGAAACTCGGTCAATCCTTCAATGACTCCTAGAAGTACAGACAACACGTAGTCGTTCAACTTGCCTCCGTGCGCGATTGTGAAGTGGGACTACTCGAGAGCGTTTCCGTAAGTTGGAATGTTGTTCTGGACCATGTACAACAGGCGTTCTGCGCGGTTGGCCCAGTCGGTGTTGTCGGGGAACTGGGTCATGATTCGTTTGGCCGTCGAGATCGCACGTGCCTGAGAGTCGGCAGCCTTCTTCCCATCGTTGTTCGAGTTGTAAAGCACAATGAGCGCCGAGTATCGCCAGGCTGCCTTGTAGAGGGCCTCCGGCGTCTTTGGCGATTGTGGGTGGTCGTCGGAATACTTCATGTAAAGGTTCGCTTCCAGCTCGGGACACCTCACTTCCGCTGCCCATTCGCCGCAAGTCTTATTGTCGAGCAGGCGGTAGGCCGCCAGGTCTGCCCATTTGGTGGCGGGAAACTTCTTGATTACCTTCTTCATGTACTGGTCGTCGATCTGGTACTTCAGCGATGGGTCGCTCTGTTTGGCGGAAGGACGGGTGGAGGCATCGACAGCCTCAATCTGCCAGCGAATGTCGGCAGAGCGATACGCTGCTTCGCCCGCCAGCGGCGAGGAAGGGAAGTACTCGGCCACGCGAGCGTAGAGCCGCATTGCGTCCTGGGCCGAGCCCTTGCGCCCGCCGCGGCGGCTGGCCTCTTCCTCGGAATCCACGGCCTCGCCGAAGACGATCTTGTCGCCATCCGGCCTCGCCGCCGTGATGATGCCTTTGTCGAGGACCCAGCCGGTCACGTTGCGTTCGGTTTCCTGATCGGGGTCGGTTTCCACCGTGGCGACGACATTCGCCCAGTCCCGGGAACGCTCAATGACGGCGACCTCGCGCCCGCGGCCAACGTTTGACAATTTGGCGGCGGTCGGGTCGGGCGCCACATAGATGACAGCCTCGCGAATGATGACTCCGCGTTCGATAGCGGCCATGGTTGCGGCGGAGATGGCGGAAATCAAGGCGAGAATTACGATTGCGCGTTTCACAAACTGCATAATGCACTCCAAATGGCGAGACCTGCCGACCTTGCCTTGGCTTCCTATGCGGATGCCGCGTTCTCCGACAGGATTTGCTCCAGCAATTGCGGCTCAATGTTTCCACCGCTGACAACGGCGACAGTTTTCCAAGAAGGTGGCAGTTCGTCGCGATGGAAGCTCCATGCCGCGAATGTGACAGCACCGCTCGGTTCCGCGACAATGCGCGCCTCGCACACGATGCGACCCACGGCGGTACGAATTTCGTCCTCGGTGACCGTGATGATGTCGTCCACATAGCGCTGGATGTGCTCGAAATTCAGGGAGCCGACCGATTGCGTGCGCAGGCCGTCGGCCAGGGTGCTGGAGACACGCTCGGCCGAAAGCTGCACGATCTCTCCCTTGCGGAAACTCTGCTGAGCATCATTGGCCAGTTCCGGCTCGACCGCTACAACCTTCGCCGGCGAGCCGCTCAACTTGATCGCGGCCGCCACTCCGCTAAGCAGGCCGCCTCCGCCCACCGGCACGAGAACCAGCTCGACGTCGGGGCAGTCCTCCAGAATTTCGAGGGCGGTCGTTCCCTGTCCGGCGATGATGTGTTCGTCGTTGTAGGGCGGCACGATGCAGTAGCCGTGCTCGCGGGCGAGTTCCTCCGCCTTTTGCATGCGCTCGGCACTCGCCGGACCCACGAAGACAATTTCCGCTCCCAGCGCGGCGGTGCTTTCCACCTTGATTTTTGGCGCGTTGCGCGGCATGACGATGACGGCCTTGGCGCCCACGACCCGCGCGGCGTAAGCGACTCCCTGAGCGTGATTGCCGCTGGAGTAGGAGATGACGCCGCGGTGCCGCTCTTCGTCCGAGAGTGACGCGACTTTGTTGTAGGCACCCCTGAGCTTGAAGGAGCCGATAGGCTGCAGGCTCTCCGGCTTGAAAAAGAACTCCTCCGCTTGATTCTCGGCCAGTCTGGGACCGCCTGGCGGGTAGTATCGAATGAGCGGCGTGCGAGCGGCGATGCCGCGCAATCGCTGTTGGGCCTGCCTGATCTGTTCGAGACCTACCATGTCAGATTTCAAGGATGACCGGCATGATGAGTGGCCTTCGCGAGGTGTGCTTCACGATGAAGCGCTTCAAGTCCTGGCGGATCTTTTCCTTGATAACGCCGTAATCGGCCCTCTCCTCATCGCTCGATGCGTCAAGGGTGTTCATCACGACCAGTCGTGCCTGGTCGAGGAACCCGTCTTCGATGGAAGTGGGGGAAAAGCCGCGCATCACGATTTCCGGCGAGGTTTCGACCTTGCCGGTCAACTTGTTGATGGCAATGATGGGCAGCACAATGCCGTCTTCGCTGAGGTGGCGGCGATCGCGGATCACAAGGTCTTCGACGACATCGCCCATGGAGTTGGAGTCGATGCAGACGCGGCCCACCGCCACGCGGCCGGTCTTGCGCGTGCCGAGCTCGTCGAACTCCAGAATGTCTCCGCTCTCGATCATCAGTACCTGGCCCACTGAGCCGTGCATGGCGGCGGCCAGTTCCGCATGCAGCTTAAGCTGGCGGTATTCGCCGTGGATGGGAATGAAGTATTGCGGCTTGATCAGGTTGATGATGAGCTTCAATTCCTCGCGGCTGGCGTGGCCGCTGACGTGGACGGGCGGCGTTGAGCCATCCTCGTAAATCACATGGGCATTGCGGCGGAACAAGTGATCGATCACCCGGTAGATGGCCTTTTCGTTGCCGGGGATGATGCGCGACGACAATACTACGGTGTCGCCTGCCTGAATGCGCGCGTGCTTGTGGTTGTCCACGGCGGCGCGGGAAAGCGCCGACATCGGCTCGCCCTGGGTTCCGCTGATGAGCACGCAGAGTTTTTCCGGCGGCAGATCGCGGGCCTGCGAAGGATGGACCAATAATCCGTCGGGAGCGTCGAGATAGCCCAGGTCCTGCGCGATTTCCGCCGATTCCATCATGGAGCGCCCGACCAGTGCCACCTTTCTTCCATGCTCCAAAGCGGCTTCCATGGTGAGCTTGATGCGATGGATCGAGGAGGAAAAACAGGAGACAAAGAGGCGTCGCTTGGTGCGGTTGAAAATCTCGTCGAAGCGCGCGCGCACCGCGCGTTCACTGGGGGTGTAGCCGCGGCGCTCCACATTGGTCGAGTCCTGAAACAGCGCCAGTACGCCGTGTTTGCCGTATTCCGCGAAGGCATGCAGGTCGAACAGACGATTGTCCGTGGGCGTAGGATCAACCTTGAAGTCGCCGGTATGAATCAGCACACCTAGCGGGGTGTGAATCGCCAGCGCCACGCAATCGACCAGGCTATGCGTCACCTGAATCGGGTTGATGGTGAAGGGACCGATCTTGAACGACTCGCTCGCCCGAATCTCGTTCAATTCGGCGTCGTCGAGGAGGCCGTGTTCCTCCAGCTTGCCTTCGACGTAAGCCAGCGTGAACTCGGTGCCGTACACCGGGACGTTAAGTTCCGAGAGAATCCAGGGGAGGGCGCCGATGTGGTCTTCGTGGCCGTGGGTGAGCACGATGGCGCGCACATGGTCGCGATTTTCCGTCAGGTAGGTGATGTCGGGAACGACGATATCGACGCCCAGCAGTTCGGCCTCGGGAAACATCAGGCCGGCGTCGATGACGATGATGTCGTCGGCCCAGCGGATGGCCATGCAATTCATGCCAAACTCGCCGAGTCCGCCCAGCGGGACTACTTGTAACTTGCCTGTAGGCATCGGTAGTTTCGATGCTAGCACAGCCTTTCCCATCAAACTTCACCAGCGGGTGTGCTTGGCACTCGAAATTTCCTATACTGGAGTCAACATGAGCACCAGTCGTGACCCTGGACGGTCTTTGCTGCGGAGGGGTTTGGAACGAGCCATACGCGGCGCATTTATGAAGGCGTATGAGACGGTGAAGGTTGATCCGGAAAAGTATCTCCGTCACCTGCGCGCGGCCTACGATCTGCCGGCGCGTACTTACCAGGGCGTGTACTCGGTGAATCTTGCGGTGCTCGACGGGATTGCCGAGGAGACAATTCGCGCCAGCATGAAAATTGCCGCGGCGGAAGGCGCCGGGCTAGGCCTCGGCGGCATGTTCACGATCATTCCCGATCTCGGCATCCTTGCCGCCATCACCATCCGCATGATTCAGAAGCTGAGCCTGATTTACGGCTTCTCCTACACCACCGAGCAGGAGGAGGCGGAACTGTGGGTGGCCGCGGCGAGCGCGGCCGGGGTGGATATCAGCCGTGAGTTGGTCGAGAAGCGCATGGTGAGCAAGTTCATCCCACGGGTGATTCAGCTCATTGCCGCCAGCGCCAGCAAGGAGATGGTGGAGAAATGGGCGGTGCGGCTGATTCCGATTGTGAGTGCCGCGATTGGGGCGGGGTTGAACTACTACTTCGTGCGGGTGTGGGGCGGGCGGGCCGCCGGTCACTTCCGGCAGCGGCACATGGAATTGAGGCGGCGACAGGAACGGGCGTCCGCCATGTCGTTGCCGCAACCTAGCGCGTCCTGAAGAGTATTCACCTCGGAGTTACGAGACGCGGAGGCCACAGAGCTCTTCAAGTACTTCCCAGGTCTCCGCGCGGAACATGGTTCGCGTGCATAGTCACTGATTCATGGCTTCGGCCACTTCGGGCGATGGTTCTTCCACTCTGAACTGCCCCTCCCACTTTGCCATCACGACGCTTGCAAGACAGTTGCCCAGCACGTTGACAGCGGTGCGTCCCATGTCGAGCAAGGGGTCAACTCCGAGGAGGAGGAACAGCGGTGCGCTGGGCAGCCCAAGCGATGCCGCCGTTGCCATCAACACCACAAGCGAGCCTCGGGAGACGCCGGCAATTCCCTTGCTGGTCAGCATCAGCGTCAACATGACCATCAACTGCTGACCGAGGGAAAGGTGAATCCCGGCGACCTGGGCGACAAAGATCGCTGCCGCGGAAAGGTAGAGGGAGCCTCCGTCCATGTTGAAGCTGTAGCCGGTGGGAATGACGAACGCAACGATCTGTCGCGGAACTCCGAAATACTCCATCGCCTCCATGGCGCGAGGGAGCGCCGCCTCGGAGCTGGTGGTGGCGAAAGCAATGGTCACCGGCTCGGCGACAGCGCGGCTGAACCCGCGCAGCGGTACACGGAACATACGTGCGATGGGGAGTAGAACTGCGAAGATGAAAACGATCAGAGCCGCGTAATACGTCAGCAGCAGCTTGAGAAGGCTGCCAAGCACTGCCAATCCGGTGTTGGCAACGGTATAAGCCACAGCAGCACCCACCCCAACCGGAGCGAACAGCATGACGATGTTGGTGAACTTGAACATCGTCTCGACCAGGCTTTCGCAGAAGTCCAGCATGGGGCGGCGCTTGTGTTCGCCAATCATCGCCAGCGCAATGGCAAAGATCAGGCTGAAGACCACAACCTGCAGCACAGCATTGTCGGCTACGGCCTTGGCAATGTTTTCCGGGAAGGCGTGCAGGATGGTTTCTTCGGCGCTGAGTTTGGCAATACCGCTGGTCTCGCCCGGCGTGATGCTGGGAAGCTGCACTCCGCTTCCCGGCTTTGTCAAGTTGATTGCCGCCAAGCCGACGAAGATCGCAAGGGTCGTTACGACCTCGAAGTAAATGATTGAGCGCAACGCCAGGCGGCCCACCTGCCGCAGGTTCGAGTGCCCGGCGATTCCCACTACCAGCGTCCCGAACAGCAGCGGCGCGATGATGGTCTTGATCAGGCGCAGGAAAATCATGGCCAACACGCGCAGGTGGGTGGCGACGGAGGGCAGATCGTGGCCGAGCTCGGCGCCCAGCAGCATGGCAACGAAAATCCACCCTGTTAGAGTTCGCTTGAACGATGCGTAAGCGACCAACGTTATGAGCACCAACCAACGCATGATGAGGAACAGCGTGGCCGAGCCCGAGGTGAACCAGACCAGCATGGTGGCCGCGGCCGCCACGGCTGCGATGACCAGGAAAACGTGCTCGCGATCGTGGTTAGAGGCCGCTGTCATGGGGATTTCAGCGCAGGATGTCTTCCAGTTCGACTCCGCGGTCGGTGCGTTCATCGCGATACTTCACGATCACCGGCGTATAGAGTGCGAGTCCCCACTCGCCGGCCTTGCCCTTGGCGATGGCGCGCGAGCCAGGCACGACGACTGCGCCCTCCGGCACTCGCAACGGTTCGGTCTCGCTGGAGCGATGAATGGTTCCGTGCACAGTGTCGAACAAAGGGGTTGAGCGGGTCAGGATCACCCCGGCGCCGAGCACAGCGCGCGGACCTACTTGAGTGCCCTCATAGACGCCGCAATTTCCGCCCACGAGCACGTCGTCTTCGATGATGACCGGAGAGGAGTTGATGGGCTCCAGTACGCCGCCGATTTGGGCTGCGGCGCTGATGTGCACCCGCTTGCCGACCTGGGCGCAGGAACCGACCAGTGCGTGGGAGTCGATCATCGAGCCCTCGTCCACGTAGGCGCCGACGTTGATGTACATGGGAGGCATACAGACCACGGACCGCGCCACATACGCCCCCGCGCGCACCGACGATCCGCCGGGTACGATGCGCACCCCATCCTGAACGGAGAATTTGCGTACCGGATAGGTGTCCTTGTCGACGAACGCGAGAGTGTTGGGATCGCCGCTCTCCGCCAGCGCGCCAATGCGAAAGCCCAGCAGGATGCCCTTCTTGACCCAGGCGTTGGTTTGCCAGACGCCATCCAGCTTTTGTGCGGCGCGGACTGTGCCCGCGGTCAGAGCGTCGCGAAACTTCTCGAAAGTCGCGCGTGCAGAGGGACTGGGGACTGCCTCCGCTCCCGCGGCATAGAACTGCTCGATGGCTGTCTGCAACTCATGCATGTTGCGGGCAGTATAAACGCTAGGTTGCCGCGGCTCCAGAGTTACCGGCGGAGAGGGAGGAATGAACGAGCCTATTGCACCGTGACTGAGTGCGGCTGTAGCAACCCAACTTCGGTCACCACCTTTTCCAGTTTGGCGCGGTTCTCCGGCCGCATGGGCACCAACGGCAGCCGGTAGACTTCTTCGATGCGGCCCATCATCGAAAGCACAGCTTTCACCGGTATGGGATTCGATTCCAGGAAGTTGGCCTGCATCAATGGAAGATACTTGCGGAACATCAGGCGGGCCAAGTCCCACTTGTTGGCGAGCGCGGCTTGCGTCATGCGCGTCATCTCGGCGGGGATTGCGTTGGAGGCGACCGAGACGATACCGACACCGCCAAGTCCGATCACTGCCAGCGTGATGGCGTCGTCGCCGGAGAAGACGAGGAAGTCCTCGGGAAGCGTGGCGCAGACTTCCGCGATCTGGGAAATGTTGCCACTGGCTTCCTTGACGCCGATGATGTTGGGAATTTCGGCCAAGCGCCACAGCGTCGAGGTTTCGATGTTCGTGCCCGTGCGTCCGGCGATGTTATAGAGCACCACCGGCTTCTGCGAGGCCTCGGCGACGGCCCTGAAGTGTTGGTAGATGCCTTCTTGTGTGGGCTTGTTGTAATACGGGGTGGCGGAAAGAATGAAATCGACACCGCGATGTTCGGAGGCTTCTTTCGCCATCGCAACCGCCTTCTGCGTGTTGTTGGAGGTTGCGCCCGCCATGATCGGCACCCGCCCCTGCGCCGTCTCGATGGTTACGTCGATGACGCGCAGCCATTCCTCGTGCGTGAGCGTCGGCGTTTCGCCGGTCGTGCCGCAAGGAAGCAGGAAGTCGATGCCGGAATCAACTTGCCAGCGCACCAGTTGCCGTAGTGCCATTTCATCCAGGCTGCCGTCGCTGTGGAAGGGAGTAACGAGGGCTGTGCCGCATCCGCGCAGTGTCATGATGCTGAAGTACCTCTTGCCCGAAATTGTAGGGCCAACGGCCTGTGCAAATCAGAGTTGGCCGAAAATATCTTTGAAGTCGTAGAAGCCGGTCTTGCCCACGATCCATTCGGCGGCGAGCACCGCGCCCAGCGCAAACGTACGTCTCGACTTCACCTCATGGGTCAGGACCATCCGGTCTCCCTCGGATTCGAGCTCTAGAGAATGGATTCCCATGACCTCCCCTTCGCGCACAGAGGTGATCTCCGCCTGCACGCCGGACGCCTGGGCTACAACGCGCTGCAACGCGATCGCCGTTCCTGAGGGAGCGTCTATCTTGTGGACGTGATGCGTCTCGGTGATGTGGGCGGTGTATCCGTGCTGCAGAGCCGGCGCGGCCGCCCGGGCGATCTGGAAGAACAGGTTCACGCCGTAAGAGAAATTTGCCCCGAAAACGAAACCGGCCCCGGCACGTTCCACATCCTGTTTGACTCGGTCCAGTTCGCCGTACCAGCCGGTGGTGCCCACCACCATGGGTGCCTTAGCAGCAATGCACCGCGCGATGTTGTCCAACACGGCGTCTGGAGTTGTGAAGTCGATCACCGCGTCAACGTCTCGCAGGTTTTCAGGCGTCAGCCATGAGGCGTCTGGGTTTTCGATGTCAGTGAGGA
>Ga0335069_10014408_pt1 | contig 11069 bp, 9 predicted proteins | sample Lox_Sample_11_FD_206714 | JGI IMG/M metagenome (GOLD analysis project Ga0335069, IMG submission 206714) | Soil microbial communities from Loxahatchee National Wildlife Refuge, Florida, United States - Lox_Sample_1.1 | ecosystem: Environmental > Terrestrial > Soil > Wetlands | place: USA: Florida... | reverse complement strand
CGAATGGCTCACTTTCGACAACGAGCTGATCGCGCTGCCGCAAGTGCGGCCCGACCCGCAGAACACGATCAAGGCTATGGATCATAGTCCTGAGAGTGTCGCGTTCGGAGCGCAGCGCATCGGCGGCGTCCTTCGCGCCCTCAGCCTTCCGACGCGCTTCCTCGTAGGTGTCGCGCGACAGCAAGTGCGCCCGCGCCACCTTCTCCGCGGTCTCGTAATGCGTCAGCGCTTCGTAGAACCTCCGCGACTGGGAGCGCGTCTTGGCGAACAGCTCGTTGGCTTCCTTGTCGATCGCCTCGAGCCTCAGCACCATCGCGCGCAGCCCGCCGCCGGCTTCGACGATCAGCCGGCCTATATCGCCGTTGGCGTCGAGCAGATCGTCGCCGCCGCTGCGCAGCGTCTCGTGATTGAGCCCGAAAAGTGTCCCGAACCGATCCCTGTTGATCGCTCCGAGGACCGTCGACACCAACAACGAGTCGTCGAGCACCACCCCTTTTCCATCGATCAGCGTCTTCCCGTAGCCCTTGCGCCGGCGAAGCGCTAGGATCTCGCCATTCGCGAGGCGCATCACGGCGCCGATCCGCATGCTGGGGTATCCGTAGGTGTCGCCGCGCGGCGAACTCTTTGGGATCCCGAACAGAAAATCCCCGATCGCTTCGAGGCAGGTGCTCTTTCCCGCCTCGTTCAGCCCGTAGACGACGGTCAAGCCCGCATTCTCCGGAATTGTAATCGTCCGTTCCGAATAGCAGCCGTACTTCTCGAAGCTCAGTTCATTCAGCCGCATGGTCCGCCTCGTTGATAAGGCCGCGTGCGAGATCGGTCGCGCGACCGACGACTTCCGCACGCATCCGCTCGATGAATTCGTCCGCGTAGGCGCCCGCGGGAAGTCTCGCGCGAATATCGGCCAGCCTCTCTGCAAGCTTTGCGGCGACCCGTCCGTCCCCGGCGAGCCGACGGATCTCCGCGTCGAGCCGACCCGCCACCGTCGGATCGACCATCTCTACCGCCGGCCGCGGCTCAGTCCTGACCACGAATTTCTCGAGCCAGACGTCGTAACCGAGCGTCGCCAGCACGGCCTCGATCCCTTCGCGAACGGCGGCGCGCTTCAAGAGAAGCTCCCCGTGAAGCACCGTCTTGCCCGTCGCTATTACCCGCAACGCGACCGGCCGGTCGCCGGCTTCCGCGCACAAATCCGAAATCTGGTATTGAAGCGCTTCCACCACCTCATCCAACTCGAGATGCTGCATCACATCCACCGTGACCACCGCCCAACGTACAACGTCGAGCGGGCGATGCTCGACAGCGGCGACCTCACCGTCCTCGACCGTCACCAAAACTGCGCCTTTGGCGCCTGTCTCGCGCGGATCGCGACCCTGCAGATTTCCCGAATAGACTATGTGAGGCGCTTCGTTCAGGATTGCGAAGCCGTGTACGTGACCGAGCGCCCAATACTCGTAGCCGTGGTTCACCAGCTGTTCGACAGTGCACGGAGCATAGCGCGCGTGAGACCCTTCGCTTCCTGCGCACGCCGAATGAAGCACCCCGACATTGAAGACTCCGGGCGTCGCGGCAGGATAATCCCGCGCGATGTTGTCCTCGATGTCCCAACGGGGAAAGCTGCGGCCGTGAACCGCGACGCCGGCGTCTTCGAGCATCCGCGTCTCGGCGTGTTTCTTGGAAAAAAGGTGCACATTGCTGGTGTAGGCCAGCTTGTCAGCGAACCGGTTGCCCGCGTCGTGGTTTCCCAGCACGAGGAACACGTCGATCCCGGCGTCGCCGAGCCGCTTCATGCCTGCTAGAAAATACAGACCTGTTTGAAAATTCCGCAGATCGCGATCAAAGACGTCTCCGGCGAGCACCACGAAGCGGCACCGCTCCTCGATCGCCAGCCTCACCAGGTTGTCAAACGCCTGACGCGACGCCGTCTCGACCCGTCTGGCGAAATCCGGCGACTTGCACGAAAGCCCGATCAGCGGGCTGTCCAGATGCAGATCCGCAGCATGAAGAAATCTAAAGCTGCTCACGCCCTACTACTCCCGCGCTATCCACACGGCAATCCAGCGAATCGCCGCAGTTCACCCTGAGCCCACCATTCTCTCCGATTCGCGAAAGGTCTTGTTATGCGCCGCGTGACTGTCCCCAACTTCCATATGAAGTGCGGGGAAGGTTTCGTCATGACCGGCGGCGGTAGCCGTCTCGACGTAAGCGCCCGGGTAGGGCGGAGCCGTCATGCTGACCGCTTCGACGTCCTGTAAGGCGACGACAGAGCCGGCAACGAGCTCATGCGCCGCGCCGCCTTGAAGTCGGCGAAGCAATTCCGAGAGGGCGACGGCCGCCGCGATGAGGCCGACAAAGGGAACGCCGACGGTGCGCGAGGCGAGCTGCGCCAAGCCGCACCGGTCGATGCCCGCCTGACGCAAAGCTTGATAGGCGGGCCGGTCCTCGAAATTTTCGTCCGTCGCGGCGATCTGCCGAGACCAAATCGCCTCGGCCGAGCGCGACGCCGGGAACGCGTGCATCGAAAAGCTGCGAAACGCCTGCGGGCCGGAGCCAAGCCCCGCCTCGACGACAAGATCGAAGCCCGGCTTTTCAAGCGCAGCCCGCGCCAACGCGTTGTCGACTCCGCAGAAGGCGACATTGGGCTCGTTGGGCGCGCGAGTGATCCACGAACCGAAGCGCCGTTCGTCGAGGAAGTTCTCGAAGCCTCGTTCCTCAAGCCAATCGGCTACAGCCCTTGTCTTGCGCCGCCCGACATCGCGGAGAAAGGACAGCAGCGACGTGCTATCGTTCGACGGCGCAAGGCAGTCGAAGTCGTGCAGCAGCAACTCAACCTGCGCGCGATCGGCATAAGGTAGACACGCTAGCAGCCACGCGAAGGCCTGTCCGAGATTGCCAAGGCCAATCAGCCAGAGCTTCGAGGGCAAATAGGCAAGCGCCGGTTCGGTCGGGTCGGCCGCGAGCCAGTCGGCGCCGGGGCGCCAGAGCGAAAGTCCGGCCTCGCGGCGCCCGGCCATGGGGTGGTCGCCGGCGTGATAGGCAAAGGCCTCGGCGGCGCAAACGGCGGCGGCCAGCGCCGGGACCAGCGCCATCGTGCCGGTTTCGGGGAGAGGTCCGCGGTGGCGAGCCGGGATCACGCCGCCACGCCAGCCCGCCCAGGTCACGCGCCAGCACGGCGCCGCGATGTTGGGGATGTCGGCGTTGCCGATGACGGCCGAGGGCCAGCTTCGGCGCGCCTCAGCGACGATGCGCCCGCCCAAGGCGCGCACCGCAGCGGCCAACGGGCGTCCGGGCGCGAGCGTGCTGATACAGGGCGCACCGTCCGTGAGATCGGTGACCTCGACGCCGGCCAGTAAGGTGCGCCGCGCGACGTTGACGAGTGTGAGCAGCGCCGTCTGATGATCGGCAGAATGCTGCACCTCAGCGCCGGCATGGATGGAGAGGCCGAAATGTTCAAGCAAATCCATGGCGGCTTCGTGCGTGGCCGCCTTGCCGCTATCCATGAAGTATTTCGCGGCACGGTGCAGAGTGGTGTGGTCGACGATGCGGCCCATGGTCAGCTCCAAAAGCCCGTGTAGAGGAAGCGGCGCGCCTTGGGGTGCGTGCGGTCGGTCCATTCGTGCTGGCCGCGATACTCGTAGATGCCGAGGCGCTCGGCCTGGATGGGCCAGGCCGCAAACTCCGGCACGATGATCGCGACGTGGCCGTGGCGCGCAACCATGGGATTCGCCTTGTCGGAGCTGCTCTGATAGGCGGCGCCGCCGTGGGTATGGATGTCGGCGACGACGGTCAGCTTGCGTTTGCGGCATTCCGCCCACAGCTTGGCAAAAGCGTCGCCGCGCAGAGCGCAGACGCCGCTGGCGTAAGCGTTGGCGTCGAGCTCGTCGTAGTAGACGGTATCCGTGACCTCGCGCCGGCCGTTGACTTCTTGTCCGAGCAGGAAGGCGCCGGACTCGTGACGGCGGCGTCCCCGACGCTCAAGCTCGCGGACAATCTGGCGCCAGAGACGGGCGTTGCAGGTGATGCGGTGATCAGGCGCTACGAGCGCCCGTATAGTCGCTTTGATTGAGAAGCTCATAAATCTGCTCCACGTAGCAAATGAGTCCGCGCGCCGGCTGCCACAGGCGGCTCGGATGTTGGCTCCGCCAGTGATCGTGACCGTCGATCGACATGCGATCGCAAGGCAGGTAAAGGCACTGGCCGCTCTTCCATTCCGGCCGAAAGACCGAAGGCACGATCGCGCTGCCCGTCGGCCAACGGTTGGCCGGCAGCGGTGCGTTCGAGGCGATGTCCCATGGCTGCCCGGTGACCGGGTTTTGCCGATAGCCTAAGCATTCGAAGCGGAAAGCGTATGTATCGGCCGATCGCGGCCGCGGCGGCGCGGAGACCACGACGATCGTGTAGGGCCAGGACGTGCCGGCACGGCGCCAGCGGCCCTCGATCTCGCCGCGCCGGAATTCCGGCATGGCGAGATCCGATTCGAGCATGGTCAGGCCCGGAGGCACGGGGAAGTTCATGTCAACCCTCGACGCGCTTTTCCGGAACGAGGTCGAAGCACAGGTCGCAGGCATGGCCCTTCACCAGCTGGTGCAGCGGCGTGTCGCTTGATGGGCGCTCAGTTGACTGGCAGAGCTGCAAGACGTGCTCGGCTGCATCCTTGGAGCTCAGCTTGAAGGTGTGCACGGCCCACTCCTTGACGGCGTGCAGGCGCGCGCCCGGCGCGAATTCGTGCTCGGCGGTCTTGTCGAGGAAGTGCACCGCGGTCTTGATGCGCGGGCAGCGGGTCACATGGACCCGCGCACCGTGCTTGAGGCCAGGGACCGGGTCGTGCCGCTGACCGTGGAGGTGTTCCGCCGCCTCATCGATGAAGATGAACCTCCCGGCATCGACGGCGATGCCGGCCGCCGCGAGGGCGTCGTGCAGCTCGCCGAGCATGGCGCCCTCGGACAGCTCGGCTTCGAGAATGCCGGGCCGCCCATGCGCCTGAATGAAAATAAGGGTCTTGGACATCGTTTTCTCCATTGGGCTTGAAAGGCCCGTCTCAGGAGAAAGCGAAGCGAACGCGAAAAATCCGGTAGCCTCCAGCTCATGCCCCGCACATGAAGTAGCATTGGCAATTCGGGCACCGCCTGGGATCGGGGAGCGGACGGAAATCGCCACGCTCGATGCCGTCGATGGCCTCGGCGTACTGTTCGATGGCCTTGTCGTCGTTGCGCGGGGCGACCGGCACGACCTCGCCAGTCGCGAGATAGAAGCTTTCGATGGTGACGGTCCTTCCGGGGTAGCGCACGGCGGCACCGCGCCGGATCAAGGCATAGATGGAGTTATCCGGCTCCGACTTGGTTCGGCGGCCCGTGCGGACTCTCTGGATGCGAACCGCGCCCGTCGAGCCGATGACAACCCGGTCGGGGCGGATCACCACGACCTTGCCGTTGACCGGAATCTGCCATTCGTCGCGGTCGTAGGTGCCGGCTTCCGCGGCAATGGCGGTCGCCATCGCTGCGACCATCCCTTCGGCTGTGCTGCGGTAATAGGATTCGAAGGCGTGGCCGACCGGCCCGCGCGTGGCCCACTCCTCGGCAAGCCGCTGCTGCGCGGCAGCGAGGTCGAGGGGCTTGCCCTGTTGGCGCTGCCCTTCCAGCCATCCGATCGTCACGTAGACGCAGCGGTGGAAACGGATGTAAGCGGAATCGTCGCGGATGCCGTGCAGCCCGTCGATGAACTCATAGCGGTAGCGCGCCGGGCACAGACGATAGAGCGTCAGTTCGCGCTCTTCGTAACGCTGGCGCGGCGCGGTCGGCAGCCAATCGGGCGAGTCGGCGAAGGCCTGGCCGCTGCCCTCGTAGCGTGCGGCGCGCACGATACCGGCAAGGGGGTCGAGAAATTTGGATGGGCTGGCGCTGACCGCGGTGTAGCGCTCGGCGCGGCTCAGGCACAAATGATCGCGCGCTCGCGACAGCGCAACGAAAAACAGGCATTCCTCCTCGGCCTCGTGATGCTGCGGCTGGATGGCGAGGTGAGCGAGCCGCGGCGGCGGTGGGCAGCGGATGCCCTGACGGTTGGCCGGCATGTAGCGCGTGGCCAGCGCCGGCAGGTGCACGGCGCGAAATTCAAGCCCTTTGCTGCCATGGATGGTCATCACCCGTACGGCATCCATGTCGGCGGCTTCGGACGCGACTGCGCGGTAAACCGTGTCTTCGTTCAACGCTTCGATCCGGCGCACGCGGTCGAGAAAGTGACGACGGCTGTTGTCGCCGAGCGCGACCTGCTCGCCGCAGACCTTGAGCAGCTGGTAGATCGCGACGAGCTTTTGTTGGGAGGGAATGTCGTTGGCGACGAGTAACCGCCGCAGATAGCCGCTGCGTTCGAAAAGCCATGTGGTCAGAAGCGTCCAGGGCGAGGTGCCCGGACCTAGGGCGTCGAGTTCCACGCCCAACCGGGCCAGGCCCGCCCGTCCCGCTTCCGACAGGCCCTCGATCTCAGTGGTGCGCTTGAGTGCGTCAAAGATCGTGCCGCGCCGCGCCTGTGCCCAGCGGATCACCGCAAGCGCTTCGTCGCGCGACACCTGATAGGGTTTGAGCGCGGCGACGCGGGCAAGGCCGACGCCGCCATATTCGGCGTCGAGCGCGATCAGGGACAGCAGATCTCGGATTTCAGGGCGTTCGAACAGATCGCCGAGGTAGAGCAGCGGAATGCCGAGCCGTTCAAGGATTCCGGTCACGCGCGCGAGGGTGAGGTGCGAGCGTCCGAGGATGACCTGCTCGCGGTAAGTCACGCCTCGCGCTCGAAGGGCGTTGATGCGCTCGCTGATGGCTTCGGCTTCGGCCGTCAGAGTAGGCGCCACGACCAGCGATACGTCACCGGCATCGGTACGGTCAGCCGCCCACCTTCCCGCCATGGCGCCGCCGCCCATGGTGGACGAAAAAGTTGCAAAAGTGCGCACGACCTGAGCGACGGATCGGTAATTGGTGCCGAGGGCACGGCGGGTGCCGCCGAACTCGCGCTCGAAGCGTGCGACATTGGAAGGTTCGGCGCCGCGAAAGCGGTAGATCGATTGGCGCTGGTCGGCGACGACCCAAACGTCGGCGCACGTGCCGCAGATGGCGCGGAGCAACCGAGCGCTCGCCAGGTTCACGTCCTGGTATTCATCGACCAAGATGTGTTTGAAGCGGTCGTGCACGTAAGCGCGCGCGTCGGCATGCTCTTCGAGCATGCGAGTCGCGAGCACGATGAGGTCGCCGAAATCGACGGCGTCGGCGGCCTGCAATTGCTGTTCGTAGATGTCGTAGATCGCCGCCACCTCAAGCGCCTTCTCGGCATCGACGCGTTCGTCTTCGGTCCGTGCCGCGGCCAACGCGGCTTCGGCCTCGGCGCGGTAGACCGCCGGACAGATGAGCTCGTCCTTGCAGCGCGAAATCGCGCGGAGAACATGAACCAGCTCGTAAGCGGGCTCATAGAGGTTTTGAAAGTAGCGCAGCGGTAGCTTGGCAAGGTTGTCTTCGAGGATGCCGAGCGAACCGGTCTGGTCGAGGATGCGGAGCTTCGCGGTGCGGCCGACACGCGACGGCCACTTGGTGACCAGTTCCAGACCGAAGGAATGGAAGGTCCCAACCCACATCTCGATGGCGGCGTCGTTGTCCATGGCGGAAAGGCGCTCGCGCATCTCCTCGGAGGCCTTGATCGAGAAGGTCAAAGCGAGGATCGAGCCGGACGAGGCGCCGTTTTCGAGTAGATATTTGATCCGTCGGACGAGCGTGCGGGTCTTGCCCGTGCCGGGGCCGGCATCGACCAAGAGCGGACCGTCGCGCGATGTCGCCGCGGCCTCCTGGCTTGCGTCGAGGACGTGGGGCGCGGCAGCAGCAGCGGGTTGCGGGGGGCCGATGGGCGGCAACAGCAACGCGCGGATCATCTGATTCATGACCAGATGCAAGGGTAGGCCGAGCTCCTTCGCGATCTCGTGCGGGCGGCGATCGCGGTTGATGTATTCGTCGCGAAGCCAGTCGGCCGGACAGAGAAACTCGCCCGCGAAAATGTCGGCTTGCACCTCCTTTCGTTCGCGCGGCGAATAGCCTTCTACCCGGCCGGCGCCGCTATCGATCGGGTCGCCGCCGAGTCCGTCAGGGCGCACCGTAACCTCGTTGTGTGGATCGCGGTGCAGGCGGTAGTGGCCGATCTCGTGTGCGATCACGACCTGTTCCTCGGCCGGATCCTGGTATTTCGCGACATTGACAAGCCGGGCCGAGCGATTGAGAAAACCGAGGACGCCCTTGTTGACGATGCTACCCGGCTCATAATGGCGAACTTCAAGATCGTCGTTGCAGAGCGCGGCAGCGATCAGCGCTTTGGCACGCCGATCACCCTGGGAAGCTTTCAGCGCCTCCTGGTGGCATGCGCGCGCCTTGCGCCGGATGTCGATCCATGCGTCCACGCCTTAGTCCTCGCCAAGCCAGTAGCGCTGCCGCTCCGGCGGCATGGAACTGTCATTGATAATCTCCTTATAACTGCGGGCGACGATTGACGGCGCGCCATCAGCCTTGGCGTGGCCGAGTCGCGGCGATCGCAAGGCAAGCCGCAAGGCGGCCTGAAACGCGCCCTCTGTGACGGCAAGCGCGTAGGTGAGCGCATCAACGAGACGCTTGCCGACCGGCGCGCGCATGCCGCCGCTCACGAGGTCAGCGAGCACGCTGCGCGCGATGCCCAACTCGCGCGCTAACTGAGGCACATCGGTGCCGCGCGCTTGCATCATCTGCTCGAACGATCGTTGCGATTTGTTGACATCCGATCGCTGCGCGACCTCGGCGTTGTAGAGTGCGTCCAAGGCGCGGCTGCGGGCGCGGGTCAGCATGAGTTCATCGGGCTCGTCGGCGGGAAGGCTCCGCCGGGCGGCCCAGTCCTTGAGGATCGCTGCATGGGCGCGAATGTCTTCCGCAAACTCTGGATAACGGCTGGTCCACGCAATGATCTCGTCGGCGCTCGGATTGGCGCAGCCCTGATGGAAGGCGAACAGGACCTCATCCAGCTCATCGATTCGGTTTTGTTCGGTCATCTTTTTTCTCCCAATTTGGCGGCTAGGAGCGCGCGGACCTCCTCAATCCATTTCTCGGCTGTCTTGCGACTGACGCCCAGCGCTTTGACGATCGATCCCTTCTTCGTCGACTCCATAGGCTCGTCTTCCATAAACAGTCGGAATGCGAGGCGCTTCTGATCGTCGGTGACGAAAGCAAGGACACGTTCTACGTCGATCTGCTCGTTGATCTCCCGCCACGGATCGATCTCGCTTGGGGATGGATCGTGCCTGCCATCGCCTTGCGCTTCCGCCTCCAGCTCCCGCTTCTCGATCTTGGTTTCGGCGCGGATCGCGTCGGCCGCCCGCTTGGCCACCCGAAATCCGAAGGCGACGCGCAATCCCTTACCGTCGGCGCTGTCCGGATTGAACATCGCCGCCACCAGCTTGGCGTGGGCCCGCGCGATCATGTCCTCGCCTTCGTTGCGGTGATTGCGATCGATCTTGCCGCGCAGCATGTGGGTGACGGTGTCGGAAACATGCAGCACCAGCGGATTCATGACGGCTTTGTCGGTCGTTGGTCCAAGGTCTTGGATGGCGGCCACAATCGATTCCATTCTGAAGGCGCGGAAGCGCCCGTCGGCAACAGCCCGCCGCCATCCCGCAAGATCGGTTGATGGGGGAGCATCCTCGCCTGCCCTGTGGTCCATCGATCGTCCATTTCTCGATTAGGCACGCCTTTGAAGAAGCGAACGTAGGCCCGAAATTCCGGGAGCGCGGCGGCGCCAGCGGCGGGATACGACTTGGGACGCGCGCACCAGCGTAGCATGATCGCGAACAAAGTACGAACGGGCCATTCGGGCAGCGCCGACAACAAGCGCGAGAGGGATCGAAGGCCCGCTCAGGGTCGACACCGTCCGTCTATCGGCTGACCCCGGGGCGCCGAGTGACAGGACGCGCCACTACCAGGTTACAGGATTCCCCAGGCTCGGTACCGCGTCCGTCCGGTCACCTCGCGCAGGCCGAGCTCCGCGACGAGGTTCTGCGCGGCGCGCGGGGTGACGCCGAGCGCCTTGCCGATCATGCCGGCCGAGAGCAGCGGCCGCGAGATCCGCTCGCGCGGGATCGCCCTCGCGCCCTCGGCGAGGCATGGCAGATGCGCGAGGGTCTTCCCGCGATCCTGCAGCAACGCGGCGGCGAGCAGGCGGCCGAGCCCGGGCGCCCGCTGCAGCGGTTCGATCGCGCTCCAGGCCTCGTGGGCAAGCGCGGCGGCGAGCATCGGTGGCAGGTCGCCGGTCTGATCGACGGTCGCGCGCCACTCGGCGAGGCGCGCGTCTTCGTCCCAGTCGAGGTCGTAGACGAGCGAATCGCGCGGCGCCGCGGGGCGCGGTTCGCCGGCGAGGGTCCTGTTGGCCTGGGCGATGGCCGCGTCGACTGAGGCGAACAATTCCGCAAACTCGTCGTCCTCGACGAGCGGGCGCTCGAACGCTGGCTCCTCGTCGTCGCCGTCGTCGTCGCGCTCGCCCGATTCCGCGCGATCCTCCGGCGCGTCCGACTCCCGTGCCCTGCCCCGCAGCGTCTCGAGACCGGCGGGCGACAGAGCCCAGCCGGGCGCGGCGCGCGCGACGCGCCGACGCGCGCGCAGAATCGCGTGCGCCCGAATGAGTTCGTGGGTCGGGGCGCGGATGTCCATGCCGGCGTCGTGCAGCACGAGGTCCTCGAGGTGGACGAGCTCGCCTTCGAGGGCGAGCGCCGCGCAGGCGTCAGCGAAATGGGTCCTGGCGATCCAGCCGTCGCGGATCGGGCTCGTTCGCAGCCGCTCGTCGAGCCGCGCCAGCGCGTCCTCGGCGCTGGCCAGCGGCCGCGCGAGCTCGCGCCACGGCAGGGGATTCGGAAGGCGGCGCTCAAGGGAAGCATCGGGAGGTCGGCTTGGGCAGGCGAGGATCGCTCATGACGGTCCGTGCAAAGTTTTTCTGGAACGAAACCCCAGATGGATCAAAGCGCTGTCAGACCCCCGCTGAAATCGCAAGCAGGCCGCGGCGCATAGTCATGACCATCGATAAGTAGG
>Ga0335069_10014407_pt1 | contig 11069 bp, 9 predicted proteins | sample Lox_Sample_11_FD_206714 | JGI IMG/M metagenome (GOLD analysis project Ga0335069, IMG submission 206714) | Soil microbial communities from Loxahatchee National Wildlife Refuge, Florida, United States - Lox_Sample_1.1 | ecosystem: Environmental > Terrestrial > Soil > Wetlands | place: USA: Florida... | reverse complement strand
GGTTCTGCGACACGCGGTTGCAAAAGTCCTGTTCTGTAGACATCCAGCGTCGCGCCATACTTGTCCCCACCTGTGTCCATGCCCACTTGAAAGGACGGCTTCAGGCGCGCACCGTGCGCCCTGGAAGATAGAGCCGTGAAGGCCTGAGCGTTACTGGCGGGGAGTCAGTGAGAACGAGGGGCCGGCGGTACAGTCTGGGAATGACCCGGACTGTGCCCGTCGGCCCCTGTTCTTTTTTGGGGACGATGGAGCAACGCGCCGCACTTTTCGACTGCCAAGACGAACACGCTTTCAGCGTGGCGCTGCCTGACGATTGTTTCTTCAAGGCGCGTCCGGCCACCGAAGGCGACCACCGCTTCGTCTACTGCGAGCCCAGCAACGAGAACTGGGACGCGCAGAACGAGCGCGTGCTGCAAAAGGCGCTTGCCGAGTCGGCCCCGCACTTCCTCAAGTTCGGCAACATCGACATCGATCACCTCTCACTGCTCGGCTCGCGCCACGGCCTGACGCCGGCGGAAGCCAACAATGCCGACCGGGAACGAATTCGGCGCGTCAAGCAGCTGCTCCTCCGAATGCGGGCACAGACGTTCGGACTTCGCGAGCAATTGAAATACTGCTCACCACTGGGATCGCTTCTTCGGAGCGTGCAGCGGACGGACATCGGCGGGGATGGCCCGAAGGTCGGAATAGGGACGATCCGTCGCCTGGAAGCGGCCGGGATCAGCAGCTTGGCTGAACTAGCGAGATTGCGGCTGGCCGATCTCGTTCGTATGGGCGTGAGGCGTGACCTGGCCAAACAGCTCCAGGCCTACCCGCGCCGGCGGCTCCAGTAACGAAGGTCACGGCGACCCCTCCTCCGCGGCAGGTTACCAGGGCTGAACGAACCCTTTCCGTCCACAGCGCTGCTCGTCTCGCCCGAACTATCCCCTTTGAGTTTTACGTCGGCCGGACCTAATGTGGCCAACATGAACCCACTCGTCGAACTTTTCGTTGGCCCGTTGCTCACCGTACACCAGTGGCTCTACGAGTACAGCGACGGGCGGATTGGGGCGACCCTTGGTGGCCGGCCGATGCTGCTCCTGCGCACCGTCGGCCGCCGCAGCGGCCAGCCGCGCACCGCCGCACTGCTCTACGTGCGCGACCGCGACGCGTACGTGGTGATCGCGTCGAAGGGTGGCTCGCCCCGGCATCCTGGGTGGTTCCACAACCTCGTCGCCGAGCCCGAAGTGGAAATCCAGGTGGGACGCGAGCGCATTCCGGTACGTGCGCGTGTCGCCGAGGGCAAGGAGCGCTCCCGGTTGTGGGCACGCGCCGACGAGGTGAATCAGGGCCAGTACGCCGAGTACCAGTCCCGCACGAGCCGCGTGATCCCGGTCGTGGTCCTCGAGCCAATGCCATCGAAGCGTTCAGGGCGTGCCTCTGGAAGCGACGCACCGGAACGGGCTCCCCGTCGACGGCGAACCAAATGAGAAAGCCGCCGGACTAGCCAACACCGGCTGGTAACGGCAAAACCACCTGACCAGGCCTTTTTGTCTGGCCAGCACAGCACAACGATTTGGAAGGAGTGTGCGATGCCGACCTCGGTGACCGAGATATGCAGCGATGTCTACCGGATTTCGACCTACGCGCCCGATTACGGCATTCAGTTCAACCAGTTCCTGGTGGCGGATGACGAGCCCTTCTTGATGCACACCGGCTTCAAGAAGATGTTCGCCGGCACGCGCGACGCGGTGGCGTCGGTGCTCGACCCCGCGCGCCTGCGCTGGATCGGCTTCAGTCACTTCGAGTCGGACGAATGCGGAGCGCTGAACGAGTGGCTGGCGGCCGCTCCGCAGGCGCAAGCCGTGTGCAGCTTCGTCGGGGCCACTGTGAGCGTCAACGATTTCGCCATACGGCCGGCCCGCGCGCTGGCTGACGGCGAGGTGCTGCCGACCGGTCGCCGCCGGCTGCGCTTCCTGGCGACGCCGCACGTGCCGCACGGCTGGGATGCCGGCCTCTTCTTCGAGGAGACGGAGCGCACGCTGCTGTGCTCCGATCTCTTCTTCCAACCGGGCGAACCCCAACCACTGACGACTGCGGATCTGGTTGGTCCCGCCCGCGCCGCCATCATCGCGGGGCAGTCGGGGCCGTTGGCGAGGGACATGCCCTACACGCCGTACACCGACGCCACGTTGCAGCGCCTCGCCGACCTCAAGCCGCGCACCCTCGCCGTGATGCACGGCTCTTCGTTTTCAGGCGATGCCGAGCGTGCACTGCGTGAACTGGCACGCGTGCTTGCAGAGACTCTCGGCGCATCCTGAACCGCTGAGGCGATCGGCAGCACACTTATTCGGCCGCAAAGAACACCAGAGCATCAAGCACGGCGAGGCTGTGTTCTCTTTGTGTTCCTTGCGTTCCTTTGCGGTTGAGATCTCGGTGCGCTGACTACGTGTCGAACTCGCATTTGCCGGTCAACCAGCTCCTGAGCGGGACTGATGCTGCAAATGCACAGTGAGGTTGCGCATCGCCCGGCGCAACAGCCGAGTGATGACGCCGCGGGCCAACGGTGCGCCCAGGCGCGCCAGTAAGCGCGGCTCGAGCGCCAAGGTCCAACGCACGCACGTTCCGCTCGCGGCCTCGATGAACTCAAAGGACTCGACTTGCGCCTTGGCAAACGGCACGGAGGCGTGCGTAACGGTCCACGTCAATTGCGAGCCCTCCTTCCACGCGATCATCTCCTCGCGCCAGTACGTGCCACCCACGTGCGCTTCGCGGATCGTCCCGACGCCGTAAGGTGCTGCGCCAGTGTAGGAGGCATCGCGCACGTTCGGGAACCAATGCTGCCACGATCGCGGCTCGGCGAAGGCAGCAAACACGAGCGCTCGTGGCGCCGCAACGACCGCTTCGGACAGGTGGACGACGGGTGCGCGCTGTACGAAGCTCACGTTCTCTTTCCGCATCTCAAACCACATGTGAGCCTTAGCTTGCCGTCCTGTACAGCATCTGCTGTAGCGTCCGCAAGAGTGCGGTCAAGAACCTAGACGGCACAGTGCCGCGTAGCGCTACCCGGCCACGTTAAAAATGCAGTGCGCCTGCCAAATCGATAGCCGTCGGTCCGATGGCGATCAGTCCGGTGGTCACGCGGGCAAGTCGCCGCCGCGTGGTACGCAACCTGCTCCCGTCGCATCCGCGAACAGGGAGCAGCGGATACATGCACAGAGGCCGAACCGCCCATCTCGTTGTAGTGACCAGCGCTCTGACCTGGCTATTCCTCAGCACTGCCTGGGGGACGACCTTTGTGCGCATGGACGAGCAGCAACTGCTGGCGACATCCGACGTCGTTATCGTCGGCACCGTCACGGCGATCGAATCTGCTGAGAGTGCCACCGCGGGCATTCAGACGTACGTGCATGTGCAGCCCAGCCGGATCATCAAGGGGAATATCGACACGCAGCCCATCGTGCTGCGCGAGCCCGGCGGTTCGTTCGGCGAACGGCGCGAGTGGGTGTATGGCGCGCCGGAGTTCTGGGTGGGTGAACGCAGCTTGCTGTTCCTGTCGCGCAACCCGGACGGCACGCTGCAAACCAACAGCCTGTCGATGGGTAAGTTCACGGTAGGTGTGGATAGCACTGGTCGCAGCACGGCGGTGCGAGAGTTTGGCTATGGAGCCGATGTCCTCGAGCCGGCCACGGGTGAGCTGCACGACGCGCAGCCGGAAACACAGCCCTTCGTGCCGCTCATCGGTCGCTTGCGCGCGCTGACGCAAGCGGCGGGCACGGCTGGGAGTGCGCCGCTCGTGCTGCGACCACAAGAGCTCGATAGCACACCGACGGAGGTGCACGACTCGTTCACTTTTCTCGGTTCCCCGTCACGGTGGTTCGAACCGGACAGCGGCCAGGCGGTCGCCTATTACGTTGACTCGACCGGCGACAGCAAGCTCGGGTTTGACTCCTCTCGCGCCGCCGTCGATGCCGCGTTGGCGGCGTGGACAAACGTCCCGACATCCAATCTCATTCTCGTGGATGGTGGGACCACCACGCCGGCTGCGTTCGGGCAATGTACCGGGAATCGCATCGTCTTCAACGATCCGTACAGCGAGATACCCGATCCCAGTGGCTGCTCCGGCGTCTTGGCGATGGGTGGATTCTGCACCAACGGCCAGACAACGGTGGTCAACGGGACGACCTTCAATCGCATCGTGATCGGCAAGGTGACCTTCAACAACGGCTGGAATGGCTGCGGTGGCTGGAATCAGTGCAATGTTGCGGAGGTCGCCACGCACGAGATCGGCCACACCATCGGCCTCGGGCATTCCGCCGACCCGGCTGCCACGATGCGGGCGAGCGCGCACTTCGACGGGCGCTGCGCAGGCCTGGCGGCCGACGACAGCAACGCGGTGACGTTCATCTATCCGGATACGGGCGCGCCGCCATCGGGCTCACCGCTGCCAACGTCTCCGCCGCCCCCTCCACCGACCAACACGCCGCCGCCGCCGGCCACACCCACTCCCACCCCCACCTTCACGCTGCCTCCCATCCACGATGCCGTCATTGACACCCTCCGCCCGCTGAGCGTGACGATTCCCAGGGGGCGCGCCGCGGTCACGACGAAGGTGCACGTCAAGGTCACCAACGCGGATCTCTTGCCGATTCCGGAGGTTCCGGGACATACGACCAGGGTGGTTGCCATCACCAACAACTGTCCTGCTGGTACGGTGGTGGGCGCCCCCGACTTCGACCGCAACACTCCGGGCGACCAGGACACCGTGCAACTCATGGGCGGCCAGTCCAAGACAGCGACGGTGTCGCTGAATATCGACAGCGCGGCTTTCGCGGCGCTGAAGCAGATGATGCCCATGCGATGCACCCTGATCTTTGCTGCCGTGGTGGTGGACCCGGCTGGCAGTTTCGATCCGACGGCGATCAACAACTTGGCGGCGCTGGAGATCAGCGTCGTCGATCGGAACACCAGCGACCTGCCGCCACAGCCGCTCTTGAAGAGCGTTGTACCGGTGAAGGTCAAGATCCCGCGCGGTCAGAGCAGCGTCACGACGACGATCGTGCCGCGCTTGGGTACAGACGCCAACGGTGGCCGGCTCGACCGGACGGGGACCCTGACCGTGACCAGCAATTGTCCGGCAAACGCCGTCAGCGCCGTGAATCCCGTTCCTGCAACCTCGGGTGGCGATGCGAGCAAGATGAGCCTGGTCGTGACAATCAATAGCGCCGCGTTTACCACGCCTGACGACAAGTGCCCCGCCCGTTGTGCCGCGACGCTCACCGTGAGCGGTAGCGGTGTCGATGCGCAGAACGCCACCAGGTCCTCCCAGCTCTTGATCGACGTGATCGACAAGAACGACTTCTAGTTTCAATCCGAAGAAAAAGCATTCGCCACAGAGGCATGGAGAACCCAGAGGACAAGATCACAGAGCTTTCTTTGTTCGAGGTGACGAACAGCATTCCCATAGAGGTTACCGATTGCTGATGCTCCCGACGATCTTCTCTGGCCGGTCTCTGTACCCTCGGTGCGTCTGTGGTTCAGTATTTTCGGTTTTGGGGTAACCTCGGCTGGCGATCGCGCCAGGCGTGAACATCGTTACGACAGCGCCGTGATGAGTTTCATCGATCGCAAGGCGCGCGGCAGGTGGAGCGCCAGGAGGTACCCCATGAATTGCGCCGCCTCTGCCGCGGTAGCGGTCCCCAACCGCCGCATGCGGATGTCGGCGAGCGGTGCCCCCTTGATGGCCTCCAAGGCCGACAGGGTCTGACCAGCCACCGGAACGAGTGACTCGCCTGCGGTGCGACAGGCGACGCACACGATCCCGCCGTGCAAGGGATCGAGAAAGACTTGCTGCTGGGGCTGCAGCGCCCGACGGCAGCGGACACAGTGTTGAAGTTCGGGGCCGTACCCGGCGCACTGCAAGAGCCGAAGTTCGAACCCGCGTAGGAAGGCGGCGGTCGCTGCGCCACTCCGTAGCACGTTCAGACCCTCGATGAGGAGCGCATACAACTCACCCACCGGTTGTGCGTCGGCCGTGAGTTGGTCGACCAACTCGGTCAAATAACTCCCGTAGGCGAACTTGATGGGATCCGTCAACTCGTCGGGCGATTGCAACAAGTCACAACTTTCCATGAAGACCAGGCTGGCGCCGGCCCGCACCCGGAAGTACACCCGCACCTGCGTCAGCGGATCGAGACAGTTGGCAAAGCGCCGGCGCGAGTTCTTCGCTCCCTTTGCTATCCCCGTCAGCTTGCCGGCATCGGCCGTAAGGAAGGTGACGATCTTGTCCGATTCCCCGTACGGGCGGCTCCGCAGGATGATCGCCTCACTACGCTGCGACGGACTCACCACGCGCCAGGAAACCATTCTGCAGCGACCTTGACAAGGGAAGGAGGCGTCATTAGCTTCGCTCGGGCGTCCAACGCGACGTTTTCATCCGAAATCCTTGGCCTAGGAGGATCATGAGTCAAGACAACGCGAAGGACACCGTGCCTGCGGAGCAGACTGGCACGGCGCCTCCGGAACGCGATCAACCCCTCGATGTCGATGCGTCACCTGAACAGACGATCGAGCAGCTGAAACAGCAATTGGCGGACGCACAGGCCGAAGCCCGCACCAACCAAGAGCGCTTTCTGCGTGAGCGCGCCGAACTCGAGAACTTCAAGAAGCGAATGCAGCGCGAGAAGGTTGAAGCGCTTCGGTTTGCGTGTGAACCCCTGATTCGTGAGCTCCTTCCAGTGGTGGACAACCTCGAGCGGGCGGTCGAGCATGGCGGCGGCAATGGCCAGTCGGTGCTCGACGGGGTTCGCTTGGTCCTCAAGTCACTCCTGGAACTTCTGGACCGACACGGGGTGAAGCGCATCGACGCCGTTGGCGAACCATTTGACCCTGCGCGCCACCAGGCCATGGCTCAGGTCGCCTCGGCGGAACACGAGCCCAACCAGGTGATCGCGCAGCATCATAGCGGCTACCTGCTGCATGACCGGCTGCTGCGCCCCGCTTTGGTGACCGTCAGCAGACGCAAGGGCAATGACGCAGTTGAAAGTGGCCAGGACAGTGATTAACCGAGCTGTCACTAGCGGGGGCAGCGATGTCTCTTCCCAAGGAGCACCGTGGGCCTACGTTTCAAGGAGACCAAGAAGATGTCGAAAGTGATCGGAATTGATCTTGGAACCACCAACTCGTGTGTGGCGATCATGGAGGGCGGAGACCCCAAAGTGATTCCCAACTCCGAAGGGGGGCGCACGACGCCATCGGTGGTTGCCTTCACGGAAGCCGGAGAACGCCTGGTCGGGCAGATCGCGCACCGACAGGCCATTACCAACCCGGACAACACTATTTCCGCCGTCAAGCGCCTCATGGGTCGCCGCTACGACGACACCGAAGTCAAAAAGGCGATGAAGGTCCTGCCCTACAAGATCGTGAAGGCGGACAACGGTGATGCCTGGGTAGAGATCCGCGGCAAAGCGTATAGTCCGGCTGAAATCTCCGCCTTCATCTTGCAGAAGATGAAGCAAACCGCCGAGGACTACCTCGGTGAGAAAGTCACTGAAGCCGTGATCACGGTCCCGGCCTATTTCAATGATAGCCAGCGACAGGCAACCAAGGACGCCGGCCGCGTCGCCGGACTCAACGTGCTGCGCATCATCAACGAGCCCACGGCGGCGTCGCTCTCCTATGGGCTGGACAAGAAGAAGGACGAGAAGATCGCCGTCTTCGACCTGGGGGGCGGCACGTTCGATATCTCGATCCTCGAGATCGGCGACGGCGTCTTCGAAGTCAAAGCGACCAACGGGGACACATTCCTCGGGGGCGAAGACTTCGATCAGCGCATCATGAGTTACCTTGCGGACGAGTTCCTCAAGGATCAGGGCATCGATCTGCGCAAGGACCGGATGGCGTTGCAGCGCCTCAAAGAGGCCTCGGAGAAGGCCAAGTGCGAGCTGTCCACCTCGACGGAGACGGACATCAACCTGCCGTTCATCACTGCCGACCAGTCCGGTCCCAAACATCTCAACATGAAGCTCACGCGGTCGAAGCTTGAAGCGCTGTGTGCCGATTTGCTCGACCGCCTCGACGGGCCGTGTCTGACCGCACTCAAAGACGCCGGCCTGAGTGCCAGTGATATCGACGAGGTCGTCCTGGTCGGTGGGATGACCCGTGTGCCTGCGGTGCAGGCCCACGTCAAGAAACTGTTCGGCAAGGAACCGCATAAGGGCGTCAACCCTGACGAGGTCGTCGCGGTGGGTGCCGCGATCCAGGCGGGCGTGCTCAAGGGCGAGGTGAAGGATGTGGTGCTGCTCGACGTGACCCCCCTGTCACTGGGCATCGAGACCCTCGGCGGGGTGTTCACCAAGCTGATCGAGAAGAACACCACGATCCCGACCAAGAAGAGCCAGATCTTTTCGACCGCTCAGGACAACCAGACGGCGGTGACCATCCGCGTGTTCCAGGGCGAACGCGAAATGGCTGCCAACAACAAGCTCTTGGGGCAGTTTGACCTGATCGGAATTCCCCCGGCGCCGCGTGGTCTGCCGCAGGTCGAGGTGACCTTCGACATCGACGCCAACGGCATCGTCCATGTCCATGCGAAGGATCTCGGTACCGGAAAAGAGCAGTCGATCCGCATCACTGCTTCCAGCGGCCTGAGCGAGCAAGAGATCAAGCAGATGGTCAAAGATGCGGAGTTGCACGCCGCTGAAGACCACAAACGTCGCGAAGCTGCCGACGCCCGCAACCAACTCGACAGCGTCGTCTACCAAACGGAGAAGTCGCTGAAGGAACACGGTGGGGACCTCGACGCGGCCACCAAGGGCACCATCGAACAGGCGCTGGAGAAGGCCAAGAAGGAACTGGAAGGTGAGGACGCTGCAGCAATGAAGGCCGCCGCCGAGCAACTCACGCAGGCCTCTCACAAGTTGGCAGAAGCGATCTACGCGAAGGCGTCAAAGCGGGCGCCGGAGGGTCCGGGCACGGGGACGACCGAGAACGGCCAGACCCAAGCGGGACCGAAGGACGAGGCGGTTGATGCCGACTTCGAAGAGGTGAAGGGCTAACCTGACGCAACCACGCAAAGGATGCGGTGTTCCACCTGCGCGCAAAAGCCCTCCCCTCGACTGCGGGGGAGGGCTTTTGTATTGTGAGCGCTGGACTCCATTCTGCTGTGCGAAGGGCGATTGGCACCATGAGGCAGGTACGGCGGCGCGCGCTGCGCTGAACTGACGAGGCCGGCGAACGAGGAGGTACCGTTGCCGCAGAAGCGCGACTACTACCAGACACTCGGCGTGAGCCGTGATGCCAGCGCGGAGGAACTCAAGAAGGCCTACCGCAAGCTGGCGATGAAGCACCATCCCGACCGCAATCCCGGCGACAAGTCGGCTGAGGAGCGGTTCAAGGAAGCTTCCGAAGCCTATCAGGTACTGAGCGATCCGGAGCGCCGTGCCCAGTACGACCGCTTCGGTCATGCGGCCTTCGAGCAAGGCGCCGGCTTCGGTGGTTTCGATTTCTCGGCGGCGGGATTCGAAGACATCTTCAGCGACATCTTCGGGGACTTCTTCGGCGGTGGACGAGGCCGCGGCCGCACTCGTGCGCAGCGCGGCGAAGACCTACGTTACGACTTGGAGATCCGTTTCGAGGATGCCGTCTTCGGCACGGAACGCGTCATCAACATCCCGCGCCTGTCCAGTTGTGATGCCTGCAGCGGCAAGGGAACGAAGGGCGGCGCTGCCCGCGCCACCTGCAGCGCCTGTCGTGGAAGCGGTCAGTTGCGCTTCCAGCAGGGGTTTTTCACCATCGCCAAGACCTGCGGCCAGTGCGGCGGACAGGGAACGGTGATCAAGGACCCGTGCCGATCCTGCGGCGGGTCGGGGGTGACGCAGACAACACATGCCCTCAACGTCAAGATCCCGGCTGGAGTCGATACCGGCTCGCGGTTGAAGCTCCGCGGGGAAGGCGAAGCCGGACGCAACGGTGGCCCGCCGGGTGATTTGTACGTCATCATCAATGTGAGCTCGCACCCGCTCTTCGCCCGCCAGGACAACGACATCGTCTGCGAAGTGCCGGTCAGTTTCGCGCAAGCCGCACTGGGCGCAGAGATCGACGTGCCGACGATTGAGGGCAAGCTCAAGATGAAGGTCGCCCCTGGTACGCAGTCCGGGACCGTCCTGCGGCTGCGTGGCAAGGGAGTACCCGACGTGCGGGGCGCCGCCCGCGGCGACCAGTTGGTGCGTGTGGTCGTGGAAACCCCACGCAAGCTCACGGCCCGACAGCGCGAACTGCTTGAAGAGTTTGCACGCAGCGCCGGAGAAGAGGTAAATCCCTTGGCCAAAGGGTTCTTCGATAAGGTCAAGGAGATGTTCGGCTGATGCCTTCAAACGGTCTGCGTGTGCGCCGTCTCGCCGGCTCGCTGCTGTGGTTGGCTGCCGTGCTCGCCGCCTGCAGTGAGCACACGACGATCCCTCCTGAGCCCCCGGCGTCGGTTCGCCGCGGCGACGAGGCATTTCGCTACCAGCAATATAGTACCGCGATCGAGGCGTACAGAAGCTATATCGATCAAACCGAGCAGGGCGCATACACGGCGCGCGTCATGTACAAGACGGCCCTCGCAGAGTATCGCCTCTCCCACTATCAGGCCACGCTCGCGACCCTCGATGAACTGTCACAACGCTACCCCAAGGCCCATTGGATGCAGGTGGAAGCGTTGCGCGGCGACGCCGAACGTGCCTTGGGCAACAATTTGCTCGCACTGCAGGACTGGGAGAAGGCGTGGAAGCTTGCCAATGACAAGGATCGGCAGAAGCTGCGCAAACGGATTGTGACAACGGCGCAGGATCTGAGTGATGTTGACCTCGCCGGCGCCCGCCGCATAGCGACGGACCAAGGGTACGCAGCCTTGCTCGATCGCCAGATCGCTGCCCGGCAACCTTCCGAGTTTTCCGAATCCACAGCGAACGCGAATCCTGAAGAGACGCTGGTGGCTGAGAGCGCCGCGCCGAGCGCCCCACCGATCGTCGAGGAACCCACCGAGCCTGCGGAGGCCGTACAGCCCACCGAGGCGAGCGCCCCCCGAACAGTCGCGCCGCCTGCTGCTG
>Ga0335069_10014406_pt1 | contig 11070 bp, 15 predicted proteins | sample Lox_Sample_11_FD_206714 | JGI IMG/M metagenome (GOLD analysis project Ga0335069, IMG submission 206714) | Soil microbial communities from Loxahatchee National Wildlife Refuge, Florida, United States - Lox_Sample_1.1 | ecosystem: Environmental > Terrestrial > Soil > Wetlands | place: USA... | reverse complement strand
GGGTGCACGCCGCTGGCGCGGATGCCGAGTTCTTCCAGCAGCAGCCGGACATCTTCCGCCGACGGCAGCCCCAGCGGGGAGCCGAAGACCAGCCGGACCACCGCCGTGGTCCCCCAGCCGATGGCCGGCCGGGCGTGGCCCCTGGCCAGCATCCAGGTTCATGTTCCGCATGCAAGAGCAGGCTTCCTGATGAGACGACCGATGACGATCTTCGCTGCTCGTCCCCGACGTTAAACCGGAGCCGCGGGGGGCGTCATCAACCTTTCGGGGTGAAGCCCTCGCCGCGCACAGCACGTCCCGGCAGGCTGACGTCAGGTCATTGAGCCGAACGAGGACGGTGTCCCGCACCGCGTCCGGCAGCGTGCCCGGCCCGGCGTCGAGGAGCCGGCCGGGTTCGGTCACGAAGAACGGGCGGGGCGCGGGCTTTTGCCCGCCGCCGGCCGGGTCAGCCGTCAGCCAGTTCGAGCAGCAGGACCTGCCTGATGCCGAGCACGCCGAACCCGGCCCGCATGACCGGGCCGAACGCGGCCCGCACCAGCGGTGCGGCCTCCGCCCGCCCGGCCAGCCGGGGCTGGCTCACCCGGTAGTCGACGCCGTTCATCCGGATCGTGCCGCCGCCCGCCGCGCGGACGTTGCGCGACCAGTCCGACTGGTTGCCGAACGTCAGCGGGATCACGAAGGTGTCCCCGGCCCGGCCCGCCCCGACCGGCGTGACGTACGGCCGCCCGGACTTGCGGCCGACGTGGCGGATCTGCGCCGCCATCCGGACGTGCCGGCGGCCGGCCAGCGTCAGCATGACCGGGTTGAGCACCTTGGCCAGCGGGCGGATCACCACCCGCACGAACCGGGACGGCCGCACCACCGCTGGCGTGCCCGGCCCGGCCGCGGCCCGGTGGGTATTCGACGCGTTCATCGTCGCGCTCCTTCCTTACTGATGCCGTCAGACGGCGGCACCGGTAAGGACGGGACAGCCGGGGAGAAGGTGACGCGGCCCCGTGGGAGCTCAGCGGAGCTGGGAGGAGACGAAGGCGAGCTGCCGCGGATCGCCGATGACGTGGATGGCCTGGATCTTCCCGTCCCGCATGGTGAAGACCAGGATGCCCGCCAGGACCCGGCCGGCGAAGCCCAGCAGCACCGGCTGCCGGGCCACCGGGAGCGAGACCAGCGTGGTCCCGGGGCCCCAGTAGTACAGCAGCCGCCGGGCCATCTGGACGGCTCCGTGGGTCACGCGGCCGGCCTGCGGGTCGCCCGGGCCGCCGTCGAAGTCGCCCCAGGCGTCGGGCGCGAGCACCTGGAGCAGGCCGTCCAGGTCCCCGTGCGCGGCGGCGGCGATGAACTTCTCGGTCACCTGGCGGTGCTCGGCCGCGCCGACTCCGAACGTGGCGCCGCCCTGGCTGTCCGCGATCTTCTGCCGGGCCCGGCGGGCCAGCTGGCGGCAGGTGGGCACCGGCCGGCCGACGGTCCGCGCGATGTCGCCGAACGGGACGCCGAAGATGTCGTGCAGCACGAACACGACCCGCTCCGCCGGGCTGAGCCGCTGCAGCACGACCAGCAGGGCCAGCCGGACGCTGTCGTCCAGCGTGACCCGGTCGGCCGGGTCGGCCGGCTCCGGGCGGGACGCGAAGGCCTGCTCGCCGGGCACGAACTCGATCTCGCCGGCGTCGTGCGGGCGTTCCCGGCGGGCCCGCGCGGAGCGGATCTGGTCCAGGCACAGCCGGCTGGTCACCACGATCAGCCAGCCGCGCTCGTCGGCTATCTCGCCGGGGCTGACCCTGAGCAGGCGGGCGAACGCGTCCTGGACCACGTCCTCGGCCGCCCCGATGTCCCCGAGCATCCGGAAGGCCAGGTCGACCAGGTACGGGCGGTGCTCGTTCCAGGCCCGCACCACCTGCTCGCCTCCGGCCTGGCCACGCTGGTCCTCGGTCATGTCGCCACCTCCCGGGCCGCACGGGGTCCTACCAGGAGGACGAGCCAGGCGCGCGGAACGTGACGTCACGTTCCGGTCCGCTGTTCCGTCCTACCCGGTACAGGGCCGCGGAACAAGGAGGCGGGAGATGAAGCTGGTGCAGAGCCGGATCGTCACCGACGACGTCGGGGGGCTGGCCGGGTTCTACGCCCGCCTGCTGGGCGTGCCGGTCGCGCTGAACGAGTACTACGTCGAGATCGAGACCGGCCAGGCCTCGGTCGGCTTCTCCAGGCGGCGCTTCACCGAGTACGCCGAGGACGGCCGCGCCCCGTCCCAGCGGGACGACATCATCCTGGATTTCCTGGTCGACGACGTGGACGCCGAGTATCCGCGCGTCGCCGCGCTGGGCGTGGAGTGGGTGATGCCGCCCGCCACCCAGCCCTGGGGCAACCGGTCGATGGTCTTCCGTGACCCGGGCGGGAACCTCGTCAACGTCTTCTCCCGCCCGCGACCCGGAAGCGCCTGACCCGCACGCAGCTGAGCGGGGCGGATCACCAGTTCGTTAGGGAGATTGTCGGCGTAGGCCTTGAGGGCCAGCAGCGTCCGGCCGCTCTCCGCCCGGAACGCCCGGACCAGCACCGGCTGGACGAGCCGCAGCGACCAGGGGATCCCGACCGTCACCACCCGCGCCACGTGCGTCGCCGCCGCCCCGTCCGGGCCGGCGTCAGCGTGTAGCGCAGGGTCACGTCGACGGTCCCGGCGTGCAGCCGGATCGTCATCGGCTGGTGGAAGGTGATCTTCACCGGCCGCTCGAACTCGGTCACCGGCATCTCCCGTTCCTCCCGGTGCCGAAGTGACTAACCGCCTGGTCCGGCACCAACGATGTCCCCGGAGCGTACCGGTGTCAACCGGCTCGCGCTCGTCAGCTGGCGCGAGCCCGCCGGCCCGGATGGCCGCGGGGCCGCTTGAACGCGATGACCCGGCCGTGCTCGAATATCTCACCGCCCCAGACGCCGTACGGCTCGCGGCGTTCCACCGCGCCCGCCAGGCACGGCAGGCGCAGCGGGCAGGTCCCGCACAGCGCCTTGGCCAGCTCGAGATCGGCCGGGTGCTCCGAGAACCACAGCCCCGTATCCTCGCGGCAGGGCAGCGGATCGCCCAGGTCAGCCGCTCGCCTGGCGAGCATGGCCAGCGAGGAACTAGTCATGTCACATCACCCCGTAAAAACACATCGCCGGGTTCCCCGTAAAACCCAGACATATCGAGTGTGCACCAATACCGCCTTGATCGCCATCACCCTGCAGGCTGATATTGCCGATATCGGGGCCCCGCCCGGCGCGAGGACCATCGGTGACGTCCTGCAGCCCGCGGCGCCCCCGGCCTGGCCGCCTGCGCCGCCCCCGGCCTGGCCGGTCAGGCGCTGAGCGCCTCGGCGGGCTCGGAACAGGCCCGGACGATCTCGTCCAGGGACAGCCCGAGCGCGGCGGCCAGGGCGGTCACGGTGAAGAAGGCGGGGGTGGCGATGCGCCCGGTCTCGATCTTGCGCAGCGTTTCCGCGGGAACGCCGGAGGCCGCGGCGATCTCGGCCATGCTGCGCCGCCCGCGTGCCTCGCGCAGCAGCATGCCGAGCCGTTCCCCGCGCTGGTGTTCCAGGTGGCTCAGTGGCGGTCGGACCATACCGTGATAATAATACCGGTATAGTTATACCGCATTAGGGAGGTACGGGCCCATGGTCGAGATCAAGACCCCCGGAGAGATCCAGGCGATGCGCGGCGCCGGGCAGCTGGTCGCGCGGATCCTGGCGGCCGTCCGTGACCAGGCCAAGGCCGGGATGCGGACCGCCGAACTGGACGAGGTCGCCCGGGACGTGCTGGCCGGCGCCGGGGCCGTCTCGCCGTTCCTCGGCTACCATCCCCGGTTCGCGCCCGTGCCGTTCCCCGCGGCCATCTGCACCTCCGTCAACGACGCCGCGCTGCACGGCATCCCCGGCCGGTACCGGCTGGCCGAAGGCGACCTGCTCAGCGTGGACTGCGGCGCGGTGCTCGACGGCTGGGCGGCCGACGCCGCGGTCTCCTTCACGATCGGGCCGCCGGGCCCGGCCGACGCCCGGCTGATCGATGTCACCGGGGACGCCCTGCGGGCGGGCATCGCCGCCGCGGTGCCCGGCGCGCGGATCGGGCACATATCCGCCGCCATCGGCGCCGCCGGGCGCGCGGGGGGCTACGGGATCTGCACCGACTTCGGCGGTCACGGCGTCGGCCGGGCCATGCACGAGGATCCGCACATCCCCAACGCCGGAGCGCCCGGGCGCGGTCGCCGGCTCGTCCCCGGGCTGGTCATCGCGATCGAGCCGTGGTTCCTGGCGGGCGGCAAGGACGTCTACCGGATCGACGGCGACGGCTGGACGATCCGCAGCGGCGACGGCAGCCGGGCCGCGCACGCCGAGCACACGGTGGCCGTCACCGAGGACGGCCCGCAGATCCTGACGCTCGTCTGACCTCTTGACATTAATACCGTGTTCCGCATCCACGCGGCCCGGGACCCCGAGCTCAACCGCCGGTACGCGGCCCTGCACGCGCGGACGGTCGACGGGATCGCGGAGGTGCTCACCTCGATCAGCAAGCAGGGCGCCGAGGGCCTGCCGTTCCCGCCCCCGCAGCTGGCCGAGCTGGTGCTGGCCATCGAGGCCGGTGTCGCGCTGGAGCAGCCGGCCGGCCCGGACGCCCTCGGCGGGCCCGGAGCGCCCTCGACCGCGACCCGCTGACGGGCAAGGCCAGGCGGTTCATCCCCCTTTGATCTAATGCTGTCTGATGGGCGATTCCTTCACGTCGATGTTCGGCCGGCACGGCTACGCCGTGGCCCGCGACCTGTTCCCCGCGACGGCCGCGGCGGGCTACCGCGACCACTTCATGGAGTCGCGGTGCCGCGGCGGCTACCCGGATGACCCGGGAGCCGACCCGGGTGCGAGTGACCCGCTCCGCCGGTATCCCCGCATGATGCACATGCACCGGTGGGACCCGGTCACGCTGGACTGGCTGCTCCACCCGCGGATCGCGGAGTGCCTCCGGTCGCTGCTGGGGGCCGAGCCGTATGCCGTGCAGAGCATGCTCTACTTCAAGCCGCCGGGCGCCCGGGGCCAGGCCATGCACCAGGACAACTTCTACCTGCGGGTCCAGCCGGGCACCTGCATCGCGGCCTGGATGGCGCTGGATGCGGCCGATGAGGACAACGGGTGCCTGCGCGTGGTGCCGGGGAGTCACCAGTGGCCCATCCTGTGCACCGCCCCGGCCGACACCGCGATCAGCTTCACCGACATCATGGTGCCGCTGCCGGCCGGCGCGACGGTGCGCCCGGTGCTCATGAACCCGGGTGACGTGCTGTTCTTCAACGGCTCCCTGGTGCACGGCAGCGAGCCGAACCGGACTCCGGACCGGTTCCGGCGGTCGCTGATCGGCCACTACGTGCACGGGCAGGCCCGCCAGGTCGCCGCCTACTACCATCCCGCGCTGGCCATGGACGGCACCGAGCTCCCGCTCGAGGTCAGCGCCGAGGGCGGCCCGTGCGGGGTCTGGGTCGAACGCGACGGCCGCCCGTCCGTCGAGATCACCGAGCGGCCCGCGCCCAGCCAGGCCGGCGAATGAGCCCGGCCGGCGACTGAGTCAGCCGCCCGGCCAGGCCAGCGGCTCAGCCAGCGGCTGAGTCAGCCACTCCGCCAGCCGACGGCGGCGAGGACCAGCGGCGCGACCTGGTCCTGGCGGGTGACCGGCGGCCGGGTGCCCGGCCGGATGCCAGGTCCGGCGCCGGCCGCCCACGCCGTCGTCACCTCGGGCTCGCGGCCCCCGTGCCCGCCCTCGTCGAGGTGCCCGTGGTCGGTGACCACCACGATCGTCCAGTTCTCCCGCTCGCGGGACGGACGGGACCGGACGGCGGCCAGCAGCCGCCCGACCCGCCGGTCGGCGGCCCGGGCGGCCGCCCGGTAGGCGCTCCCGGTGCCGGTCAGGTGGCCGGCGATGTCCACGCCGCCCAGGTAGACGAACGACACCCCGGGAGCCTCCCGGGCCAGGATCTCCGCGGCGAGTCCGGTGACTGCCTCATCGGCGGCATCCCAGGTCCTCAGGATGGTCTCGTCGTCGCTGTGCCAGGCCAGGCTGCTCTCCGGCACGGCCGCGAACTCCCGCCGGGTGGCCTCGGCGAACAGCGGACCGCCGTCTTCGGGCTGCGCCAGCGGTGGCCACCCGCTCACGGCCAGGAGGGTGGGCAGCCCCGCCCTGGTGGCCAGCGTCACGAAGTCCGGGTGTTCGGCCAGCCGGTGGCCGGTCAGGTCGTTGCCGGTGATGCCGTGCCCGGACACTCCGGTGCCGGTGGCGATCGTCGCCCAGCACGGGCCGGACCAGGTCGGCGTGGTCTCGTCCACGGGCACCGGGGCCAGGAAGCCGGACTGGCCGAGTCGCCACACCGACGGCGTGGCGTCCGGTCCCAGCAGGTCGAAGCGGACTCCGTCCACGCCGACGACCAGCACGTGGCCGGCTGCGGTCTCGCTCGCCGGGGCCGTGGCGCTCACCGGGCCAGCTCGGTGCCGGTGAGCTCCGCGCAGTAGCCGAGCAGTTCGTCCTGGACCTTGACGTCGCGGGCGGCGGGGTGCGTGTCCCGCGGTTGCTGGTGGTAGAAGCAGCCGCCGGTGACCGCGGCCGCCGGGTCGGCGCTGACCGCCAGCCACGCCTGCGTCACCGAGCCCAGCGACATGTCGTCCGGGGCGCCGGGACCGCCCATCCTGGTCCGCACCCAGCCGGGATCGACCGCGTTGGACAGCACGCCGGGCCACCGCCGCGCGACGGCGAAGGCCAGCACCACGTCGAACAGCTTGCTGTCGGAGTAAGCCTGCACGCCGTTCCAGCGCCGCCGTTCCCACTGCGGATCGCCCAGGCCCGCGTCCCCGACCAGGCTGGCGTTCCCGCCCCGGTGCATGCCCGAGCTCAGGTAGACCAGCCGGGCCGGCCGTTCGATCAGGGCCGTCAGCAGGTACGGGGCCAGCACGTTGACCGCGAAGACCTGGGCGAGGCCGTCGTCCGTCTCGATCCGCCGCGGCTCCTGGTACCCGATCCCGGCGTTGTGGATGACCGCGTCGAACCGGCCGGACGCGTTGGCCTCCGCCGCGACCCGCCGCATCCCGGCGAGGCTGGACAGGTCGCCGGTGACCACGCCGTCCGCCTGCGGCAGGGCCGCCCGGGTGTCGCCGGCCCGGCCCGGGTTGCGGGCGTGCAGCGTGACCGAGTGGCCGTCGGCGGCCAGCAGCCGCCCGGCCATCAGGCCCAGGCCGTCACTCGAGCCGGTGATGAACACGCGAGACAAGGGACCCCCTCCGGTGCCTTCGCGCGGCCCGGCATAGGGTCGAGCCGGAAAGGAGCACGGATGTCATCCTCGCCGGAGTCACCGCATCTCGACAACCATCACCGGAACACCCTGCGCCAGATCTTCGAGCACCCAGTGAGCCACAACATCGAGTGGCACGCGGTGACGTCGCTGCTCGAGGCGGTCGGCACGGTCACCGTCCACCACGACGGCAAGGTCACCGTCACGGTCGGGTCCGAGCGGGCCATCTTCGACCCTCCCGTCGGCAAGGACATCGACGCCCAGACGGTGATCGACCTCCGCCACATGCTCGGCCAGGCGGGCTACGCCCCGTCCTGAGCCCGCCTCATCCCGGGGACGGCCACCGGTCCAGCATGATCCGCTCCATGCTGTGCGCGGCTACCGCCGGGGACGCCGGGCCGCGAGACGCGTGCCGGTGCGAGGGCCGGCCCGCCGTCGCCTGAGGGCACTTAGCCAGGGCGGCACGGCGAGCGCTCCGGTCCGGGCGGCGACCGCGGCCAGGACATCGGGACGGCGGCCCAGGATGGCCACCTGGTCCCCGGCCGCGGTGAGCCGCCCGGCCACCGCGGCGCCGATGCCCGTCCCGCCGCCGGTGACCAGAACGGCGCGCGGTCCCGTCACGGGGACACCCGGACCGGCAGCATCTTGAGCCCGTTGGTGAAGTTGGACCGGATCCGCCTCGGCTCGCCCGCCAGCTCGAACCGGCCTACCCGCCGGGCCAGCGCGGCCAGCACCACCTTGACCTCCAGCCGGGCCAGGTGCACGCCCAGGCACAGGTGCGGGCCGCCGCGCCCGAAGGACAGGTGCCGGTTCGGGCTCCGCGCGACGTCGAACACCTCGGGCTCGCCGAACTCGGCCTCGTCCCGGTTTCCCGACACGTACCACAGCACCACCTTGTCGCCGGCCCGGATCCGGGCCCCGCCCAGCGTGGTGTCCGCGGCGGCCGTCCGGCGCATGAAGTGGGTGGGGCAGGTCCACCGGAGCACCTCGTCGGTGGCCGTCCCGAGCAGGCCCGGGTCGGCCCGCAGCCGCTCCCACTGGTCCGGGTACCGGCAGAAGGCCAGCACCCCCTGGGCGATGGCGATGCGCGTGGTCTCGTTGCCCGCGACGACGAGGATGGAGAAGAAGTTGTCCAGGTCGGTCTCGCTCAGCCGCTCGCCGTCGACCCCGGCGCGCAGCAGCCTGGACAGCAGGTCGTCACCGGGTTCCCGGCGCTGGCCGGCGATCACCTCGCGGCCGAGGTCCCACAGTCGCTTGCCGTAGGGGCTGCGGAACGGGAACTTCCGGTAGGCGTCGGTGTCGTCGCGGCCCCAGACCACGTCGGTGATGTCCGGGTCGGTGTTGGCGATCAGCCGGTCGCCGAGGTCGATGAACAGGTCGAGGTCCGCCGCGGGCAGGCCCATGACCTGCGCGAGCACCCGGATCGGGACCTCCTTGGCCACCGCGTCCACGAAGTCGAAGGACCCGCTGGCCGGGCATCGGTCCAGTACCTGCTCGGTGAGTTCGGTGATGAAATGCTGGTAGACCGCGACGGCCCGCTGCGAGAAGGCGCCGGACACGATCTTGCGGAGCTTGGCGTGCTCGGGCGGGTCGGTGTCGATGATCGTGCGCCGGGCGGCCATGTCCTCATCGGTCGGCTCCTCGAAGGACACCCCGCGCGCCGAGGAGAAGCTCGCCACGTCGCGGCTGGCCGCGACGATGTCCGCGTAGCGGTGCACCGACCAGAAACCCGAGCCCTCGTCGGGGAACCAGGCCACCGGCGCCTCCCGCCGCAGCCGCCCGAACTCGTCGTATGGCACCGCGCGGGCCCACATGTCAAGATCGGTTAGATCGACAGCAGGCGGCATAATTAAATAGTTTGACACCGAACGAACTTGGTGGCAACGGCGCGCGGAGGGCTGAGCGGGATGCGGGTGGTCGTGATCAGGCACCACGATGTGGATTCGGCCGGTTTCATCGCCGCCGCGTTCGAGGCGCGCGGCGCCGCGCTGGCCGTGCACCTGTTCCCCGACGACGGCCCGCTGCCCGCGCCGGATGGCGTCGATCACGTCGTGGTGCTCGGTGCCATCAGCTCGGTCAACGATCCCGACCCCTGGATCGCGGCCGAACTGGACTGGCTGCGCGAGGCGGACCAGGCGGGCGTGCCCGTGCTCGGCATCTGCTTCGGCGCGCAGGCGCTCTGCGCCGCGCTGGGCGGCCGGGTGGAGGCCATGGACCGCAAGGAGATCGGCTGGGCGCTGGTCGAATCCCTCGATCACGGCCTGGTCCCGGCCGGGCCCTGGCTGGAGTTCCACGGCGACCGCTGCCTGCCGCCCGCGGCGGCGACGGCGCTGGCCAGCAATGAGATGGCGGTGCAGGCGTTCCGCGTCGGCCGGCATCTCGCGGTCCAGTTCCATCCCGAGGTCGACGGGCCGCAGCTCAAGCGCTGGCTGGACGCGGGCGGCAACACGGAGGCCGAACGGCTGGGGCTCGACCCCGACCAGTTCCTGGCCGACACCATCCGCGAGGAGCCGGCCGCGCGCGAGCGAGCCGACCGGCTGGTTGCCGCCGCCCTGCGGATCGCCTACGGGATGTGACAAACGCCGGCAACGCCGGACACAGCGTGTCCCGGCGGGATTGCCTGACGTTACGATAACGCTCTATGCCATCCGAACTCGGGGCCTGGCTGCGCCAGCAGCGGGAGGACCGGGGCTGGACGAGATCCGAGCTGGCCCGCCAGCTCATCAAGGCCGCCAGGGCCAAGGGGGACACGTCCGTGCCCGGAGCCGACAACATCGGCCACAACATCTACCGCTGGGAACGCGGGACCGTGGCGCCGGCCGAACGTTACCGGCTCTACTACTGCGGCGTCTTCGGGATCCCGTTCAGCCAGTTCGGCACCTCGCCGCCGCCGGGCATGGTCGACGCTGGCCCTGGGACCCCGGCCGCTGCCGCCTACCGTGGACTCCCATCGCCCGATCCGGCACCGGCCGGTCCGGGCGCGTCCGCGATCAGGCGAGAGGTGCTGATGGCCGCGCACGAAGGCAGTGACCACGCCGAGCGCATCGAGCAGCGCGGCATCGGCGAGGCCACCCTGGAGCAGTTCCGGGCCGACGTGGTGAGCCTGTCCGTCCAGTACATGACCGGCGAGCCGGCCGGGCTCTTCATGGAGATGCGGCGGGTCAGGAACCGGATTCTCGAGGCGCTCGACCGGCGGCAGTGGCCGCACGACGCGGCCGAGCTCTACCTGCTGGCGGGCTGCCTCAACGCGTTAATGGCCGCCGCGGCCACCAACCTCGGCTACCCGGAGGCCGCCGAGGAACTGACCAGGGCCGGGTGGGCCTACGCCACGATCATCAAGCACCGGCCGCTGATGGCCCGGCTGCGGCTGTGCGCGGCCTACGCCGCCTACTGGAACGGGCACCCCGGGCAGAGCGCGAACCTGGCCCGCAGCGGCCCGGCGAGCTCGAGGGCGCAATCGGGCGGTACGCGGCCGGGCCGGGCCCCGGCGAGTACCACAGCCGCAAGTGCCAGATGCTCGCGCACACCGATCTGGCCATCGCGCGGCTCCGCGCGGGCGCGCTGGACGCCGCGATCACCGCCCTGGATCCCGTCCTGGCCCTGCCGCCGGGCGAGCGCACCGCGGTCCAGGGCCAGCGCCTGTCCGTGGTCCGCGCCGAGCTGGCCCGCCCCGCCTACCAGCGCTCGGCCCTGGCGCGCGGCCTCCACGAGCAAATAGCCGAGTTCGCCCGCACCGACCTCGCCCTCCTCCCCACCCCCCTCCCCTCCCCGCCCCCGCCCCACCCCACCGAGCG
>Ga0335069_10014405_pt1 | contig 11070 bp, 5 predicted proteins | sample Lox_Sample_11_FD_206714 | JGI IMG/M metagenome (GOLD analysis project Ga0335069, IMG submission 206714) | Soil microbial communities from Loxahatchee National Wildlife Refuge, Florida, United States - Lox_Sample_1.1 | ecosystem: Environmental > Terrestrial > Soil > Wetlands | place: USA: Florida... | reverse complement strand
GTGTAGTAGCGGTGCGCCTCGTCGGCGAAGCGGTTGTAGCCGGGGAAGGCGCTGGCGAAGACGACGCCCGTCTCGTCGCGCATCGCCTCCGGCAGCAGCCAGCGCTCGGGCAGGTACTTGCCGGTGGTCGTCTTGCGGTAGGTCTGCACCAGCGGGATGCCGGCCTCGCGCAGGGCGTCGAGGCCGGCCGCCATGGCCAGCTGCGAGGTGGAGTCCAGCGCCTCGACCAGCTTGTCCGGCACGCCGTACTCGGCCGTGAGGTCGAACGACCCGGGGCGCGCCGCCAGCTTGATCACCTCGCTCGGGTCCTCGATCGTCTCGAAGTGCCCGCTGCCGTCGGCCGTCTTCACCAGCCGGGTGATGCGCCGGCGGGCCATGCCCTCGCGCTGCCTCGCCGGGATCGGGCCCACGAACTGCTCGCCCGCGAGGATGCGGGCGGCGTTCTTCGGGTCCATCACCGACTTGCCCGCTCCGGGCAGGCCGAGGCCGGTGCCGCTGATCACGATCGAGCCCTGCGGCACGCGGTTGCGATCGAACGGGAGGTCCTGCTGGGCCACCGGGCCGGTCGGCAGCGACTCGAGCGTGCGCGCCAGCAGCGAGCGCAGCTCCTCCAGCACGCTGCCGGTTGCCGGGGCGGGCGGAGCAGCAGCCGCGGCCGGCGCGGGTGCGGCGACCGCCGGAGCCGACTCGCGGCGGGCGACGGGCGCAGTCGACACGGAGGCGCTCGCGGCCTGCGGGTGCGCGCCGTAGCCGGCGGCGTAGAGGCCGGCCAGGGCCTGGTTGAAGCTCGCCAGCTCCTTCGGCCGCGGCCGGTTGGTGAAGAGCGACATCACGTCGGTCTTGTCGGCGAGGACGTCGTCGACGAAGCCCTTGAGCGCGCGCTTGGGGCCCACCTCCACGAAGGCCCGGGCGCCGGCCGCGTACAGCCGCTCGACGCCCTCCACCCAGCGGACGGGCGAGGCGATCTGCCGACAGAGGATGTCCTTGATGGCCGCGGGGTCGTTCGGGTAGAAGTCCGCCTCCACGTTGCCGACCAGCGGCCGCCTCGGCGGGCGCACGTCGAAGCGGTCGAGCACCTTGCGCAGCGGCGCGGCCGCGGGGGCCACGATCCTGGTGTGGAAGGCGTGGCTGACCGCCAGCCGCTGGGCCTGGTAGCCCTTCTGGTTGAAGAGCGCGACGGCACCCTCGACCGCGGCGGTCTCGCCGCCGATCACCACCTGCCCGCGGGCGTTCAGGTTGGCGGGGACGACGTAGCCCTCCACCTGCTTCAGCGTCTCGATGACGAACGCCGCCGGGGCCATCACCGCCGCCATGGCGCCGTTGTCGCCGAAGCTGACCTTGCTCATCTCCCGCCCGCGGGCGGCCGCCGCTTCCAGGGCCTCCGCGAACGTCAGCACCTCGGCCGACACGAGCGCGCCGTACTCGCCCAGCGAGTGGCCCATCACCATGTCCGGCTCGACGCCGTACTCGGCCAGCAGCCGGCACATGGCGGTGTCCATGGTCAGCACGGCCGGCTGGGTGATCGCCGTCTGCTTGAGGTCCTCCTCCGCCTGCTTCACCGCCTCCGGGTCCTGCCGATCCACGAAGATGTAGTCCCGCAGCTTGCGGCCGAGAATCGGCTCCAGGACGCGGTCGGCCTCCTCGAAGACCGCCGCCACCACGGGGTCGGCGGCCGCCAGGTCGCGGCCCATGTTGACGTACTGGCTGCCCTGGCCGGTGAACAGGAAGGCGATCTTGCCCGGGGCCTCCCCGCTGCCGCGGAAGACGCCCTGCGCCTGGAACGCCTTCCAGGTGGCCGGCGCGTCCGTGGCCAGGCCCTTCTGCGCCTTCTGCAGCCGCTCCAGCAGCTCCCTGCCGTCCTCGTAGTCGATGACCACGCGCTCGCGCGCGGAGAGGTCGGCGGAGTCGGGCGGGGCGACCGGGGGCACGTGCCCATCGCGCACCCGTGCCAGGAGCGCGTCCACGCGGTTGCGGAGGCCTGCCGCCGAGGGGGCGCCGAGGACGATCAGCCCGCGCAGAGGCGGCCGGGCGGCGGAGCCGTTGCCCTTCACCGGGACGACGTCGGCGGAGGAACCCGAGGCAGCCGGCGAGGGGACGATCGACGCGGGGACGGAGACCTGCAGCGGCCGCTGCCCCTTCGTCAGCGCGCCCGGCACGTGCTCCTCGAGCACCACGTGGAAGTTCGTCCCGCCGAAGCCGTAGGCGGAGACGCCGCAGCGCCGCGGCGTGCCCTCGCCCTGCTCCCACTCGCGCAGCTCGTGGCTGAGGGCGAAGGGGCTCGCGGCGAAGTCGATGCCGGGGTTGGGCGGGTGGGCGTGGAGCGTCGGCGGCAGGCACTTCTCGTGCACGGCCCACACCGCTTTCAACAGCCCGGCGGCGCCGGCGCCCGCCTTCAGGTGGCCGATGTTGCTCTTGGCCGAGCCCAGGGCGATCTTGCCCCTGGCCGCACCCTTGAACACGCTGGCCAGGCTCTCGACCTCGACCACGTCGCCGACCCTGGTGCTGGTGCCGTGGGCCTCGACCAGACCGCAGGTCGACGGGTCGAGACCGGCGTCCTGCCAGGCCCGACTGACGGCCAGCTGCTGGCCGATCGGGTTGGGAGCGGTGATGCTCTTGCCCTTGCCGTCCGAGGAGCCGCCCAGGCCACGCACGACCGCGTACACCTCGTCGCCGTCGCGCTCGGCGTCGGCGAGCCGCTTCAGCAGGAACACCGCCGAGCCCTCGCCCATCACGAAACCGTCGGCGCCGTCGCCGAAGGGGCGGGTGCCGGTGGCGGAGAGGGCACCGATCTTCGAGAACTTCACGAAGGAGTTGGTGCCCATGTTGCGGTCGACGCCGCCGGTCAGCACCGCGTCGCAGTGGCCCGCCACCAGCATGTCGACGGCCGCGTCGAGGGCGGCGAAGGTGGAGGCGCAGGCGGCGTCGCAGGTGAAGTTCGGACCGCGCAGGTTGAGGACGTTGGCCACCCGGCCGGAGAGGATGTTCGACAGCTCGCCCGGCATCGTGTCCTCGCTGATCTCGGGCAGCCGCCGGGCGACCACCTCGTACCAGCGGGAGAGGATGGACTCGCGGACCGCCGGCGGCAGGTCGAGGAACGCGCGGGTCTCCAGCAGCAGGCGGCGGTACTCGGGGAAGGAGATGCGCAGGGTGGTCAGGTAGTGCCGCTCGCCCGCCATCGCGTTGCCGAGCACCACCGCCGTGCGCTCGGTGTCGAGCGGCCGCTGCGGGTAACCGTAGTCGGCCAGGGCCTCGGCGGCGATGGTGATGGCCCACTGCTGCCCCTCGTCCATGGCGCCGGCCACCCGCGGCGGGATGTGCCAGCGCTTCCAGTCGAACTGGAAGCCGCGGACCCAGGAGCCGATCTTGCTGTAGGTCTTGGCCGGCGCCGCCGGGTCCGGGTCGTAGTAGTCGGCGACGCTCCAGCGGTCCTCGGGAACCTCGGTGATCGAGTACTTCTTCGACCAGACGTTGTCCCGGAACGCCCTCGCGTCCTTTGCGTCGGGGAGGATCGCCCCCAGGCCCACGATCGCGACGGCCCGCTCGCTACGATCGCTCATCACCGCTCCTTGAAGTCGCTGTCCTGCTCGCGCGCCGGCCCTACTTGGCCGGGAACGCCTGGTTGAGGTCGGCCGAGACCCGGTCCATGTCCTCGATGAGGCCGGCCTGCGCCGCGAACGCGGCCTCCAGCTGGAGCGACCGCGCCAGGCCGGGGTCGCTCTGCCCCGCCCCCTGCGCCCAGCGCAGCCCGTCGCTCGCCACCTTCAGCAGGGCCTCGCGCGCGTGGATGCGGGCCATCGCCGAGAGCGTCGTCGGCTGCAGACCGCTCGCGTTCGTCGGCTGGCAGGCCGCACGCTCGGCGAAGTTGGCCGCCGTCTCCGCGTACGCGATCAGCTCGCCCAGGCGGAACAGCAGGTGCTGGTTGCGCGTCAGCCGGTCGAGCCTCGCACGCTCCAGCAGCGCCGCCAGCGCCCGCAGCGCCAGCGCTGCGTTCCCGGCGCCGACGTCCGGGTTCTGGGCGTGGCGCGCCTCCGCCTTCTTCGCCCACTCCTTGTAGTACTCGCCGCGGCTCTTCAGGTGCAGCTGCCAGCGGTCGCGGGCGATCGTCCACTCCATGATCTCGGAGGTGCCCTCGTAGATGGTGGTGATGCGCACGTCGCGCTTGATCTTCTCCACCATGTACTCGCGGGTGTAGCCGTAGCCGCCGTGGGCCTGGATCGCGTCCTCGGCGCCCTTGTTGCCGGCCTCGGTGGCCAGGTACTTGGCGACGGCGCCCTCGGTGGCGAGGTCGTCCTCGCCCGCGTCGAGCCGCTCGGCCACCCACTCGATGTAGGCGCGGGCCGCCTCCAGGCGCACCGCGTTCGGCACGATCAGCTTGTGGGTGTAACCCTGCTTCTGGCTGAGCGGCCCGCCGCCCTGCACCCGCTCCTGCGAGTAGCGGATGGCCCGCTTCACCGCCTCCCAGCCGGCGCCCAGGCCGAAGGCGGCGACCATGAGGCGCGTGTAGCCGAAGACCGCCTGCGCCTGCGCCAGGCCCCTGCCCTCGACGCCGCCGATCAGGCGGTCCTTCGGGACGTAGACGTTCTCCAGGAAGAGCGCGGCGGTGTTGCTGGCGCGGATGCCGTGCTTGTCCTCCGGCTTGCCGTGGGTGAAGCCCTCGGCCCCGCGGTCGATTAGGAACCAGGACGGCCCGCCCGGCGCGTTCGCCAGGATCGTGTAGCGGTCGGCCACGCCGCCGTTGCTGATCCACTGCTTGCGCCCGCTGATCCGGTAGCCGACGACCTGCCCGTTCTCCTCCACGCGCGCCGCCGCCGTGGTGAGCGCACCGAGGTCGCTGCCGGCCTGCGGCTCCGTCGCGCCGTACGCGTAGAACTGGCCCTTCTCGGCCAGCTCCGACAACCACTCCTTCTTCTGCTCGGCGGTCGCGCCCACGTTGATGGGGTCGGTGCCCAGGAACGTGGCCAGGACGCCGGTGGCGATGCCCAGGTCGATGGAGGCCATCGTCTCGGAGACCCGGTAGATGTCGTACGCGCCCCCGCCCAGGCCTCCCAGCTCCTCGGGGATGGTGAGGAGGTGCAGCCCGATCTGCGCGGGGTCGTAGAGGTCCTTCATGATCTTCTCGGGGAACTCGTGCCCGAACTCGATCTCGAGCAGCTTCGCGCCGGGGAGGTTCGTCTCCGCGTAGTCCCGGAGCGTGGTCAGGATCTGTTCGAGCATCTCGGCGTCGAGCTTGGACATGGCTTCCCCCATCGAATTGCGATCCCCGCGGTCGTCGCTGGGGAGGGTCGGGTGCAGCGCGGACCCCGAGAGGAACGGCGCCGCGGAATGCTACAGGACGATGCGCTTGCGCGAAAGGAGCGCCTTTCTCATCTTCATGGATCATTTGGCACAAGGGCGGCCCTGGCAATCGGCCCCCTGGGGTGCGCTCGGAGGACAAGGGAATTTCAGACGCTTCAGACGGTTGTCCCGGGTTCGACGCTCGCACCGACCTCGCCGCTGTCTCCCCCATTCGTTCCACCTCCGGGCGGGCGGCCTGCGCCGCCGCGTCAGGCGGCGGGTTCGGGCCGCGCTCAGCCGTCGGCCCGCGCCACCGGCTGCAACCGGCGATACAGGCAGCTCTCGAGGTCGCAGAGATGGCAGGCGTACGCCCGACGGTGGACGGTGCGGCCGAGGCCGATGATCCCGCTGACGGACTTGATCGGCTGCATCAGCGAGCTGTCGCTGAGGCGCACCCCGCAGAAACCGGGCGGCAGCAGCGAGAAGAGCTTCTGCTGCTCCTCGACCCGCCAGCCGCAGTAGCCCGGGCTGTACCGGTTCGTCAGGTGCAGGCCGCAGCGCTCCGCGTGGTCCCGGACGCGGTCCTCGATCAGGTCCGCCGCCCTCTCCACCACCAGCGAGGCGAGGGCGTCCGCGATGAAGCCGGTGAAGGGATCGCCTTCGGCCACCAGCTGGCGCGCCCGCCTCTCCATGCCCGGACCCGCCGTGCACAGGAAGACCACGACGGCCTCGGCGCCCGCCAGCTGGCCGGCGAGCGTGCGACCGACCTCGAAGCGGACCTCCTCGACGGCGAGGGCCGGCTCCGCCGCATCGACCGCCGCGGCCGGGAACAGGACTGCCCCGCCCTCGATCGCCCACAGCGCCTCGTCCTCGCCGCCCAGCCGCCCGCGCACCGCGGCCACGACCGCCGCCGGCGCCGCCAGGGGGACGTAGCCCATGACCCTCAGCACGTCCTCCTCGCGCGGCCGCGCCTCGGCGAACGAGTAGCGGCCGTGGAGCGTCAGCGGCCCGAGGGCGACGGGCGGCACCGGCCTGGTCAGGCCCCGGCCACCGAGTCGAGATAGCGGACGGCGCCGTGCGGGTCGGGCGAGTAGTGGCTGGCCCCTATCTTCCGGCAGAACTCCGCGGTCACCGGGGCCCCGCCCACCAGGATCTGCGTGCCGGGGTGCCGCTCGCGGATCTCCCGCACGATCGCCTCCATGTTCACCATGGTGGTGGTGAGCAGCGCCGAGAGGCCCACCGCGCAGCCGGGGTGGGCCGCCACCGCCGACAGGAGGCGCTCGGGCTTCACGTCGGTGCCGAGGTCGACCACCTCCCAGCCGGCGCCCTCCACCACCATGGCCACGATGTTCTTGCCGATGTCGTGGAGGTCGCCCTGCACGGTGCCGATCACGAACACGCCGCGGCGCTTCACCTGGCCGGAGGCGAAGAACGGCCGCAGGTGCGCCATGGCGGCGGTCATGGCGCGGGCCGAGAGCAGCATCTCCGGGACGAACGCCTCGCCGCAGCCGAACTTCTCGCCGATGCGCCTCATGCCCACCACCAGCGCCTTCTCCAGGATGTCGCCGGGGGGAACGCCGGCCGCGAGCGCCTGCTGGCACAGCTCGTCCGCGCCCGGCAGGCCCTTGAGCTGTGGCGGGAAGGGCGACGTCGCGTTCGCCTTCCCCAGCTCCACGCAGTCCGAAAGCCGCCGCAGGATGTCGTCGCTCATCTCGTCTCCGTTAGGCCGGCAGCGCGCTCCGGCGGCGCAGGGCGCGCACCATGGCGGCCACGTTCTCGACCGGCACGTTGGCCTGGATGTTGTGCACCGTGGTGAAGACGAAACCGCCGTCCCGGCCGAAGATCTCGCACTGGCGCAGCACGTGCGCCTCCACCTCGGCCGGCGTGCCGAACGGCAGCACCTTCTGGGTGTCGGCGCCGCCGCCCCAGAAGATCACCCGGCCGCCGTAGTCGTCCTTGAGCCGCCGCGGGTCCATGCGCGCGGCGTTGATCTGCACCGGGTTCAGGATGTCGAAGCCGGCGTCGGCGAAGCCGGCGATCAGCGGCTCCACCGAGCCGCAGGAGTGCTTGAACGACTTCCAGGTCGTGTGCTCGTGGATCCAGTCGTTCATCCGCCGGTAGTAGGGCAGGTACAGCTCGCGAAACGCGGCCGGGGACAGGAACTGCGAGTCCTGGGTGCCGAAGTCCGTGCCGCACAGGAACACGGCCTGCACCACGTCGCCGGCGATGCCGTGGACGGCTCGCAGGCGCTCGATGGCGATCTCGGCCTGCTTCTCGAAGACGGCGTGCACGTAGTCGGGGCGGGCGCGGGTGGCCATGTACCACTCGGCGACGTCGCGGATGCCCCGCGGGTGCTTCATGAAGGGGGCCGGCACCAGGGCGATGTCGCCGAGGGCGGTCCCGCCGACGTTCGCGATCACGCCTTCGCTCGAGCCCTCGAGGCCCGCGACCGCCGCCTTCCAGTAGGCCAGGTCGGCTTCGCTCAGCGGCTCGAACTCCTCGAGGTTGTCGGCCGGGTCCAGCGCCGACTCGTCGATCGGGTCCTGGCGGACGATGGTGTCGAAGAAGAAGCCGGCGCTGGGCATGCGGCCGCTGGGGGGAGCGCCGCGGTCTCCCTCGGGGTAGATGAGGAGGTCGCCGTTCTCGTCGAGCGAGGTCTCGAACTTCGCGGGGACCAGCACCACCTGGCCCCAGAAGGTCCGGAACTCGCGCCAACCGCTGTTCTCGAACCCGAAGAGGGTGGTGCGGGGGCTGATGCCGACCACGTCGATGCCCATCACCTCGCGCAGGTCCGGTGCGACCTCCCCGAGCATCTGGTACGGCTCGACCACCTTCACCGGCTCGACCGGCAGCCCGTAGAGGCGGCGCAGCAGCTCGACCATGCGCACGTGGATGCCGGTGACGGAGGTCGCGCCGAGGTCGACCGGGATGCGGTCTGCGGCCTCGCGGTTCAGGACGCGTCGCAGTCGCTCTCGCGAGGTGAGTGGCATTCAGCGCTCCGATCGGCCTCAGGCCGAAGGTGCCGAGTCTAAGAACCGGGACGGCGGAACGCAACCGGCCACCCTACAATCACCCCATGTCCCATCGCCGCCCGCATCCCCTCGCCCTCGCGACCCTGCTCGCCATCGCGGCGGCTCCCGCGCTGGCCTCCGCCCCGCCGGCCGGCGCCCGCGCCCCCGCCGACTGGGTGGACCCGTTCATCGGCACCGCCGCCGACGGCAACACCCACCCTGGCGCGCTGGTGCCCTGGGGCATGGCCTCCGCGGTCCCGCACACCGACCCCGGGGCGCCGCCGGGATACCACAGGAACGGGAAGGAGATCCTCGGCTTCGGCCAGGTGCAGATCAGCGGCGCCGGCTGCTTCGACCTCGGCAACATCCTGCTCGCCGCGACCACGGCGGACCCTCCGCAGAACGGCCCCGACGGCAGGCCACCGGACCAGCCCGTCCCGGCGCACCGGTCGCGCTTCTCCCACGAGGAGGCGGCGCCCGGCTACTACGCGGTCGACCTCGACACCTGGGGCATCCGCGCCGAGGCGACGGCCACCACGCGGGCCACGATGTACCGGCTGCGCGTCCCTGCCGGCAGGCCTGCCACGCTCCTGCTCGACGCCGGCCACGCGCTCACGCCGGTCGTGGCCTCCTGGGTCGGCGTCCGCAATCCCGACCTCGCGGGTGGGCCGGTCGAGGTCGAGGCGATCTCGCGCAGCGGGAACTTCTGCGGCTCGGGTCAGAAGCAGACGGTGTACGCGGTGGCGCGATTGAGCCGGCCCGCGTCCAGCCAGGGTGTCTGGAGCCTGCCGGAGGAGAAGCCGGGCGTCGCCGCACCGGGGAGCGTCGCGCCGCCGCAGGACGGCCTGCAGGCCGGACCGCGCTACCTCGCCGTCTCCAGCGGCGTGCGCACCGGCGCCTGGCTCCGGCTGGACCCCGCCGAGGGCGCCCTGCTGGTGAAGGTCGGCATCTCCTACGTCTCGCTCGGCAACGCCCGCGCGAACCTCGAGGCCGAGATCCCCGACTGGGACTTCGACCGGGTCCGCGCGGCCGCCCGCGAGTCCTGGAACCGCGAGCTCGGGAAGGTGCGGGTCGAGGGCGGCACGGACGACGAGAAGACCCTCTTCTACACCGGGCTCTACCACGTCCTCATCCATCCCAACGTGTTCTCCGACGTGAACGGCCAGTACCGGGGAATGAACGACACCGGCGTGAGGACGGCGCAGGGCTACGCCCGCTACACGATCTTCTCGCTCTGGGACACCTACCGCGGGGTGCATCCCCTGCTGACGCTGGCCTGGCCCGGCCGCCAGCTCGACATGGTGAAGAGCCTCGTCGGCATGGGCCGCGAGAGCGACTGGCTGCCCATCTGGGAGCTGGCCGGGCAGGAGACGAACGTGATGGTGGGCGACCCCTCCGTTCCGGTGATCGCCGACAGCTGGATCAAGGGGCTGCGCGGGTTCGACGCGGAGGAGGCGCTGCGCCTGATCAGCAAGCAGGCCACCCAGGAGCCGCCGCCGACCGCACGCTCCAAGGGCCGAAGCGGCCTGAACCTCCTGCTCCGCTACGGGTACATCCCCTGGCCCACGCGGACGATCGGCACCGGCAAGGGCGTGTGGGGGCCCGTTTCGACGCTGCTCGAGTACAACTTCGCCGACTGGACGGCCTCACGCCTGGCCGCCGGGCTGGGGCAGGGCGAGACGGCGGCCATGTTCCTCGAGCGCTCGCAGGCCTGGCAGCAGCTGTTCGACCCCGACACCCTGCAGATCCGCCCGAAGCTCGCCGACGGGTCGTGGCTCGTCCCCTTCGACCCGGCGCAGAACTGCCCGAAGCCCCCCTGCGGCGAGTGGGGACTGGGCGGACCCGGCTACGTCGAGGGCAGCGCCTGGCAGTACACGTTCATGGTCAACCACGACATCCCGCGGCTGGTCGAGCTGATGGGCGGCGCCACCCGCTTCACCGAGCGCCTGCAGACCGCCTTCGACAAGGGCTACTACAACCTGAACAACGAGCCCGACATGGCCTATCCGTACCTGTTCACGTTCGTCCCCGGCGAGGCCTGGCGGACGCAGAAGCAGGTGCGCCACGACCTGGCGACCGCGTTCGACCGGCAGGCCCTGCGCCTGCCCGGGAACGACGACACCGGCCAGACCTCGTCGGTCTACGTCTGGGGCGCGCTCGGCCTCTACCCGGTGACGCCCGGCTCGACCGAGTACCGCCTGGGCACGCCCCTGTTCGACCGGGTCACGGTCGCGCTCGACCCCCGCTTCTACGAGGGCCGCACGCTGGTCATCGAGGCCCGCAACAACTCGGCCGAGAACCCCTTCGTGCAGCGGGTGAGCTGGAACGGGCAGCCGCTCAGCAGCCCGGTCATCGACCACCGGCAGCTGACCGCCGGCGGGACGCTGGTTTTCGAGATGGGAAAGACGCCGGCGCACTGGGACGCGGCGCCGGCCAACCCCTGACGCACGAAGGGGTGGCGAGCGTCGCCGCCCGCCACCCCTGAAGAGCCGTCGACTCGAGAAGAGCGGCCCCCGGTCAGCGTCCCTGGATCAGAACCGGAACCCCACCGACACCAGGTACTCCCGCGGGAACGGGTAGTTCGAGGTGGAGGTCGCCTGGCCGAACGAGCTGCTGGGGATCCACCCCGTCGGGATGCCGAGCGCGTCCTTCGGGCTGTTCGGGTCGGGCTTGGTCGAGATGTTGTAGCTGATGAGCGGCGTCTTGTTGAAGATGTTGTTGAGCTCGAACTTCACCCAGGGCTGGGCGGTCTTCCAGACCGGGACGCCGTAGGTCAGCGCGAAGT
>Ga0335069_10014403_pt1 | contig 11071 bp, 10 predicted proteins | sample Lox_Sample_11_FD_206714 | JGI IMG/M metagenome (GOLD analysis project Ga0335069, IMG submission 206714) | Soil microbial communities from Loxahatchee National Wildlife Refuge, Florida, United States - Lox_Sample_1.1 | ecosystem: Environmental > Terrestrial > Soil > Wetlands | place: USA... | reverse complement strand
TGATCAGGTAGCTGAGGAAGCCGAGGTGGTCCGCGTAGGCGAGCTCAAGGCGCTCCCCGAACGGCGTAGCCGGCTTCTCGCGCAGCGGCACGCCGAGCACGTGGTCGTCTTCCCGGTAGATGACCCAGTCCCGCTCCAGCGAGCGGCGCAGCTCGCGCAGGTCGCCGTCGTCAGGGAGCGACGCCTGGTAGGCGGTGAAACTCTCCGTCGAGGGCTTGAGGCGAAAGCCGTTCAGGCGGAGAGTCGTGGTGGTAGCGGTCGCGACCACTTGCTCTCCTTCGTACACGCGCGTCGGCGACGCGCTATCCGCCGGGCAGCCTGCGGGGACGACAAAGGTCCCCGCTGACCTGGGGCGATTTCAAGGTAACGCGGCGGTCGGATGGAGCCTCAAGCGGGCCGGAGCCAAGCCCAGTCATCGATCCACGCGGCCCAGTCGACGAGCCCATCAGCGGCGATGGACGAGCGTGTACTTGCCGCCGCTGAACCGGTACACGTCCTCGATCTCGCCGTGGGCGCTGCGGCCGCGATTTTCGAACGAGATGGTGACCGTCCCCCGTCGGAGCGTGACCCTGTCTCCCCCGAACGTCGCGAGTAGCTGCAAGTGCTCGCCGCCGATTCGGTAGATGTAGGTGGTCGCGCCGAGCGCCGGGTCAGACCACAGCATGAACGCTGCCTCGGGATGCTTGCCGTCGCTGAAGCGGCCGGCGCGAACCCAGGCGAGCGTGTTGCCGCACCCCGCTCCCGTCAGCGGCCGATCGGCGGTGACACGCACGGGAAGCTGTTTGGTTTCGACGAGTGCGATCCGCCAGGACGCACCCCGCATCCCGCACCAGTCGCCGCCGCTGCGGTCGAGGTAGACGACGAACCAGTCGCTGCTGCTTCGCGCCCAGCCGACGACGCGGCCGTGGACTGCGTTGACGACATCGTCGGGAACCGTCGCTGCCGCGCTCGATCCGACCGCGAGCAGGCAGCCGATCGCGGCAACGAGAGCGAGCCCTCTCAGCCGGACAAGGGTCGCCCCGACTGCATGATCATGGCGGCGGCTCGCGCTCACACTGGCCTCCAGGTGATGCCGGCGTTCGTTGTCGCGAAGAGCCGGCCGTGGACGAGTTCGACCCCGAGTCGGTCCGTCAGGAACTGCAAGTGGGTGACGTCGCGCCGCGAAGCAGGGAGCGGTACGCAGTGCCAGCTGTGCGCGGCGTTGGTTGTGGTGCAGAAGCTCGTGTCGGTGACGACGAAGCCGTGGGTCGCATCCGGAAAGCTCCAGCCGCGGGGGACGTTGCCGCTGGGGGTGTGCAGCGGTGTCGTCGGCCACCACCGCGCGCCGCGGTCACCGGTTCGGTAGAAGACGACGCTCCGCCGGTTCGGCCACACGGTCGGCAGCACCCCGCTCGCGCCCGTGAAGGTGGGTGGGAACGTGAGCGGGAACGCGCTGCTCGCCGGATAGCCGGGCGGGAGCGGTAGCCGCGTTGGCCGCCAGCTGCGGCCACCGTCGGCGGTCGTGTACACGGCGAAGCCGGGCACCTGGCCGTGATAACCGGTTACGAAGCCGCGCAGCGGGTTCGCGAACACGACGCCGGTCTTGATCCCGATCGTCGGGATCCCGTGTGGCGCTGGGTGCTGCTGGGTGACGGCGGAGAGGAGCGTCCACGACCCGCCCCCGTCGACGGTGCGGTACAGCTCGACGTCCTGCGAGCCGGCAGCGGCGCCGCCTGCGCTCGCCAGCAGCGCCCCGTCCCGGCCGTTCACGAAATCGAGCGCGAACACAAGCGCGAGATCCGAGGAGGAAAGACCGGCAGCCCTACTCGGGGTAATCACCGCGGACCGCCACTGCATGCCACCGTCCGCGGTACGGAACACGCGTACCCGGCCCGGCAAAGAGACTGCCAGCCAGCCTTCAAGCCGGCCGCGGAAGCCGTACGGCACCGAGCCGACGCCCACCTCGAGCAGGCGCGCGTGTAGACCCGGCGGCGTCCGGTCGACCCAGGTGCGCCCGCCGTCCGTCGTCCGCAACAGCGCGGTCTCGGTCAGCGCCCAGCCCGTTGTCGCGCTCACCATGTCCACGTCCTGCAGCGCAGGCGCAGCGAGGTTTGCACCGCCGCCGGCAGCCGCGGGGCCGAGTAGCAGGCATGCAAGCGCCGCCAGCACGGCCGCCGTCCTCATCGCGTGCGTCCTGTGACCCGGATGTGCACGATGCCGTTGCCGCGGCCGGTGTTTCCGAGGAACCAGACGTTGTCGCCGCTGACCGCGAGCTCGCCGCCGAGGTCACGCAGCGACGTGCTCGCAGTGACGATGCCCTGGGCATTCAGTCGTTCGACCGCGAGCTTGGCGTCGTTCAACCCGACGAGGCCGTTGCCGTAGACCGCTGCGGCGTCGAGGTCTGCGTCCGGGTTCAGGTGGCCGAGCTTGCCGTTGGCATCGACGGAGGCGATGCCTCTGACAACGAGGTAGACATGTCTGGGATCCCCGATCACCTGGCTGACTGGTTTGCCGGTCTGGATCCTGGTTCGGGAGCGGACGGCGAGGGTCGTCGGATCCATGCGGACGAGCTCCGTGTCGGTGCCGCCGCCGGCGATCACCCAGAGGCTGCCGAGGCCGTACGCCGGCTTCGACAGGCCAAGGCCCTGCATGGCGACCGACTGCGCCGACAGCAGCCGATGCGACCCGAGCACGCGAAGTGTGGTCGGGTCGAGGCGGACGACGCGGCCGTCCCCGATCGAGGCCCACATGCGCGCGCCCGACTCGAGCGCAGCGACACTCGCCGGAAACGAGGCACGGGCGAGAACCCCGAGCGTTGCGGGATCGAGGCGGATCAGCTCGTCAGCGACGTTCGTGAAGCGCTTGATCACGGACGTGCCGGCGTAGAGGCCCTTCGCGCCCGCAGAGAGGTCCATCAGGTAGTAGGCGAGCGGGAACCGCAGCCGCCTCCAGCGCATCCCGTTCGGTCCGACGCGCTCGACGGTGATCGCAGTCGCGTGCTGCTCGGGGAAGGTGATCAGAAACAGCGAGTTTCCGCGAGCGGTGAAGAGCGAGGTGTCACGGACCGGGATGCCGATCGTGCCCAGCACCGTTCCGGCTGGTGGGAGCGATCCGATCGGCGCGGGCTTGACGCCGGGGCCGCAGGCGCGCTGCGAACGGCAGGCAGTGTCGGTCAGCGTCGGCTCGATTGGCGAGATGGTGATGCCGTCGCCGGGATCGCCGGCCGGGCAGTAGTCGATCAGCGGATAGTGCGGCAACCGAAGCGAAAAGGCCCCCTGGTTGCCGGGCAGTCGGACGCGGATCTCGGTCGCGGCGCGGCTGGCGGCGGAGACGCAGGCGTTCTTGTTCAGTGCGAAGTAGGCCGAGCCGCCGCCAGACACGCGCACCGGCTGGGGCGCGGTGGCCGTGATCATCTGATCGCCGCGGTGGCCGTACACGAACGGCAGCAGCCTCCCTGCAGAGTCGAACAGCGTCACGGTCGGGTAGCCGTCGAGGGAGCACGAGCTTCGCTCAACGTTTCGGAGCGTGAAGGTCGCCGTGTGCTGCTCGGTCTTCTCGCTCACGAGCAGACCGAGTTGCAGCCGCAGCTGCGCCGTCGCGCATCTGGGCGGCGAGAGGCGGCGAGCGGCGGAGGACGATGACGCAACGCCGCCGATGAGCGAGGCAGCCAGCGCGGCCGCGACAAGCGGCCGTCTTGCCGCGATCGTTGGGTGGTTCCGGGTCAGCATTGCGTGGGCGAGTTCCAGCGGTCGAGCGTGGTGGCCGTCGCGGCCGCGAGGTCGGTGCGGACGAGCCGGACGGTGCAGCCACGCAGCAGGACGAAGCCGAGCTTGTCGCTGAGTAGGTCGGCGGATTGCGCGGCGATCGTGTCGAGCTTCGTGAGTGGGGAGTGCTGCCAGGTGTGGCCGCCGTCGGTGGTGACGAGCATGTAGCCGCGGCCCTGCAGGAGCCAGCCGTGCCCGTCGGCGAGGAAGGTTGCGCCGGTCGAGTAGCCGTAGCCAGGGAGGTTTCCGACCTGCTGTTTCGGCTCAGGCGGCCCGATCGGGTGCGTGCGTCCTTCAAGCTTCCATCGGCTGCCGCCGTCCGGGGTCATCCAGATCTCCTTGCCCTGATAGCCGGCCGTCGCCTGGGTGTTGCAGACGACCCAGCCGCGCCTCGCCGAGGCAAACGCGAGCGCAGCCGGCAAGCCGTAGTCGCCCGTGCACGGGTCGGAGCGCATGGTCCAACTGCCGCCGCCGTCTCGCGTCTCCAACAGAGCCGGCGGATGGGCGAGGGTCGTCGCCGGCCCGAGCTTCCAGCCCTGTGACGGTGTCACGAAGCTGACAACGGACGGCCCCCAGTGCAGTCGCTGCCAGTGGACGCCGGCATCTACGCTCACGACCATGCTGTTGCCGGTGAGCGCATAGATGACATCGCTGCCGCGAACCGGAAACAGCTCGAGTCCCCTGGCGCCGGTATAGACGGTGCGCCAGTGTCCGCCGCCGTCGCTGGTTACCAGCAGCCGACCCTGACAGCCGTGCGCCCTCTGGCATACCCAATCATCCTCGGCGAGCACGCCGTGCTCGGCATCGACGAACGCGATCGAGACCGGCTGGAAGCGCGGATAGGTGTACGCGCGCGAACCGAACGCCGACGGGACGAGAACGACGAGCGTCACTGCTCCAGCAAGAAGGACGCGCGTCATCATCCGTGCGGGAACGGGAAGAGCGTCGGACCGCGAGCCCACTGTTCGCCTTCGAGCTGCCCGCGGGCGTTCACGATCGAGTGCTGAGTGGCGATGAACGGCACACCGCCACCGTCTCGCGCTTCGAAGAAGAAAGCGTGGTAGCTCAGGCCACCGCGCCAGACCGGGTCGACCGCGCGCACGATCGCAGACACGTCGGACGCGAACGAGGAGAGCGAGCGGGATGTCTGGACGATCAGCGATGCCGCCCGGTCGTATGCGAGATAGCGGAACGAGACGAGCTCGAATCCGTACTGCCGCGCGAGCCGAGCGAGCCGCGGATCACGCGCACTCGAGACAAGCGACGGCCCTAATCGAAGCCGCCGCGGTGGGAAGTGCGCCGCGTCGTAGCGCCAGTGGCGATAGACCGCGTCTGCCCGCTGTCGCGCAAGAGACGAGGAGACGAGACCAAAAGAGCTGCCGCCAGCATCCGCCAACCGCGGCCGCGGCTACCGGAATGGCGAGGGCGATGGCAACGCGCGCACGCATGACAGTGACGAGACGCGTCTACCGACGCAGGCATTCCGCTCGTGGTGGGTACGAGCCGCGCGCTTCGCAGAAGCGCATGCCGTCGGCGGCCCGGACGGCGTGCGTGCGCCGGTCGTAGCTCAGGCGAATGACTCGCCCGCGCGGGAGAGACGCGTTCGACGGAGCGCTGCATGCCCCGCAGATGACGACGCGGTCGAACACCCAGACGACCGCGATCTTGCGCGGGTAGCCGATCAGATAGGTACGGACGGGCCGCGCGCCGCCGAAGACACGGTTGAGCGTCTGCCGCTCCGACGCCGCGAGCCAGCCTGGCGCCGAAGCCTTCGCTGCAGCTGCGACCGGGAGGCTGCACACGACACCGGCCGCAGCCAGGGCGAGGCTCATGCGCACCCGCCTGCTCACCGCAGCAACCAATCCCGTCCGGCGACCGGCGACCTGCTGCCGGAGCTGATCGCCGTCCGCGCCGGACCAGCTCTGCCGGCTGCCAGAGCATCGGTAGCCACTGCGACCCGCCGGAGGGCCCGAGTTGTCACCGGCTCACCCTACGAGCCGCCTGTGCGGATTCTGTGTGGTCGATGTTCGAACAGCCATCAGCTGACGCGATCACGGCGGCGACCCGTGACGCCCATGGCCGCGGCACCGATCCGCCGCCCGCCTCCAGCAGCGCCGCCTCGAGTGATTCGTTGCGGCTGCGGCTCACCGAGGCGACCGTCACCACCCAGCGGCCATCGCTGTCGCGCTCGACGAGCAGCGCGTAGCCGTCCGGCTTCGTTCCCTGCCAGATCCGCATCGTCATCAGTACGGCGCTGGGACGATCACCGTCACTCGACCTGGGTCAGCGTCGCTTCGCCTGCAGGCTTGCCAGCACCGCGTTCGCCGTCTGCCTCGCCGCCCCCGGTCGCACCTCGACCTCGAATCGGCGGCCCGAACGTACGAACACACTGCCATGCGCTGGCTCAGTGGGGTGCAGCTCGGTCAGGGTGACGCGAAGGCGCGGCCCGTAGAGGGTGATGATCGGGTAGCAGCCGCTGCGCGGGTTGACGGCGGCCCGCCAAGTGCCGGGCAGGCGCAGCGTCAGGTCGCAGCTGCGGAACGTCCATGGCCGCGGTGTTGCCGTCAGAGTCCGCAGCAGCCGGTTCGCCTCACGAAGTGCGGTGAGAGATGGAAGTTCGACGGAGAGGTCGAAGCTGCGGCCTGCGGTCGAGAAGACGCGCCGCGCGATCACGAGCCCGCGGTGATGGAAGACGTTCTTGGTGGCAAGCGCGATCGGCAGATCGGCGTGCGCGCCCTCGCCTCCGGCCAGCTGAAGAAGGACAAGGTGGATGCCGCCATGATCAGCGCGCACGACGAGCTGACCTGTGCTCGGGTCGACCGGGATCTCGATTCGTCCAGACCAGCCCGGCAGCAGACGGAGGGTGACGCCGTCGTTGCCGAGGCGGCCGTTGTGGGCGCGCACGATCCGGGGCGGTTGCACGTGCAGCGTCGCGAGCACCTGGTTCACCTTCGCGAGGCTGCTCGCGGAGGCCGGCTTCGGGCCGAGGTCGGCGATCACCTCGAGCAGTTCCCCGCCGACCGCGACGCTGCGAACCGCGTACCGGTCGCGCCAGGGAAACCCTTCCAGCGGTCCGCCGCTGAGGTCGCGGCGCCCGAGCGCAAGCGGCAGTGGCGCAGGCGTGAAGTTGCCGGCCAGGTAGGGAACGCTTCGGCCGTAGTCCCAGACGATGAGATGAACATGGCCGCGGCCGACGCGCGCCAGTTCGGGTGAGGCAAGCGCGCGCCGGCCGAGAGGGAAGTCCGCCGCCTGCAGCTGGCCGGGGGCGGCGACGCCATGCCACCCCGACGGCAGACGCACGCTCAGGCCGGAACCAGCCAGCGTGGGACGCGCGGGCGAACTCGCCCAACCGCCGACGAGCAGCGCAAGGGCTACGAGCAGGGCAGACCGTCCCAGCACGCCACCTTTACGCGGCCGCCTTTCTCGGAGGTCCCCCGAGGACCGGGCGAACACGCGGCTCGCGAGTGTGCACTTCCATGGCATGGCCGCCACAGTGGGCCTTACGGCTTCCCCGATTGGCAGCTCGCGCTGACCGACCCGTCGCGGTGGTGGGCGACCGTCAGCGTGACGGCGGTCACGTTCGCTCCGCCGAAGCCGGTGCTCGCGGGAGGTCCAACATCAATCGGTACTCCGAGCTGCAGGTGGTGGCCGAGGATGCTGCAGGTGACCAGGTCGGCGGCGCGAAGCTCTCCGGGCGGGAACAGCGCGCTTGTTCCGGGCATGACCGCTTCGGCCCGGCGCGCGACGAGATGCTTCTGGAGCACCGGCCAGCCGAGCCTGAGTCGCCCGATCGTCGTCATCTGTGGCGTCCAGCACGTCGAGAACGCGCGCCTGATCGGTCTTCCATTGAAACGGCCGCTGATCGCGACGTCCCACCACGAGCTGGTGCCGCCCATGCAGGTGAATGGCTTCGGACTCGTGACGAGCTGCGGCGCCCGCGCGAGTGCGGCGCATGCGCGCGCTGGGCTCGGAATGTCGCCGCCTGCGGGGCGACAGTCGAGGTGAAAGACGGCGCGTCCCACCCACGAGTTCAAGGCGACGACCGTGAGCCTCGTCTTTGCATAGCCGGTAGCGCCACCGTTGCTGGCCGAACCGGACGAACGCGCTCCGGTCACGCTGCGATTGATGCCATACCCGACCGCGACGAGCGCCGCGACAGCGAGGAGGCCGATCACACCGCGCATCTGCCGCCGCCGCTGTCGCAGCCGCGCTTCCCTGATCAGCGCCTCGAGCTCTTCGCTGTCAGCGGGTTCGGGAAGGCGGGACGGTGGCGCGACGACGCTCATCTAGTCGAGACGCTCGCGGTGGTGTCGGTCCAGGCGAACTGTGACGCCCACGCGATCTGGGCGTAGTACTGCGGCCAGTTGTGGGTGGGGAACAGCGGAGCGGCGATCCGCACGGGTCTGTTACCGATGGCCGGAAGTAGCCAGAGCGCGTCGTTTCGGACGTAGAGAAGGCTTCGCCCGTTGCGCGACCAGGTGATCGCCGTGGCGCCGTGGGCGGCAGAAAGCGCTCGAACGCGGCCGGCCGACGAGTCGTAGAGGAGGACGCGGTGGGCGGCAAACCAGCCGGCGATCGCCTGTTGCGACCAGGGACCGGTGCGCACGTTCGGCGCCTCGACGTAGGCGAGCGTCTTCCCGTCAGGGGACCAGGCTGGATCGACCGTTACGTCACCGCGCGCGTGCGGCAACGGGCGGCAGCCGCCAGTCTGGCTGGTGCATAGCTTGAGGGTCTTGTCCTGCCAGGCCGCGCGGCCGCCGCCGTGGTCGGTAACGATCGCGACGTCACCACTCGAGCTTGCGGTGACGGCGTCGGTTGTGCCGTCGGAAAGCGTCTGCCCGACCAGGCGCGGACGCGCTCCGGGTGAAGTGATGAGGTCGAGCGGGGTGTTGTCCAAGTTGCGAACCGCCCCGTCACCGAAGACCCAGAAGCCGATGCCGACGTGCGGCCACCAACCGGCGATCCGGAAGAGCACCCCGTTCATGCCGTTCAACCGTTGGTGGTTGTCCATTCGCAGCCAGGTTATGCCGCGTCCGCCAGCGGCGGAGTAAACAGCGATGGTCGAGTGCGGATAGCGGTCAGCCGCGATGACGAGCTTCTTCCCGTCGGGCGACCAGGCCGCGCCATACAACCACGACGTGCGAGCGACCGTGCGATATGACCCGTCCGCCGAGACGATGCGCAGTGTCGTCGGGGAGTAGCACGGGCACGGCTGGGTGGTCCGCTCCGGTCCGGCCGCGACCGCAAGCGCGTCGGTGGAGGGGCTCCAGCCGACGAGCGAGTACACCGTCAGGCCAGGAACGACGTGTGCGTCGCTGCCGTCGGCGCGTGCGATCCACAGCCGTGCGTAATCGTCGCCGGTGGCTGGACCTAGGTGCTGCTCGAGGTAGGCGAGCCACCTGCCGTCGAACGAGAAGACCGGCTGCGACGGTGTGAAGCCGCCGGGCGTTGGCAAGCGATGGAGCCTGCTCGTCGTTCCGTCGAGCACCCACAACGTCGAGCCCGAGATGAAGGCGAGCCGGCCGTGACCGCTAAACGCGCCGAGGTTCACGACCGGACCGTGCGGGACGCGCTCGACCGTCGGCGCTCCGCCACCAGCGCTGCGAGAGATCCCGTAGGCGGCTGCACCTACCAGCGCGACCGCGAGGACGAGCGCTGCGATGCGCCCCCGTCGGCGGTGCTGTCGCTCGCGCGCTTCGCGGATCAGAGCCTCGAGCTCGTCGGTCGAGGCGGGCCTGGTCGGGGTCTCAACGAGCATGACGCGCTCCGGATGGCGTTACTTGGTAGAGGGTGCTGAAGCCGCCGCGGTGATATGGGTAGGTGCCGGCTTGCGCGGGCGGGTCGAGGAAGTAGGCGGCTCCATGGAGGACGACGAGCGGCGGCTGGATCTGGATCGAGTACGCTTGCCGTGGCCGCACCCGTCCGACCGTCGTCGACGTTCCGGTGCTCGAGTCGATGCGGACTACCTCCTGGCCGCGGCCCGGCACGACCGCCCACAGCGCGGTTCCGTCTCCGCCGAATTCCGGCTCGCCGTAGCCGAACTCGAGGTAGTCGAGAAGCGAGCCGAGGCGGCGATGGAAGATGGGCCGCGCGCCGTCTCCGTCGAAGCGCCACAGCGTCGAGACTTGGGATGAGTTGCCGGCGTCGACCCAGACGGAGTGGCCGCTGGCGACCAGCCAGTGGGCGAGACGGACCGAGCGCGACGCGACGACAGGCGTCCGCGAACCGGGCTTCACGTGGTAGAGCGCGAGCGTTGGCCGGCCGGTGAAGCCGCTCAGGATTGAGGGCATGAACCAGAGACCGTCCTTGTCGGTGGCTAGCAGCGGCCGGCTGATCGTCGGCATCCGGATGGTGTCGAGGACTGCGCCTGTCGACGTCGAGACCTGGAGGAGTTCGCTGCCTCGCGTGGTTGTCGGGTCGTAGATCCAGAGGTAGCCGTCGCCGTAGACCCACTCGGCGTTGGTGTCCGACGCCTCCTCATAGCGCATGACGACCGGTCCGATTGCAAAGCCAGTTGCTGTCCGGCGGGCGATGCGAACGCTGGAGGTGAAGCCTTGTCCGTTGGCGACGTGGTTGATCGGAAGCACCCGGACGCCATAGAGGCCTGGGTCGTCACATGAGCCGAGCCGCACATCGGAGAGCGCCAGTGTGGTCGGATCGACGACAGCCGAGTGACAGCGCGTCGAGCCGTTGATGTGCGGCGTCGACGCGATGCTCGCGGACGGATACAGCGATCCATAAGGGCCACCGGAGATGGTCAAGCGGCCGCCGACGACCGCGAGCGATTCGAACCCTGCAGTGTGAGAGAGGTCGAGGGAACGAACCGATGCGCCGATCGGCTGCCCCCCGTTTGTGCCGCGCGTCGAGCCCGGCGAGTCGCCGCCGGTCAGTGCGTAAGCGAAGCCGCCCGCGGCAGCGGCTGCGATCACGATCCCCGCCCAGGCAAGCCGTCGCCGCCGTGCGCGGCGGCGTGCCTCTTCGATCAGAGCCTGCAGCTCGTCAGTCACAGCGGGCGGCGCAAACTGCTCAAGCACCGTTTCTTCTGTGCCTGCTTGGTCTCGGCGGGTAGTGACGGTCATCAGCCTTGGCCTACGGGGATGCCCACGCAAACATGTTGCTCCAGCCGATTTGGCCGTAGTAGGAGGGCCAAGCGTTCGGCGGGTAGAGCGGTCCCGCGATCTTCTCCGGCTTCGCGCCGACCTTTGGGATCAGCCAGAGCGCATCGCCGGCGACATAGAGCAGGCTCGTGCCGTCACTCGACCAGACCGGCGAGGTCGCACCTTGCGTCGCTGCGACCTCCGTGGCGTGTGTCGTTCCCGACCTGAGAA
>Ga0335069_10014402_pt1 | contig 11072 bp, 15 predicted proteins | sample Lox_Sample_11_FD_206714 | JGI IMG/M metagenome (GOLD analysis project Ga0335069, IMG submission 206714) | Soil microbial communities from Loxahatchee National Wildlife Refuge, Florida, United States - Lox_Sample_1.1 | ecosystem: Environmental > Terrestrial > Soil > Wetlands | place: USA... | reverse complement strand
CAACGGAAGCCCCGCGGGAATTGGTCATCTGCTTTTTCGGAGTTATGCGCTGCCGTTCGAGGTAACGTCCATCTTGATCCTGGTGGCAGTGCTTGGCGCAGTGGTACTGGCAAAAAAGGAATTCTGAGAATAGACATGGCTCCGCTCTCCCATTATCTGGCGCTCAGTGCCATCCTTTTCGTCCTCGGTGCGGCCGGCTTCATCGTCCGGCGCAACATTATTACCGTGTTCATGTGCATCGAATTGATGCTCAACGCCGTGAACGTGGCCTTTATTGCCTTCGCACGGTTTAATGGCAACCTGGACGGTCAGATCTTTGTGTTTTTTGTGCTGGTGGTAGCAGCAGCGGAGGCTGCGGTGGGCTTAGCGATTATTATCGCCCTGCACCGCAATCGTGAGTCGCTGAATATCGAAGATGTGGATTCGATGAAAATGTAGCTTGGCGCGGCGTTCACCGGCAAGCCGGTTGACGCGAGGCCTTAGAGCTTATCCGTAAATAACTATTGAACTTTCGGAGGATTTAGGCGAAGATGATGACCCAAGATGCCGCAGACAAAATCTTGGGAAGTTTCTGACGCTCTTTGGATGAAGGTTGAACCGCTGATTCCGGTCCGACAGCGGCCTCCCGGCCGAAAATACAAGCGCCGACCGGGCGGAGGACGGAAGCCGATGGCCGCGCGAAAAGTCTTTTCCGCGATTGTGTACGTGCTGCGGACGGGATGCCAGTGGAAGGCGCTGCCGCAGGAATTCGGGAGTGCGAGTGCGATTCATAAGCATTTTCAGCAGTGGCACCGGGCCGGGTTGTTTCTGGCGCTGTGGCGGTCCGGGCTGGCCGAGTATGACGAGATGGAAGGCATTGCCTGGGACTGGCAAAGCGTGGACGGGGCGATGGTGAAGGCTCCCCTGGCCATCGAGTGCGTGGGCGCGAACCCCACCGATCGGGGGAAAAAAAGGGCGCAAGCGCAGTTTATTAGTCGACGGGCGTGGCGTCCCGCTATCGCTCGTCGCGAGCGGGGCCAACGTGCATGACGTGAAGTTACTGGAAGCGACGATCGAGGGCGTGGTGAGCGCCCGGCCGGCACCCACTCGGCGGAGGCGGCAGCATCTCTGCGCCGACGCCGGTTACAAGGGAACGCCGGCGCAAAAGACCGCCCAGGACCATGGCTACCAACCGCATATCAAGCAGCGACGAGAAGAAGCCCAGGCGAAACGAACCCAGCCCGGCTACCGCCCTCGCCGCTGGGTTGTGGAACGCACGCATTCGTGGCTGAATCGTTATCGCAAGCTCTTGGTGAGTTTTGAAAAGACCGAAGAAGGCTACGTGGCCCTTCTGACTCTGGCCGCGGCCATGATCTGTTGGCGCCAGACTATAGTTATTTACGGATAAGCTCTAAGTTGATTTGGGATGTCGCGGATTTCAATATAAGTCCGAAACCGAATTCCCAAGCAGAGGTCGATGTTCTATGACCGAAAATGTTTCACGAGATTCGGAGCCCCGGATTCCAACTGCCGGTCTCCACATTTTTATTCTTCATGCGTTGTTCCCCTGGAGATGATGCGGACGGGAAGTTCGTCCTTCAATCAATAGACTAGGCAAACTGAATTACTAACTATACAAATTTTAGATACAGCTCTGGGAATGCCTTCCCATCAACCAGGATCACCTTTTCTCTTTGTGCGAACATCACGCATTCTGGGGTGAATGTGTCGGCTGTTGAGATAAGGATTGAGTATTCATTGATCGCACCTGACCTCATAGCCAGTAACTGCTTTGCGCCATGCACATCATCGAGATCTATCCCGGGCTTCTGTTTTACCTGTACATTTAGCGTCAAGCCGAGTACAAGGTCGGGCGACAATCTTTCCAACAGCGGATGGCCTTCCGCGAGCCAGTGAAAGACCCTGTCGATGTCGCGCTGGCCAGGAAGGAGTGGAAGGGGAAAGCCACGAAGACCTCGACGAATTGCATGCAGATATGCTGGAGAATATTGCCTTGGCCTCTGCTCGCTTCGACATGATCATTAAACGCTTGGCCGCGCAGTCGCCCCGGGGATGGCACTCGATCAGGACCTCGTTTCTTTATGGCATAAACACAATGTCCGAAACGTGCCACGCCTGGGCCCCTCACACTCCCCCTGTGGCCAAAGTCCCGGCGCGCGGACAGGATGCCCGCGCCACGTCCGGCAGGACACCTCCTACATCCGGAACCCCCCCTCCACATCAGTGTCAAAAAGTCCTTGAAACATGTGCATATTCATGCCACAATGTCTGAAATCACTGGATTCAATCTGACAACCGAATACAGGAGGCGATGCCATGTCAGGAAGCAAACTGACCATCAAGCTGACAGAAGACCAGCAGACTCAGATTAAGAATGCCACCGGTAAGATCATTACGGAGCTGAACATCGACGTTGCGGCGACGGGCAACCTTACCGACGAAGATCTCGATAAACTTTCCGGTGGACGCGTAAGAAGAGGGGCGTAACAGGACGGTTTATTAAAGTCCCCTCACTGCCCCGGCTCTGTTCAAATTGCGGGATGCAGAAGGGGTTGTAAGGAGCAGGGCGCCGGTGCCTAAAGCTGTGCGGGCGCCGTGCGCGCATACACTCATGGGCATGGGCGCTCCTTCACCAGAGGGCTTTAGGCAGGTGGTTGAATTCCCTCCTGACGCGAGGCATGGCTGCAATGGACAACGTTCAGGCCACGTATGATCGCGCGTTTGAGCTGCTGGGTGCGGAGTTCGATGCGCTACTCATCGTGCCACCCTTTGCGGATCTCTACCGGCCCGCGCTGAGTGTCCATCTCCTGCAGGCGGTCGCTGAGCGGGCCGGCTTGCGCATGCGAATCCTTTACGCAAATCTCCTGTTCGCCATCCTGGGCGGCGAGAATCGCTACAACGCAGCATGCTCCGGACATTACGGTTGGATGTGGGGCGAACGCGTTTTTGCGGCTACGGCGTTTGGCCTGCCGCCACTGGGGTATCGGACGGAGGAACTCCGGAAGCAGATTACGTCCCTGGGAAATGGCCATGGCGGGGAAGCCATGTTCGAGCAACTTGCGGCCCTCGAACGTAAAGCCGGCCCTTTCTGCGCTGACCTGGGCGCACGCTTCGGCGCCCTTCGTTTCCGCCTGGCGGGAGCAACCAGCACTTACCACCAGACCGCGGCGGGGGCAGCCCTGCTGGCGCAGGTCAAACGCGCCCAGCCCACAGTGATTACGGCCATGGGCGGCGCCAATTGTGAAGACAACATGGCGAGGGGAATTGCCTCGCTCGGTGCGCCCATCGATTACATCTTCAGCGGCGAGTGCGAATCCATCTTCCCAGACTTTGTGCACCGCGTGGTGACCGGCCAGCCCTTGCCACCCGACCGTATTGTCCGCGGCGATGCCTGCGCCGATTTGGATTCCCTTCCCGAGCCTTCCTTCGAAGACTATTTTGCGCAGCTCGATAATGCCCTGCCCTCCTGTCGCGATGACAAGGAGGTTTGGCTGCCCTACGAGAGCAGCCGCGGTTGCTGGTGGGGTGCCCGCCAGCACTGCACCTTCTGCGGCCTGAATGACGAGACCATGGCCTTCCGCCAGAAGTCTCCCGATCATGTGATCGCCGGGGCAAGGCGGCTCCTTCTCCGTTACCCCACGCGGCGTCTGGGCATGATTGACAATATCCTTCCACATTCGTACTTTCGCACGGTGCTTCCGCGCCTCGCCCAAGAGTTGCCACCCGTCCAGATTTTCTACGAGGCCAAATCCAACCTGAATCTTGAACAAGTTCAGCTTATGCGCCGCGCCGGCATCGTCCAAATCCAACCTGGGATTGAGTCACTCTCCTCGTCCCTGTTGCGCCGCATGAAGAAGGGGGTGTCGGCGCGGCAAAACCTGGCGCTGATGCGCTATGCACGGGCTACGGGCTTAGGACTCGCCTGGAACCTGCTCTATGGCTTTCCCGGCGACCAGCGTGAGGATTACGACTCCACCCTGGCGCTCATCCCCTTGATTCATCACTTGCCGCCACCGAACGGCGTGTACTTCTTGAGCCTGGATCGCTTCAGCCCATATTTCCAGGACCCGGCCGCTTACGGGATCACCCCTCTTGAGCCGGCGCCAAGCTATGCCTGCGCCTTTCCGCCTACGGCCGACTTCCGCAGCCTGGCCTACCAGTTCACGGGGAAATACACTTGCGCCCACACTTCCCATCCGGAGTTTTACAGTTCCCTCGAGCGCGCGGTTCGCGAGTGGCGCGCTTCCTGGAAGCCAGGATCCCCAGCCCCGGCCCTGAGCCTCGCCGCCGGCGACGATGGCTACTATTCGCTAATGGACACACGGGGCCTGGGAGGCGCGGAAATGTTTCAGTTCCTGAATGAGGAAGAAGCACGTAGCGTGCTGATCGGCGGTCCGCTCGACCGCCAGCCGCTGGCGGAATGGGCGATCGATCGAAAGCTGGCCGTCGCCCTCGATGGCTGGTGCGTGCCGCTGGCCGTCACCGATGTGGAAACCTGGCGCCGCTTTGAGGGACGGGCCCCACAGGCAGTGCCACAGGCGACCGCCGCCGTTTGAACATGCCGTGCGACCGCTCGAAAAGAGAATGGTCAGGCTGGTGAGGGGAACATGAGGCAAATTAACTAGCTTTGGGACAAACCGGAACACGAAGCGCCTGAGGGAGTTCAGGCGTTCCACACCTTCTGATCTGTGAAGGGGCGTCGGCAGGATCATGCTCATGAAAGGCGCGATATATGCCCAGAGAAATCGGGTGCACCTTAATCAAAGTGTTCTTTTTGCCGCTGTTGATCGCTCTGGCGTTGGTTCAAACGATGTTGGCCCAAACCTCGACCTTTGATATCGCCACATTCGTTCCACCCAAGGGATGGAGCCAGGCGGAATCCAATGGCGTCCTCGTCCTTCAGGACCGCAAGAGACGCCAGGGGCGAGTGGAGTTCTGCCAGATTTACATATTCCCAAGCCAGCCGAGTAACGCGACCCCGACAGCAAATTTCCAATTGGAATGGGAAGCCAGAGTCGCCCGGACCTTTGGCGTCACAGGGCGGCCTTCGCCGCAGACACAAACGACCCCGGATGGCTGGACAGCCCTTATAGCATTCGCCGACTTTGTGTGGCAGGGAGTGCCGACGCGGGCCATCCTCGTCACCACCGCCGGGTTCGGGAGGCTCATCAGCGTTCTGGTCACTGTTTCACCCAAGTCCTACCAGACAGAACTCGATAATTTCTTCAAAGACTTGAACTTCCACGCCAATCCGGGAGGACAAAACCCGCTCGGCCCCACCCCGCCAGCAGCGGGTCCCGATGCGGCCGGCCGGCAAAACCCGAGACCGGGTTCGTCCGCCGGAGGGTCACTGGCGAGCTACATGTACACGATTCCGGATGGGTGGGCTCGGCAGGAATTGCCAGATCGAATCACGCTGATATCTCCCCAGTACAGCGCTGGAGATAGATGCCAGCTCACGCTGTTGCCCATGCGGCCGTCGTCACTGCCCTTGGACCAGGATGCCATTGGCAAGTTCCGCGAGATTTTCAATACCGATCCGATGACGAATTACCCCAGCTCCTGGCCCAAGATGGCGAAAGGAACGTCCGCCCAAGGCTGGGAATATTTCATGATGAGGAAACTGGTCGGCGGCCAGGAGGGCGAGGCGAGAACCACGGGAGTGACTCTCATGGTAGCGAAACTGGGCGATCAAGTCGCCACCATTGTGGGCACCTCCAAGGATTTCCTGTGGAGTTCCTGCTTCGGGGAACTCCATGGCGACGCCTGGCCGAAGTTCTTCTACGGACTTCAATTCAAGAACGTAGCGCCGTCGGGACACGAGCCGGCGGCCATTCGACAGCGGCTGGCGGGATCATGGAGCATGGCCTCAGGGAGCGTGGGGCTCGCATACACGTTCCAAGCCAACGGCCGCTACGCAAGTACGGGGGCCACCCAGTACCGTTCCAGAGTCTCCGACACCACGGTCCTGCAGACCACGCAGGGGTTCGCTTTTGGGAATGGAGCCTATTCCATCGACGGCAACATGCTGGTCATGAAACGAGACGACAATAAACGCTTCACGTGTTTTTTCCGCCTCGAACAAGTCAACAAGGACGGTGGTAGAACCTGGGCGGACACGTTGTGTCTACTGGATCCGGGAAGCCCAGGTGAAGTCTGCTACCGAAGGGAGTAACGGTCAGGAGTCGACTCTGAGTATATTTTGACGAAGAGACTTCCCATAGTCCCTAAACCGATTATTCCCAATTAGGAGCAATTCCCTGAAGTAGAAGCATAAGCCAAACTCGATTTGGCACTTTCCGAAGGAGGAAATAAATGGCAGACGCAAAAGAAGAGAAGATCGAGAATAAGCTCGACGAAACAGCAAAAGATATAAAGCAAGAGGGCGATGAACTCTCTCCGAAAGATCTAAAGAAAGTATCTGGAGGAGCCGTGAAAGATCATTCTGTATGACCCAAGAGCGTACGTAAAACATCAGGAACGATTAAATGTTCTGACAAAGCGCGCGACAAGATCCTTTCAGAACCCCATGGGGAGCAGACCCGGGGCCAGCACTTTGACGACGGGGATTCCGAATCGGGAGTTGGTCAGGTCGACGCGGTAGATGCGGCTGTAGCCGGCGGCGAGCAGGCCCCTCAGGACGGTTTCGAAATCCTGGCACAGATCATTGCTGCTATGATCGGCGATTTCGTTCCAGGCAAGATCGCCTCGCTGTCCCCTGAAGTAAGCACCCAGGCGCCGATGGGTCTCGTCAAACTCGTACGAGTCACTTTTCAGGTCCTCCCGCGAGCCATGAATGAAGGTCAAGCGCGATTGTGCCGCTTCGGTGATCGCTCTTAAGGCAGCCACGGTGGGACTAAGGTGACTTCCGTGCCCGAAATTCACGCACGAGCAGGCAAACGGGCTCTGAGGATCGACGAGGACAGCCCAGAATGTGGAGACCGGGACTAAACTCTCGACCCTGATCAAGATAAGACTTACTTGCGCCCCGTGCAGGCGGTCGCGCAACAAGGCGAGAGGAACTTCCGGCAAGGTATCGAGGTCGATTGCACGGGATTCGCCGAATGGGAGGATCAATCCTCCGCTCGTAAGCCGCCCAATCGCATCCCGCTCAATCACCTCGTAAAGCGCGTGCAACGTTGCCTCGACGATATGATTGCCGGATGCCAATCCGTTCGAGTCCCCGTGCAACAACATGGGCTCAACCACAAAGGCCGAGCAAGCGGGCAGCCACACCGGCTGGCCCTCGGGCAGTTGCTCCCCACGCACCCAATCGATCCTTCGCTGGTCTGTCAGGTGGATGTCAGCCCGGCAGCCAGGCAACTCGGATGCCCGCACGACAACCTGCCCTTCACGGCATAACTCGGCAGCGCTGGCGTTCCGGAACGTCACCTCCGGGAATTCAGCGTGCCAATCTTCGATGGCCTCCATCACGGCGGAAACTTTGGCGCTAATCGCGCTCAGGCCCTTGCCATTGGCGATCTGAATTAGTCGTGCGGCAGGACGCACTGTGCACCAGGTCGAAATACCAAGACGGTCGAGACCCGTGATGTCGGCCACGCGAGTGATGCCCATGGCAGGCAGCAGGGGCGTAATCCGACGCAGCGTCTCTTCGGGGGTTGCCGAACGGTGCGTGCCCTCACTGTAGACAACCGGAATGTGTGCGGTCATGCCACTTCCTGCGGCCGAACCTCTCCCACCCGACCGAGCAGCCAAAGAGTCTCGATCATCTCGATCCCGAAGGACCACCTATAGCCGAAATGGCTTGGCGACGCCTCAATGATCCAGTCGGCTAAGGCTTCCCCCTGCAAACCGGGACACTCGATGCCACTTTCGCGGGCCCACTCGAGGACGATGTCGCGCGCCGCAGCTTCCACGTCCGTTTTGCCATGTGCGGCAGAGAAAGCCCGGACGGCCGGATCAGCGAGCGCCCTCGTTTCCAGTAATCGGTCGAGCCGGGGTACCGCGATTCCTGCGGCGGCGGGGAAACTGGCTCGATGGCGCGCCAAGTCGGCGCGGGTTGGCACGATGCCGTGCGTGCGGGCCCATAAGCCCACAAAAAACATGACGGAAAGATCGCGACGAAGGGCCTTCGTTTCTGCTTCTGACAGGCCGGCTCGCCGAGCGATTTCAGCGGTATTCACCTCTCCCTCTGGAATCAGCCCTTCGGCGACAAGGCGCTCTCTCCGCCAGCGTCTTTCCGCGTCGGCTTTGTCATTCGGGAGGAAGCGCTTGAATGTGTGGGTAGCCACGGCAGTTAACGCAGCAACGGCATCCTCACGCTTTTGGTCGATCCGCCCGTGACGAAGGAACTCCGCGAGACAGTGCCGCCGCTCGGCCGGCCACTTTGCCGCGGGGCCCCTTTCCATCAGTGCCGCGAACGAGCGTTCGAGAAAATATATTCCCTTGATGAAATCGATCAACTCATCGCGCTCATCCGGAGCGATAACTTCCGGCGTGGCGGCCTGCAGTGTGGCTCGAATGTTCACCAGCGGTTCGGATAGCGCCGGGTATCCGAATTCCGGCGGACCGTATCCGAGTGCTACTTCATCATCCGCGTCAATGGCCCCGTCCCGGTACCACTCGAAAATCTTTCCATGGCCAATCATCCCGAAGGTGTGCAACTCCGCCGCGCGGATGGCGCCCATGCTGGAGGCTCCATGGACCGTGGCGCCCTCCGCCAAAGCGTCGGCAATCTCACGCTGCCAGACGGATGGGCTGCCATGGAACTCGCCATCAATTAGGACGATGGTGGTGAACCCCGCGGCGAGCGCGCGGTAGAAATCGCCACGCCGCGCAGGGGGCCAGAAGGAAGCCGGCAGCAGACTTGCGGCTTCCGGCTGGGGCAACGTCGGCCCCAGAAAGACCAGGGATGGCTCGCGGGGCGAGATGACAGATACGGGATCGTTAGCGGTCTGTGGCTCCATCAGATGTCACTCCTATTTAGCGTTAATGGTGCCGCGACACTTGGGCGAACCACACCGGCAGAGCACTCTCGGGGCAGTGCAGGAGAAGCGGTAATCCACCGTCAACTCCTCGCCCACCTCAATGGGCCGTATGCTGTGGTAAAACACATGGCCCGCAACGACTCGCGATGTCAGGTTGGGATCGCAACTATGATTGATGAACTCTGCTCCATTCCCGCCGACAACTCCATCGACATTCCAAAACTTATCGACGGTAAAAACATAAGTCCTCTTAGCGCCCTTGATTCGGCGATACGCTTCCACGGGATTGACACGATCGCCTGTATATTCGATTACCTTTCGCCGTGCCGGAATCATCTCGGCGGCGAATACGCCTGTCTTGTGAATGGCGGACGGTCCGATGCTCATTCGAAAACGGGCATAGCGCGGGTCGATTTTCGGCTGGTGGTTCCGTTTAGCGGACCGATAAGATCGGGCATCAGAATGCTTCAGCAACCAGGCTTCTTTGCCCCGTCCTACCGCATAAAGCCATCCCGAGCGGGTTTCAAGGGCCTCAAGGCGGAGCGTCGCGACATCCTTGCCCGACATATCCCGCGAATCTGCGCTCGCTGGGCATTGTTGAGCTTGATTGACACCGCAACCTGCTGCCTCATCCAACCCCTCAAAACGTCGAACCACGGCGGCCATGGAGCGTAGGGCCACTGACGGCCAGGGGGTTTGCATCCCTTGGCCCGTAAGGCGCATCCCCTTCGCGGCTCTTATGATTCTGAACCGAGTGGAGCCCCGCGATATTTTCCGGCTATTGACTGCCCGACTTAGTCCTTTTGCCGCCGTCAATAACTCTTCTTCTTGGTAGCCCCAGCGGCCACACGATCGAGGTCTTTCTCGGTAAGCTGGCCAGTTGACGCAACCTCGATGTTCAGCTCTGAAATGTCCTTGCCGGTGGCTTCCCTGATTTGCCTTTGTTGGTCGTTTGTCAACTTGAGTTTGAGATTCTTGTTCGCCATTGACTGCTCCTTTTGTCGTCTAAGTTTTGACTACACTCCTCGGCCACAACCGACTGCCCGCTTTGCGGCTAACTCAATCAACAGACTTCTGTCACATAACTCTAAGCAGAGAGTGCAAAACCCTGGTGGAAGCCGCCACAATTCGGGGGGGGGTTCTACTTCTTGGCCGACCGGGTCCAATACTCGCTGTCGCGGTTCGGGTAAATCTTCGACATCTCGACGGGCGGCCAAAGGGTCAGCACCGTGGAACCATCCAGTGCCGGCTGGAGATTCCCAAAGCGGTAGCGGTTAACGTGTTTATGTCCCTTCAAGGTCACGAACTCGCCTCCCAGGTCGACCACGCCGGAGTCGTCGTCGTTGGTCATGTGGTTATTCAGCATCCCGTCCAACTTGTAAGTATAGCTGCCATCGGCGGCGATGGTGTATTCGTATCTCACGGCAGTGAGGGGGTTGCTCTGGTATTGGCCCGAGTGGCTGTAAGAGTCCCATTGGTCCAGTGTCCCGCGAGATCCGCCACGGTGATGGAATATTTGATGGGGGAGGCCCGGAGCGGCGCCACACGCACGCTCCCCACAACGGCCCGCGCATTGTGCTCCATGGCGTCGAGCACCCCACGGTTCGGGCTGATGAACGCCACCGGAACGCAGGTCTTCCCTGCCTCCAGCACATAAAGGCGGGTATACGTCGTTTGGTTCACACTTGAACCGTCATAGTATTTTCCCGGATAGCCGACCGAACCGGTGATGTTGTATGGGTCGTAGTTATTATAGGTAGGCTGCGGTAGTCCGGCTCGGCGAGCATCACGCGTGTCCAGGCCGCTCGGAAATCCGCATTGGCGTCTCCGCTGGAAGGCATGGGAGTGTACACTGCCACGACCCAGAAACGGCTGTCCGACTTCATTGTCATCGCCTCAAGGTCACGCCCTTGCTGGTAATTCCAACCAGCGAGGACTGCGAAGGAGGCATCGCCCACAGTTTGTACCTGCGCCGAGACAGAGGCAACGCTCGTAAGAACGAACATCGCAATGCGAAGTGAGGTTTCGGCAAGCTTGCATGATTTCGCCTGACCGAAATTGGTAATGTCTGTCTTTTGGCCAGGTAGGGGCGAGGAGGACAGACGATGGCAAGTGAGATTCCTG